>Ga0209718_1000286_pt1 | contig 72036 bp, 68 predicted proteins | sample AD_JPNAS1_MetaG_FD_184420 | JGI IMG/M metagenome (GOLD analysis project Ga0209718, IMG submission 184420) | Active sludge microbial communities of municipal wastewater-treating anaerobic digesters from Japan - AD_JPNAS1_MetaG (SPAdes) (version 2) | ecosystem: Engineered > Bioreactor > Anaerobic...
TCAGCAAGGGAAATGCCAAGCTTCAATTTGACGAAAACGTTGAAGGAAGAATTTCAATATTTGCAAAAGATAATGTCTTAATGGCTGAATTTTCAAAGGCATACGGACAGGATGTTTCGCTTTCGCTTGATCCGGGCGAATATCTTGTATCGTATTCTGATTCTAAGGGATTAAATGAGGCAGCGGTTACATTGAAAGATGAAACCCTGAAGCTTGCTCAAAATGATTTTTCGAGAACAGAAAGGGAACTCACTGCGATGAGGGGCGGCGGAATTACTTTTGCGAATAATTCTGCTGAAAGAAAAACTCTTCTCTCTGATTCTCATATTAATATTTCCGGCTACGGCGCATTTGTTTTGAAGTACGGACCTCCGCATCTCGGGCATAATCAGCTTTATGCGGGAGGAAAGGCCTGTATTTTGATTAATGATGTTTTCGGTATAGGCGGAGGCGGGTATGGACTTACGTATCCGCTAAAAAGAAAAAATTCTGTTTATAATGAAAATGATATTTCTCCGGAGTCTTCCTTTAACTATCCGGAGATTCAACTCGGATACGGCGGCGGGATTATTGAATATTATTTAATGCCCAAGTCTCTTTTTACTTTTTCATGCGGGTTTTTTATCGGTGGCGGAGCTCTTTCAATGAAGAGAGAATCGAACGTTATTGTTTCGGAAAATGTGATTTCAAAATTTTTTGTTATGGAACCGGAAATTTCTGCATACGTAAATGTAGCTAAATTCGTGAGAGTCGGATTTTCTGCCTCATACCGGTTTACAAACGGGATAGATTTATACGAATATACTGATCGTGATTTTATGGGAGTTTTCTTTTCCTTTAATGTCTGCGGCGGATGGTTTTGATTTTAAACATTGCTTGTTGACAATACGCCGGTGTTGTTTATAATTATCCGTATCAATTGAAGCGGGTATAATATGTCCGAATTTAAGGTTGTTTCTCCATATACGCCATCCGGTGACCAGAAGAGAGCTATAGAATCGCTCTATGAAGGAGTAAAGGATAATAAGAAGTATCAGACGCTTCTCGGAGTCACAGGTTCTGGGAAAACTTTTACAATGGCTAAGCTTATCGAAAAGGCAGCCAAACCCGCTCTTGTTCTGACTCATAATAAAACACTTGCAGCCCAGCTTTACCGAGAGTTTAAGGAATTTTTTCCTGATAACGCGGTAGAATATTTCGTTTCGTATTATGATTATTACCAGCCGGAAGCGTACGTTGCAAGCCGTGATTTGTATATAGAAAAAGATGCTTCGATAAACGATGAGATAGAGCGCTTGCGTCTTCTTGCTTCTTCTTCAATACTTGAAAGGCGTGATGTTGTTGTAGTTTCATCCGTGTCATGTATTTACGGTTTGGGAAATCCGATTGAATTTGAGAGAATGAGGATACTTCTCCTAATTAATGCGCAGTTCGACCGCGATCTATTGCTCCGCAAGCTTGTTGAAATACAGTATGTCAGAAATGATATTTCTTTTACCCGCGGTTCGTTTAGAGTTAAGGGTGATATTGTCGAAGTATATCTTGCATATCGTGATGAGGTTGTAAGAATTGAGTTTTTCGGCGATGATATCGAAAATCTTTCCGTCATACATCCCGTGTCAGGTGCACTGCTTTACCGGCCTAAAGAAGTCCGCATATATCCGGCAAAACATTTCGTTTCCGATCCTGATTCAATTAAGGGAACTCTTTCTGCAATAGAGGAAGAGCTGAATGAACAGCTTGAATTTTTCAGAAACAATAACCGGCTTATCGAAGCTCAGAGGCTTGAAAGCAGAACACGGTATGATATGGAAATGCTTGCAGAGATGGGTTACTGTAACGGCATTGAAAACTATTCAAGAATTATTTCGCGGAGAGAGAAGGGCTCGCGTCCTGATTGTCTTCTTGATTATTTCAAGAAAGATTATCTTATGCTTGTCGATGAATCACATGTTACGCTTCCTCAGGTACGGGGCATGTATGAAGGCGACCGCGCTAGAAAACTCAATCTTGTGAATTACGGTTTCCGTCTTCCATGCGCTCTTGACAACCGTCCTCTTTTTTTTGATGAATTTACTGAAATGATAGACCAGGCTGTTTTTGTTTCGGCAACTCCGGCTGATTTTGAACTTACTAGATCGCAAAACATAGTGGAGCAGGTCATCCGGCCTACAGGGCTGATTGATCCGGAGATAGAAATAAGACCCGCAAAAGATCAGGTTGATGATCTTATCGGCGAGATAAAAAAGCGCGTTGAGGCAAAAGAGAGAATTCTTGTTACCACATTGACTAAAAAGATGGCAGAAGATCTTTCAAAATATTTTGATTCTGCGGGCATAAAAGCAAAATATCTTCATTCCGAAATAGAGACCATCGAACGCGTCGAGATTATCCGTGATTTGCGGAAAGGAGAATTTGACTGTCTGATAGGGATCAATCTTCTCAGAGAAGGTCTTGATATTCCTGAGGTTTCACTTGTAGCAATTCTTGATGCCGACAAAGAAGGGTTTTTGCGTTCCGAGCGTTCGCTTATTCAGACGGCTGGAAGGGCCGCGCGTAACATAAACGGAAAAGTTATAATGTACGCGGATAAAATTACCGGATCGATGCAGAAGGCGATTGATGAAACTCTGCGCAGAAGAAAAATTCAGCAGGAATATAATATTGAAAATAATATTACGCCGAAATCCATATCAAAGGAAATATTTGACATTATCGAACGCGAATATCAATCCGTTGATACTTACGCAAATGTTCTTTCTGATTACCGCGGAAAATATAAGACAAATACCCTGAGCGGTTTGAAAGGACTCCGTGATAAAATAAGAGAAGATATGCTTGCGGCTGCGGATTCTCTTGATTTTGAAAAAGCCGCTCTTTTAAGAGATGAGATGAATGATCTAAATAAAAAAATTGAATTAAAAGAAAAAACAAGGTGAATAAAATGAGTTATTTTTCAGAAGCGGATATCAGACCGTTGGTTCAGGCGGCGTTCAAAGAGGACATAGGAAACGCGGATGTTACAAGTGAAGCTATTTTTGACGGAACTGAAAAAAGTTTCGCGCGTATTGTCGCTAAAGATTCGGGCATAATGTGCGGAGGCCCTGTTCTTAAATTTATTTACGGTGAGCTTGATCCTTCAATAAGCGTGAATGTATTAGTTTCTGACGGAATGCCTGTGAAAAACGGAGATGTGATTGCCGAAATAGACGGCCGTACAAAGACCATTCTGATGGGAGAGCGGACAGCTCTCAACTTTATTCAGCGCATGAGCGGTATTGCAACCCGTACGAACTCTCTTGTAAAAATTCTTGAAGGAACTAATATAAAAATTCTGGATACTAGAAAAACCGCTCCGGGACTCCGTTTGATAGACAAGTATTCTGTAAAAGCCGGGGGAGGAGAGAATCACCGTATCGGATTATTCGATATGGTTTTAATCAAAGATAATCATATTGCTGCGGCCGGTTCGATTGCTTCTGCTGTCGCAAAGGTTCGCGAAAAATGGGGAAATCTTTATAAGATTGAAGTGGAAACCTCAACTCTCGAAGAAGTCAATGAAGCTATCGGATGCAATCCTGAAGTTATTATGCTTGATAACATGGATAAGAACACCATGAAAGAAGCGGTCAAATTGATAGATAAAAAAGCAAAAATAGAGCTTTCCGGCAACATGGATGAGGCAAAGCTTGAAAATCTCAAAGATCTTGACGTCGATTATATTTCAATAGGAGCCCTTACTCATTCGGTTAAAGCTTTCGATTTTTCAATGAAATTCTAGGTTAATCATGTAGTTTTCTGCGGGTTTGAACAGTTTTTGCCCGCAGGAGCCTCTCAAAAAATGCTTTACACGTGATAATCTCTCTTTTTTATGGTAATAGTAAAAAAATCCCCAGAACTGATATTTTTTAGGAGATAGATAATGGCTAAAGAAAAGCTGTTTTGCGCGAATTGCCTGAGCTGTATCGTTATCCGCCAGTCGGAAACCGAACAGGACAAATATGTTCTTCGCGTTAAATGTGTTAAGAAGAAATGGGCAAAACGCAGCGGTGAGGAAAAGCTTTATAAGTATTTCACAGTAGCCCGCAGAATCGTTGACGATTGCGACGGTTACGCAGAAGCCGGCGAACTTTTTCCTTATATCAAGAACCTCAGAAAAGAGCTTCCGATAAAAGACGAAATTTACTCAACTAAGGACATGTAATATGTTTACTTCCACCTTTCGGGGGGGAATACATCCCCCGCAGATGAAAATTACTGCGGGGGTTCCGTTTGAGAATCTCTCTATACCGCATCTTTGCAGAATTCCGATGCAGCAGCATACGGGAAAACCTGCTATTCCTGTTGTAGAAAAAGATCAGTTTGTAAAAGAAGGTGAATTAATAGGAAAGGCGGACGGCCTTTTCAGTGCAAATGTTCACGCTTCTATTCCGGGACGTGTTACAGACATAGGTTTTTATCCCACTCCGTATTCAGAAAAAGGACTGTGTGTTGTTATTGAGGCAGAGGGCAGTTTCAGCTCGGATAGTTTTTCCGAGAAGAAAGACATTTCCTCATTTTCAGCTGAAGAAATAAAGGAAAAAGTCGCTTCTGCAGGAATTGTCGGCATGGGCGGTGCCGCGTTTCCGACATTCGTTAAATTGAATCCTCCATCAGATAAGAAAATTGATACCCTTATTATAAATGCTGCGGAATGCGAACCGTATCTTGCAGTAGATGATATGCTTTGCCGTAATTATGCTGAAGAAATAATTGCGGGCTGTACTCTTTTGATGAAATCAGTTTCCGTAGAAAAATGCGTAATCGGAATTGAAGACAATAAAAAGCACGCCTATAAGGCTCTTCAGAATGCCGTTTCTTCTGATAAGCGGATTTCCGTAATAAAAATGAAGACTAAATATCCCCAGGGATCTGAAAAACAGCTGATCGAAACACTTACGGGACGTCAGGTTCCTTCCGGAAAACTTCCGATGGATGCCGGTGTAATTGTTCAGAACGTCGGTACTGCTTTTGCCGTCTATCAGGCAGTTTGTTTCGGAAAACCATTGATAGAAAGATTTATTACTGTCACGGGTTCTATAGTAAAAAAACCCGGAAATTATAAGATTAAAATAGGTTCACTCATCACCGATATCATAGAGGAATGCGGCGGGCTAACCGAAGAACCGGCAAAAATTCTTCTCGGCGGACCGATGTGCGGTTTTCCTCTTCCTTCTACCGATTATCCCGTTATAAAGGGAACAAACGGTGTTCTTTTTCTTTCCAAGAAGGAAGCAGGCAATGACAAGTATGATCCGTGCATCAGATGCGGAAATTGCGTTCACATATGTCCTTGCGGACTGATGCCTTATGAATTGGGCAATGCTGTCGAAAAGGGAAAGACTGATTTCTATCAGTCTCTTAGCCCTCTTGATTGTATGCTTTGCGGATCTTGCGCTTATGTATGCCCTTCTAAACGTCCGCTAACGCATTTTATAAAAATTGCTCAGCAGTATGTAAGAAGCAAAAAATAACCGGAGCTTTCTATGGCCGAAAACAATGAAAAAAATAAAATGATTCTCTCATCCGCTCCGCATATAAGAGCGGGATACTCTATTCCTCATGTAATGTGGCTTGTCGTTTTTGCGTTGATCCCGGCTGCATCTTATGGCGTTTATCTTAACGGTCTTCGCGCGCTTTGGGTAATTCTCACTTGTGTCGCTTCTGCCGTTTTTGCCGAATTTTTAATCCGCGTATTATTGAAGCGTTCGGTGACTGTTCATAACGGTGCGGCTGTAATCACCGGACTTCTCCTTGCGATGAATCTTTCCCCCGAATTTCCTTTATGGATGGCGGCGCTTGGTTCATTTTTCGCTATTATAATAGTTAAAGAAATTTTCGGGGGTTTGGGTTTCAATATCTGGAATCCGGCTCTTGCGGCACGTGCTTTTTTGATGCTTTCGTGGCCGGGGCATATGACATCGAAGTGGCATCAGTTTTCCGACGGAAATATACTCTCGGGGTCTGTTGTCAATTCCGGAATTTCTGATCAGGCATTTACTATAATAACAGGTGCGACACCGCTCGGTGCGCTTAAAGAAGGCGCGGTAAAACTTGCCGAATCAGGACTTGATGTTTCGAGTCTGCATTCCGTATTATTTTCTAATTCAATGCTGAAGTCGCTGTTCTTCGGTGATGTCGGCGGATGTATCGGTGAAACTTCTGTTTTATTTCTGCTGGTAGGAGCACTGATTCTTCTTGTTACCGGTGTTATTACATGGCATACTCCTGTTTCTTATATTCTTTCTTTTTCAACGGTAATTTTTTCTTATTATTTCTTTACCGATTCTTCTGAACCTGTCAGAGCTCTTCTTTTTCATTTGCTGTCCGGAGGATTGATGATCGGCGCTTTTTTTATGGCGACAGATATGGTGACGAGCCCGGTTTCAAAAAAAGGAATGCTGATATTCGGAGCGGGCTGCGGTCTTATAGCGGCATCAATCAGGCTTTTCGGCGGTTATCCTGAAGGCGTCTCGTATTCGATACTTTTCATGAATACGCTTGTTCCTATCATTGACCGTTACACAAAAAATAAAGTTTACGGCAAGAGGTAAACATGAAATATTTCGTTAAACCGACACTTGTTCTCGCTCTTCTTGCCGGTTTTGCCGGATTCCTTCTTGCTTTTGTGAATTCTTCTACAAAGAACGTAATAGCCGGAATGGAAAAAGAAAAAAGTAAACTGGCTCTTGCTGTGGCTCTACCAGGCTTTACCATTCTTGAAGAAAAATCATTTAAAGACGATAAGGGTGAATTTTTCTACCATACCGCTGAAATAAATGAAAACGGTAAAACCGTTAAAGGCTATGCGTTCACTGCTGAAGGATCCGGTTACAGCGGAACACTGCGAACCATGGTCGGATTTGATGAAAATTTTGTTATCCGCGGAATATCTATCATGAAACAGAGCGAAACTCCGGGGCTTGGTGCAAGATGTCAGGAAATTGCTTCGAAATATACATTTGCTGATTTCGTTACCGGTAATGCAGGAGAGGATGAAATTAAGCCTTGGTTTGAAAAACAGTTCGAATCTCTTTCTCTTTCTAAAGAAATAAAAGTCGTAAATAAAGGCGACTGGAACGAATCTATGAAAGATTCTCTTATTCCTGCGAATGAGGTTTCGGCTATTTCCGGTGCTACCGTTACGACGAATGCCGTAAGACGTTCTATTGAAGAAAGTTTCGCCAGAATGAAAGCGAATGTCGAAATGCTTCCTTCGGAAACAATACCTGCAGGTGAAGAGACTAATTCGGCGGAGGCTGTTCAATGAGTATGATTGCTGAATTTACTAAAGGAATATGGAAGCGCAATCCGATCCTAATAATCGGAATCGGAATATGCCCGACGCTCGCTGTATCGACATCTCTTTCTAACGCGTTATGGATGACTCTTGCAGCGACTTTTGTTCTAGTGTGTTCCAATATTCTCGTTTCAATGGTGAAAGGAATAACTCCTGCTCATATAAGAATTCCGATATTTATTACAATAATCGCGACTTTTGTTATCATAGTAGAGCTGACATTAAAGGCTTATCAGCCTTCGGTTTATTCTGCCCTCGGTATATTTATTCCCCTAATTGTTGTTAACTGTATTATTCTCGGACGGGCCGAAGAATTTGCTTCTAAAAACGGAATTTTTGCATCTATACTCGACGGTCTCGGAATGGGTTTAGGTTTCGGACTTACATTGAGTCTCCTTGCAATTATCCGTGAAACTATAGGAGCCAATAAACTTCTCGGATACACTCTCATTAAAGGCTATGAACCGGTTGGAGCTATGGTTGCCGCTCCGGGAGCTTTTTTTACTTTGGGACTTATCTTATGGGGAATAAACAGAATTAAGGCAAAGGGTAACTGATATGGAATCCAAAATATTTATTTCTATACTTCTTGCTACTGTTTTGGTAAACAACTATGTGTTGTCTCAGATTCTCGGACTTTGTCCTTTTCTCGGAGTATCTAAGAAAACCGAAACTGCTCTGGGAATGGGGCTTTCGGTAATCTTTGTAATGACAATAGCTTCATTTTTCACACATGTCGTTTATCAGTACCTATTGATTCCTTTTGATCTTACATATCTAAGAACTCTTGCTTTTATTCTTATAATCGCATCCCTCGTTCAGCTTGTTGAAATGATTCTTAACAAGACGGCGCCGTCTCTTTATCAAGCGCTTGGAATATTTCTGCCTCTAATTACAACAAATTGCGCCGTGCTCGGTGTCGCTGTACTCAATATCGATTCCGGCTTTGTCGGATCGAATCTTGGTCTCTTAAAGTCGGTTGTTCAGGGCTTCGGTGCAGGAGTAGGTTTTACCCTGGCTCTTTATCTGATGGCAGGAATACGCGAACGGCTCGAACTTGCCGACATTCCTGAAAATCTGAAGGGTCTGCCCATTACATTTATCTGCGCTGGTCTTATGGCTCTTTCATTTCTCGGTTTTTCGGGTATGAAACTTTTTAAATAATCGGCTTGTGTTATTTCCGCGCGTGTTGTACATATGAGCTTTTCTTGAGGATATTGGATGAACGAAATAAAAAATGTTTCAGTTGAGCTGATTGCTTATACTCCCGACGCGGAGAAGGTGATTGAGAGAGCGGGGAGAACCTGCTATCTTTCGTTTGAGAAAGCAGATGATGCGAGTGCCGGAAAATTCATTAAAGCGAGAATCAAAACCGGTCATGATTCCATTCTTGAGCACGCATGCGCGTCTTTTCGTATTAAGGGAGTGTCCCGTGCGTTTACTCATCAGCTGGTACGTCACCGTATGGCAAGCTATTCCCAGCAGTCGCAGAGATATGTCAGTGAAAATGAATTTTCATACATTCTTCCGCCTTCAATAGAAAACAATCCGGAAGCGCATAAATTATATTCTGATTTTATGGAAAGTTCAAGGCTAACGTATTCCAAGCTGAGAGAAATGAATATTCTAAAAGAAGACGCTCGTTTTGTTCTTCCGAATGCTGTTGAAACCGAAATAGTGTTTACTGCAAATTTCCGCGAGCTCAGACATTTCTTTTCAATACGTCTCGAAAAGCATGCGCAGTGGGAAATCCGCAGAGCAGCTTACGAGATGCTTTTGATAATGAAAAAAATCGCGCCTAGTGTTTTTGAAGATTTCATTCCCGCTGAGAACTGGACTGCCGAATTATCCGGTGAATCCTGATGGCTGAAGATTTTTCTCATAATTCTGATCTTTCATCGAATATGGAAGATTATATCGAAACCATTTCACTTCTTTCAAGAGAGAACCGAGTTGTCAGGGTAAGGGATATTGCCAAATCTCTCGGAATAAAGATGCCGAGCGTAACTGCAGCACTTATAAAGCTTCGGGATAAAGATCTTATTACTTACGAAAAATACGGATATGTTGAACTTACCGAACAGGGGAGAGCTGAAGCTGAAAGGGTATATGATAAGCATCGGCTTTTGAAGCGTCTCCTGTCAGAAGTCCTTTGTGTAAACGAAACAGAAGCCGAAGCTGAAGCATGCCGTCTCGAGCATTACATGACTCAAAGTACTTTTGACCGGTTCTGTGTTTTTCTGAATTTTTATGATGAAGAAAAGAAAAACGGATCGAAATGGATCGAGAAGCTTAAAGAACATTTATCATGATATAAAACCTACTGCGGTAACTGCCGCAGCATGCGGAGGCTTATGTACTCGATATTGCATGTGGAAACCAGTAATTTTTACAGAACACTTATTGAAAAGATATGTTCTGATATCGGTGCTGAATATTCCTTCGCTAAGAACCTCGATGATTCCCTGAATGTTTTACAAAACCGCAAAATAGATCTTATCATAACTGCAATTGAGCTTGAAGATTCGACAGGTGAAGAACTAATCATTAAGATCAATGATTCTCCTTATAAGAATATTCCTGTTGTTGTTATAACCGGTACAGACAGCGATGAATACCGAACCAGAATGTTTTCTCTCGGCATCGTTGATTATATTTCCAAAAAGTCCGGAAACGAAGAAATACGTTCGGCGATTCTTGCTTATATGCGGGAAGATAATGTTTTTCAGAAGATGGCTGAACTTAAAATCGCAGTGTGTGATGACAGCAAGATGGACCGCTATATCATGGAAAGAATATTTACCATGGCAGGTATTTCAAATGTTGAATACTATGAATCCGGAGATCTCCTTTTAGCTTCAGATAAGGAATATGATATTTATCTGATAGACATGGTGCTTAAAGACATGATCGGCAATTACGTAATAATGAAGCTTCGAGAGAGAGGGTCGGAGGCTGTAATAATTGCAATATCAGGAGTTGCTCATTATAAAACAATTTCCAACACGCTGAATATCGGAGCAAACGATTATATTGCCAAACCGTTTAACAATGAACTTCTTCTGTCGCGCATTAAGACAAATGCAAAAAACTATATTCTATTGAATGAAGTCAAAAAGCTGGCGATCACCGATGTTCTGACGTCACTTTACAACAGACGCCATACAATGGAACGCCTGGAAGATGAAATTGAGAAATCTAAACGCTATGAAAATCCGCTTTCAGTGATGATGATTGATGTTGATCATTTTAAACGGATTAATGATGAGTTCGGCCATCTTTCAGGTGATGTCGTTCTGAAAAAAATTGCTGAATCAATAATTAAAACGTTGAGAGATTTTGATATTGTCGGAAGATTCGGCGGAGAAGAATTTCTGGTAATACTCCCGAATACAGTTATTGAAGATGCTTTCCTTGTGGCTGAAAGAATTCGTAAGAATATAGAAAGTCTGAAATTTTCAAAGAAAGATATTGCAGTGTCTGTGAGTATCGGAGTTTGTCAGTGGAGCGGTGATGAACTTAAAAATCTTCTATCGGAAGCTGACCGCCTGTTGTATTCAGCTAAGGCTAATGGAAGAAATAGAACCGAACGCTGATTATATTTTGCCAAAACCTGTGAGTTCCCTGTAAAGTTCAATTGCATATCTATCAGTCATTCCGCTTATATAGTCAGTAACAGTCAGCATGCGCTGATACGGCGAAAGAAACTCTATTAGATGTTCTGCCGAATCGGATTTATATTTATCTGAAAATTCAAACCGTTTATAGTAAATAGACGGAATAAGTTTTCTTCCGAGTCTTTCCTGCTTGTCTGGATTTTTTGATAAAACTGCAGGCATAAAGATGTTAAGAAGTGCTCCGATAGCTTTGAATCCTGCATATTCTGTTTCGAGGATACTGCTTGATGAGTATATGTTTTTCATGGAAAAATCATAAATAATATCATATTGCTTTGCACTGCCGATTTCTGATACAAGAGGCGTGTTATGTTTGAGTGAGAAAATAGAGTCGATGTTCTCAATAAAGCATTTATGGCACTGGTTTATCATCGAATTAATTGCTGCCGATCGAAGACGTGAAACTTTTATGTGCTTGTCGAAAGACTGATCGATACTGAAATCGTGTTCGTGGCGGACAATCGGAAGCAGTAAATCTTCCAATGTTTTATAATCTATTACTCCAAGGTGAAAGGCATCTTCAAGATCAATGACAGCATAACAGATGTCATCTGCAGCTTCAGAGAGAAAAGAAAGCGGATGCCGTGGGTAGGAAGTTTTTCCCGATTCATAAAGCGGAATTCCCATTTCTTCAAACGCTTCAGTAAAAAGTATTTCGTCTTCCTTGAAGAAGCCGAATTTCTTTTTTGATATAATGCCGGATGACGGATCCATTGCTGAAGAGCTGCACGGGTATTTTGTAAATGCGCCTATCGTTGCACACGCGGGGCGCAGTCCGCCTTTTCTCTGCCATATTTCGAGACGTGAAAGAATGCGGAAACCCTGAGCGTTTCCCTCATAATTTATCATATCTGAATACTCTTCACTGCTGAGTTGTGAACGATCGACGTTTTCCTTTGCCCAGATTCTTATTGCATCTTCGCCTGAATGACCGAATGGAGGATTTCCGATATCATGAGCGAGTGCTGCTGATGCGGCAATTATTCCGACATCAAACGGTCTGATGTCCGGAAATTTTTCTGATAAGTACAAACCTGTGAGATTGCCGAGAGAACGGGCTACACACGAAACTTCAAGCGAATGAGAAAGCCTTGATCTTGCCTGATTTGATGCTGAAAGCGGAGAATATGGAAAAACCTGTGTTTTGTCGTGCAGTCTTCTAAAATAATTCGAATATACTATTCTGTCGTGATCTTTTTCAAAGGTGCTTCTTTCTAATTTGTTTTCATTGCTTCGGTCAATTTTCCCGATTCGTTTTTCAGAGAAAAAATTCCGCATACATCCCCGCATAAAAAAAGATTGAAAAATATATTCAATTAATTATGATTAAATCTCTTGTTTCTTTTCAAGCATAAAAAGAAGGGTTTAGTATGAAAACAGAAAAAATAGCCTCAGATGGTCTGAAGCTTTCTAACGATGGGAATCTTCAGCTTGTTTTCGCAGGGGTCGGAAGCGCATTTACTAAAGCGCAGTATCAGACGAACCTGCTTATAATCAAAGGAAAGGATCATCTTCTTGTTGACTGCGGCACAAAATGTACTCAGTCTCTTTTTGAACTGGGTATTCCTATTACTTCGATTGAAAATATTCTTATCACACATTCTCATGCAGATCATATCGGCGGATTGGAAGAAATAGCTCTTCTCGGCAGATATGTGACAAAAAAGAAGCCCAATATGGTTATAAGTGAAACTTATCAGCATATACTCTGGGATATGTCTCTAAGGGGCGGAGCAGCTTATAATGAAGAAATTTGCGGGGATATTCTTTCTTTTAAGGATTTTTTCAATATTAATCGTCCGAAGATGCTTCATGATTTTCCTAGAGAAACATTATCCGCTAAGGTCGGTTCGATAGATCTTAAAATGTTCCGGACAATGCATATTCCGGATGTTTCGAATGCATGGAATAATTCATTCTGGAGCTGCGGAATAGTAATTGATGAGAGAGTGATGTTTACAAGTGATACGCGTTTTGACAGGGATCTGATTGAGACATATTGTTCTAAATTCAACTTTGAAGCAATATTTCATGACTGCCAGTTTTTTACAGGCGGTGTTCACGCTTCGATAGAAGAGCTCAATACTCTTCCGGCGGACATCAAATCAAAAATGATATTGGTTCATTATGGTGATAATTTTAAATCATTTGAGCAGAAAGTCAGCGATTACGGATTCAGAGGACTTGGACAGCAGCATATTTCTTATGTATTTGATTAATAAAAAAAGGAGGCTGTTTCAGCCTCCTTCGATTGTCATGGATTTATTTTAAGCCATTACGCGCCTTTTGGTCTCGCGATGTTGACTTTGATTTTTCTTCCGCCAAGATCAGAGCCGTCAAGCTGTTTGATCGCGTCGTCAGCAGCTGCTGAATCAGTCATTTCAACAAAACCGAATCCTTTAGATCTTCCAGTGTCTCTGTCTTTGACAATTTTCGAAGATACAACTTCACCAAAGCCCTCAAAAAGAGATTTTAGCGCTTCGTCGTTAGTGTTGTACGGCAAATTGCCGGCATAAATCTGTACTGCCATTTTTTAACCTCAAAAAAATTACTCTGTATTTTCTTTGCTTCCAAACTGAATTGTGTTACGGCGGCAAAAGCGGAAAGTCGCATAAAGCGTCTTCTCAAAATACAATGGTATCATAAGCTAATATTCAAAAAAAAAGTCAAGAATAAATTTAGATGAGATATGCTGTGCGAGCGGTTTGATACTGTTAATATGTCTCATTTAATGAGAAGCTTATGCTTTAACCGGATCAAATATAAAAAAACGCTGGATATTTTGAGGCTTATTGTAATTATTACTACACGGAAAAATTAATGCATAAAATTGATATAAAATATGAGCTTAAAAGGGGCGGTGTTCTCGTTCGTACAACTGAGGGCAATATTCAGTTCGGTATACCTCCTGAAACTATAAAAGATACGATGCTGCTTCCGGATTCAGTTCCGAAGATATTTGTGCTTACTCGGGAAATGTTTAACTGGATAAAAGGGATTAGCGTAGCCGAAATAGAGTTTCCGCTTTATTTCAATTTCTTTATAAAGAAAAGCCGAACGAAGGTAATCTGCACTGAAGAACAGAAAAAAGCAATGTGTGATATTCTTCAGGAGGCGCTTTTCGGTCCGGTTGAATTCGACATTTCTCTTGATTATGACATTGATAATCCGGATGTATTCGTTACTGACCTAAAGAACGAAATGAATCATTTTCGCGGAAATTTTACCATTGATGATCTTGTAGAATTCGTTGTAATGCGGCAAGGGAAAGCTGTAATAGGAAATGTTGAAATCGCATCAAGCGGAAAAAAATTTTCCGTTCGCGACGGCGGCAAACAGGTTGCCGAAGTAGATAATTTTGTTGAATACAAGGCATCGTATCTTGTCGGAGAACGTCTTTCGGAACCTTTTGTTCCTCCTCTTTTCGGAATTACATGTCTCGGGCCAAGTCATGGATTTGATCCGACTAATAATACTTCGGGTTTCATAATCTGGATTAATCATCAGGGAATCATGGTTGATCCGCCTGTCAACTCAACCGAATGGCTTCTTGATTCGAATGTTAATCCGAAGTTTATTACGGGAATAATTCTATCGCATTGTCATGCTGACCATGATGCCGGTACTTTTCAGAAAATTCTCGAAGAACAAAGAATAACCATTTATTCAACTACTACTGTTCTTGACAGTTTTTTAAGAAAGTATTCCGCGACTGCCGGAGTTTCTGCTGAAAGGCTTAAAACTCTCTTTGATTTTTCTCCTGTAAAAATCGGGCGGTCTATGTTTATTCATAATGCAAAATTCGATATGTTTTATACTCTGCATTCTATTCCATGCATCGGATTTAAAATGACGTTTCAGAATCAGTCATTTGTATACAGTTCTGATCACAATAATGATCCTGAAGCGCACAAGTCTCTTTTTGAATCGGGAGTTCTCTCAAAAGAGCGTTATGAAGAGCTCTCAAATTTTCCATGGGATTCAAAAGTTATTTTTCATGAAGCAGGTATTCCTCCGCTTCATACGCCTGTTTCGTATCTTGACTCGCTTCCTGAGCAGATAAAAAAGCGAACTTTTGTTTATCATATAGCAGAGAAAGATTTTCCGAAAAATACATCTCTTTCTCTCGCTAAATTCGGCATAGAAAACACAATATCATTTGATGTTAAGCCGCCTTTATTTGAGAAGGCCCATCAGATTCTCGGTTTGCTGAATCATCTCGATTTTGCAAAAGATTTAAGCGTAAAGAAAGCCCAGGAATTTATAAATATAGTGCATGAAGAAAAATATAAAAAAGGCGAACTGATAATAAAGCAGGGAAGTTCGGGGGACAAGTTTTATATCATTCACATGGGGAATGTCTCTGTTGATAGCGGAAATCTTGATGAAAAAAAGATTTACGGTTCGTATGATTATTTCGGAGAAGTGGCGATAGTTACACAGAGAACAAGAGCTGCCGACGTTTATGCTGAAACTGATGTTGTGTTATACACAATAGAAAGAGATAAATTTCTTAGTTTTATTGCGGGTACGGAATTTGAAAACACTCTTCATCGTCTTGCGCGCATTCGAACCAGCGAGACATGGAATCTTTTGTCAACCAGCAAGTTTTTTAGACTTTGTACTGCGACGCAGAAAACATGGCTTGAATCCATTTTTGTTCCGCAGGATTTTAAAAAGGGTACTGTTTTATATAAAGAAAACGGACAGATTAAAAATATCTGCATCATAAGAAGCGGTGAAGTTGTTGTTGAAAGAAACGGCGAGAAAATACGCGTTCTCGAAAAAGGCGATTTTATCGGCTCAATAAGCAGAATGTATTACGGGCAGACTTTGCCGTATACTTACAGAACCGAATCTGCGGTTTCTCTCTTTTCAATGAAAAAAGATGATATCATTAGATTTGCAGATAAGAACCCGGGACTTTTGATGAGGCTGAAAGATGATGAGCTCGAATCGTAAGTTTTCATTCATTATCATAATTGCAGTTTGTGTTTTTTTTTCTTTCAGTCTGATTTCCGAAGAAAACATGACATTGAAAGCATTGGCGGAATCTATTGAAACTTACCGAGGACAGGAAATTGAAATGCTTTTCAGGCTTAGAAACCATAGTGAGCATTTCAAGACCATAACATTTTACGATAAGAATAATCATGATATTGTTTTTGATATCAGCGACAGGCGTAAGGATAAAATTATAAAATCAAATCTTCGAACAATGCATGAAGGTTCGATTTATAGAGTTATTTTTACGGTTGAAGGAATTGATTCAAAAGGAAAAATTCAAGGGAGAATCAAAAGCTTCACAATGGAGCTTCTTGAAAGACTCCCCTGAATTTTGTTCCAAGGAGAAGGCAGAATAGCTGGGCGGCTATCCTGCCTTCTGCGTTTGGACGCGCAGTGTCAGGAGACTTAAAGTATAATCGGGAGGGAATATACCTTTTAATCCCTTGCGTTAATATTGTCGGAAATTATTCCTGTAACTTTAACATTTTTTCGTTTTTTTTTAATAGTTTTAAGAATTAATTTAATATGAAGTTCAAGATTGCCTGAATTGAAAAATAATGTGTAAAACCTGACATTGATGAATGATGTTGATATTAAAGTTTATAATTGTCATGCTTATTTCTTAAAAAGGTGAGCTAATGCCTCTGCGCAAACGTTTTCTTGTTGAAAAATATGGCATAATTTATATTTTGGGTTAAACGGAGGATTTATGAATATAAAGAACAAGTGGGCGTTGATTACCGGTGCAAGCAGGGGCGTCGGAAAAGAAATTGCAAAAGCTATGGCTGCTGAAGGCTGCAACCTCATTCTTCACAGCAGAAGCATTGAGCACACGAAAATTCTCGCAGAAGAATTGAAAGGTGTAAAAGTATTTCAGATTGAAGGAGATCTATCTGATGTTTCGGTTGCCGAAAAAATAGCTGATGAAGCTGAAAGACTTTCGGGCGGACTGGATATTCTTTATAATAATGCAGCAATAATGACTAAGTATAGAACAGAATATTATTCTGCGCCCGCTGATGAATATGAGATAAGTTTTGCGGTAAATACGATTGTTCCGATTCTGATTTGCAATAAAATTCTTCCTAAAATGATTAAACGCGGATTCGGAAGAGTCATTAATGTAACATCGGGAATAAAAGACGAACCTGAACTCACTCCGTATGCAATTTCTAAAGCTGCTCTTGATAAATATGTTTTTGATATGGCAAAGAAGCTTGAAGGAACCGGAGTTTGCATGAATCTTATGGATCCGGGTTGGCTCAGAACTGATCTCGGCGGAGATAAAGCTCCGAATGCTGTTGAAAGCGTTATCCCCGGAGCAATGGTGCCTGTTCTTCTTGATGAAGCAGTAAGCGGCAAACTTTTTCATGCACAGGATTACAGAAACTGATCCCGACATTATTTACGCTGAGTGGAAAAAGGATTTGAAAAAGACATATTATCTCAATTCTAATTTTGATCTTGAACTTGGCAATATTCCGCTAGAACGTTATGAGAAATTTGCAGATGAGATGACTTGTCTTTTTCTTTCGGCAGTTGATGCTCGTGATTCTGTGGTCGTTAATATAACTCCCCACAAGTTTTATTATGAATATTTAAAGCAAATCGGAATTGAGTACGCATCAATTGCCGGAGATTCTGACATTGAAAGAGAAGGGCTTGCATGGGGAATGAATTCCAAATCTTTGAATATTCTCGAATCGTATAATTGTATCTGTGATTTTCCGGATGAAACTATTGTAAAAAAGATCAATTCAAGAAAATATTCCAATGATATTTGCCGTAAATTAAATTATCCGCACGGTAAATGTGCGGATAACTACGAGGAACTTCTTGATATAGCCGCAAAATCTTCTTTTCCTTTTGTCGCGAAAACAGAATTCGGTTCTTCCGCGAGCGGATTCATTCATGTTAAAAAAAGTGAAGATATAAAAAAGCTTAATAAAGGGCTGAATTATTTTAATTTCGGAATATCATTTATCATTGAGCCATGGAGAGAGCGTGTTGAGGATTACTCCGCAGGTTTTTTTCTTTCAAAAAATGGGGAGATGACTGATTTCAATGTCCGTAAATTATTCAGCACGGATCGCGGTCAGTTTGACGCGCTTATAACAGGTTTAGAAATAGATGAGAAATTATTTAATGAGATGCATGATGCCGCAATTAAAATATCAGAAAGTCTTGTTTCTGAAGGATATTTCGGTCATGTATCTTTTGATGCTTATACTTTCCGCGATGGTGAAGGAATTTCTATGAATCCTGTTTCTGAAATAAACGCCCGAATGACTATGGCGGATATTGCAAGATTTATGGCTGAAAAAACTTCATCAAGGATAAGTTCAATCAAATTTGTGAAGGGAAAGCATCTTGAAAGATTCAAGTGCGAATCTGATATCATCTCTTGTTTCGGCGATGAAGCGTATTCCGCTGAGAGAGGAAAGGGAATTATTCTTATGAGTCCTCTCTATTATGAGAAAAACGGATTAAAACATTTAACAGAAAGGGCGTTATTCTGTGCGCTTTCTGATACGGAAAAGGAAGCCCAGATTTTTTTAAATAAAATTTCATCACTCGAATGGCATCGGTGTTAACAGTTTGATGTTTTCAGGAAACACTCAGTTAAATAAATTTCTTATTAATCCAAACTGTGTATTCCCCTTTCTTTTCATATCCGGTTTCCCAGTTTTCGGGTGCTGCTGTGAAATTTGAATTAATTGATACGGCTAGAGCTTCTTCTTTTTTTTCATTTAGAATAATTCCTGCAAAGCCGTAATAATTCCCTGTCAGGTCGATCCATTCGGAAGAAGATGTTATTCCGGCTTTTTTTCTAAGGCGGATTAATTCTTTAATTTCAGCTTCATGCCCCCAGTCAAAACAGTCCGGCCAGTAAACACAAGGTGTACCGGGCATTGAGAGAATGAAAGCATAAGCTCTCGATTTAAAATGCGGCGGACACGGCCAGCATTGCTGACCCCATCCGTTTGCAGGTGAGTAGGGCGATGCTCCCATGTCATGGTTATCTACGAAAGTAACGAGAGCTGCACGGTCTTCCGCGGATGATTTTGCAATTAGGCCGAACTTTAAATTTCTGGCGTCAGCTGACTGGATGCATCTTTTAAGAATAATGTCAAAGGCACAGCCGTTGCTTTCCCTTGCCCAACCGAGAATTCTTGCTCCCTCATCAGCTCCGTATCTTTTTACCATCGGGTCATTTGTCATAAAAGGCGAATCCTGCCAGTATTCACCGACGGAAAAATATTCTTCTTTGTGAGTTGACTTGATCCAGTTTACTACTTCATTCACTTCGTATCCCCAGACATAGTCCCAGCGCCATCCGTCTACTCCGCATTCATCCATCAACTCATTCATAGCTTCTTTTATTCGTTTATTAACTCTCGGATTTGAAAGGGAAAGGTCAAAGCGTCCGTCGAAAAAACTGCCTCCGCTGTCTGTGCCGCCTTTTGCCCAGCATTCTCCGGGATATTCCCAGATGTCTTTCTGCATTCTGTTTCCGTCGCGGTGATTTGTTACCAGATCTACAATTGCTTTTATTCCGCGCGAATGCATGGCAAGTATCAGTTCTTTTAATTCTTCTTTTGTTCCATATCGGGAGTTTAGATCAAAGTCATGCCAGTAATATCCTTCGCCTCCGCCGTGCTTTCCGTTTGATTCCCATGCCGAGTCATCCCGCCATGGCGGGGGAAGGTAAATTATAGTAAAACCGCAGGAGGCGATTCTGTCGGCAGATTCGGTAAGAATCCGGTACCAAGACATGTCTCTGCCGTCTATAGTTCCGTCTCCCTGAGTTTTGACAAGATTCCAGTGAAAAGCCTGAAGTATAATGTCTTTTCCGTTTCCCCTGTTAGGCATATGTCCCCCGATAAATCATATTTTGAGGCGGAATAAATAAAAAAGCAATAATATTATTACAAAATACATTTTGGGTCAATTCAGTTAGATGTATTTTGTAATAACTTAATGCTATTCTTATTATTTTATTATGATTAATGAACAGAGTCTTCCGGCAGGATTCGAGCTTGACTGCGGATTATATGTGTCGGTTTTCCATTCTCCGTCAATGACGTATGAATAACGGTACTGTCCTTTGGGCAGGTGTTTTTTTATGCGCCATATATTTTTATCATCACGGAAAAGAACATCGTTTTCCGGATTCCATCTGTTGAAATCTCCGACAATTGAAACGTACGAAGCGGAAGGATTAAAAATTCTGAATTCAACAAAAGATTTTTTTCCTTCTTTTATGATTTTATACGAAACGAATTTATTTTCGCCGGTTGACTGTGCAGCTGTTTTAGAAACGGTAGAACCATATCCGTCATCCTCTACTTCTTCGCTCATCGGATCTGCAGTCCATATGCCGTCGATGAAAAACTTGTATCTGAAAATTTCTTTTCTGTCATATTCTGCGAGAAAATAATACCAGACACCGTATTTTCCGCGCTTCATGCTGATCTTCTTCCATCCGGAAAAATCTCCGGCAATGTATGCTTTTTTGCAGGAACGGTTTTTATATGTGAAAACAGTTCCTTTTTTCAGCGAAACATTGGTACTTTGACCGTTATTATCAAGAATGAGTTTTGCAGCATAAGGAGCAATCGAACTCTTCAAATTTTTCAGAGAGTATTCATATGAGGTATCCGGTTCAGATTGCGCGTTTATCCCGGCAATAAAGAGCAAAGGAAGTATAATAAGATATTTTTTCATAAAAAGGCTTTTCCGCCGAATTAAAATTTGCCCGGTTACGGGAATATATTATAATTTCGGGATTATGATTCAAAAACATGAGAATTCGGCCAGAATAAAGACTGAATGCGTTTAATCTCAATTTTTAGTATAATTTTTCCGATAATTAAACGAATAAGGTCTTATTGGCTAAGAGCTCATGTAAAAAGGTATTGATTTTTTGAAAGTAGTTTATCATTGTGATTATGTCTCTTTTATGGAAATAATTAATGGCTGAAAAGTATAAAGAAACGGCGGCGATAACGCCTGAAGAAGCTGCTGAAATAGAGCGTATACTGGGTGTATTGCCCGGCGGTGCCGCTTCACGCAAAAAAACCGATGATACGGCTGCTCCAAGCCAGGCTTTCAGCGCACCATCCGGTTTTCAGGATGTTTCTGATACTTCCGGTGAGATTCAGGATATCACTTCAATGGTTGAAATTGAGGATGAGCCGGAACCGTCATTTGATTTTCAGGATCAGGATGATTTCTCAGCTTCTGATGCATTTTCCGAAGCTGAAAGTGATACTTCATTTTCCGGTATTGATGATTCTGCATTCGGTGCTGAAGAAACTGTTTCAGATGGTCTTCCTGATATTGATTTCGGAGGAGAATCTGATTCTGCCGAGCCTTCGTTTGGTTTTGATGAAACGCCGAGTCCGGTTGAAGCACCATCGGGTGCAGGAAAATTTCAGTCATTAAAAGATAGAATTGCCTCAAAGTTTAAAAAGAAAATAGATACAAGTACTGCTGAAGGACAGATTGAGTCTTTGCTTGAAGATGAACCTGACGCAGTCGATGATCAGGATATATCAAAGGATATATTCGTAGGCGGAGAAGATACTTTTACGGATTCTTCATCTGATTTTTCACTGGATGATCAATTTTCATCGGAAGAAACTTCTTCCGATGAAATGCCGTCTTTTACGGATGCTGTTTCATCCGATGATCTGGGCGGAGTTTCGCTCGACGGATCTGCAGATTTTTCGGGACCGGATTTGTCCGATATCGACATCGGCGGCAAAGCAGATGTTCAGACTGCTGATATGGATGAACTTCCTGAGATTGATTTTTCTTCATCGTTTGATGAACCAGGTGCTTCTTCGGAAGATATTTCTTTCGGTTCAGATGAAGTTTCCGGCGGAGATTCCTTTTCAGGTATGGGTTCCGGCATCGACAACATCGATGCTATTGACGATGTTGTAAGAACATCCGCTCCTGAAATGAATTCACGCGGTTATATCCCGGCACCTGAAACTGACGAGGATGCCCTTGATCTGACTGTGCATGAAATGCGCAAATTGAAAAATGCGCTCAAACTGATGTCATTCGGTTTGATGAAAGCCGTAAAAGACACTATAGTCAACGATAAGCTTTCCAAAGATGATACATCCGAACTCGTTAACATGATTCTTGACGGTGCGCGTGAGGATGATGTTCAGACTTATCTTGAAGAAAAACTCGGAATAGTAATTGATTCAAGCTCCGATTCGGTTCAGCGAAGAAGAATATATGCCCGTGAAGAATATACGCAGGAAGGGCGCGAACGCCAGAAGATTCTTCTAAAAAGAACCCGCAATATGTCAATTGCGGGACTTATGGTTATAGTGCTTGGGGTTCTCGGTTATCAATATGTGTATAAACCTTTTATGGCAAAAAGGCTTATCAACAAAGGTGTTGAGCTGATCCGCAGAAATAATGATCCTAAAACTGAAGATTATGCCAAGGCGGAAGAATTTTTCCGCGAGGTTGATGCGAAGTATAAAAAAGATTATCTTTACGGTTATAATTCCTACGGACGCGCCTATTTTGATAAAAAAGAATATGACCGTTCCATAGATAAACTCAACAGAGGATACAAAATAGCCGAGAAAGATAATTTTATCGAATATGATATTCTCAATAATCTAGGTTATTTTTATTCCAAGGTTCCTGCACGTTATTTTAACGAACTGAAGCCTCATTTGAAACGTTATTATTATGAAATAACAAAACCGATAGATAAAGTTGATACACAGCTTGATGTTGCGCTTGATTTTTACCGTAAGGCAAATAATAAGAATCCGGATGATATAACTTCCCTTTACGGAATAGGAAACGCTTATTTCTATCAAGGCCAGTTTCTAAAAGCCCGCAAGTATTTCGAAGATATCATCAAGAAAGCTCCTGATTCTCCTGTCGGATATTCGGGACTGATGAATCTTTTTATCGAGCGCGACGCATTTGCCGAGACAATTGACCTCTATGTAAAAATGCGCGACAAGGATCTTCTTCCGGAAGTTCCGAGTCCGCTTCTTGCCAAGGCCGCATGGTATGTGATGAGCAAAAAGGCAGACGAAAAGAATAATGTAAGAATTGATTTCGGAATTCAGTCACCTCGTCTCAAAGATTTTGATGATAATCCTTTTCCTGTTGTCGCGGATATACTTAAGGCGTTGAAGAAACGTGATGCGAATTATCCTCCTTTGTATCTTCAGTATGCGAAAATGGCTATTCTGCAGAGAAATCCGAAGCTCGCGGAGAATTATCTTTTTACTGCTCTTGAACACGCAGAAAAAAATAATGAGAAGTATTTCGGTGCGCTCGCTCTTCTCGGTGAATTTTATTATATGACGAAAGATCCCGTTAAATCATATAAATATCTGCGTGCAGCTGAGAGTGCCTATCAGACACAGCCTGAATTTACATATGAAGAATTTTACAAGGAAACCGAATCGATAGGCAAGACCTACGCTCTCGAAGGAAATCTTTTCTACTATTTCTTTGACAAGATTAAGCTCGAACAAACCGATCTCGACTCGCTTGAAAGCGAAGACGTCGACAGACTTGAAGACAAAATGGAAAATTATTCTATCGCGCAGAACAAGTATCAGAAGGCTCTTGATAATGCATACGAATCATCAGAGCTTCATTATAATCTCGGCCGCATTTACTATATGAACCGTTTGTATGAGGATGCGCTTTCCCAGTGGATGAATCTGTATGATGATTTCGCGAGATCTCCGGAGCTGATGTTTTCTCTCGGAAATGTTTTTCTCAGACTTAATAATCTTGATTCAGCAAAAGCTCAGTATACTAAAGTCATTTCTGTTTTTGAACTTGATGCTGACAGAATCAAAAAAGTTGATAACCGTGCGACAAATCACATTAAAATTTACGAGACTCTTGCGGCTTCCTATAATAATCTCGGTGCGGTATATCAGCTTCAGAATAATGAGGCGAAATCAAGTCTTGCATACTGGAAGTCGATCGAGTATGCGCAGAAACTCGGAACTGAAAGTGAATATTCACGCGTAAATCTCGGACGTTCTTTCAAGCAGAGAACCGAAGAGGTTGAGCCTCTCATTAATGACAATATCCCGTATTCGCTTGAAATATACAGAGAGGACATGAGAATATAGAGATTAATTGAATTTCAATTGTTACGGCTTTTTCTGCCGTATCAATTGAAACTGTTTAATTGATTCTCGAGTGTTTCCTTAAATCTTCCGATGTGAATTCCGTCAACAAGAGCATGATTAACCTGAACTGAATAAGGCAGATAAATTTTTGAATCGCGCTCGTAATATTTGCCCCACGATAATCTCGGAACGGAGTCATTCTTGTTTAGATTTATTGTGTGGGACAGATGAGTGAATGAAATCCACGGCAGAGAAGTGTAGTATATAAAATCATCTCTATTCGCGAAGTCGCTTGCTATGAAATACTCTTTCTGATTTTTTGATTTTGCTGAAGCAAGTTCAATAAAATTATTTAAGTCGCCGTTTATTTCAACTGTAACCATTTTAAAAAGATCATCTTCTGTGTTTTTGCCGTCCATGTAAGTAAATGACGGTGTCAGCGATTCATGTAGAAACACCTTTCCGTCCCGGATGCGGAACTTGAATTCTTCAACTAGGTTGGCGCTTAAAGTTGATAGATATATCATTGAAAAATAAAATGGAAAGTTTTTTTCTTTGATTACACCGGCAAAACCTGTTATATCAAGATCAAAACACACGTTGAAATGAGGATAATCCATTCTGTGAAAAAAAGCGAAATGTTCACGGCGCTTCCAGTTTGAAAAATCAATTTCTTTCATAAACACCTATTAATACCTAATTTCTTTCAGAAATGAAAAGAACAGATGAATAACGTTTCACGAGATATTTCTTTTCGGTTATCCGTGCTGAACATTCAAGGCAGAAATCGTCGGGGCTTTCAAGCGAAGTGTCCATTATTCTTTTCCACGAACCGCCGTTAGGTGATTCCGGAAGAGTTGTATTTCTGTTGAATTTAGATGAATTAAATGCCATAAAGATATCGGCATCCTGGTTTGCGAAGTCCTGTATTGAATAAAATCCGTTGATAAGACATGCTATAAATCCGGTTTCATCAGTCCAGTCGGGTTTTCCGGGAGTAGTTCCGTGCCATGAAATATCCGGTGATGATTCATATGGAGAATTTCCGCCTGTAAGAAACTTTTTCCGCCTGAGAGAAGTGTGCTTTTTGCGGAAAGCAATGAGGGATTTAACGAAATTAAACATTTCTTGATTCGTTTCAAGCAGTTTCCAGTTGAGCCATGATATTTCATTGTCCTGACAGTACGCGTTATTATTCCCTTTCTGCGTGCGGCAGAATTCATCACCCGCCAGAATCATCGGAACTCCCTGACTCAAAAGAAGTGAAGCGAAATAATTTTTTATCATTTGCCGTCTTTCTCTTTCAATGAAAGGGGTGACGTCATTTCCTTCTATGCCGAAGTTCATGCTGATATTATGATTTTCACCGTCAGCGTTATTTTCCCCGTTTTCCTCATTGTGCTTTTCTTTGAATGAAACCAGGTCGCGCAGAGTGAATCCGTCGTGAGCGGTTATGAAATTAATGCTGTGAAGTGGAGAGCGTTCTTCAGTTGAATATAGATCTGAGCTTCCTGTTATTCTTGTTGCGAATGCTCCGGCTGTGCCTGCATCGCCTCTCCAGAATCTGCGTATGTCGTCTCTGAATTTGCCGTTCCATTCAGCCCATCTGCCGGGGAAGTGCCCCACCTGGTATGCTCCGGCTGCGTCCCATGCTTCGGCAATAATTTTGGTACTTCTTAGAATCGGATCCGATTCAATGCGTTCTATCAGCGGAGGGTTCTTGAGAATGTTTCCTTCCTGGTCTCTGCCGAGAATTGATGCGAGATCGAATCTGAAACCGTCAACATGCATTTCGATTACCCAGTACTTAAGACAGTCGATAATAAATTCGCGGACTATCGGATTATTGCAGTTAAAGGTGTTGCCGCATCCGGAATAGTTTTTGTAATAGCGTTTATCGCTTTCGAGCATATAATAAATTGAATTATCTATGCCGCGGAAGCACATGGTCGGACCTGTCTGATCTCCTTCTGCCGTATGATTGAAAACTACATCAAGAAAAACTTCTATTCCGGCATTGTGAAAATCTCTCACCATTTCCTTGAATTCGTAGAACTGTTCTCCAAGCGCTCCTTTTGAAGAGTAGCGTCCTCTCGGAGCAAAAAAACTCATAGTGCTGTAGCCCCAGTAGTTTTTAAGCTTCTCTCCGGTTAACGGATTTTTACGGATATTTTCATTTTCATCGAATTCCTGAATCGGAAGAAGTTCGACGGCGGTTATTCCAAGATCTTTGAGATAAGGAATCTTTTCAGTCAGTCCTTTATATGTTCCGGGCGAGTATACTGATGAGCTTTCGTGAAAGGTAAAGCCTTTAACGTGAGTTTCGTAGATAATTGTTTCAGTTAATGGAATTTTGAGAGGTCTGTCAAACCAATCGAATTCGTGATTGATGACTATTGACTTCGGAGCACCGGCGGTACTGTCTTTGGTTGAATAAATTGCGTCTTTAAACTGGCTGTCTGCGTCATATCCTCTAGGATCAGAAAGAACCCAGTCGAAATTTCCGCTTACGGCGCGCGCATAAGGATCAAGAAGGAGTTTATATTTGTTAAATCTATGTCCTTTTTCCGGATTATAAGGTCCGTCAATTTTGTATCCGTAGAGTTGTCCTTCAGTGATTCCTTCAATCCAAATATGCCAGATGTCGCCTGTTTTGTTGAGTTCCTTGTCGAGTCTAATCTCTTCGAAAGGCGAATCGGGTTCAGGTGATTCAAAGAGAATAAGAGAGACATCGGACGCATGGCGGGAGAAGAGCGAAAACTGAACACCTTTGTTTGCGATATTTGCTCCAAGGGGCAGAGGATATCCCGGCAGCTGAACTCTGTTTTTCGTCATTGTAATCCCTTTGGTTTGGACAACCGTATGATTGTATATTGATATAGAATAATGGCAAGACTTTTTTGGTTTATATTGTATCTTATTTTTATTCACTGAAACAAAAAGAAATTGTAAAATAATGTGTGTTTGAAAGAAAGGTGAAAGAGGTTTCGGATGGCAGATGAAATAGTTGCCGCGCTCGGCAGAAAAATTAAACTATACCGTGAAAACAGAAGGGTAACTCTAAAAGATCTTTCAGAAAAGACCAATGTTACACCAAGTCTTCTTTCACAGATTGAAAACGGCAAAGCTTCTCCGTCTCTGACAACACTTAAGGCTATTGCCGATTATTTTGACGTTTCGATCGGGGCTTTGTTCGAATCAAATGTAAAAGCACCCGTATCTCCTCTGACAAAAAAATCTTTTCATAAGAAGATTGTTGCGGACGGGGATGTTACACATTATCTTATCAGTCAGGGTATTGATGATTTCGAATATCTTTTAATCGAGTTTCCGGCAGGTTCAACAACTGGAACTGAGCCGTATTCTCATGAAGGTTATGAATGCGCCTACTTGATAAAAGGAAAACTTACGATTGAACTTGAAGGTTCACGGTACGATATGGAAGAGGGCGATTCAATTTCATTTGAATCGCATAAGAATCATCGGGTAATCAACAATTCTGCGGAAAAGGCTGTCGTTCTATGGGTAGACAGCAAACCGTGGTTTTTTTCACACAGATAAGGAGATTATATGGATAAAAACAGAAAAATTCTGGTGGCTATTTTGGTTTTTCTTCTGATGTCGATGGTATTATCTCTAGTTCAGATTAATACTTCCATGCAGAGGAAAACTTCAGCTTCATCATCAAATATTTCTATCAGTGACTCTCGTGGAGTCGGTGTTGTCAGAGTTTCAGGAGTGATAAGTTCGGACACGGAGGGACATTTCGCGTCTATGTCAATGCATGAAGCTGTTATAGCGCGCATCGACCAGCTTGCAGCCGATGATAATATTAAGGCGGTTGTTTTGAGAGTCGATTCTCCCGGGGGAACTGTTGCAGCTACTCAGGAAATATTTCAAAAGCTTATGGAGCTTCGTCAGAAAAAACCTCTTGTGGTATCAATGGGAGACATGGCGGCTTCGGGCGGATATTATATTTCATCTGCGGCGAATCATATTTTTGCAAATCAGGGAACGATGACCGGTTCAATCGGAGTTATTATTGCAGCTCCTAACTTCAAGGGGCTTTTTGAGAAACTCGGCATTAAGATGAATGTAATTAAAAGCGGCAAATACAAGGATATTCTTTCTTCTTCACGTGATCTTTCCGATGAAGAAAAAGCTCTTCTTCAGGATTTGATTGATAACTGTTACAATCAGTTTATTAAGGATGTTTCTCTTGGTAGAAATATTCCTATCGATGATTTTAAGCAATACGCTGACGGAAGGGTGTTTACAGGTTCAAGAGGAGTTGAAATGAAACTTGTTGATTCTGTAGGTACGTTTCAGGATGCTGTGAAAAAAGCGAAAGAGCTCGCGAAGCTTCCGGCTGACGCGCCGCTTTATGACGAGAATTCTTCCGCGCTTGATCTTATATTCGGAGGAATGGGTTCATTTTTCGGGAAAAATCCGCTTGGTTCGGTTACTGGAAATAACGGACTGATAGAATACAGGTACGTACCATGAGTTTTAAAGAAAATTTGAAATCGCTTGTCTGGGCGGACTATATTTCAGCCCTTATAATGGATCCGAGACTTTTTGCGGTGAAGATTTCTGAGTCAAAACGCAGAATTTTGCCGTCTTCTTTAATGATTTCATTTCTTGCTTTGTTTTCTGTTTTTTTATCATTATCACTGCTTCTTCCTCAAAGTGAATTCTTTTATTACAAAATTTCTTATGGATTAGTGCTCGGATATATAATTCTTTTGATGATATTATTTATTTTTGCCCTTTCTGCTGATTTTGTTTTTCAATATCTGGGTTTTCCTGGAAAGAGCGGTCGTATTTTCTCGGTATTGAATTATTCTCTGTTTCCTTTCGTGTTTATTCTTCCGGGAGTCGTAATTTTTAATTCGATAGAACTGGCTCCGGTTGCAGTTTTAGCTCTTGCTGTTTTCGTAATCGCTGCTCTGATTTATTCGGTTTATTTTATTGTTTCAGTTCTTTCGGAAATTAATTCCGCGCCGGTACTTACCGCTCTCGCGGCAGTTTTTATTCCGCTCATAGCTCTTACTATTGCAGTGATATTGTGTGTTATTTCGCTTTTCGGTATCTTTTACGGATTTATAGTGAATCTCTGAGAATAAAAAAGCCGGTTATTAACCGGCTTTTTGTTACACGGCTTTCTGAACTTTGCCGGAACGGATGCAGCGTGTGCAAACATGTTTGCGGACAACCTGCTTTTCTTCGATCACGCGGATTTTCTTGACATTCGGCTTCCAGAGAGTGTTAGTCTTTCTGTTTGAATGGCTCACATTGTGACCAAACTGAACGCCTTTACCGCATATATCGCATTTAGCCATAAACTTCTCCGATAGTAAAAACTTTGTAGACATCCTTTCTATTGCGCATTCTTATTGCAACAATTTTATTTTAAACAAATTGAAAAACGGGTTTGCCGATATATGTTCACCCGCCGGAGGAAAATTCATGGAAGAAGCCAAAGTCAAGTATCTCGTTTTCGATATCGAGTCGGTTCCCGATACGGATTTAATTAAATCTGTAAAATTTCCGGATGAAAATATCAGCGGAGATGAGGCCGTTGAAAAATTTCAGGACGAAATACTGAAAATTACCGGCGGAACGAGTAATTTCATACCTGCAACCTTTCAGATTCCTGTTTCGCTTGTGGTTGCAAAGGTTGATGAGAATTTCAGGCTTCTGGAAATAGTTTCAATGGATGAGCCTAATTACCGGCCTGAGGAAATTACAAGACGTTTCTGGTATGGAATCGAATCCCTTTATAAAGATGCGACTATTGTAACATTTAACGGCAGAGGATTTGATGTTCCTCTAATGGAATTCTGTGCCTATAAGATCGGAATATCCGCCAAGAGACATTTTTCTGATAAGGGCGGAACACGTTACAGAAACGGCGCCCGTCACATAGACATGCAGGAATATATGTCGAATAATCACGCTGTTAAGCTTGCGGGCGGACTGAATGTGCTTGCGAAGATGATCGGATGTCCGGGTAAAATGGACACGAAGGGAAGCGAAGTTCATGAACTTTACAAAGCCGGAAAAGCAGAAGAGATAAATGATTACTGTATCTGCGATGTTCTTGATACTTATTTTATTTTTCTGAGAAGCCGTGTTCTTTGCGGAGATATCACATCTATACGCGAAGGCGAACTTCGCGCTCATGCAAGAGAGTATATGGAGAAGCTTTACGACAAGCGTCCGGTTTTTAAGAAATATATTGATGCCGTGAAGTGGAACTGATTTATTTAGAGTTTATCCTGTCTATTATTCCGTCAATCACCGCCGCGCTTAAACAGCCGGCGGCATAAAGAAAGATGTCGAAGAAATCAAAACGGCTTCCGATAGTAAGCTGCCAAAACGCTGATTTTAAATTATAGTAATCGCATACGCCTGAAAGCTGAATCAGTTCAACTGCGGATGAAAAAATAAAAACTCCTATAGCGAGTCTTATTCTGTTCAGTCTAGGAAAAATAAATTTTATGCCGAAGAAAATGAAGATAGTTATTATATAATCTCCGAACCATCCGCGGAAATGCTGAAAGCGTTTTCCGAAAATGACAAGACTTACTCCCATAGCAAAAAGAATTGCTGATATCAAAAAATAAAGAATGCGTTTTTTTAGAGCGAATATTGTTATCTTCATATCAAAGTAATGAATCCGGGTAAAGATGTTGATAATTTTTAAAGAATGAAACTCTACGACGAATCAGTCCATGTAAATAATCAGTTATCAGTTGATGAATTATTGAATAATATTTCTGTCAAAGAATATTTTAAAACGCAGATTTATGTATTTGAAAAAATGAATTGTTTTTTTAAAACAAAAATGGCAAATAATAAATCTAATATTTGTATGTTGTTCGCAAAATAGCATGCATAATAGCTGTTGCGATGATGACTTTCTGAAATTACCTGAGTGCTGATGTTTCAAAAAGGGGAAGTATTATGAAAATAAAAGTATTATTAACAATGCTGTTTTTTGTGTTTATTCTGGTGTTTTCTTATTCTGATTTTACATTAAACGGCGGAATGATGTTTGATAGAAATGAAAGGAAACCTGTTTTGGGAGTAAATCTTGACTGGCCGAAAATTGATATTTCGGATAATATAAGTCTTTCATTGGGTTATGTATTTTCACTTAATAAAAACGGATTTTATACTTCGGCTCCAGGTCTCATAGGTGTCGGTTTGATCGGATTGGAAGTTGCAAATTCGGATGACGATGACGATGACGATGAGGATTCAGATGAAGATGAAGATAATGGAGAGCCTAAGATTGCAGGCAGTATAGGGGTTTTTCTTGTTTTGGTCCCAGAAAACATTAAATTTCATTATTGGCTTCGGCCGGATTTTGCCTTTGCGCTTGGGCTTCATCCCTGGGGAATTGAATATGATGCCGATGCAGAGAAACTGTATTACACAAACGGAATAAGTCTCGATTTTAATTACATAATAATGTCCAGATTGCTGATCAGTCCATATACAAGTTTTAGATATGTTTATAAAACAGAAACTCCTGTATGGGAGTTGGGATTGAGACTTGGAGTCGTTTTCTAGTAATTCATATACGAGATTATAGGGATTTTTATCACAAGATACAATATTTTGCTTCAATATTGTTTTTTTCTTTATTTAAAGCTTAAAATATGCATTTTATTTTTAACTAATGATTAAAAGGTGATAGAAATGAATAGACTTCTGAAATTTTGTATTTTTGCCGTAGGCATGATTTTTATTTCGTTTACGGCGCTTGAAGCTCTGGATGCAGGCAAATATTATTACATAAAATCGGCGCTTTCGGGCGATGCCGACCGCGGATTCTGGGATCTCCCGGGCAAAGGAGGCGGTTATAAAAAAGGCGCCGTACTTCAGCTTTATAAATATGATGATGAAGATGACCGAAAATTTATGCTTACACCGGCCGGAAACGGATGGATCTACATTTCTCCGAAAAATGCCTCATTCGGAAGACTGTTTAGAGGGAATGTTGATGTTGCCGGCGGAAAAACCGCTAACGGAACAAAGGTCGCAATATGGGATGTTAAGCTTACCAAAAACCGCAACCAGCAGTTCAAATTTGCGTCAGTCGGAGGCGGAAAATATAAAATATATGTTAATGAAGGCGGCGGAAAGAAGATACTCGTAGCGGCTGATAATTCGGATGCCGACGGAACACATGTTGTTCTTTGGGATGACAATGATTCATTGGCAGCTCAGTGGGTTCTTATCGAAGCAGGCAGAGCCGGTTTTCTTAACCAGGCAGGCGGAGCTGTTAAAGACAAGGTTGAAGTTACCGGAGGCTGGGACAGATATCTTTATGCTTACGGTGAATCATCTGTGCCTGACACTGAGCGTTGGACTGCCATAAGAAGCCCTAAAAAAGGAAGTAATGATTTCGGAAACTTCTGGGATATACCGGGCGATGGTGCTTTTACAAGGGGCAATGGAAAGAAGCTTCAGCTTTGGGAAATGGCGTATAAATTTCAGAAATCTCCTGAAGGCGACAGACGTTATAAATTCGAACCCCTTTGGACGCGAACCAATAAGGTTGAAGATATAGGTTTTTATCTGCTTAAATGCAATACTGATACATATGTGAAAAACAGCGGAACTGCCGCATTTCAGCAGGGGATTGTTCCTTCAGGATTTGTTCATATTCAATCCGCACAGGCCGGTGACGCTTCGGATTTAGGATGCTGGGATCAGCCGGGATATCCGAAAAAGTTTAAATCGGGTGACGCCGTGAGTTTGTACGCACGCGAGGATGCTGTTGATCAGCATTTCCGCTTTATCGCCTTGGGTGACGGCTGGTATAATATCCTTTCCGCAAACGGCGGTTACCTTGATGTAAGAGGCGGAGTTGACGGAGACGGTGTTCCTGTTCAGGTGTTTCAACGTAACGGAACTGTTTCGCAGAAATTCCGTCTTCAGCTTTTGCCTAACGGCAAATGGAAAATTTATACCCATTGGGGAAGGGCTCTTTGTACTCCGAGAAGTTTTGCAAATGGTGCATCAGTTCATACATGGGCCGATCATGAAGGTCCGTGGATGGAATGGAATTTTACACCTTCACAGAGCTCTTCTATCGAAGTGAATAATTCCGCTTCTATTCTGGCAGAACAGGCTTTTCACTGGAAGATAGATGCAATGGGCAAAAACCGCTTCCGCTTTATTTCACGTCTCGACGGAACTTTTATTTCTGCCGACGGAAACGCAGGCAAAAACGGAACAAAGCTTGCGGCTTCTGCTTTCAAGGGTCAGGAATCAGAATGGGAATTTCTTATAATATCAAAAGGCGAGGAGAAGAAAACAACCGAAGAGCTGATTGCTAAACGCACCGATGAAATGAATAAGCGTTTGAACGAGCTCGAAAATGAAATCAAGAAAAAAAGTTATAAGTTCAGAACCAAGGTCAGCAAAGCTTTCAGCCGTACGATGAAAGAGCTTGCCGGAACTTTCGATGTTCCTCCTCCGACGGATTCTGTTTTAATGGCAAATGACAAAAAACCTTCATCTCTTCCATCTTCGATTGTGCGAAATGCCGACATGAAAGCTTTCAACTGGCGCGATATCGGGAAAATGACGTCTGTCAAAGATCAGAAGAACTGCGGAAGCTGTTGGGCATTTTCAGCGATCGGTGTTTATGAAGCTGTGTTTAAGATAATGAAAAATACAGAACTGGATCTTTCAGAGCAGTATGCGGTTGACCGTATGGAAGGAAAAACAGCAGCAGGTAAAACATTTGACTGCGGAAGCTGCGGAGGAGGCAACACTCCGTTTCTGCATAAGAGCATGATAGACTCAGGAATTCCAACTGAAAGTGAATTTCCATATCAGGCCAAAGACGGGAGTTCCGCGAATAAAGTCCCGTCGCTTACTTATAAAGTTTCAATGCAGGGATATGTTGCTTTGAAAAATCCTACAGTGCGTCAGATAAAGGAAGCTCTTTGCAAATATGGACCGCTTTATTCATCAGTGCTCGTAACGGATCTTTTTATGGCGTACGGATCAGGCGTTTATGATGCGGTTATTCCTGCGGGTCAGACCAATCATGCGATTATTATCGTCGGATGGGATGATGCAAAAGGTGCATGGCTAATCAAGAACTCATGGGGACCTGATTGGGGAGAAGACGGATACATGTGGATAAAATACGGCTGTGCCGGTATAGGAAGTACGGCAAGCTGGATTAGAATTGAATAAATTATTGACGCGGAAGTTTAATTTTGTGCGTTTATCCTAGGTATGTTATGAATAACTATCTTGAAGATAAAGGTTTGGTTGATGTTTCGAATGTAAAGGATTTTGCTTTATCGATTGTTTCTTCTTGTACGGATGATATTGCAAAAGCCAGGAGGCTTTATTATTTCGTCAGAGATGATATTAAACATTCGGCGGATATCGGAGAGAATCCTGTAACACGAAGCGCATCGGAAGTTTTAAAAAACGGTCATGGTATATGTTTTGCAAAATCAATTCTTCTTGCCGCGCTTTGCCGCGCAGTCGGTATACCTGCCGGATTCGGTTATCAGAAGCTTATACTTGATGATGATAAATTTCCATGGCTTGTTCTTCACGGATATGTTTTTGTCTATGTTGCCTCAAGGTGGATTAAACTTGATGCGCGCGGAAATAAGGAAGGAATCAATGCTGATTTTTCGCTAGGCGAACCGAAGTTGGCCTTTGAGATTAGACACGAATTAGGAGAAGTTGATGAAAACGTAAATCATTCATATCCGATTGATTCTGTTGTCGCCTGTTTAATGACTAACGAAACCCGTGAAGATTTATGGAAAAATCTTCCTTCAGAGTTTTAATTTCAAATATATTATACAGAAAACAAAAGACGGATTTCTCCGTCTTTTGCTGTGTTGAAGGTTAAAAATATGATATTAGAGTGAATAGATTCTAACGTCGCCCTTGCTCATTCCGCCGCCGTCAGTTGATACTGCGACTGATTTATTGTCCGGGCTGAATGATATGCCTGTAACAGCGCATGGAAGCGAATAATCTCCCTGAGTCATAATTACTTTTACAAGAGTTCCGTCTTTTTTGTAAACGGCAAAACCGCTGTCCTGAAAAGCTACGCCGAACATGTTGCCGTCGCGGCTTGATCTTACAAGAGTGTATGCTGAATCAACTTCTTTCTTGATGGTTTTTATCTGTTTTCCGTCTGCAGACCACAATGTTAGTTCTGACTTAAGAACTGCAAGTGTTGAATCAGCAAGGAAGGCTACATCTTTTCCGTAATAAGTTGAATTCAAAGGATCTCCTGTTTCTACTGTGCTGATGAGAGTTCCTTTTGCGAGATCCCAGATTTTGACCTGTTCGTCTCTTGATATTGTCGCGAATTTGTTTCCGTCAGGGCTTAAAGAGCATCCGTAAACAGATGTGTCATCATAACCTTTGAAGACTTTGAGTTTGCCGCTTGCGATGTCTCTTGCTTTGACACCGCCGAAATTATCAGTGCTTGATACGTTGATGACATTTTTGCCGTCGCGTGAAAGAATCATGCGGTATGACTTTGCGGTTTCGATGTTTGCATTTACAGAGCATTCGTCCGCGTCTTTAGCTATTGCGCCGAGCTTTTTAGTATTAACGCCTTTTTCGTCCCATATTTCGATCTGTGCAGGGTTGGTATAGGCAAATGCCGCGATAACGCCGTTAGCATAGTCGAGAACGTCGATTGTCGGTCCGTTTTTTACACCGAATTTTTTAATCAGAGTCCCATCCGCGTTATATAGGTTTATAACGTTATTGTAGGAAAAAACAAGTTTTTTCCCGTCGGCACTGAAGCATACGTCCGCAACAGGACCGTCTGCGGCGATTGTTGTTTTTGCAGCATCGTCTTCGGCATACATGATGCCGAAAGAGCATATGAGCGAAGTTAAACCCGCCAGTAACATTTTCTTTTTCATTTTTATCTCCTTAAATGATCAATACTAGTAGAGTAAGTGTAATGAAAAAAAATAGAATAAAAAGTCAAGAAGAAAGATTATGTTTTTTTATTAATTTAATTCATCAGTGATTTCGGAAAAATGGTTTTTTGAGAAGTTATATGTCTAAAAATTTCTGAATTTCGGTTTTTACCCAGCGTCTTTCCTCAAGACTCATGTTTATTCCGAGATGCCAGCAGGCATCGTTAAACACGATAGAGAAGAGCGGCTGAATTTGGGCGTTTTTGAAGAGAATTTCTTTTATTTCTTTTGTATCTCGGCAAATTTTCCAGCTGAAAATATTCCTTCCTCTCATAGTGATTATTCTATTCTTTATTGTGATGTCTTCTTTGTGCAGAAGCGGAAATAATGAAAGATGTAAAAGGAAAGAGACGGCGTTAGGTATCACTAGATGCAGAATATTTCTCATTACGCGGTAAAAAGACCATTCTTTCAATCCTGCGCGTTTTGCATTGGATATCATAAAAATTACTGATAATAGACTTGAACCCCACATTAAAGCTATTGCTGAAACTGTATTTCCTCCATTGATAAGGACAGCTTCCGCAAAAGAAATAGAAATCACAAAAGACAACGAAAAGATAACAGCGAAAAGAGTAGTTTTAAAATCATGCCTTCCTTTGAGTTCGGCGTAAAAAAATATTCCGGGTTTGCTGATTAAACGGAGTTTCGTATTAGCAGGACGCTCTGCCGGAGAATTTAAGTCTTCATTTATGGAACTTTTATTTTCTATAATTGAAGACTCTGAATATGACTTTGTTGAAAGATATGTTCTTCCGCAATAATGGCATTTAAATGACAATTTATTTGATATAAGTAGTTCATGAACGAGCGGTGCTCCGCATGAAAGACAATGTGTTGATTTAATCATTTATATCATGTTCCGCCTGTTAAATGCATTTAAATAGATATTTACATAATGAATTTGCCGGTCAAATCATTATTTATAATAATACCGTTTAAAGATCATTTTAGATTTTTATTAATTAATTCTTGGTATTCTTCCTGCAGAACAGGTTTTATCTTTATAAGCTTTGATTGACATTTTTAACGGCATCCCCCCAGATTAGAACAAGTGGTTTATTTTTTTACTTGGTCAGAGGATTATGGAATTACAGCACAAAGTTTCCGTTTCATTGTCTCAGGAACTGATCAAGGGCATACGTATTCTGGCCAAAAGCGGTAAAGATTCTTTTGTCTCATACCTGTATAAGCCGGTTGTTGATGCCGGATGGCAGAAAAGACAAAGCGACATTAATGTCCGCAAAACAATGGAACGCATAGCTCTTGAATCCCAGAATCAGGCATTTCTTAATACAATCGGTCCGCGCTGCAAAAGGCTTATTATGCATGCTGCCGATGAATCTTTGAGTGCTCTCGGGGATTCTTCAATTTTTTTTCTTGAGAAAATGCAGCTTCACACAAAGGTTTCGGGAAGCCCCGAAGCTTTGGATTTCGTAGAAATCATAAGCCAGCCGTTAAATGAATTCCAAAAAAAGATAAGCGAAAAAAGTGAAAAAATCTTCTCCAACGCGATCGGCGGAATAGGCAAAGATGCCTTAAAATCGGCTTTCGATCCTGTAAAACTTGATGCCTCTCTTGAGAAGATCAGACTGGACGGAGAAATTAAACGTCTGTATGACAATATTCTTATCGCCAGCAGTTACAGAAATATTTCAAAATGCAGAAAACTTCTAGCCTCATATATCATTAGATTTTCGGACGGCGAGGATTACGCTTCGAATGACGTCCGTAAACTCGTTGCTGCGATGAACAAACGTGAAGAAGGTTTCGAGGATGAGCTGAAAAATCAGATGGCAGTTGATCTATATTTCCGCATCACTAAAAGCATTCTTGACGGGGATATTTCATCAGCGGTTCAGTTTATCCGCAAATACGGCTACATTTTTGAGGGCAATGCTTCAGCGAAACATTTTTATGACATCGACAGACTTGAGAGAATTCTTTATAAAATGATTACGGAAAAGAATCTTTGGGATGAACTCAAATAGGGAGGAATAATGGCTGAAGCAGTTTTGAAAATTACTGAAAATAAAAACGGCAGTGTTATGGTTCTGGAGCTTGCAGGCGAGATAGACGCGCATACGGCTCCAATACTTAAGGAAAGTGCCGAAAAGAAAATATCGGAAGGCAACGTAAAATTAGTTTTTAATTTCGCGAATTGTACTTACATTTCATCAGCCGGTATCGGCGTCCTGAACGCTATTCTCAATTCTGTCAAAGCTAAGGGCGGGATAATAGCGGTATCAGAAGCGAATAAAACGATAACCGATACATTCAAGGTTATGTATTTTACTAAAAAAGTTCAACTTTATATTGAAACCGCTGCGGCAGTAAAAGATCTGCAATGAATTCGGGATCATTCCGCTCTGTGACGCTGATTAATTCTCTTGCGGAACTTTCAAGAGCCCGCGCAGAGGTTGCGTCTTTTATCGACGGGCATGTTCCTGAAATGGATGCATCGCATATTGTCCTTTCAGTCGATGAGGCCGTATCTAACATTATGAGGCACGGTTATGGAGAAAACACCGATGGAGTAATAATTCTTGAGATGTATTCGTCAGACGGTTCTTTTAAATTCACGCTTTCAGATACTGCACCTTTGTATAATCCGCTTGAAAAAATTTCAGCTCAGGAAGAACCCGCTGACGGAGCTGAAGGAGGATTCGGAATCGGCGTTTACAGAAGATTCATGGACGTCCGTTACGAGGTAAGCGAAAACGGCGGGAACCGCCTCATCCTTAAGTGGGAGAAAAATAATGAGAATAATGAATCCGATTAAGAATTTAATTAAAAGAAAACATTTTCTGAGAAGATTGATGCCGGGAATACGCTTCAAGCTGTCTGTACTTACCGGCGTTTTCGTTTTAGTTATTCTTTTTGCTGCTGCGGCATTCAATTATATATACCAGAAGAAACTTCTCGAAAAGGAGTATGCTGCAGAGACGGAGAATTCTCTGCGTGTTATCAACTCTGTCATTTCTGACATGGAAAATATATCCTCACATCTTATTCTCATCGAGGATATGCGTATAAGGATAAAAGAAAAGAAGCAGGATCTGAGCAAATATAAAGCTGTCTATTATAGAAAAGATGAATCTGCAATGAACAGTTTCCGTTCTCTCGGAAAACTTTTCGGCATGAAGGTGAGATATACATATCATCCTGTTTCGTATGATACATATTTCAGCAGATATCTTTCAGATAAGGATATAGAACTTCTTGAAGAATCCGTCAAAGAAAGACTCAAACGGAAAAGCGGAGAAGATGTTGCCGATGCCGCGTTTAAGATAATTCAATACCGCGCTTCCCGAGCTGCAGCAGCTGCCAAGCATTTAAGTGAGATTGAGAGCAGCGTTGATACTGTCCGTGAAAAAATCAATGCTCTCGGTGATCCGTCTTCGCTTTCTAAACAGGATATGATTAAATATAATAAAATGAAAACTGAACTTGTTTCATGGGAAAAAAGGGTTTCATCCGCCATGAAGCGAAAAGCTTATGCCGAAAGGATTCTCCGCGCATCTTTGAGGCCTTATTATAAAGAAGAATTTAAGAGAATTGAAGAGCTCGGCATATCAGGCGGTGCTGTACGTATCGTTTCTTCCGACAAAATCGGAGAGGTTACACTGGATACGGGACCGGATCTTCCGGATGCCGGATCCCGTTTCGCAGATCTTCTTTCTTCTGATTTATACAAGAATGACAGAAATGAATTTTTTTCTTCCGCATCGACACGCGCAGTTTCCGGCAATGCACCTGATACGCAATACCTGATTAATGGTAAATCTTATCTTGTCAGATATCTCGGAGTTTACAGAAATCCTGCAACATTTTCGCGTGGCGGAATTATACTTAATGAATTCGATTCTGAATTTAATGCATGGAAAAAACTGCTTAAAGAAGATAATAGAATATGCGGCCTGATTGCAACACTCACGGTTAAGATGAAAAAACGAATGGAAGAACTCAAGGATGCCAAAACTCCTCCGGGAAATGATCCGGAATATGTTTCTTTATACTCGCAATATAAGTCGCTTGTAAATGAAAGATCTGTTTCCTTCGCAAAGAACAATCCGCACGCTGATTTACAGACCAGGCGTAACGCTGAGATTAACGATGAAATCAAAAGGATCAGGAATGAATCGGCAAGGATTGCTGAGCAGTTAAAAGCTGCATCTGTTTCCAAAGATGAAGAAGATTTTCCGGAAAAGGAATCACTTGTTCAGAAATCTGATGATCTCAAGGAAGCCGAACTGAAGCTTAAGGCTGAACTAGACAGAATTAAAAAGGACTATTCAACCATGCAGGGTGTCGTGTCCTATGAGGCGTTTAGAACTTTCCGAGACAGCGCTTTGTATGATTATGTTGCTCTTCGTCACGGAAAAAGCTCTGATGAGTTCAGAGACTATCTGCGTGATCCTGTTTTTAGATATTCAGCACTAAAACGTTTTGAAGCGCTTCGTAATTGGATATACAGCGGGATGTCGGAGACTGCTTTGCCTGAATTTGCCGACGGTTCAAATAGAATAAAAATGATTGATGACGGTATTGCCGCTTTCAGCAGAAGCGAAGCCGAAGAATATATGTGGAAGCTCGACTCGACGCCGTTTGTTCCGGAAATAGGATTTTTCGGATACAAAAACGGGACTCCGGGTATAGTCCATGATGTTATCTCGGCCGGGATTACAGGATACAATACCGTGATTGTCGACGGAACCGATGGAATGCTTAAGATAAAGGACAATGGAAGGAAGATGTTAATCGGCGCCGGAATTCTGGCATTTGCGGCTGTTATGTTTACTTTCATATTCTCTGGTTTTATCGTGAGGCGGATTAAGGGTATAATTTCTCAGGCTCAAATAGCGGCAAAGGGGGATCTCTCAGCTGTGTTTCCTGAAAAGGGCATGGATGAAATCGAGGATATGGCCGTTTCGCTGAATGAAATGATGAAGGGACTCCGCGACCGTGAGGAGATGCGCGGTGATATTTCTGCTGCAGGCGAGATTCAGAAGCAGCTGCTTTCGTCTTCAGTTCCGGCAACTCTCGGGGATAATTATTCAATAGGGCATTTTTACCGGTCGATGAAAGGAGTGGGAGGCGATTACTATGATCTGATTGAGCTGGATGAAAACCGTCTTCTTTTCTGCATGGCGGATGTTTCAAGCCACGGAGTCGGACCGGCTCTTGTAATGTCGACAGTGCGAGCGCATCTTCACGGTATCGTCAAACGAGGTGAAAGAGATATTATCAAGATTCTTTCAGAAATAAACAAACAGCTTTTTACAGAAACACCTGAAACTATATTCGTGACTTTATTCATCGGTGTCATCGATGTGCGGACTCATGAAGTCGAATACGCTTCAGCGGGTCATTTGGAACCCCTTCTTTACAGCCATAAAACCAAATCGGTACTGCGGCTCGAAGCGGGCGGACTTCCGCTCGGGATGGACGACAATGATTTCTTTCTTGAGACAGTTACTTTGAGAAAAATCAAATTGAAACCCGGAGATATCTTTTTTGAATACACTGACGGCGTAAGCGAAGCGATGAATTCTACGCGTGAACTTTTCGGCGACGAAAGACTTCATTCGGCTGTTGTAAAATCCGCTTCTAAAAAAAATTGACGTGATGATACGCAATGTCGCCTCAGCGGTTCAGGAGTTTACCGGAATCGAGTTTATAAGCGGCAGCGGCGCGGCTGAGATAAATGATGATATTGCAATGCTTGCATTGAAGAGACTGAAATAGAATTATAGGTGCTTCGCGTCCGTATATTAAACGGATTCCGTCTATGAAGGAGAACTAATATGAAAAAGACTATTGCCGTTTTATTTACTCTTGCGCTTTCAGCGCTTCTTTCGGCAAACACCGCATCAAAAGAAATAAAGCTCAGTGCTGAGCTGATTATTACAGAAATTGAAACTGATGTTTATTTGGTAACTCACAGTTTCCCGTGGCCGGGAAATTCGTTAATAGTGAAAACCGGTGACAGGGATATTCTCTGGATTGATACGCCGTATACACCGGATGCAGCGCAGAATGTTCTCGCGTGGATAAATCAAACATTCGGCAGTGACGCTTCTGTAACTGAAATCAATACCGGCTTTCATATAGACAATCTTGGCGGAAACGAAGCTCTTTTAAAAAAAGAAATTTCTGTATACGGTTCGGATCTTACATGCGAACTTCTGAAAAAGAAAAGTCCATCGACGATGGCGAAGATGGTTGAGTGGCTTAAAGATGAAAAAATGACAAAGTACAGAAATGTTTACGCTTCATTTAAGTTTTATCCTCCGAACCGTGTTTTTAATATTAATAAAGAACAGAAAATCAAATGCGGAGATGAAGAGGCAATAGTTTATTATCCGGGTCCGACTCATACTTATGATAATCTGGTTGTTTATCTTCCGGAAAGAAAAATTCTTTTCGGCGGATGCATGATTGTTGCGGCTGAATCGAATAAGCCCGGTTTCGTCGAAGACGGAAACTTGAGCGCTTGGGTTGTGTCGATGGATAAACTTTCCGCGCGTTTCAAGGACTGCAGAATAATTATTCCGGGTCATGGAAAGGCCGGAGACGGCTCGCTTATAAAGCACACGCGCGAAGTTGTATCTGCGGCTCTTCTTAATTCAAAGACATCAAATTGAAAAGTTCAGTTCAAATCTGAGAATTCCGGAATAATGTGAAACATATTATTCCGGCAGTTGTCTGAATCATCAGGAGGAAATAGTTATGATTAGAAAAGTTTTACTTTCGGTATTTCTGGTATTGGTGATTTCGGCAGGTCAATCGTCGCTGTCAGGTTTTTCTTCGAAAACTGGACGTTCGGTATATATTGACTCTTTTGATTATCAGACTGCTCAGTATTTTTATGCAGTGAATAATGCGGTTGATGATGAGAATGAAGTTATTAATATCTGCCTGTATGATATCGGAAAGAATGATCTTAAATATGTATTTCCTTCTGACAATAGAGATGTTATCGTAGGATTTTATTATCAGATCGGATATAAGACCGATGAAAACCGCATGCTTCTTTTCCCGCGTGACTCAATTTCACAGTATAGAGTTTTGCCCTCGTCGGTTGATCCGCAGAAAGCTTCTCTCAATATGATAATTATCACATATTCAAAGACTTCAAAGAAGAAAACTTTATGGATATGCGGAAAGAACGGTTCGGAATTGAAAAAGCTTGCGGAATATGATGATAAGACCCGGCTTGAAATCGATAGCATGTTTAACAAAATTCTCTTGATTAAACAGGAAGGAAATAAGCTGAAAATAGATTCTTATAATTATTGATATTTTAATCAATTACTTCAATAATTGAGATATATATCGGAGTTGAGTATTGGCGTGAATATCCTCCGCGCTGATTAAAAACTCCGAGTTTTCCGCGGATCGTAATTTTACGTCCGGTTTTCCGGCTGATGTCGAATTCGTAAAAATTAATGATTTCAACATGAGTTATTTTTTCGTAAGTCTTTTTTTTGTCGGAAGTGTCGATAACATTTACCGGTTCATCCGTAAAGACGCAAGATCTTGCGTCTTTACAATCACTCGCCGAAAAACATCTTCAGGCAGATGTCCTGATCGTAATTTCCGAAATCTTTCCCGAATATGTTCATTCCTCCGACATTCTTTGACTTCTCATCAACGCCTACTGTGACTTCGATTGAATGATGCATGTTGATCGTAAGATCGTTTATCTTGACGTCGGATATTTTTTCATTATCGATGAATGTTCCCTTTGAGTTCACTTCCCATGCGGTGAGTATTCCGTACTGCGAACCCTTGTTCTTCCACCATTCAGGCGTGTATTTGCCGCGCTTGTCTCCGAAGTCTCCGGGAGATGTCCATGTTCCGATTTTTTTCCCGTTAATTTTTACGAAGATGTCCGACTTCCAGTCGGGATTCGTGCCCGGTACTTCAGACGATAGTTCCATCGACAATAAAATTTTTGAAACAGGTCTCTGCGCGTTATATGCGTTGTTCGGGAATTTATATTTGACGAATCCTTTGCCCAGCCAGAGAAGTCCCGCGCTCACACGTTCCGGCATCAGAAACGCTTCAGGCGAATCGAGAAATCCTATTGTGCGGGTTGAACTGCACATTCCGCAGGGAGCCGATACCTGATAATCGAAGAATAGTCCAACCGGCATTTCAATGCTTACGGAATCCGATGATGACGAACCGTCTTTTCTGATGTTTACTAAAAAGGAAGAAAAAAGCGCTGAACACATTTTTCTGCTTCCTTTGATTCCCTTAGCTGATTCGGTTTTAACGAGTCCGCACTGTTCGAGTATCTGAATATTCGTCGTAACGGTCGATTGCGGAAGTGAAAGTTTTTCTGAAATGTCATTAATGCTGACGGTTTCGTCGGAAACCAGTTGAAGTATTTTGACTCTGATTTCGGAAGCTAGACCCTTTAATATATGAATATCCTGTTCCGCGTCTATTACGAGAGTTTTGTTGTCCATTTAATTTCCTTTATGTTTATCAGATATCATGATATTATTTTTATATTGCAAGCCAAAAACATAAAAATATCATAAATTATGTTGACGGAATAACTATTTGGATAAATGATAAACATCACAAAACGTGATACAAAGGAGGCCTCATGAAAAAGAAAGTTTTAACTGCATTTTTTTTGACTCTGTCGGCTGCATTCCTGCTTTTTACATCTCTGCGTTCTGCAGGTGATACTGAATTGTCGTCCGACTGGGCGTCGTTTATCGTAAATGAAAAATATGAAGTAATGAATAATGTATGGAACAAGAACGCGAGATCGGGCAATTATACCCAGTCAGTAATTAAAGGAAAAGATTACTTCGGATGGAAGTGGAACTGGAAAGGAGACGGCAAATGGGTTCTCTCGTATCCGGAAGTGATGTGCGGAGATTCTCCGTGGAATGATAATAAAAATCTTCACCCTGGTTTTCCATTCAAAGCAGGAAGCAAAAAGCTGACTGTTGAATTTGATATCGATCTTCAGACAACCGGAAAGTGCGACATGGCTTTTGAGTTTTGGGCATTGTCAAAGCTTCCGAGCAAAAAAGAACACATTTCTCAGGAAGTCATGATCTGGAATTACGATAAGACTAATAACGACTGGTCATGGGCTCAAAATCTCGGCACTTTTACTGCCGACGGTATCGTCTATGATATTTATTTCAAAGGCAATCACGGTGATGATTCCGGCGCGAATGACAACAAATGGACTTACACAGCTTTTGTAGCGAGAAAGCCTTTCATGAAAGGAAAACTGAGTGTTTCTCTTTTTATCGATTTTCTGATGAAGAAAAACATAATAACCAAAGACAACTATATTGCGAATTTTGAACTCGGCAATGAAGTCTGGTACGGAACCGGAACTGCAAAAATCAAAAAATACGATGTAAAAGTTGAATGACTTAATCCGCGCCGGTTTTCCGGCGCGTGTCTTATAAGGGGAGGAATATGAAACAGGTAAAATGTGTTGTTGACAAGGATTTTTATGTGGGAACTGCAGGAACTGAATTGTTCAGTTCGTTTATAGAGCATCTCGGGCGTGCTGTTTATAACGGAATTTATGAGCCGGGTCATCCGCAGGCTGATTCGCGCGGTTTCCGCAAAGATGTTATTCAGTGCATCAAAGATATGCAAATAGGTCTTATCCGTTATCCGGGCGGAAATTTTCTTTCAAATTATGACTGGAAGGACGGCATCGGGCCGAAAGACAAAAGACCCGTTCGGCTTGATCTCGCTTGGAAATCAATTGAAACGAATGAATTCGGAATCGATGAATTTGCAGACTGGACAAAGGAATGCGGAGCAGGGATCATGGGAGCGGTAAACCTCGGCACAGGAAATCCGAAGGACGCGGCAGAACTTGTCGAATACTGCAATCATCCTTCAGGCACATACTGGAGCGATATGCGTATCGCAAACGGTCACAAGGATCCGCATAATATAAAAGTATGGTGTCTCGGAAATGAAATGGACGGGCCGTGGCAGATTGGACAGATGACTTCGGATGATTACGGAAAAAAGGCGAGAGAGACCGCGAAGATTATGCGTCTTGTAGATCCTTCAATAAAACTCGTTGCGTGCGGAAGCTCGACTACGCGCATCCCGACGTATCCGGAATGGGACAGAACAGTTTTAGAGCATCTTTATGAATATGCAGATTATCTTTCTCTGCACAGATATTATGAAAACGAAGGCAATGATGACGATTTTCTAGCGTCATTTTACGATATGGATTCATTTATAAAAACAATCGCCGGAACAGTCGGCTATGTTAAGGCAAAGACAAGATCGAAGAAGCAGGTGTTTCTTTCTTTTGACGAATGGAATATCTGGTACATGCAGAATCAGACCGATCATCCGTGGCAGAAAGCGCCTGAACTTCTTGAAGACAATTATTCGCTTCTCGATTCGCTTGTTTTCGGCGGACTTGTCTGCACATTGCTTAATAACTGCGACATGGTCAAGATGGCGTGTCTTGCCCAGCTTGTGAACGTTATAGCTCCTGTTATGACCAAACCGGGCGGAGGAATTTTCAAGCAGACGACATACTATCCTTTCGTTCAGGCTGCCGGATGCGCAGGCGGAAAAGTATTAAAAACTTTTGTCAATTCTCCGGAAAAAGAAACGCCGATGTACGGTGCGGTTCCGGGAGTTCAGTCGTCTCTTATTTATCAGGAAGAAAAGGGTGTCATCACGCTCTTCGCGTTAAACTCTTTCAATAATGATTCGGCTGAATTTTCAGTTGATCTGCGCTCGTTCGGGGAGGTTGAATTTTTAAGCCATTCGGAAATGAGCGGAACGGATCTTCATGCTAAAAATTCTTTCGCCGAACCCGAAAAAGTGCTTCCACGTGAAGCAATGACGATGCCTGTTGTTGACAGCGCGGGAAAAATCTCTGTGGTTCTTCCGCCATTGTCATGGAATACTGTAAAGTTTAGAGTTAAGTAATATGTTTTTACTGCGGAGGTAACATGGGTTTTAAAAAAGATTTTGTCTGGGGGGCTGCATCAGCTTCGTATCAGATAGAAGGTGCTTATAAGGACGGCGGAAAGGGGCTTTCTGTGTGGGATACATTCACCCGCAAAGAAAATACCATATTTGATAAATCAAACGGCGATGTAGCGTGCGATCATATAAGGCTTTATAAAGAAGATGTTTCTCTGATGAAACAGATCGGTCTTCAGGCGTATAGATTTTCTGTGTCATGGCCGCGGGTTATTAATTTTGAAACAGGCAAGATCAACAAAGAAGGGCTTGATTTCTACGACCGCCTGGTTGATGAACTGATTGCAAACGGTGTCGATCCGTGGGTGACTCTTTTTCACTGGGATTATCCGTATGCTCTTTATAAGCAGGGCGGCTGGCTGAATCCTTCATCGTCTGACTGGTTCGCGGATTATTCCCGTATCGTTGCTGAAAAACTTTCAGACAGGGTGAATAACTGGTTCACGCTAAACGAGCCGCATTGCTTCGTCAATCTTGGCCACAAGGACGGAATTCATGCACCGGGCGACAAGCTCGGAATGAAGCAGATATTTGAAATCATTCATAACGCACTGCTTGCGCACGGAAAAAGCGTTCAGGCGATCAGAGGCGCGGCAAAGAATCCTGTTAAAATAGGTTTTGCTCCTCCGGCATCGGTTTGCTGTCCGGCGACAAATTCTCCGCGCGATATTGATGCTGCAGTCAGAGGAAATTTTACAGGTGAACTTCAGAATATATGGAGTCTTGATCTATGGCTTGATCCCGTATATAAAGGAAATTATTCAGATGATACTTTTTCGAGATACGCGGAGTTCATGCCTGAAATAAAAGACGGCGATATGAAAACCATTAATCAGAATCTTGATTACTGCGGTGTAAATATATATCAGGGTTTTTCCGTTTCAGGCGAAGATAACAATCAGATTAAAAGAATTTATCATGACGCAGGATATGCTCGCACTGCAATCGGCTGGCCGGTAGTTCCCGAAAGCCTTTACTGGGGAGCAAAATTTCTTTACGAAAGATACGGAAAACCGATAGTGATTGCCGAAAACGGAATGTCTTCTCATGACTGGGTTTTCCGCGACGGCCATGTTCATGACGCGCAGAGAATTGATTTTCTTGAAAGATATCTTTCAAGCCTGAAGAAGGCTGCGGATGAAGGCGTACCTGTCGACGGATATTTTCATTGGTCACTGACTGATAATTTCGAATGGGCTTACGGATATACAGAGCGCTTCGGACTGATTCATGTTGATTACAAAACACAGAAGCGTACTCTTAAGGATTCGGCGCTTTGGTATAAGAAAGTCATTGAAACAAACGGAGAAGCTATATGAAAAAAATATTATCTCTCTTTGCCCTGCTTTTAATTATTTCAGCCGGGGCATGTTCGAAGAAGAAAGCACCGGAAAACATAAGTGATGAAATCGCTTTCAAGAAAGCGGATGAACTTCTTGCGAAAATGACTCTGGCTGAAAAAATCGGCCAGATGGCTCAGATAGATTCGTCTGTTGTCAATTTTGCTGATATTACTGAATACGGTATCGGTTCTGTTCTAAGCGGCGGTGACGCGATGCCTTCTGATATTAACGCAAAAGGGTGGGCTGAATACTGCGACCGTGTTCAGTCAATGGCGCTTAAAACGAGACTCGCTATTCCGGTTATTTACGGCATCGATTCGCTTCACGGTTCAAATAAAACCATGAACGCGGTGATTTTTCCTCATCATATAGGTTTGGGAGCCGCGAATAATCCCTCGCTCGTCGAGAAGGTCGCGCGCATAACGGCATTTGAATCAAGAGCTAGCGGATTCCGCTGGGCTTTTTCTCCGTGCGTGGCAGTTCCTCTTGATGAAAGATGGGGAAGAACATACGAAGGTTTCAGCGAGGACGGTAGTATTGTTGCAGCTCTCGGTGCCGCCGAAGTGCGCGGACTTCAGGATTCTTTTGAAACCAACGGAATCGCAGCTTGCGCGAAACACTTTATCGGCGACGGCGGAACTCAGTACGGAATCGATCAGGGCGACTGCGTCATGAGCGAAAAAGAAATCCGCGACAAATTTCTGCCGGCGTATGAGGATGCAGTTAAGAACGGAGTTCTTACAATAATGGCTTCATACAGCAGTATAAAAGGCGAGAAGATGCACGGAAACCGTTACTGGCTCACCGATGTTTTGAAGAATGAACTTAAATTCAAAGGGTTTATCATAAGCGATTTTGACGCGCTCAAGCAGCTTGGCGGAACTTCAAAAGAAACGGTTGAAAAGGGAATTAATGCCGGAATAGACATGGTCATGATCCCTTATGATTATAAGACTTTCATCACTAATCTGACTGAGCTTGTTAACGAAAAGAAAGTAAGCGAAGAAAGAATAAATGACGCTGTCCGTAGAATTCTTTATGTTAAGTATAAGACCGGATTATTCGATTCGCCTTATTCAGATAAGGAAGCCGCTTCAAAGGTCGGTTCGGCTGAACACCGTGCAGTTGCGAGAGAAGCTGTCCGTGAATCGCTTGTTGTTCTTAAAAATGAAAATTATTTTCCTCTTAAAAAAGATTTAAAGAAGATTGTTCTTTGCGGGGAGCGTGCATCTGATATAGGTTCGCAGTGCGGCGGTTGGACTATTGACTGGCAGGGTTCGACCGGAAAGGTGACACAGGGAACGGATATCGTAACAGCTTTCAAAAATGCTGTTTCAAAAAACACTGAAGTTGTTTATTCGAAAGACGGAAGCGGCATAGACGGCGCTGATAAAATAATAGTCGTTCTCGGCGAGACCCCTTATGCCGAATTTAAGGGCGACCGTACAGAACTGACTTTGAACCCGTCTGACGAGGATCTGTTTGACAAGATAAAAAAGAGCGGAAAAGATTTCGCTGTAATATTTATAAGCGGAAGACCGATGCCTGTTACGGAAGTGATTACGAAATCAAAGGCATTTGTCGCAGTTTGGCTTCCCGGAACTGAAGCTGACGGAATCGCCGATGTTCTATTCGGAGATCATAAGCCTAAAGGAAAGCTTCCGTTTTCATGGCCGGCTTCGATGAAGGATATTCCAATCAACAAAGGCGACGGCAAGAAAGCATTGTTTGACTGCGGATACGGACTCAGCTGGTAATATTAATTTTCTAACGAATAAAAAACCGGCAGATAATGCCGGTTATTTTTGTTAAAAGAAATAAAACTTATTTAACTTTAATTTTTCCGTCTTTGATTTCGAGTTTATCTCTTTTTTAAAATTTCACGTTTCCGGAAGGTGTTTTTTTCAGGACCAGCCAAATTCATTGTCTCTCTAGGAGAGTTTTATGATTTCCAGTATCCGGAAATATATTTCTGGAGATTGATGTGAAAAAAAATTAAAAGATGATGTAATTATGAAAATATTATTCTTGAATAATATTTTAAAGTTAAGGAAATAAAGTAATATGAAAAGATATTTAATTATTTTCACTTTGATTCTAAGCATTTATTCAAATGTCAATGCCGGTTCTGCTGAGTATTGCTGGGTTGATCAGCTTTCTGTAAGAAAAGAACCATCGGCTTTATCGGAAATAATTACTTTTTTGAAAGAAGGAGATGAAGTTGAAATACTGGAACGTGATCTCGGGAATTATCATCCTGTAATTTTGCGCGGAATGAAATTCTATACTAAATGGTCAAAAGTAAAAATTAAAGGCATTGAAGGTTATGTCTACAGCGGCGGTATTGAAAGTCATAAGGGGAAAATGTCGGAAATCGCATCGGAATATCAAGTGCTTTATGATAAATACTGTAAGGAACTTGATGTTCGGAATTATTTAGACGCGGAAGAACTGATTCGTGCATATTTTGGTTTTCCGAAAAAGGCTATTGATCTGTTGATGAATAATAAACACGATTATTTACATCGGAATTTTGATGCTTATGGAAAAGCTGTAGTTGATTCAATAGAAGAAAATTATAAAAAGATTCTTTCCGGTGAGTTGTATCAAAGATTATCTATTTCTCTTTTAAACGACGGCGGTGTCAGATCTGAATATTTCTTTTTACTTTATGACCGGTTTGTTTATGATAAGATTGCTAAAATTGAAAAGAAATCAGATAAAATATATAAAATATATTTAACACGGAAATATTGGTATAGAGCAGAATATGCAGAAGGATCAATAATCCGTGCAGATGAAGTTTCATCTATCGTTAGTAAATACCGCATTTCTGGTTTTACACAGAAGCAGTTCAATGAAATAAATCCTGATTCATTTGATTTGGATGCGACAATGGAAGCCGAAATACATTTATTGCAGAAAGCCGGTTTTTATTACATTGAGAGTGTAGATGAAAAGATTATTAAGAGTAATATTGTTTTCCCGAAAAAAATAAAATGACTTGGCATTATGAAATAATATTGTTCTAAACTTCGGAGATTGAATTTGAAAAATATCAGAAGTAAATTGTTTTTTCTTTTCTCAGCTTTTGTATTTGTTTTTTTTCTGCTATTATATCTTTTATTTTTGCTTTTAATGAGTCAGGAAACACGGTATGTTGATGCAGATGGAAATGATTATTCCGGGAATAAGTATTTTAGGGTTTATTATCTGCATAGAATAATTTCAGCACATTGGACTTATCCTGACACCGGCAGAGAATCTCTCATGACAGAGTTTCAGATTATCGATGATAATATAAAAGATCCTGTAATAAAGAACTTGGAATATGAACTCTATCATAATGATGTATTAATATCTCCGACAACATACAGTTTATCAATGACGACTGGTTCAATGAAAAACCTGGATTACAGGATGTTGAACAGCCGGTTATCAATTGATAAGGATTTTAATGATCCGACAGTTTATGTTATAATTGACGGCGTTAATTTTTATCATAGACATCTGAAACTGAAATACAATTTTATTGTCGAGGATGCTTCTGGAGAATATTCGATAAGCGGAACAAAACTGCTTACAAGAAGAATATCGAAAGAAATAGATTTCTGAATACATCAATAGGCGGTAATGGTTTTGGATAATAAACTTATGCAGGAAACTGATAAAGATAAAGAGTTTCCATTCTGGTCACGATTTCTTTTGTTTTCTTTGCTGTTTTTGGCTATAAGAACTATTGTGACAATATTTATCATTGTAATAAAACCTGAAGTCGAAATTGTTTACGTTATATCTGCAATCGTTAACTTATTATTTGTGACAGTAATTTGGTTTTATTTTAAACGGAAATTATATTTTATGGATTCTTTTATCAAAAAGATAAGATTAATATTTTTTATTGCAAGTGTTATGTTTTTCGGCGGTTTGATTCCATCACTTTTTTTATCAATGGGTTTTGTATTGTTTATTATTGTTCTTCCGACAGTTATATTTTGCTTGATGTTGCTAATTTTTACTTTATGTTTGAAAGAATTCTATCACGAAATATGTCAAGATAGTGACAACCTTGATAAATATTCAAAATTAAAACATGTGATTAAATTTTTTGATCAATTATCATTTAATCAGATCATTCATGATAATCCTGAAGTCAGATATTTTTATTCATCAACAATACTTTTTATGTTTATTCTGATTTCGAATTATATCTTCAGTCTGATGAATGGTATTACTCAAGTATATCTGTTAACGGCTTTTTTTGTGATTGTTGTAGTGGGTTATGTTTTATTTAATCTTATTTCTCATAGAAAAAAACAAAAAGCAGTATCCCCTTTTAAAATTATTCTTACTTATTTTGCGTTAGATATTGGAATTCTTTTTTCACCTTTATATTGCATTTATGATGATTATTTGGTTAAATTTTTTTTTAAAAAAATAGTAATAACACTAAGTTTATTGATAATTGTTACTCTTGTTTATAAATGTATTCTACGGATAAGCTGGAAACGTTGTGAATTACATGAGTAAACCCGGCAAACGTTTTCATTTAATGTATTTCATTAAACGTTAAAAATTTTTAAAACTGCTAAACCTGTAAACTGTATTTAATCTATGAAGCTGTATTGTCGAAATAAACTCATTCCCTCATATTAAACTTTTTCTTGACTTTATGAAGATTTTGCCGTCTGATTGGTCTGTTATTGCAGTTTATTCTTATCGGATGGTTCTATGGCTGTCTATGAATGTGTTGATGATATTGATGACTCAGAATCTGTAAACGGTTACTGTGGCAAGTCCGGAGCTGCGATTTCTCTTTTCTATAACAAGAAAAAAGTAATGTTAATAACTTCATTGTGCGTGCTGATTTTTTCAGCATGTCAGTCAGTTTCATATTATTTTGCTTCAGGAATTTTCATTCCGGCAGATTTAATTATAATGCTTCTTTTATCGGGAGCGGCGCTGTTTTATTTTTTCGGAGTTTCCAAAGTGCCGAGGATGTCTCCTTATTTCAGCATGTTTCTGGCTTTATCTGTTTCTATTCTTTCAATAATTTCTTTTTCTCAGATTTTAACAGCTATTGTGGTTCTAATTATATTTATTCCATTTTCATTTTATTTTAACGGCACGGTGAGAGGCATAATTTCCATTACCCTTTACACTGCGATTATATTGTTTTTTAGTCTACTGTTTACAGACATGAGCATTTTAAGCCGGTTTATGAACTTAAATATGAATAACTTTACCGGTGCGGTATTTTCGGTTCCTCTGGTTATGCTTCTTTTCTATTCACGCGGTTCTTATGATGAAAAAATTCTGAAAAAGATTATGCAGGCTGTCGTATTTGATAAGATGCTCAATCTGCCCAATAAAAACTCTCTGATGCGAAATCTCCCTAAAAAAAAGGATTTCATACTTGCAATAATAAAGATTCAGAATTTTCCCGACATCTCTTCTTTATTCGGATATAAAAGTTCAGAAAAAATACTTCAGTATGTTGCCGGAGTTCTTTCAGAAATCTGCGAACGCGACGGTTATTCCTGTTACAAGCTGGTAGGGCATGAATTCGGAGTAATTATTCCATTTGATGACAAGGATAAATCGAATGAAAACGCTAAATTTCTTCTCGATCTGATGTGGTTTGAACTTCTGTCGTACAGAATGGATGCCGGCGGAATGGAAATATATCTTACTTACAGAATCGGTGCTTCTGTAAATCTTTCAGGTGATTTCTCAAGAGCCCTTTTGAAATCAGATCTCGCGCTTAATATGGCTGATAAACTTTTTCATAATGTTTACGTCTATGATGAAAATCATGTCAAAGAAAAAGAAAGAGTTATGAGCTCAGCCAGGCTTTACAATGAACTTTTTGATAATATAAAAAATGCTTCCTTGAAAACTGTATATCAGCCGGTCGTGGACAGTCTTACCGGAGAAATTAAATGGCATGAGGCTCTTCTCCGCGTAAAAACTAAGTCGGGATATTCTTCCATATATCCCTATCTTGCTATTGCAAAAAATACCGGGCTTTATAATGAACTGACGCGTGCTGTCCTGAAATCAGTCAGAAACAGACTTCTTCAGGGTGATACTGACGTGTCTGTAAATATTACTCTCAGTGATATTTCTCATCCTGGTTTTATGGAAGATGTTCTTTCTATCTGCCGTGAAGTTGAAAACAGAAAAGGAAAACTGATAATAGAAATTATTGAAAGCGAGGAACTTGTCGAGATTGATATATGCAGAAATTTCATCGCGAAGGTTAAGGAAAAAGGCGGCAAAATCGCCATTGATGATTTCGGATCAGGGTACTCGAATTTCTGCAATCTGCTGAATCTTTCTTTTGATATTGTAAAAATAGACGGTTCTCTTATCCGTTCGGCCGAGCTGGATCCGAATGCTCTGACGATGATAGAAAGTATTTCGTCATTCTGTCATAAAAGCGGAAAACAGATAGTTGCCGAATATGTTGAGAGCGAAAGCCTTCTTGATATCGTAAAGAAAAACAATATTCAGTTTGCTCAGGGTTATCTTTTCGGAATGCCTTCTTGATAAAGCCATTTTAAACAGTTCAATATTATATTGATTTTTATTTTGCCTGGCATTAAACTTAATATGCTGTCGTGGAGATGATTTATGCCGAAAGAAATTCTCATAGTCGATGATGCCGCTTCAATACGTCAGGCGTTATCGTTTGTGCTCTCTAATAACGGGTATAATGTGACTGAGGCATCAGACGGGGATGAAGCTCTTGAAAAGTGTGTATCGAAACGCTTTGATCTGATAATATCGGATGTAAATATGCCCAATACGGACGGATTGACATTTGCTGAAAGACTTAAAAATTATAAAGAATATTTTATTAATTCGACTACACCTGTTATAATGCTTACAACCGAATCTTCGGAAGAACTGAGGGAGGAAGGGCGTAATGCCGGTGTTAAGGGATGGATGGTTAAACCATTTCCGCCTGAAAAGCTTCTTGAAACGATAAATAAAGTTTTACGAAGCAAGCAATGATTATTTCCATTTTGATAATGCTTTTTTATGCGCTGAGAGGAAGTGAATGAATTCCGAAATCAGAATCGAATCGGAAAAATTGAGAAAAGAATCGCTTTTAATAAAAGATAATCTGCGGGAACTTTTTGAAAATATTTCCGTTAAAGTAAAAACATCGTCTCAGTCAATTTCATCTTTTATAGATGATGTTTCTCCGTATGTTAAGCATTTTTTTCCGGTTGACGGTTTTGCCGGTGAAAACACCTTTTTTTCCCGCACCGTTAAATCGGCGAAAGAAAGGCTTTCCGCTTCAGTAAACAAGGCAGTTAAAATTATGTCGGAGGATTCCGATATTCATGAAATTATATTAAGCAGTATTGCTGATATCGATAAACTCAGTACAAGTGTTTCTACTGTTCTCGGTCATCTTGAGTCGGTGGAGATGTATGCGGTAAATACGATGGTAATTTCTGCGCGGGCGGGTGATATCGGAATTTCTCTTGCCACTATTTCGAAGAAAATGAGCGATCTTTCAAGACAGGGAGCCGCGCTCGGAGACAAGTTTTCAAATCAGATGAATTCTCTTGTCTCAGTATCTGAAAAATTCGTATCTATTAAAAATGATATCGATATGCTTTATGAAAACAGTCTTACATCTTTTCAGCTTACGGGACGTGATAACTTCGATAAATTCGGCCGTAGTTTGAATTCTCTTTCATTATCTGTTAATAAAGATTTATCGATAATGATATCAGCCGGAGAAAAACTCGAGAGTGTCATTGTTAATTATCAGCTTGAAGATCTTTTCAGGCAGGATGTGGAAAAGCTGATTTTTCTTATTGATTATTTTATGCGTTATCCGTCGGATGATGGTTTTTTTTCGTGGCTTGCGTCAAAAAAACTTGAAGCTGTTAAGCACAGCATGGACATGTTTCTGGACACGCTGAGTTCCATTTTTGCGGATATTGAAACTTCGTATGAATCGTTTATTTCCAATTTTAATTCTGAAAAGAAAGATAACGAGAAGAAACAGCTTTCGGAAATATGGGATAGAATTAATTCGCTGCAGAGTGAATATTCAAGACATCTTGATGAGATTGTCGGCATGAAACTTAAACTGAAAAATATAGCTTCTGAAGTTGAAGGCAATATGGCTAAGTTCGGCGATTTTTATAAAAAACTTGCTGATATAGCTAAAAATTTTGAAAGAATAATTCTGCTTACCCGGATTGAGCTTGCCCGTTATGATGAGCTTAAACGTTCGCTCGAAGGTTCTCTGTCAGATGTGAGTGATATTCCCCGGCTTATAAAAAACGAGGCGGATAGAGGTGCAGCTCATTATTCTTTGACTTATTCTGCACTGAAAAAAAATATCAGACATTATAACAGATCTTTTGATATTCAAAAAGAGATTCTTGAAGAATGCGCACAATCGATAAAGAAGATGTCGGATGATGTTAATGAGTCCCGGCTCTATCATGATGATTTTGAAAAAAAAATGCATACTCATTTTGACGAAATGGAAAATCTTTTGAAGAGCGATATTAATAGATTTGATGCGTTCTTAAATGTAAAAAAAATTATTGATGATGCTCTTTCTTTTTATAAAAAATCCGCCGTTGAAGGTAAGGATTATTCCGGCATGATTCCTTCCCTGAAAGAATCTATAGCGTCTCAGACCGGTGTCAGTGAATATGAGATTAATATGCTTCTTTCGTTTGTAAGCGAACTCTCGGAGGATGTGTCTTCAAATCAGGGAACGATTGAATTTTTCTGATCAGTTCCGGAATTCTATTGTTTCGCCGGATATTCTGCTGTAGACTTTTTTTACTGATTTTTCGATTTCTTCGCCGGTTCTCGGTTCGTAATACGATAATACGCTTTTTACATAATTTATAGTATCTTTAATCGGCGGAACTCCTCCGGCTTTTTTTACACGTGAGCTTCCAGCGTGATAAGCCGCTAAAGCCATAATAACGTCATTAGAAAATTCGTCCATGAGACACGCGAAGTGTTTTGTGCCTGCATAAATATTTTCTGCCGGGTCATAAGCGTCTTTGATGCGGTATATTTTTGCCGTTGCCGGCATCAGCTGCATGAGACCCATTGCACCCTTGCATGATCTCGCTCTGGGATTGAAATCCGATTCGATTTTAATTATACACTTTATAAGATAAGGATCGATTGTATTCTTTGCGCATTCGGCTTCGATGATATCATCGAATTCTGATTTGCTGATAGTCTTCGCGGAAGAAGATCTTTTGATTATTTTTGAAGAGCGTATTTCGATGACGCCGTTTCTTTCAGTTTGTTTTAATTGTGCCGGGCTTAATGCCGGAATGAAGACAACAAAAAGGAATATTATGTTTTTAGATCTCATTGAATTATCTTGACAAATATCTTTGCTGGGGTCAAGCAAAAGAGAGGATAATTAATGACTAAAGTCGGTGTAATAGGCGCTGGAGCGAGCGGAATATTTTCTGCACTTTTTGCGGCAGAAGAATGTCTTGTAACAGTTTTTGAAAAAAATGACCGCCCTTTAAAAAAAGTTACAGCGAGCGGAAATGGTCAATGCAATATTTCCAATATGCAGATTGACCGTAATGTCTATCATGGCGATTCCGATTTCGCGATGAAGGTGATTTCGCATTTCGGAATGGAATCCGTCAGGGATTATTTTTATGATATTGGAATTCCCTTTGCTGAAGGAAAAAATGGAAAGCTGTATCCTTTTTCTTTTCAGAGTTCGTCTGTCGTCGATGCTCTTCTTTTTGATGCGCAAAGGAAAAATATAAGCATAAAAACTTCATCCCGTATTTCGCGGATAAAAAAGATAAAAGATAAATTCGAACTTTCAATTGATAATAGTGAAGTTTATGATTTTGATAAAATAATAATAGCTTCAGGTGGTTGTTCTTATCCTTCTTTAGGGGGGAGTTCTGACGGTTATCAAATGTCTTCCTCAGTCGGTCATAATGTGATTGAACCCTTTCCGGCTGTTGTTCCTGTAAATATTCCGTTGAAAAAGATTCACCGTCTCGAAGGTATAAAATGGAACTGCGCACTGAAAGTAATTTCGAACGGCAAAGAGATTCGGCATTCTGAAGGTGAAATTCTTTTCACCAAATACGGATTTTCCGGTCCTGTGACACTGGATATTTCGAGATATGTAAATGATCCGGATATAGAAAACGCTGAGATTGAAATTGATCTGTTTCCTTCGATAAAGCACGGTGAACTCGCTAAACTGCTCGAAAAAATATTTTCTGTACGGGGCAGATCCGCATCTTTTGCGCTCGGCGGTATTTTGAAAAAACGCATGGGTCAGGTTTTTCTCGAGCTTGCATCATTTGATCCTGCGCGTGAAGCGTTTTCTTACATGGAAAGATGCGCTGAAATATCCTCGCTATTAAAAGCATCGCGTTTTAATCCGGGCGAAGCGAGGGGTTTTTCGGAAGCAGTTGTTGCCGCAGGCGGTGTTGACTGCAATGAGGTAAATCCGTTTACGATGGAATCAAAAAAAATGCGCGGTATTCATATAACCGGAGAACTTCTGAATGTTGACGGAGATACCGGCGGATTTAATCTGCACTTTGCATGGGCAAGCGGCGCGCTTGCGGGAAGAGCAGTCAGACCATCAAAGTAAAACCTTCAATTGACGAAACAGAACCCGTGAGAGCATTTAGTTTCTCTTCGCTTTCAAAATGAGCGGAAACCGTGAAGCTGATAAATTTTCCGCCTCCGCTTGTTTTTTCAGAAAGGCTGAATGTTTCAAGTTTTTCTGAAAGCAGAACCCTGACTGATTCTGAAACAAAATCAGATGTGCGGAAAACAGCCTTGAATGTTATTTCTCGTGGAAATTCGCTCATCTTGACTTAAATATTCTGTAAAGTACTGTATGTACGAAAAAAAGACATACCCTGAATAAACGGCCGATTCTCCACGGCTTGGTTATTATTCTGTAAAACCATTCCGTGCCGCGTTCTGTAAAAAATTCCGGAGCTTTTCTGTTTTCACCGGATATTATATCCAGAGATCCGCCTGCGCTTATAAAAACAACATTTTTGAATTGTTTGCCGAATTTCGCGATCCACCGGTCTTCTTTCGGGAAACCCATGCCTACGAAAACTATGTTTGCTTCTGATTTTCTTATAGCTTCAACTACTGATTTCTCACGGTCGGGATTGAAGAAACCGCCGTGTCTTCCGACTATGCGTATATTCGGAAAAGATTTTTTGATGTTTGCGAAAGCTCTTTCTGCGGTCTCGGGTTTTCCGCCTACAAGAAATATTGAAAGTTCTTTTATTTCAGAAATTCTTATAAGCTCCATCATAAAATGAATGAAAGGGATTCTTTCTCTAATCGGAAACTTAAGCATTTTGGCTGCCCATTGAATGCCTGCGCCGGATGCGAATCTGAGAGAAGATTTATTGTAAATAGTCTTAAGTTCTCTGTTTGCGCGGTAACGGAGAAGTTTGTACGGATTAAGATTGATGACGTGATGAACTCCGCCTTCTTCAATCATCTTTACGACTTTTGCAACGGCGTGCATGCATGTGAGATTATCTATGCCCATTCCGAGAATATTTGATACACCGACTTCCTTGAGATTGATCTGGTTATATTCAAGAATAATATCACGGTCTTCTTTATAAGAATCATAATAAACGCTTTTATCGGTCATAAACTCTCCGGTTTGGGGCAGAAAAAATATCTCACGCCGTTTTGCGGGAAATGAGATGAAAAAGTATTGATTAAATTTCAAAATAAGTTTTTTAATTGATTACAAAATGTGTCAATAATAAAATCTTGTCATGCGGGGCAATATGAACAGAGAAGAACTTATACAAAATTATCTGGCAGGCGAGTTTTATCAGCCTTATGAAGTCGGAGCTGATTTCAGAAAAGAAAAACTTATCGGTACAGTTGATACTTTTCTTAGAGAGTATCTGCCTGAAAAAGTTTTGCGGCTTTCTTTTGTTAAAAATTTCATGCCTGAATATCTTAAGCAGAAAAAGCATTATGTTCTTGAGAATTATTTTGAAAACATCAAACTGTTTCTTTCGAATCAGGGAAATGACAATGTGTTTGCCGTCAACGGTTCATATTCGCTGATGCCGCTCGATTACGAGAAATTCGACATGGTTATATGTTCTGACATTCTCGATATGTTCGATTCCATAAATATACTTGAAGAATCAAAACGTGTTCTGAATCCCGAAGGATATTTTCTTTTTACGGGAGTTGTTCTTCCTGACGCGGATATCGACGGAGTTTATGATGAGCTCATCAAATGCATAAATCCTGTTCATTCGGACTATTATCTTGAAACGGATCTCAAGACATTTGCTGATCTCAAGGGTTTTGATTTTATTAAGTCGGAGAAATTTGTCTTCAGAAGGAATCTGAAAGATATGGTTTCTCATTATTCTAAATTCTATTTCGGAAAAGACGTCATGCGCGGAGACCATCTTGCGTTTCTCTCTGAAAACGAAGCTTTGCTTGCCGAGCTTTACGGTTTTGACGGAGAAGAGATCGATGAGAATTATGAAGTCGTTCTATTCAGAAAGAAAAAACTTTGATATTCGGCTTGACAAGCTAACGTCATAAAAAATATTTCTACATACTTACTTGGGGGCGGTTAGCTCAGTTGGTTAGAGCGCCTGCTCGACACGCAGGAGGTCACTGGTTCGAATCCAGTATCGCCCAAGATCTTGGAGTTTACCATGATATCAATTACACTTCCTGACGGTTCAAAGCTTTCTGCCGAGAACGGTTCGACTCTTTTCGACATTATAGGACAAATCGGAAAATCACTGCAGAAAGCAGCTCTTGCCGCATCCGTTGACGGAGAAGCTAAAGACTTGAATTTCATTCCGCAGAAAGATTTTTCGCTTAAGGTAATCACGTTCAAGGATGCCGAAGGAAAAAAATTATACTGGCACTCGACTTCTCATTTGATGGCTCAGGCTGTTAAAAATATTTTTCCAAAAGTTAAGCTTGCGATAGGACCTTCAATTGATGAAGGATTTTATTATGACTTCGACGCTGAGAAACCATTTACTCCTGAAGATCTAGCTTCAATAGAAAAAGAAATGACAAGACTTTCTCAGGAAAACATCAATATAGTCCGCTCTGAAATTCCTGTTGCTGATTTAAAAAAGAAATTCGCCGATATGGGCGAAACTTATAAGGTTGAACTTCTTGATGCCATAACTGATGAAATGGGCTCTGTTTACACTCAGGGAAATTTTTTCGATCTTTGCCGCGGACCTCATGTCGCTAAAACCGGCGATATCAAAGCTTTCAAGCTTCTTCGCGTTGCAGGTGCGTACTGGCGCGGTGACGAGAAGAATAAAATGCTTCAGCGTATTTACGGAATTTCTTTTCCGGACAAGAAGGAACTTGATGATTATATCCGTCTTCAGGAAGAGGCAAAGGAACGCGACCACCGCAGAATCGGAAAGGATCAGCATCTTTTTGAAGTTAGCAATGAAGTAGGTCAGGGTCTGATTCTTTGGGCACCTAAGGGCGCCCGCATAAGAGTCCTCATTGAAGATTTCTGGAGAAAAGAACATTACAAAAACGGTTACGAAATAATTTATACTCCTCATATCGGAAGAAGTCTTTTGTGGGAAACCAGCGGGCACTTGTCTTTCTATAAAGATGGAATGTATTCGCCGATGGATATTGACGGCGAAGATTATTATGTTAAGCCGATGAACTGTCCGTTTCACGTGATGGTTTATAAAAGCGAACAGCGCAGTTACCGCGACTTTCCGGTGAAGTTTGCAGAGTTCGGAACTGTTTACAGATACGAGCGTTCAGGGACTCTTCACGGTCTTCTCCGTGTTAGAGGATTCACTCAGGATGACGCGCATATTTTCTGCCGCCTGGATCAGATAACCGATGAGATACTCGCGGCGTTTAATTTTTCGATGTTCATGCTTAAGAAATTCGGATTCGAAAATTTCAAGATAAAGATTTCAACAAGACCTGAAAAGGAATATGTCGGTTCGGTTGAACTTTGGGATAAGGCGGAAGCTGCTCTCAAAGAAGCTCTTCAGAGAAGCGGAATGTCTTACGAAATTAATGAAGGCGACGGGGCTTTCTACGGCCCGAAGATCGACATTGCCGTAAAAGACGCTATCGGACGCGACTGGCAGCTCTCGACTGTTCAGCTTGATTTTAATCTTCCTGAAAGATTTGATATTTCATATTCGGGTTCTGACGGAAAGGATCACCGTCCGATAATGATTCACCGTGCACTTCTCGGATCGCTTGAAAGATTTTTCGGAATTCTCGTCGAGCATTACAAAGGAGCGTTTCCAGTGTGGCTTGCTCCGGTTCAGTGCGTTATTATAAACGTTTCAGAAAACGAAGCTGAAGGCGTTAAGGCTCTTCAGGCAAGAATGAAGCAGGAAGAACTTCGTGTTGATATTGATTTGTCAAATGAGACAATGGGTTATAAGATAAGAAACGCAGTGACAAGCCGTGTACCTTATGTTGCCGTACTCGGCAAGAAGGAAATTGAAGCAGGTTCCGTCTCAGTCAGAAGACGCGGTTCGGATAAGCCTGAAGTTATGAGCTGTGATGATTTTATCGCTTTGATAAAATCCGAAAATAACTGATAGAGTTAATTTTATTCTGTATTATGTCGTTTTCAGCGATTAATTCAGTCATTATCCTGAATTATTGTTGCTAAAAATATGCGCCGTGTGGCATTCTGGTCAAAATCTTTCTATCTCTATGGAGGGGAATATCTTAAATCGCAGGCAAGGCGGCAGAGACCGCAAGGATGCCAGAGAGCATCGCTTGAATGAGGAAATTGACGGCCCAAGCGTCAGATTAGTCGGTGAGAACGAACCACGTGTTGTTTCTCTCGCGGAAGCGCTTCAGATGGCAAAAGACGAAGGAGTTGATCTGATTGAGATATCCAAACAGGATATGTCGATTGTTAAGATATCAGATTACAGCAAATTCCGTTTTGAGCAGATCAAAAAGGCAAAAGAAGCCAAGAAGAAGCAGAAAATCGTTCATATAAAAGAAGTGAAATTACGTCCTTCTATTGATGAGCATGATTATTCTCATAAAGTTAAGCATGCGAGAGAGTTCCTTGAAAAAGGAGATAAAGTTAAGGTTACAATGATGTTCCGCGGAAGAGAAATCGTTTATTCCGAACTCGGACTCAGGGTAATGGAGAAGATGCAGGGTGAACTTGCAGACTGTGCGGTTGTAGAAAGAAGACCGCTGGTTGAAGGAAAAAGTATGACAATGTTCCTTGCTCCTGGCGTATCCCAATCCGCCAAGATCAAGAAGACAGATATAGACAGAGAGGAAAATAATGCCTAAAATTAAATCGAATAGCGGAGCAAAGAAAAGATTCTCCATCACGAAGAAAGGTAAAGTGAAAAGAGCCAGCGCTTTTGCAAGACACCAGCTTCAGTGTAAATCTCCGGGCAGAAAAAGAAAGCTCAGAGGAACGTTTGCGGAAAGAACTCCTGAATTCGATAGAATCAGCAGAATGCTTCCTTACGCGTAAGACGAATATTTAAAGAGGTTAGAGTATGCCAAGAGCAACCACTGGTTTAGTTCACCATAAAAGACAAAGAAAAATAATGAGAGCCGTAAAAGGCTATATAGGCGGAAGAAGAAGACTTTATAGAACTGCGAAAGACGCTCATAGAATGGCGCTTCAGCATTCGTATAAAGACCGCAAAAGAAAAAAACGCGAGTTCAGAATTCTCTGGATCGCGCGTATCAATGCAGCTGCAAGAATCTGCGGTGTGTCATACAGCAAGCTTATCGGTCTTCTTGATAAAGCAAACATCAAGATCAACAGAAAGATGCTTTCTGAAATCGCTATCAAAGATTTCAACGCTTTTAAAGAAATCGTTGCAAAAGCAAAATAAGATTCTAATTTCATTAGAGATTATAAAAAAAGCGTTCCGATTCGGAACGCTTTTTTGTTTTAAAGATGCCCGCGATGCGGGCAGACTTCAAAGGGTGTTTCACACCCTTTACCCGGTTTTGCCGATTTCTTTTGTCTGCGTAACAAAAGAAACCGGCGAAAGAAAAATACGTCGCTCAATCGCCGCGCGGCTTTTTTCGCTTCGATTTTCGCACCGCTTTCAGCGGATTGCGAAAGCTCAGCTTATTTGGTATCAGCCTTCGGCTGATGTTTAGGTGCTTTTTCTATAATTCATCTTTTGATGAATCAATAATATAATGAGAGATAGCCCTCTCCCGGGAAAGGTCTTTCTTCATCGGCTTCGCCATTTAGTTTCCGCATGGAGGCGGAAACATTGCCCGAGAGAAAGACTCAGTCTTTTGCGGGAAACCGCAAGCGTTACCTCAGAGATGTGTGGGAAAGAAATATTGATGTCAAATATCGAAACGGACATGGATGGACGTTGAGACTAAGCAATATATTATTGATATCAAAGATAAATTCATGCTGGGTGAGGGAGCAAGAATTCATTACCTGCATGAATGGCTTGACAAATCTATTTTTGAAGATAATATTTACCTATGATTACCTCACGTGAAATTATGAATGTTCTTCATTTAGAAAAAGAAAGGCTAAGTGCTCTAGGCGTTCAAAGCATCGGTCTTTTTGGTTCATATCTGCGCGGTGAAGCCGACGAAAACAGCGATATCGATATTCTCATTGATCTTACTGATGAAAGCTGTATGACGCTGTTTTCACTTATCGAGCTTGAGCAGTCGCTTTCCGCAAAGTTTGATAAAAAAGTTGATCTTGTCATCAAGCGTGATTTGAAGCGCACAATCGGCGAAAGGATTCTTTCAGAGGTTGTCTATGTCTGAAAAAGTCTACACCGACTATGTTGAAGATATTATAAGGTCTGCCGAGTTAATAATAGAATTTACGAAAGATACCAGTTTCGATTCTTTTTCTAAAGATTTAAAAACCAGATATGCTGTTATAAGATGCTTTGAGGTTATGGGCGAAGCCGCAAAAAGAATTCCAGATGAGATTAGAAGTAAATATCCTATGATTCCATGGAAGATCATTTCAGCTATGCGCGATCGTCTCATTCATGGTTATGATGTTGTAGATGATAGCGTTTTGTGGAAAACTGTTGTATTAGACCTTCCTGAATTGCTTCAAAATTTAAGAAAAATATAATAATCGGGATCGTTCCGACTATCTGCGAGGAAGACGAAGTCTTCAGTGGGATAGCGCAAAAGTTACCTCTGACTTTGATGTGTAAAAAATAATTAAAGCAGTATTCGAAGCTGACAGGCATAGTGCACAGGATGTGCACCAGTTTTGTGCGGCCAGGATGGAAAATGCACAAAAAAGACAATGGAGAAAAAGCAACATTTGATTGATATCAAAGATAAATTCATGCTGGGTGAGGGCACATTAACTTTCATTCAATTCTGAAAAATCCCTATTCCTTCCCCGCTTTGAAGTTATACACGGGTTTGATCATTTCAATTACTTCTACGGTTTCTTTTATATTATCAAGAATCAAGTTCATGTCTTTGTATGCGCCGGGGGCTTCATCTAAAGTCTCCTTTGATGCAGTCGATGTGTATATTCCGGCATTTGTCATCTGCCGGCGGAAATCATCCGCGGATAATTGTTTCTTTGCCTGCACGCGGCTCAATATTCTTCCAGCACCATGAGGAGCCGAGCAGTTATATTTTTCCGAACCCTTTCCTTCGCATATTGCGATTCCGTCTCTCATGTTGAAAGGTATAATTACCTTTTGTCCCTTGTGAGCGGGAGTCGCTCCTTTTCTGATTATGTTATCCGTTCCGATGAAGTTGTGAACGGATTCAATCGTTTCCTCGGGATCTTTTCCGATAAATGAAATGATCCGGCGCATCATTTCTTCTCTGTTTGAAGCGGCAAATCTCTGTGCGGTAAAAAGATCACGCAGATAATCCCGGCATTCAGGGCTGTCTTCCGGCATAAATTCGAGATCTTTGTATTGAATATCGGCTGAATTTTTACTGAGGATTTCTTTCGCTTTCTTTTGGTAATGTACGGCTATTTTCAGACCGAAATTTCGGCTTCCTGAATGGATAGTTATCCATAAATATCTGTTAGAATCATATCCGGCTTCGATGAAATGATTTCCTCCGCCGAGGGAACCAACGGCGTTTAATGCCTTGTCGGTGTCGGTTTTAATTCTTAGGCATACGTCTCTGATTTCATGTTTCTGACTTTTCGAAACGCAGTTATGATTTTTGTTTATAGCGAAACCGGAAGGAATTTCCGTTCTGATAAATGAGTCAAGCTTTGCGGGATCGATTGAATCAAGGCTGAATTTTGCAGATAACATTCCGCAGCCGATATCTACACCTATAACATTAGGAATAATGAAGCCGTTTGTTTTCATTGTGAAACCGATGACCGCGCCTTTTCCGGCGTGAACATCAGGCATTACCGCGATATAGGTATTGGCAAAAGCCGGATGATTCAGAAAATTCTGAATCTGTTCTCTTGCAGTTTCATCAATTTCATCAATCATTACATTAGCGGTGTTGTATGAGCCTTTTATTGTTATCATTCAGTTTCTGCTTTACCTGTTTTTTGTAATAATAATAAGAGCTAAATTATTTCTTATAATAATATAAATTCAAGTATTTTGCCGTGTAGTAGAAATTAAATTAAGGCAAAAGGTTGAGCAGTCGCTTGTTGAAGCGTCTCTTTTATCGGGATGGTTCCGACCTCGGCTTCAAGTAATGCAGTTTAACGGGCATATTGATAAATAAAAAATAAAATAAACATAAAGATAATTGTGTTGCGATAATTTCGCGTTTCGCGAAACGCGAAAAAAAGTTATGGAAATTATTAAACAGTCTGTATAATGTTGTATCATGAAAGCACAGGATATTTTAATTCTTCTTTATTTGCTGCAAAGCGCAGATGAAATGGTAACCATGCCGCTGATAAGCCGTGGTACCGGAATCAGTCTTTCCGAAACTCATTCGGCGATAAAGCGGTTGATAAATTCAAGACTGCTTCTTGGCGACTATACTCCGATAACCGCTGCGGCAAAGGAATTTCTCATTCATGGTTTTAAATATGTTTTTCCGCCTACATTCGGACAGATGGAAAGAGGAATTCCTACATCCTTCGCGGCGCCTGTTTTCGAAAACCGCATTGTATACAGCAACGACGATGTTTTTGTCTGGCCCCATCCGGACGGAGAAATCCGGGGGACTTCGCTGATTCCGTTTTATAAATCGATACCCGTTATCGCTCTCAAAAACAGCAACTTGTATGATTATTGCGCTCTGCTTGACGCTCAGAGGACAGGAAGAATTCGCGAACGTGAAATCGCTGAAAAGATGTTAATTTCAATGATCGGAGACGGGCGGAGTTGAAATCCAATATTCAAATGCTTCAAACTGTCTGCGATGGATTAGGTGATCTGAGGAAAGAGGTTGTTTTTGTCGGAGGTGCGGTAACATTTCTATATTGTGAAAATCCGGCATCTGAGAGAATGCGTCCGACTGATGATGTCGATTTCGTTATAAACATGTGCACATATGGAAAATATACTGAATTTATTTCAAAGTTGAGAGCGAAAGGCTTTAAAGATGAAATGAGTGACGAACAAGCGCCTTTATGCAGGCTAATTTATAACAATGTAAAAGTCGATGTCATGTCTACGGAAGAAGAAGCTCTCGGTTTTACGAACAAGTGGTATAAGTCCGGAATAAATCAAAGTATTACAAGATCATTGCCTTTCGATTCGGAATCCGTAGCTGAAGTTCATCAATTTTTGAAGAATGAACTTTCACTTCTGATGATAGATGATACATTCATTGATGCCTTGCACGGTTTTTTTGTTGTTTCTTCAACAATCGCCGGGGTGCGAATATCCAGAATACTGCAAATCATTGATAATTACTGTAAAATGCAAAATTGAAGTAAATGCAGAGTTTCACCATCGTTCCGACTGCCCGCGATTTTATTTACCGAAGATTGAAATCAGTGTTATAACTGTTGCAATTATTGTAAAGCCTGCACTCATCATCCACGTTATCATGTTGAATTTTTTATTCATGTCATCGAAACGTGTATCCATATTTTTCTGCATCATTTCAAAGCGTGTGTCCGATTGTTTCTGCATGGATTCGAACCGTTTGTCCATCTGATTGAATCCCAACTGCATCAATTCGCGCTGGCTTCTGAGTTCTTCTTCGATGCGCGTCATGCGTTCGATGAGCTGAATGTCGTACGGGCGGAGTTGGACTACATTGCTCTTCGCACCGAAACGGTCGAAGTTTGATTCGATGTATGAACCGATCTGTTCAAGCTGTTCTTTCGTAAATTCCATTGCAGTACTCATTATCCACCTTAAACTATTAGAAAAAAACATGCCTGTCAATAATATATACGTTGTTTTGTGAGGTTTTTTCAGCAAAACGCAAAAAACCTTAAAAAAACACTGAAAAAATGTAAATTTTCGGCCTTTTATGACACTACAAATAAGAGAATGCTTGATAAAAAATGAGTTTAATAATTACTATATAATTTATATAGTTTTTGATTAATATGTGAAAGGGGGATTTTATACGTACGCGTATATTTCTATCTGCGGCTTGGGCTTTTTTATTATTGATTCTGCTGACCTCCTGCGGCGGAAGCGCAATCGGCAATGCTCAGGATTTTGTACCGAATGAAAATCCTCAACTCGCAAGTTTTTCTGCAGTTCTAGCACCAGAATCAGCAGGAATTGATGTCAATTCGCTCGTAAAAGATGTTGTCTTTAATATCACGGTAGAAGGAATTGACCCTGAAGATGAAGGACTCGATTTTGAATTCACATCTGATTTCGGCACCTTCGGCGGTAAAGAAGTTTCAGGAAACCTATGCAAAATTACTTTTGTAACGAATGATAAAGTAAAAATCGAAACACCTGTTGATATCAATCTTGCGATAACAGATCCAATCGGCGGTGAATACAAAGGTGTTCATTCAGTCGGAAAGGGAAAGAAAAAAGCGGTTCTTGAAATTCATCCGGGCGATTCGGCAATAAATTGCAATAATAACGGAACCGCATCGATCAGGGTTAAAGCAGATTGTAAAGGATACTATCAGGTAATATGCGACAATGCCGCTCTTTCCGGCACGTTAAAAATGAATGATTCTGAGAGAATATTTCCTTATGATGAAACCGGCGGAATATTCGACTATGTAACTGTGACGATTTCCGGACTCAGTTCCGCAGTTGATTCAAACGTAAAACTCAAACTCAACAGCGCTCCTAATAATATATGGATTATTTTCTGTGATTATATAAACGACGACATTTCCGTGAAAAGCGTTGTTACGGCAGTTCCCTGAATGAGAGGAGGATTTATGAAAAAACTTTTTGCTTTAGCGGCATTTATAATATTTTTAAATTCGTGCGGCGGCGGAACTATCGGCGACGCGCAGAATTTTGAACCGAACGAGCCTCCGTCGATTATTGATGTTAAAGCCGTGTCATTGAACGGTTCTTCGACTGATTCGCTTAAAGCCGGAATGAAATTTACTATAACTGTCAAGGCTCATGATCCCGAAAATAAAAAACTAAAGTTTCAGTTTAATTCAGACTACGGAACATTCGGAAACCCTGTTAATACCGATGATTCGTGTACTATTCCTTTTGTTACAGGTTCTTTTGTGCGCCCGGGACTTCCCGTGACTGTTGCTGTTTCAGTTGTCGACCATAAAGACGCGAGCGCTGCCACAAATTATGAAATAGGAAAGGGAAGGCGCGGACCGACCGTTACGGTAAGATATGAAGGTTCTGCATATATTCAGAAAGAAAAAAATACCAGGATATCATTCAAAGCCGACTGTGAAGGAATTTATCAGTTGTACTGCGATAATGGCGTGGATGAAAGCTCTGCCGGGTTGCGTCCGGCATCTGATTACTTTTTATACAGAAAGGATGAAAACGGAAACTTTAAGGATATAATTGTAGATATTGCCGGACCTGCTTCGTCCACTGAGGCAAAAGTAAAACTTTCAACGCCTGAGTTTCGTAATAAAGTATGGGTTGTATTTTCTGACGGAATAAACGATCCATTCGCCGCGCTTGCTCCCGTGACAGTTGATAATACGCCGCCGCAGCTTAACAGCATCGATACAAGCGGCACAACTGGTGTCGGATTGCGCTCGCCTTTGAGGCTTGTGTTTGACGAAGAAATAATGCCTTCATCTGTTTCTGATAGTTCTGTGAAACTTGAAGACAATGGATCATTTTTCTCTTTATTAAAGCCAAATCCTTCGGGCAAATGCTCTGTTGAAGGAAATATTGTTACCTTTGTTCCTGACGGGCTTGAATACTATTCTAATTATAAAGTGAGCGGCCGGAGCGGAATAAAAGACTTAGCTGGCAATGAATACATTGATGCGAAAAGCAATACATTTACTACGGTTGAGAAGGGAACAACACCAAACCCTGTGTTTAGCGAAGTAGCTGATATCTATGATAATGCCCAGACTGTTACTATTTCGGCAAGTGGTCCTGACACTAAGATATTTTATACTACTGCGATCGGTTCTGCTGAAGCGGATACACCGACACCTGAATCGGATGAATATGCCGGAACGGCTATAAACGCCGAGGTCAACACGAGTATAAAAGCCGTCGCCGTTACCCGGGGTTATAAACAGTCATCTGTTGCATCAGTCAAAATCAAGATAAGAACGCCGATGCCTGAATTTCAATTGAGTACATGCCAGCCATATCCTGTTCAATCATTTGCAGAGAGCAAACTCGTCTATCCTTCTGGCGGTGTTAACTATGCCACAATTGACATCGCAAATACGTATCCTTCCGATACTGAAATAAAATATAATCAGTCATATTCATTAGATAATTGGTACAATGCATTATCAATTCCCAATGATCCGAAGACAACATCATCAAATGATTGGATTCAAATGACGAAATATCCTGGAGCATATAGATATGCCGTTTATGCAAAATCGCCGAATATGGAACCCAGTGAAACTGTTTACAGTACAATTTTCAGGGTTAGAGGTTTGAGCCTTCCTTCTGCTTTATTGTCGGTTTTTGATTCTGCTTATATGTATTCCAATACTGAAACTAAAAACTGGAAAGCTGTATCATGCTCTTCAAGCGGACAATATGTTGCAGCAATTGAAGGGAGTCCGACTGGCTATATATGGGTTTCGGATGATTATGGTGTTACATGGATGCAATCTGAAGCCGGTTCAAAAAACTGGAACAGCTGTTATGTGTCAAAAACTGATCCGTCACTTAGTGACCAGGGCAATGACGGGAAGTATATGACTGCAACAAGAAATGAGAATGTATGCAGATCAGTCAATTATGGAGAAAATTGGACATTTCCGGATGGAGGTGCTAGTATTAGAAATGCTGTATATTTTGATAAAACAAAATATTGGATTGCATACGGTGTTTCAAATAAAATATACGGTAATAATTCTAAACAGATCTCACATAGCGCCTTGGAAGCTTTCAGCGCCGATGGTTC
>Ga0209718_1000289_pt1 | contig 71652 bp, 63 predicted proteins | sample AD_JPNAS1_MetaG_FD_184420 | JGI IMG/M metagenome (GOLD analysis project Ga0209718, IMG submission 184420) | Active sludge microbial communities of municipal wastewater-treating anaerobic digesters from Japan - AD_JPNAS1_MetaG (SPAdes) (version 2) | ecosystem: Engineered > Bioreactor > Anaerobic...
CTCAAGTATGGATACAGGGCCTATTATAATTCTTGCAAATGATCAAAAATGCTGCTACTACCAAAGCAGCATCCAATACATCGCCAGGATTATTACTACTATTTTACATCACAATCGGGACACTACCGCTACCAATTAAATTGTTAAGGAGAAAAACAGCCATGAACACCGGCGCATCATCAAAAAGGTCGCCTGTTCTCTTCTTCACATTGGTTTACGCCCTTTCCATCCCCTTTTGGGTGCTCAATATCATCTTTCCAATTAAGCTTCCTTTGGATAACCTTCCCGTGACAGACATTACAGCCACTTTTGCCCCGACGATAGCTGCCTTGATCCTTGTGTACAGGGAGGAGAAGCTTTTTGGGGTGCGGAAGCTCTTGAGGAGAACCTTAGATTATAAGAGGATCACACGAAAGATCTGGTATATTCCCATCATTTTTTTGATGCCGCTCATCTACGTGTTGACCTACTGGATAATGCGTCTTGTGGGGTTGCCGATCCCCACCGTTTGGCATCTGCCCCTTCTGACGCCGTTCATCTTTGGGCTTTTTTTCTTCGCCGCGGCTTTAGAAGAGATTGGCTATACGGGGTATGTCACCGATCCCATGCAAGCCCTGTACAGCGCACTGGCAGCCTGTCTCATCATAGGGTCGATCCATGCGATATGGCATTGGCCGTCGATGATCTCAATGGGTATGGCTCCGGGATTGTTCATATGGGGCAGTATACTGACCGTTAGCTTCCGGATCCTGACCGTCTGGCTCTATAACAACACTGGTAATAGCGTATTTGCGGCCATACTCTTTCATGCCGTGACCAATACAGGAAGGAGTGTGTTTCCCGGCAGTCGTTCAGCATTAGAGCTGGGCGATGCAGCTATTGCCTATGGGCTCATAACGATCACGGCCATAATCGTGGTGTTCTTATGGGGACCCAAGACATTGGCTCGGTTCAGGTATGGGCGAAAAGGGCAACCACATGGATTGGATCAGATGCAATAAATTGTACGAGACTATTTTTGCAGCCACTTCTTTTAGGTATAATATTAACGGCTTCATAATCGCCTCGTAAGCTACTCCGGCCTGAAGACCGGAGCTTTCAGCAGCCCTGATCTGGTCTGTTCCAAAAATCAGAGACCAGATCGGACCTCCAGGCCAGCCTACATGCAGCGACGATCTGCAGAGGTCCCAGTCTTGCTGGAACATTGGCCTCAGATCTGCCCATCACCTTGCGGCTCAAGGGGGCAACTCCACATAGTCGCCTTCATCAGCTATTTGCTTAAGATGAGCGATCAACCGCGCCTTCTTCTCTCTTTCGACCATATCCGCAAGGAGCTGGCTGAAGGTCTCTCCCGGTCTGCGAAGATCAGATAACTCTGCCCATACCGACTCAGTCACAGCTAGGCGCTTTGAGGCAATCATGGTGATCTTGTAAAGATTGCAAAGCGGATATAACTTTCGGCATAAGCCTTCATCTTGCTCATGTTATCTTTAAAATTGCAAAGCCAGGCAGAAGCCCTTTATCACCTTTCTGTGAGATACTACTCCGTATCAGCCGGAATATGTGAAAGCAAAAAGCATGATACAAGAACTCTTGCGCGAAATTGTAGCCAAAGGCGTTGAAATTGTGGGCCGTTCCGACAATGGGAGGTGCTGCCGAGCAGGAGATGGTGGTGGTGACAAATAGCCATCGCCTTTGTTGCTCCGGACTATAGTCAAGAACCCAAAGATTGATACTTATTCGCCATGTTATGACGCCAGTGCATGTGGATTATTAGTCTCAATCTTTAGGTGCTGCACTATAATATCATATCGCCATGATCCTATAGAAATCTGACATCCCCTCACCTTAATTTATATTAAGCAATGTATAATAAAGAAAAAGGCTCTTCGCTGAAATATGTGGGCGAGTCCCGCTGAGATTATACCTCTGTTCCTCTGCGTCTCTGTGATTGGGTCAGAGCATAGCGGTTCACCACAGAAGCACAAAAGACACAGAGAATTTGCGATTCAAGTTCACCCATACCAAATGGTGAGGAGCCAAGAAAGAATATTCAAAGAAAAGCCAGGTATATGATGCCCTGGCTTCTCTTTGAGCCACCGTTTGTGGTGCAAACAGATGACAGTGATGTGATTCTTCAGGCCTTAAATGACTTTCTCGTGCTACTCTTGCAGGTGCCCAAGCGCTGAGGGTGAGATTTGAACTCACGAGGTGCGATGCACCACTGGTTTGCCCGTTCCGCCCTCCTGGAAAGAGGACGAAAGCTCAAGACCAGCGCCGTAGGCCGCTTGGCTACCTCAGCACGCCCTCATGCTTGGAATCGATAGATCTTAAGCCTGACGATACCCCACCTTTAAAGGCCGGCCCAAAAACCTACACTTTATCTGTCAAATCGACAATCTTTTTTATCTTCAGAGCCAATTTTTCTCGGATGCTCATAAAGAATGTCTCCATACTCCAGTCCGGGCATCTCGTGCTGGGGCAGGATATCAGAATCAAGGAGGGCAAGATCGAGCAGATCGGCCCTGAACTGCAAAAAGAGCGTGGCGATGAGGAGATAAAGGGCAAGGGCAAGCTGGCTATCCCCGGCCTCGTAAACTGCCACACCCACCTGGCCATGAGCCTCCTGCGGGGCTATGCCGACGACATGGAGCTGATGCCGTGGCTGGAGGAGAAGATCTGGCCCCTGGAGGCCAGGTTAACAGAGGAGGATGTCTATTGGGGAGTGAAGCTCGGCTGCCTGGAGCTGATCAGATTCGGCATCACCTGCTACAATGATATGTACTACTTCCCGGATGTGACCGCTCAGGCCACAAAGGAGATGGGGCTGCGGGGTTTTATCTCAGGCGTCGTCTTCGATATGAAGCCCGAGCTATTGTCTCAGGTGGAGCCCTTCATCAAGCGTTGGAAGGACGATGAGCTGATAAGGCCGGCTGTGGGCCCCCACGCCGCTTACACCTGCTCTGAGGAGACCCTTCTCCGGGCAGGAGAGATCGCGGACAGGCACCAGGCTATGGTCCATATGCACATCTCTGAGACCTGGAAGGAGGTGGACGGATTCCTGCTGAGCCGGGGCAAAAGCCCGGTGGAGTATCTGGACTCGCTCGGCCTTTTGAATAGCCGCCTTACAGCCATCCACTGCGTCTGGCTGTCTGAAGAGGACTGTTATCTATTGGAGAAGAGAAAGGCAAATGTAGTCTCATGCACGGCGAGCAACCTGAAGCTGGCATCGGGCATTGCCCCCCTAAACACCCTGATGAAAGCCGGGGTTAACGTCTGCCTGGGAACTGACAGCGCATGCAGCAATAACAACCTCAGCCTGTTTGAGGATATGAAGGTCACGGCTATAGTGCAGAAGAATGCCTACCACACACCCGCCGCATTCACCGCAGAGCAGATCTGGCAGTTCGCCACAGAAAACGCCTACCGAGCATTCGGATTGAACAACGGAATGTCAGTCGGCGCCAATGCCGACCTGGCACTGATCGACCTGAAAAAACCCTGGTTTTATCCGCAGTCGAATATCGTATCCCATCTGGTCTACAGCATGGCGGGAGGAGTGGATACCACCATCGTCAACGGACGGGTGCTGATGCAAAACGGCATCATCCCTGGAGAAGAGGAGATCCTGGAAAAAGCGCAGCAGCGATTCATTAGGCTGACATCTGAGGATTAGACCATTTCGTGCAACATAAGTGGGACTTTCTCTTGGCTCTTCGCTGAATTATGTGGGTGAGTTAAGGCAGGGACTATGGTCTTTTGTTCCTCTGCATCTCCATGGTTGGGTCAGTGCGTAGCGGTTCACCACTGAGGCACAGAGACATAGAGTTTTTGCGATTCAAGTTCACCCATAGCAAATAGCATGGAGGCATAAAGATAGATCCACTGCCAAGCTCACCCGTGCTGAACAGCAAGGAAACCCCATCCTCTGGATCACTCTCCCCACTTCGTCCTCATCCCGCGAAGGGGGGCGAGCCTGCCGCCCTGATGGAAGAGGGCGACGCGGACAGAAATCATAGCTTGGGAGAGAATTCCATCTCACGCCGCCATAGCCCGAGGCGGGATGCCTGCCTGCGCGACTGCCCGGCAATCAGGAAGCTGCTGAACCGCCCCATGGAATGGCAACCTGTCCGAATCAAAATATCAGCCCAAAGAGGCTTCAAGGCCCATAACCTGAATTTGACAGATGCAAAAGCCCCTGGCAAGGCCGGGGTTGGGTTTAAGTATCAACAAATTGATCAAGCAGATCAGTCAAGCTAAGAGAATTCAAGGTGATATTTTGCAGGAGAGCGTGGTCAAGGATCTTGCCTTAGCAGAAGCAGGAGAGAAGCGTATCGAATGGGCCCGCAGGCATATGCCGGTACTGGACAGGATAAAGGAGGAGTTCGAGAGGGAGAAACCCCTGAAGGGCGCTCGCATAGTCGCCTGTCTGCATGTGACTGTGGAGACGGCCAACCTTATCACCACCCTGGTGGCGGGGGGGGCAGAGGTGGCGGTGACGGGCTCCAATCCCCTCTCCACCCAGGACGAAGTGGCTGCAGCCCTGGCCGCCCGGGGCCTCTTCGTCTATGCCTTCCGGGGAGAGAATGAGACTGAGTACTACGACTGCATAAAAAAAGCCCTGGAGCTCAAGCCCAATGTAAGCCTGGACGACGGCGCAGACACCATAGCCATAATCCACAAGGAGCATCCGGAGCTTGCCGCTCAGATGTTAGGCGGCTGCGAGGAGACCACCACCGGCGTCGTCCGCCTCCGGGCCATGGCCGAAGATAAGGCTCTGCTCTATCCGGTGATAGCGGTCAACGATGCCGAGACCAAGATGATGTTCGATAACCGCTACGGCACTGGACAGAGCACATTGCATGGCATCATGCAGGCCACAAACTTCCTCTTTGCCGGCAAGACGGTGGTCGTATGCGGCTACGGCTGGTGCGGCCGGGGATTTGCCATGAGGGCCAAGGGGTTGGGAGCAAACGTCATCGTCATTGAGATCGAGCCGCGCAAAGCTTTAGAGGCAGCCATGGACGGCTACAGGGTCATGCCGCTGGGACAGGCTGCTCCCCTGGGAGACCTGTTCGTCACCCTCACCGGCAACATCAATGTGTTAAGAAAAGAGCACTTCGCCCTTATGAAGGATCAGGCAATCGTCGCCAACAGCGGCCACTTCAATGTGGAGATCGATATCCCTGCCCTGGAGAAGATGGCCGGGGAGAAGAATGAGATACAAAATAACGTCACCGAGTATAAGCTCCCCGACGGCCGCAGGCTTTATCTGCTGGCAGAGGGCCGCCTGATCAACCTGGCTGCGGCCTATGGCCACCCCCCAGAGGTCATGGACATGTCCTTTGCCAACCAGGCGCTCTCAGTGCGCTACATTGTGGAGCAAGGCCGAAGCCTGAAAAAGTCGGTCTACTCTGTTCCTGTGGAGATCGACCGGAGAGTGGCTGAGCTGAAGCTCGCCTCAATGGGCCTGGAGACGGAGAAGCTCACCGCAGAACAGGAGAAGTACCTGCACAGCTGGCAGATGGGAACCTGATGATAAGAGGGGAATGGCTATGGATCTGTTAAGGGAAAATCTGGAGGCCTATCTGAGGAGCCTGTATGGTAAGGGCCTTTCCATCGTATCGGTTCGAAAGCTGGGGGAGACCATTCCCACGGCGGAGGATGTAAAGGGATTTGGATATGGATCGCCCCTGATGGTGGACTATAAGCTCTCGGGCAAAAAGGCATCCTGCGTTCTCTCCACCATGCGGGTGCAGCATGGCTTCGGCCACGACCACTTCTCAGACCGGGCGAGGATCCTAATCTGGCAGAATGCCACATTCGCTAGCCTTCCCAAGCACGTCCGATCTTTGGACGTGGGCTACTTCACCCCGGATGGAAGGCTGGTCTCTGCTGGCGATGCATGCGAGTATTTCCTCCTCATGGAGAAGATCGAGGGAAAGGAGTACTTCTTCGACCTGGAAAGAGTCAAAGAGGAGGGAGCAACAGACCTGGATCATGATCGGGTCATTGCCCTCTCCAGCTATCTGGCCCAGATCCATGCCACAAAGGAGGATTGCCCGCCCTTATACCAGCGCAAGATCAGAGAGACCGTGGGAGACGGAGAATGCATATTCGGCATCCTGGACGACTATCCCGATAGCAGCACCTTCCTGGATCCCGATGAGCTGCAGGAGATCGAGAAGGTCTGCGTGGAATGGCGCTGGAAGCTTCGCAGCAAAGTCCACCGCCTATCCATGGTCCATGGCGACTTCCATCCCTGGAACATCATGTTCCGGGAAGGCACCGATTTCTCCGTACTTGACCGAAGCCGGGGGGAGTGGGGCGAAGCGGCGGATGACATCACTGCTCTCGCCATGAACTACATCTTCTACTCAGTGCAAAAGAGCCTGCGCTTGACCGGAGACCTAAAGGACCTGTTCGAGCTGTTCTTTGAGAACTACCTGGAGAAGACCGGCGACGATGAGCTTTTCGAGGTTATTGCCCCGTTCTTTGCCTTCCGAGCGGTTGTAGTGGCCAGCCCAACCTGGTATCCTCTTATCTCCGATGATGTGAGAAGAGCCCTCTTCAACTTCCTGGAAAACGTCCTTGGCTCCAAGAAGTTCAATTACAGAGATGTGAACAACTATCTGGCCTGAGGATGAAGACTTATGCCTTTGAGCTTTCCGGGGAGCATGAGACCCTCCCCAGAAGCGAGGCCCTGGCACTGGTGGAGACCAACTCCACCAGTTTTTCAGAGATCGCCTTCATGGACCAGTGCCTCATTGTGGAGGCAGAAGACCTCGACGTGGATGCCTTGGGCCGGCGTCTGGCCATGACCCATCGCATCATTGAGGTCCTGGCGATCTGCAATGCGGACTTAGATGCGCTCGCTCGGTCGGTGAGCCTTCTGGATCTGCCCCGCCGGAAATATATGGTTCGGGCCCGGCGCATCAAGGACGCTACACCCCCGGCGGACGCCGTAGAGCATGAAGTGGGACGAGTCCTTTTTCAAAAAGGCTATCGAGCAGACCTGTCAAATCCAGAGATGGTACTGCGGGCGATCATCACTGCCGGCAAGATAGTCATAGGAAGAGAAGCCGCTTGTACCGATAGAAACTCCTTTGAGGCGCGCCGGCCTCACCTTAAGCCCTTTTTCCATCCCGGCGTGCTCATGCCGCGCATGGCTCGTGCCTTAATCAACCTCACCCAGGTTCAGTCAGATGAGATTCTGCTCGATCCCTTCGCTGGAACCTGCGGCATCCTAATCGAGGCCTGTCTGATCGGCATCCAGGGGGTAGGCATAGAAGTGCAAAGCCGACTGGTGAAGGGTGCTTTATGCAATTTGCATGGCCTGGAATGCTCTCTCTTAATCGGGGATGCTAAACGCTTGCCCTTCCAAGAATCTTCTATCGATGCAGCCGTCCTGGATACACCCTATGGAAGGTCGGCAAAAATTCTAGCCGATTCCAAGGAGCTACTTTTAAAAGAAAGCATTAGAGAGCTATTCCGGACAATCAAACCTGGTCGGAGAATGGTGATCGTGGCGGATAGCCCTATTGAGGCTCTGCTCTCGAATGCTGGCTTTAGAATTATCCAAAAACATACGGATCGTGTGCATAGAAGCCTGACAAGACAGATTTTCCTCTGCAGCAGATGATGTCTATAGAATAGGAAATTCGATCCGGAGAAATGCATGTCCAAAGCATTAGGATCGGGGTATTATTGCCTTGATTCTAAATTTGGCAAAAATAACATTCATAGCCCGCGTTCTCTCAATCATCTTACCCATTTATCTCAGAATGCACTTCGTCTGCGTCTTTCTTGCCCCAATAATAGCCCATGTCTTCGCACATCTGCTTGGCATAGCTTCCTTCCTTCTTGGCAGCTTCTTTATTTCCTGCCACCAAATGTGCCCAAGATAGTCCGACTCTTATGTCTGCCTCATAAAGGCGGTAGCCGCCTGCTATGGCATAGCCTAAAGCTTCATTCAAATCACTAAAACCAGCGCTCACATCCCATGTCCTACGGGCTTCCCATCGACCTTTAGCAATAAGAGCCTCGATCAATATATCTTTGCGAGAGAGATTTTGAGCTAATCTTAAAGCTGTGTTAAAATACATTCGTGCGCTTTCGCCAGTCCCATCTTGAGCTTCTAGTTCAGCTAAGATCCGATAAGAACGACTAATTGAAGCAAGCCATTGATGCTCCTCAGATAATTTAAGATTAGATTTAATTATCTTCCTCGAATAGATGCTATCACCCATGCGCCTTAAATGATCTGCGTGTCTAGTGGCACGTAGACTATACAAACTCAGATTTCCAATTTCTTCATCCAATGCCTTTGCCTTCTCAAAAGCCTTGCTTGCTTCGATGAGATCTCCACGCAAATGGATCGCCCAAGCGTAGCTAGATATTGAATCACGCTCATCATACTTATTTTTCGAAATATAAGAAAGGTTCAGAGCGCGGTTAGCAGCCTCAGCACTTCTGTCTAATTCCCCAAGTAACACATATAGCGCTGATAGATTTTTATAACCTACGCTTGCCCAATGATAGTCCTCTGCAATATTGAGGGATATATAATTAGCGCGTTCAATGACAGACCTAGCTTCTTTTAGTTTTCCCAAGTTTATTAAAACGAATCCGATGGCATTGAGTACCCAACTTTTATCCTTTTCAGAGGATACAAGAGGCTCTTGGGTGTAATCGCTACTTGGGAAGAACTCTCTCATAAGTGCTAATCCGGTTTGATAGGCTGCCAAACCATTTGTTAACCAGAAGCGATCCCCCTGGCTGACGAATTCCCATACAATACTATTGGCTTCATCATAATTTTCCGAGCGACACGCGTGGTATGCCGCCTCTATAAACGGTTTCAGAATTTCTAGAGTTGGATTATTTGATTTGCGCCCTGCAATGGCCAAATAATAAAGTTTGATCTGAATATGAGCTTCTCGCTTCAGATAATGATTGCTATTATCCAAGAGCGCGAAATAATGGGCCCGTATGAGTGGATGGATTGTGTACTGACCTAAATCGGGATCGTAACGTAAAAGACGATATGATACAAGCCTCTTAACCATATACTCGAATTCATAATCATTAAGAGCAGTTATAGGGGCGTTTATTGCTTGGCACTCCTTTTGCACAGATTTATCCGTAAATTTATGCAATTCATTCCACAAAGGCCTAAATACCATATCGAAAGCAATTCTATCAACTGGCAAGCGAAAAGCACTGAATAGTATCAGGAAAGCCCGCTCTGATGAAATAAGGTGCTTATCGTATCGTATTAGCACTCTATGTAGCCGTTCGTATCGCGATTCATTTGCTGTTGGTGGAGGCATGTTATTTATCTGATTTATGTCGCCTTGGTGGTGATCTACGAGATAAGAAGCCAGTAGACTCAGGGTCAAGGCATGACCATCCCAGGTCTCTACCAATCCAATAAGCTTTTCTTCATCTCCTTTGACGCCTAAATTACGTAGCATATCTCGGCCGTCAGTGGGACTCAGTCTATCCACATTTCTGTGACGGTAAGTCGTAAAGCTTTCCAGATCCATCAGTGGGGCCCTGCTTGTGACCAGACAAAATGAGTTGTGATCTGGACTGGCAAAGAATTCCAGGAAATCCTTCAGATCCGAACTGAGAAGTGACCCATACATATCACCTTCTTGATACTGCAAAACCTCCAGGCCATCCAAAACGAAGAGATATCTTCCAGCGCCGAGCATGGAAGCGATTATCTGAACTCGCACATTGGAGGATGGAATCTTGCGAGTATCGATCTTGTCACCGCTAAGGTATTTCAATGCAGTTTCGAAGAACTCATCCACATTTCGGTTTTCGTAGAACCCCCACCAGAATATACTTTCGGGTTGGGGCAGAGACTTATCGGCCAAGAGATTGTCCACCCAACGTCTTGCCAAACTGCTTTTTCCCTCTCCACCAAAGCCTATCAGCCCAATGATACGCACATCTGAGCTGATCCAATCGGCAGTGATGACTTGAAGCAGTTGGTTACGCCCGGTCCATTCCTTTAAGGAGGGGGGTGCATTATACAAGGCCTTAATCTGCAGAGGTGCTGCTTGGGTCCTAGCGTTTTCAATCTCAATTTTCGGTTTTGGAGCAGGGACCTTGGGAAGATCATCATTCTGCAATGCAAGTCTGAGGGGTTCAAGAGACAAGACCCATGAACAGACTGCAAACCCTGTATCTCTGTCATGGGCAAATCCTGCCGAGTCCCACGCTATATAAATGACCCCTACGATAAGATTGCGCTGAATGTCCAGCACCGGTGCGCCACTCATCCCTCTGTCGATATTCTGCGAGCTAAGCATCAGCGGCTCCCCATGGAGCTTGCTGCCACGCGGTCTAGGAACATGCCCTTGGATCTTTCCGAGCGCGTATAATCCCTGATAGTTCTGGAGCTCCCGAAAGCCGAAACTCTTGAAGTCGTGCGTTTCAGAACCCCTAGCTAGGCCTATTTTGGCAATTTGTCCTGGCCCTAATGGTGACTGACCATCCACGATCTTTAGCAATATCACATCGTCATCATGATGTGGGAAACAGGCGGCTACCTTAGCTTTTAACGAGATACCCTGGCGGCCTCCACGTTCTGGAAAATAGACTATTAAATCTCTCTCGTCTTGAATTCGCGGATCTACTCCAGCCTGACGGATTACATGCGCACAAGATACTATGCCTTCATCGACAGCGAATCCAGTGCCAACTATCTTTTGGCTGATGCCATGTCGTATCTGCACCACGAACTCGCGAAGCTCTTGGAGTCTAACTCCTTCGGACATGCTTTAAGCATGCTGCGTCCAAGTGATCTTGACGCGGAATGCAGCCTCGACTCCGGCCTTGGCTATCAAGGCTCCGGATTCGCCTTTCAGAGTTACGCCAAACTCCACATCAACAGAAGACGGTTTGACTTCCAAGGCATCTATAGTGTCTGTAACCTGTCGTGCTGTGTTGTAGATGGTGTTCATAGCATTCTTTACGGCCTCTGCCGATTGTTTCTGGAGATCTGGACCTAATAAGCAAACCTCCATCATCCCAGGAGATGGTGCAAACTCGACGAGAATAGGCGCATCTGGATCAGGAACAAATCTTGTCATAGATCATCCTTCCTTTCTTTTTTGATCCTCGATGAAGTTTAATAATGTTTCGCAACCAGTTGGTATGTTGGATAGATGAATGGTTATTATAGTGCAGCACCCAAAGACCATACTAATGATCGATATGCTTAGGCTTTGTAACGTGGATAATAGGTTTCAATCTTTAGGTTCTTGACTATAATAAATAGGCCTATTTATTTGGATCTGCTTCATAGCGATATTAGAGCGATATGTCCAAAAGGTCGTACACGACCAGGACAGTGTCCCGATTATGATGTAAAATAGTAGTAACAATCCTGACGAGGTATAGGATGCTGCCATGATGGTGACAGCATTCTAATCATCAGCTATATTTATAATAGGCCCTGTATCCATGCTTGAATTGCTTCACGAAACAAGGAGGATACAAGGCCATGCAACCATTAGAGCCAGTAATAAATTATCTTGTCGATCCGAATAACGGACTAAAGCAGGTCATAACCGAGTTCCTGAACGAGTAATGCTATTTGAGGCATATCTACAGAGTGGTGCTCTCCCCTATGAACGCAGCCCTCAGAGAAAGGCACACAGAAACGGCACTAGATCGAGAACCCTCAAGACCCGCGTTGGCGAATGACCCTTGATAAGCCTCAGTTCAGAGAATTCCCATTTAAATCAAGCGTATTTGAGCGATATTGTCGCGTAGAGCAAGCTCTGTTAATGACGATTGCAGAATCATATATTCAGGGCGTTTCAACCCGTAAAATGGAGGAATTGGTCAAAAACTTCGGTTTGAACAGGTTATCTGCATCTGAAGTCTCTCGGTTATGCAAGATTCTCGATGAAGTCAAAATTCGGTATCTCCTGGTTGACGCCACCTACTTCAAGGTGAGATGCGGTGCCCAATACAAGAACAGGGCTCTGCTGGTTGTAGTTAGGATTCGCGAGGATGGTCTCAGAGAGATTCTGGGCGCCAGCATAACGGAATCGGAGGACAGCGGCTATTGGATGACGCTATTCAGAAGCCTTAAGGATAGGGGATTAGAAGGCGTCGAGCTGGTGATATCTGACGCACACAAGGGGATTCAAAAAGCAGTGGAATCTTCGTTTGTGGGAGCTTCCTGGCAGTACTGCCATGTTCACCATTCAAGAGCGGTCCTGGAGAGCATTCCCAACAAGGACAAACAGGAGATCGCCGATAAGCTAAAAGAGGCATCGTATGACGAGATGAAGATGCAGGAATTGGCGAAAGAGCTGAGAGATAGAGGGTACGATCCTGCTGCAGAGACAATCGACAGGTTCAGATTCGATCTATGGAATTATAAGGCGTATCCCAAGGCGCATTGGAAGAGGATACGAACCACAAACATCATTGAGCGCATCAATAAGGAATTGAAGCGCAGAAGCAGACCTGTGGGAGCATTCCCAAGTGATCAATCCCCGATGAGATTAGCAGGATGCATCATGATAAATATAAATGAGGAGTGGGTCACAGGTAAAAAGTATTTAACGATGGACGTAGAGTAATAATAGTACGATACAGGACCACTACGAAATTAGGTCGCGGGTGAGGACTACTGAAAATTATCACGAGAATCGAACGCATGAGATTCATTTTGGCAGCAAACATTGATTGCGTCACTGGTTAGCACTTTTCAGTATACCACGTACGCGACCAAGAGATGGAAGGCAAGGAGTACTTCTTCGACCTGGAAAGGGTCAAAGAGGAGGGAGCAACAGACCTGGATCGTGATCGGGTCATTGCCCTCTCCAGCTATCTGGCCCAGATACATGCAACCAAGGAGGATTGTCCGCCTCTATACCAGCGCAAGATCAGAGAGACCGTGGGAGATGGAGAGTGCATATTCGGCATCCTGGACGACTATCCCGATAGCAGCACCTTCCTGGATCCCGATGAGCTGCAGGAGATCGAGAAGGTCTGCGTGGAATGGCGCTGGAAGCTTCGCAGCAAAGTCCACCGCCTATCCATGGTCCATGGCGACTTCCATCCCTGGAACATCATGTTCCGGGAAGGCACCGATTTCTCCGTACTTGACCGAAGCCGGGGGGAGTGGGGCGAAGCGGCGGATGACATCACTGCTCTCGCCATGAACTACATCTTCTATTCAGTGCAAAAGAGCCTGCGCTTGACCGGAGACCTAAAGGACCTGTTCGAGCTGTTCTTTGAGAACTACCTGGAGAAGACCGGCGACGATGAACTCTTAGAGGTCATAGCCCCATTCTTTGCCTTCCGGGCGACTGTCGTGGCCAGTCCAACCTGGTATCCATTGCTCTCGGACGATGTTCGAAGAACTCTCTTCAACTTCCTGGAGAACATTCTGGCAACAGAGCGGTTCAACTATCGGGATGTGAACTCCTATCTGGACTAAAAAAGAATGAAGAGCTATGCCTTCGAGCTTTCCGGAGAGCATGAGTCTCTGCCCAGATGTGAGGCTATTGCACTGGTGGAGATCTTCTCTGATCGCTATCGTGAGCAATCCTATCTGGACCAGTGCCTGATAGTCGAGGCTGAGGGCCTGGATGTTCGGGCTTTGGGAGAGCGGCTGGCAATGACCCATCGGATCATCGAGGTCATGGCGATATGCGAGGCGGATCTAGAGGATCTTGCCAGATCCGTTGCCCTCCTCTCCCTTCCCGATGAGAGCTACAGGATTCGGGCAAGGAGGATCAAGAACGCATCTCCCAGGGCGGATGCTGTGGAGCACGAGATAGGAAGGGTGCTCTTGGGAAAAGGCATCAGGGCAGACCTTGAAAGCCCCAAAATCGAGCTGAGAGCAGTTATCACAAGCGGCAAGATCATCCTGGGAGTAGAAGTGGCAAGGGTGGATCGCAGCTCCTTTGAGGCTCGCCGTCCCCACCTGAAGCCTTTTTTCCACCCCGGGGTCCTCATGCCCCGCATGGCCCGCTCTTTAGTCAATCTAACTCAGATCCGAGCTGGGGAGCAGCTGCTCGACCCGTTTGCCGGAACATGCGGGATTCTGGTTGAGGCCTGTCTGATGGGAATAGAGTGCCTGGGGATAGAGGTGCAAGGCCGGCTGGTGAAGGGGGCAGTATGCAACCTGGAGAATATGAATTGCGCCCTGGTATTGGGGGATGCCAAGCGTCTTGCTCTGAAGGATGCTTCCATCTGCGGTGCAGTGCTCGACATTCCCTATGGAAGGTCTGCCAGGATCCTCGCCTCTTCCAAGGAGGATCTCTTAAAAGAGAGTCTATCTGAGCTATTTCGGGTGATAAGACCTGGCAGGCGCATGGTTATCGTAGCCGATGGCCCGATTGACTCCCAGATATCAAATGCCGGATTCAAAGTCATTCAAAGCCATTTGGATAGGGTGCACCGCAGTCTAATCCGCCACATATTCCTCTGCCAGAGGGAAGAAGGCAAAGATAGCATTTAGGATATGCTATCTTGCAGATGCAAGCGAGGAGATATGTCTAGTATATCTCCCTTTGGATCGCTTTCAAGCTCCCCAGCAACTCTTCGCCCTTCTCCGTGGTCTGATAGATCAGATTAGGCTCTCTCTTGGCATTTATCAGACCTCTCTCCATTAGAAGCTTCAAATACGGATCCACCGTTCTGAAGTTGAGATTCGCCTGATATACTATCTTGGTCTTATTTGCTCCCTTGGCACAAACGAGCAATATCTGGGATATAATTAAATCCTTGCTCCGCTTCATCGACTCCCTCCTACACCATTACCTTTTTTTTAAAAAGATTGAGACAAATTTAGCTCAATTTAACTATTTTGTTGTGGCCAGCAACAATTATATGGTCTAAAATAGGATATAAATCTGGTGGATCAATGATATGGTAGATAGATCCGAATCTGATATCAGCAAAAGCATTAATTAATATATAAATAATATAATATATAAAAAGAAATATAATATAATTGCAAATTTTCCCCAAATTTTATATTATATACACTACGGTGGATATTAATACTGATATGAGTCAAGAGATACAATCGTTAATGAGTATTAATTATAAAGTGTTATAAAATGTATTGATAAATTTATAACTTGGTAATTTAAAGAATTAAGCAGAGGTACTAGGCCTCTGCCGCTTCATAATCAGTATCGATGGTATCTTGCAGGCCATCCTCGGTGTGGACGGTGACCATGCGCTCAGAGACATCCTGATCGGATAGGATCTCCAAAAACCTTTTAGTGTAGCCATCTCTCTCCGATGCCTTCTGGCTGTCGAAGATATTCCTGTATTCGGAAATCGTTGAAGGAGCTACGCGAAGGGCTTCGGCCATATCCTTGACCGATCGGTTGGCCTCTGCAAGGCGAATAAACTCGTCTTTATCAAATGGTGGTTTCAGATCTGTCTCCCTGAAGAGGTGAAGCTTTATTCTCGCTCGACTGACGGTTTTATTGAGGGCTCTGTCGCCCAACTGCTCGGCAATCTCAGTATCGCTCAATCCTTTATAGAAAAGTCTTACCACAGAGGATAACTGTTCAGGAGTCAGTTTCGTCTGGATGTTGTATTGCTTTATCATCTCCCTTACTACTCCCAAAAGGGCTTGTTCAATCTCGCCGCTTCCCCGGAGGCTGCCATGCCGGGTAGCCTGCTTTTCCACGACCTTGGTGGTGGCGCCAATCTTGAGTACGAGGTCACGCAACTGATCAGTCCTACCACTCATTTTAGATACTCACCCCTCAACAATCACCTTGGCTAATGGTATAAAGAGATTTCGATTGATTACAAAGCTTTTTATAGGCGGCCCTCGTCTAAAAAGGCGGAATGTCCGAGACCAGCATATATGTTGTAAAGACCACTGCTAACCAAGAACGATCAGTGGCCAACATGATCGCCCAGATAGCGCGCAAGGAAAAGTATGATATAAGGGCACTGCTGGTTCCAGATGTGCTGAAAGGCTACGTACTTGTGGAATCACCAGCTCCAGAGATTGTGGATCAGGCGATCCAGGGAATACCGCATGCGCGTTCTGTGATCAAAGGGGCCTCAAATATAGGAGAGGTTGAGCACTTTCTCACCCCCAAGCCTGCAGTTATCGGCATCAATGAAGGTGCAATCGTTGAGCTCATATCCGGGCCGTTCAAGGGAGAGAAGGCAAGGGTCAAGCGCGTGGACCTTGCTAAAGAAGAGATAACTGTAGAGCTCTTCGAGGCCATGGTTCCCATCCCCATAACAGTGCGGGGAGATCACGTTCGCGTTCTCAGCAAAGATGAAACTTAGAGGTGATTTATTTGGCTAATGTTGTAGAAGCATTGGTCCCAGGCGGAAAGGCTAGCGCGGGACCACCTTTGGGGCCGGCTCTTGGACCTCTGGGCGTGAATGTCGCCCAGGTGGTTGCCAAGATCAATGAAGAGACAAGCGATCTCAATGGAATGCAGGTTCCAGTTAAGGTCATTGTGAAGTCCAGAACAGAGTTCGAGATCGAGGTTGGAACGCCGCCCACATCGGCATTGATCATCAAGGAGGTCGGTGGGGAAAAGGGCACTGGAGATAAGACAACAATCGGTGACCTTACAATGGAGCAGGTCCTGAAGATCGCGAACATCAAGAGAAAGGGCCTTCTATCCAAATCGCTCAAAAATGCCGCTCGCGAGGTAATAGGTACTGCAGGATCGGTGGGCGCCACCGTGGATGGAATGTCCAGCAAGGATGCCCAGCTGGCAGTGGCCAGCGGCAAATACGATGAGATATTAGAAGCGAAGGCTTAAATATAGTGCTATGATCTGAGTTTTGATTCTCTTTTTTGAGAAGCCGTAGGAGACCATAAGAGTCGCAGACTACGGAGGGTTGAAATGGATATCGAAGAAGCCGTAAAACAGGCTATCACTGAGGCCCCTGCCAGGAAGTTTGCCGAGAGCGTGGATCTGGCGATAAACCTCCATAATATCGACCTATCCCTGCCCGGGAATAGAGTCGATGCCGAGGTTATCCTTCCCCACGGACTGGGCAAGCCTACCAAGATCGCTGTATTCGCTGCCGGTGAGACTGCCCTGCGCGCCAAGAGCGCGGGAGCAGACCGGGTAATCTCCGGGGATGAGATCAAGGAGTTCGCCGGAGATAAGAGAGCAGCGCGCAAGCTGGCGGACGAGTACAAGTTCTTCATCGCAGAGACTCAGTTCATGCCTGTCATAGGAAAGAGCCTGGGTTCAATCCTGGGCAAGAGGGGCAAGATGCCCACGCCACTGCCGCCAACGCAGGATGTCACCCCGCAGGTGCAGAGGCTTAAGAACATGACAAGGATCAGGTCCAGGGACAGGCCAACCTTTCACCTGACGATTGGGAACAGAAATATGAATACCAAAGAGCTGGCTGATAACATTGAAGCAGTGGTCGTCAAGCTCGAACAGACTCTAAAGGATGGTCGGCATAACCTGAAATCAGTTTACGTCAAGACCACCATGGGCCCTTCCATAAGGGTGATCTAAATGGCTGGACAGATCCGTCACACTACCCATATACCGGAATGGAAGGTCAAAGAGGTAGATGAGCTGGTTGATAAGATCAGCAAAAGCAGAGTGGTGGGAGTTGTAGGTCTTCGTGAGATCCCGGCGGACAATCTGCAGAAGATGAGAGGGGATCTGAGAGGCAATGTGGAGATAAGAATGGTGAGGAACACCATTGCCCGCCGTGCCCTGGAGGCTTCCCCCGTCCAGATAAAACCACTGGCCGACTTCATTGAGGATCAGACAGCATTGATCTTCAGCGATCTGAACCCCTTCAAGCTCAATAGCATGCTGGAGAAGGGCAAGCAGCCCATGCCCATCAAAGCTGGCACCCGTGCCCCCAAGGATATTGTGATCGAGGCAGGTGAAACTTCTTTCTCGCCAGGTCCCATGGTCGGCAAACTGCAGGCTGCAGGCATCCCCGCGGCAATTAAGGGCGGAAAGGTGGTCATCAATCAGAAGATCACCCTGGCCAAAGAGGGCGAAGTTGTCCCTGCCAAGACCGCAGAGATCCTTAAGACCATGGAGATCTTCCCCAGAAATGTAGGTCTGGAGCTGAGAGGCGCCTATGAGGGCGGCCTGATATTCAGCTCCAAGGATCTAGCCATAGATGTGGAAGGCCAGGTCGCCAGGATAAGCGAGGCTTCTGCTAAGGCATTCAGCTTTGCAGTGGAGATCGGATACCCCACGCCAGCTACCATTGGACCCATGCTTCAGAAGGCCCAGACCAAGGCCAGAGCCCTGGTGCTGGATGCGGGAATGATCATCCCCAGCATGATGGAGTTCATTTTGGCCAAGGCGGCCGCTAATGCAAGTGCCATCGCCGGCCTTGCCAGTGGAGAGATGGCTCAGGCTGCACCTGCAGCCACAGCAGCGCCCGCTGCAGAGGAAAAGCAAGAAGAGAAGAAGGAAGAAGAAGGAGACACCGCTGCAGGACTTGGTGCTCTATTCGGTTAATTTGGTCTTAATTAATAGAGGTTGATATAAATGGAATACGTATATGCTGCATTACTGCTTCATAGCGCAGGCAAAGATGTTACTGAGGAAGGAATAAAGAATGTCGTCGCAGCCTCTGGTGTTGCTGCGGATGATGTCAGAATCAAGGCCTTGGTGGCCGCTTTAGAAGGCGTGGACATCTCCAAGGTCCTCTCTCAGGCCGCTGCAGTCCCCGTAGCCGCTGCCGCAGCGCCCGTCGCTGCTGCTGCCGCTGCACCCGCAGCCAAAGAGGAAAAAGAAGAGAGCAAAGAGGCTGCAGAGGAGAGCGGAGTAGAGGGCCTGGGCGCCCTTTTCGGCTGAAGCTCTCCACAGCCTTTTCTTTTTTATCTCGGCGTTTTATCGTTTCTCCAAGTAATTCTCAAACCTAAAGCTCATAAAAAAGGGATTTGATTTTTAGATGCCTTCTGAGGGCACGATTTTGCTAAATATCCTCCAGCTTTTCCACGCCCAGCTTCTTTACATTCGGCTTCCATATATTGGCCGGCATCCATTTGGGGGCGTTTGATGGTTTAGGAACCTGTATCCTCTCGCCCTGAAATATGTGAACCTTCTTAGTGCCTCTCTCCCTGAGACGGATGTCGGTGAATCCCCGGTTTGCCGCCTTCAAAGCTGCTTGCCTTGGCTGCTTGCCCGAAAAGACGCCGATCTCGTTGCCCTCTTTATCCCTCAATGCAAAATTTCTTTTCTCGATCATATTATGCCTCCATTCCCCATATGCAGTGGGCTTTATGCCGCGCAGCATGTCTATATATCAATTGATCTTATATTAATCTTTTGTTTGATTTCTGTGAATCGAATGCTTTATCATTCCAGCAATAGACCATATTCACTATGGCATGGGTCATGTGGTTCACTGGGCTCCCCGGCTGCGGGAAGACCACCATTGCGATGGAAGTGAAAAAGAGGCTTCAGGAAAGGGGGATAGAGGTTAAGATCCTCCAGCTGGACCAGATCCGAAGGGTCATCACCCCAGAGCCGAAATATACAGAGGAGGAAAGGGACATCGTCTACGCCAGCCTGGCCTATATGGGAAAGATCCTGGCGGAAGAGAATAAAAACGTCATCATCGATGCTACCGCCAACAGACGCCGCTACAGAGATCTGGCCAGGCAATTGATCCCCAACTTCGCCGAGGTCTTCATCCGCGCTCCTTTAGAGGTATGCATGGATAGAGAAGAGAGGAGAAATGCGGTATTCTCTCCCAAAGATATCTACAAGAAGGCGGGGAGAAAGAATGCGCTCGTTCCGGGGGTCAATGTGGCCTATGAGGATCCGATCTCTCCTGAAATTGAGGTTGACGCGGCTGTATCCAGCCCTCTTGAGAGCTCAAGCTACATCGCAGATCGAATCGCAGAGCTCTATGGATCGGCATGATTCGAGAACGGTCTAGCCCATTCCAGCGATCCTGGATGGCACTCCTGCAATCCGGAAAGGTTAAAATATAGTCACTAAGACTTCATATCAGGAGTGAAGATTCTTGAAGTGTAATGCAGGCTTTGTGGGTTTCGATGGAACAGAGAATAAAAGGACTCTTCTTGCTACCGCAGAGGTCAAGAAAGCGGCTGGAATCGATGGCGATCTGAATGTGCTCCTCAGAAAACCTCATGGCCGGGCCAGGTCTATCATGGCCAAGTTCAACCGCCTTTACGGGGTGAAGGCCTATCTCAGCGATATGGCCCTTAAGGATAAGTGGCAGGCCGCAGGGGTGACGATCGAAGGCGGATACGATGACTTCTTTTCTTCATCCGATTTTATCATGGTTGGAACCCCCGGAGACCAGGAGCTGCCCTACGTCGAGGCGGGCCTGGCCAACGACTGCTTCGTCTCCCTCATGGGAGGAGCAGACCGGCCTGAGCTATTGAAGGGATTGGAGGAGAACAAGAAGGTCAAGATCACAGAGGAGCTGAAAGCTGACTTCTCCCGGGAGTTCTTCTTTGGTCTGGAAAACTATCAGATGTTCCTAAATGCCAAACCGAAGCTGGTGCAGTGCACAAGCTGCAACACCACGGGCCTCTCCCGGCTGGCTCTGGCCGCCCGGCCCCTGGGCCTTACCGCCGTCCTGGGGAACATCGACCGCAGGCATGGAGATCCGCATACTGTGGTCAAGGCCTCGCCCAGCGCCATTCAGTTCGGCAAGGGAGCTGGCCACCAGGGAACAGATGCTGGAACCATCTTCGAGGAGGTCAACTTCTCCATCCGGGCGAGCAAGGTGCCAACCACCGTCCCCCACACCAACTTCCTGAATCTGGTCTTCAAGGGAGATGTGACTGCAAGTCAGCTGGTAGAGCAGTACGCCAAGACAAGAGAGGTGGTGGTGATGCCCTATCAGGACGAGGGCAAGAAGCACGATTGGACCAGCGAGATCTTAGAGGCTTTCCTATCCGGCATAGAAAGGCCCATCAGCCCGGAGATATTCGAACTCATAGTCTCCGATGCCATAATCCCCTTTAGGCTTGGCGACTACACCATCCTTCAGACAGTCTCCATGGTGGAGCAGATGTCCATCGCCGTGCCAAACCACGTTGAGTCCTATCTGCTTTCTGCAGGCTATCCCGCAGACGACGTGCACTCTCTGGTGGATAAGACCCTGGGCATCATGCATGGCATCTGGCCGGATAAACTGAGCTGCTGAATGCTCGCCCCCAAAGCAGGACAGTCATAGGTTGGGCTTGGGTTAGAATGCCAGAGGAGATTCGGGCCCAGTTTGAGGACGATAGGATCCGCCTGGGCCCTGAGGCCCTGCCTGAACTATTCGAGCAGGGCTACTTCGGCCGGCCCAAGGGGAAGGGCTTGGAGCTCTCATTGGTGGAGGCGGCCTATCTCCTGGATCGATCAAGAATAAAGATAATGCGCAATGAGAAGGAGCTGGACTTCAGATCCTTTTTTCAAGCTGCCTCCTCAATGGAGAAGGGGTTTGAGTTTCGCTATGTGGTCTACAAGGATCTGAGGGAGCGGGGCTACTACGTCCAGCCCGGCAGACCGGATTTTCGGGTCTACCCCAGGGGAGGCCACCCGGGAAAGGGGCCGGCGGAATTTTATGTTCTGGTCATATCGGAGCGCAATCCCTTGCCTTTAAAGGATATCATGGAGCCCGTCCGCCTGGCTGGACAGATGAGAAAGAAGCTCATGCTGGCCATTGTGGACGAAGAGAGCGACATCACCTTTTATGAGGCACGCGAGCGGTCGATGGCCGGGATGATGGCCGGGCTGGAGAACGGAGGCATGGCCACCCTGCTGGAGGACCGGGTGGTTCTATGGGACACGGAGGCCTCTCGTCTTCTGCATGAGAGTGGATTTTTTGGTAAGCCCGTGGGCGAACGGCTGCAGCTCTCTTTGGTCGAGTCGGCATACCTGCTGGAAAAAGGCAAACTTCAGCTGACTGACCGCCAGGGAAGACCGGTCGACCTGCCTGCTCTCACCGCCAGGGCAGAGCAGATCGATGAGGACTTCGAACTCAAGCTGGGCGCCTACCGGGACCTGAGGGAGAAAAGCCTGGTGGTCAAGACGGGATTCAAGTTCGGCACCCACTTTCGGGTCTACAAGCAGGTACACGGGACTCTAAAAGTCCCTCACTCTGAGTATCTGGTGCATGCCATCCCTCTGGATCATGTCTTCATGCCTCCGGTTCTCTCCCGCGCCGTCCGCCTGGCCCATTCGGTGAGAAAGCTGATGGTGTTCGCTTATCCGGATGACGGGATCGGATATCTGGAGATCAAAAGGCTGAAGCCTTGACTAATGTTAAAATACTAGCTGCAACCAGCAGATATCATGCCTAAGATCGAGGTAGAGCTGGATTCTGATCTGAACGACCGGCTATCGAATTTTGTTATAAAAAGCAGAGGAGCCCTTTATGTGCAGCGCTCCGAGGTGGTAGTAGAGGCCATAAAGGACTATTTGGATCGCAATGAGAGAAAGGTTCGGAGGTCCCACGGCTGATCTCATCTGGGAAAAGGATGGGATTTATTGAGGGCTTGATCCAGGATCAAAATACCCTGCAGTACGGTCAGATCCGGTGAGACTCTATGGGCTCATGGGTCTACAGGTCTTCCGGTCTAATTTTTTCCGCTCCGCCCTTCTCTTTTTCCAATTTCACCAGGCTGCCATAGGCCAGCCCGGCATCGGTGAGGGTTATTTGCCCATCATGCACCTCCAGCAATCCTGCCAGCTCCAGCCGGTGCAGCTGGTAGTCGAGCATTCGATCGCCCACCTCTTTCGCGATCGCGTCCACTGTCAGATGGCCCTCATTCATGAGGATGAGCATCCTCCGGCGGATGGGATTCTCCAGAGCGTGATGCACCATGGCCATCTCCTCCGGAGACTCGGGCTTGGCTTTGCGTCCCATAAGCATGAGAAACTGCATGGCAGGCTATGGGTATCTCTCTTTCGCCTGGAATTAGATCAGAGGATCTCGGCAGCAATCTGAAAACAGAAAGCCACAGGGCATCTTTTTCCGTCGTGGTCTATGCAGGAATGGGGCTGAGCTTTTTTGGCGGAGTCCTCCATCAGGTTTAAGTTGCAGTCTGCATTAGAATGATTTATGCGCAGGCCGGATCTTTTGATCGGTTTGATCTTGGTGTTTGTCTTCTTCAATTCCATCATATTCAGCGCTGCAACATCCATCCAGTCCGCCGAAGATGACCCCCTTCTAAATCAGCTTATACTGAGCGTGTATGTCGACGAAGGTGGAAGGTGCTTGATCACTGGATATGTTGAGGATCCTGAATCCTTGCCCTTTTTGAACTCCTCAGAGTATTCTATTGATGATGAGAGCAGGCAGCTGTATGCTATCACCAATGCCCTAACCTCCAAATCCGCTGATAGTTGGAGCCTTAGATTTGAGTCTCCAGGCATCTATGAAGAGTACAGGATTATCTTCTATCTGCCAGAGAACGCAAAGCTCAGCGGAGTTGACTCTTCTGATGGTCTTGATTATCTGGTCTATGCCGCCAACCGATCAGTTGTCGCTGAGGTTTATGGACATGATATTTTGGATCCTGCGGTTGAAATTGGATATGCTCTTCAGATTGACGAGGCAACCGCGGCGTTGGCAGATACAGTCACCTCTGCTGGATCAAATGCTGGAATATCGAATTTAAAAATGGAAATTTTGCAATATGTTGCGATATTAATTACTATTTTGCTGCTTATTGGCGCTGTTTTTCTGATCCGCTCCTCCAGGCGCAGGTCAAAACCTTTGGGGCCTGAAAAATGCCCTGCCGCTCATGAGCATATGATAAAAACCCAATCATCCGGCCATAGAAACGCTGAGCATGAGGATCAAGTTCAATCTGCTCAAAAGAATGATGACAGCGAGGAATTCAGAGCAGGTATGGCGGATACCAGCGAAATATCCGCGGTGATGGCTACTTTGACGGACAAAGAGCAATCCGTCTTAAAGCTTCTGCTGCAGCGCGGAGGGAGGATGGTCCAGAGGGATATCAGCTATGAGACGGATATCTCTAAATCATCTCTATCAGGCATTTTAACCTCAATGGAGAAGCGCAAATTGATAACCAAAAGAGAAAAAGGCAGAACGAACATAATAGAATTGTCAGAGAGATTTAAGAACAATAAAGAACAATTTTAAGCATTTTTGGGAAATAAAATCTCAATCCTGGTTCGGCCTGGATTTTTTCTATCGTTCAGTGCAAGGAGTGGTTTGAGGATGGCAATAGTGGCCATCCCATCTGGAGGTAAGTAAAATATGAAATACATAGCTGTATTGTCGGTTTTAGCGGTGGCATGCCTGCTGGCATCTCCTGCCCTGGCAGCACAAAACGGAAAAGCATCGCAGAATGGACTGGCAGGCCAGGATGGGCCTGGGGCTCAGTATGGCAATTGCGGCGAGGACTGCAGGAATTCCAACTGCCCATACGGAAGCCAGGATGGTCTGGGCAATCAGAATCAGTATGGTCAGGAAGATGATAACGGTCCAGCCGCTCAGAATGGCAAAGGAGCTCAAAGTGGCCCGGCCGCTCAAAATGCAAATCAGGGCAAAGACTGCAACAACCCCAACTGCCCATATGGTAACCAGGAGGGACTGGGCAACCAATATGGAAACCAGGATAACGAAAGGTCGAATGGCGACTGCGACGGCGATCGCGATCGTAACCGCGACGGCAGTTGCCAAAACTAACTTTGGCCACATGAATATCTGAATGCAATGGGATGTCAAAGGGGCGAAGATCCCTTACATCCTACAATAACATATATTACCTGGCAGGACGTGCGGTGATTGAGATGAGATGCATAATGCGCCAGGCTTTGGCTTTTTTCGCTCTGGCATTATTGTTGCTGGTGATATGCGTTCCATGCTCAGCAGCTCAGAATTTGGATGCAGGAGCGCGGCAAATGGGCGAGACTGCTGGCCCTCAAATCGAAGGCAATTCTCCATCCCAGACCGCCAGCGCCTCTGGGTCTCAAGAAGATAATCCTTCAGCATCCCAGATGGGCGAGAGATCAAGGTCCCACATGGGCGAAACGAACAGCCTCTCATTGAATTCCTCCGGCGGCAAAGGTGCACAAAGCACATCCAACGGCGTTGGCAGAGGAAATGTCGATGTCCAGAATTGGCGGGGAACGGCGAGCAATGATGCCGAATCATATCCCGTCAGGCTGAACGTGGAGACCATATCGACTTTAGACCCGGATGTTGCCAGGAGTCTTCTCTCATCAAACCTCAGCCTTGAGGATATAAGATCCCGGCTGGGATCTGGTAGTAGGAATACTATTTTAAGGGGGAGCTTTGGGATCAGCAACGATAGCTATCATCTGGTGAATGTCACCATAGAATCATCGGACAACAAATCCACTCTGAGTGCGAGCCTGGCAGGTCAGGGCGCCACTTCCGGTTCGATAGATCAAGCCGAGATCGCAGGGCATATATCTGCGGCCATTTCGGCAGATGATTCAGAAATTGCCCGTGGCCGTGTGGTCATCGACGACGATTCCGGGCACAGCGGCACATACAACATTGAGCTGGAGAGGCAGGGCGGCCGGGGCTACATGTGGGGCATGCAGGGGTGAATTTGAATCGAAAAAACTCTATGTCTTTTGTGCCTCGGTGGTGAACCGCAGTGCTCTGACCCAACCACAGAGGCACAGAGGCCATATTGTCTGCCGGACCTCACCCACTTAATTCAGCGAAGAGCCGCAAAACTGTCCACGCAGCAAGGCTCCAGAGAGCTCCCGGTGGAGCTCTTGACCAATCAGATCAAGACCGCTTTTTACTTATCCATGCAAACCAATGGAGGTCAGAATTTCGCTCAATGATTTCAGGTGAGATATGTCAGCTTCTCCGGCCTGAAGACCGGAGCTTGCCTCCTGGTTATATCGAGGCTTCGGGGCATACTGACTGATACCCACTGCATCGTAATGCAGTAAATTAAGAGTGCCTTGGAAACAGTTTCTCCAAGGAGGAGATACAGCTATGAGAATAAATAATTTGCGAATTAGTGGAGGTGAAGTGCGCAATTCCTCTCCGGCCTGAAGACCGGAGTTCCCTCGCGCCATATATATGGATGACGACTTCAAAGAGGCTGCGGAGTTTCACGGCCACACTTGCCCTGGGCTTGCCATTGGCTATCGCATTGCAAAATATGTAAAAGAGCACTACCCTCGCTCCCAGGACGAGGAGCTGGTCTGCATCGCCGAGAACAAATCCTGTAGCATAGATGCCATACAATTCATGCTGGGCTGCACCGCCGGCAAGGGAAACCTCCTCTTCAAAGACTACGGCAAGCAGGCCTTCACTTTCTACTCTCGGGATAAGAATAAGGCACTGAGAATCTATTTCCGTGGCGGGATCCTCAAGGGTATGGATGAGCTGCGCCAGAAGATGGTTCAGGGAGAGCTGGGCCCGGAGGATCGGGAGAGGATGGCAGCCTTCCGCTCCCAGGCGACAGAGAAGGTCCTTTCTGCCAGGGACGAGGATATCCTCACTGTGGAGGAGGTTGACATTCCCGCTCCCGAAAAGGCCCGCATCCATCCCTCCCTGAAATGCGAGGAGTGCGGCGAGGAGTTCATGGAGATCCTGGGGAGGACGGCGGGGGGAAAGGTGCTCTGCAAGAGCTGCTTTGAGAGGCTGGTGTGCTGAATGGTGGGATGAAGAAGACCCAGATATATGAAACAGCTAAAAAGCTATCAATTAGTACATCCATAAGTGATCCGAAAGTAGATTGTGGATGATGCCATGCCCAGAGCAAAGGATTTGAGAGAGGCTTACAACAACTTCTACGTCGAGCCGCTCAGAGATGATCAGGAGATCGCAGATTTCTATGTCCAGCGGCCGGGCTCCGTCTCGCCCATGCAGGATTTGCTGGATCGAATTGATCTGGCCAGCCGCAGGGAGAAGTACCTGTTTCTGGGCTTCCGGGGCTCTGGGAAGAGCACTGAGCTGTACCGCCTGGAGGAGGCTCTGGATAAGAATCGCTTTTTAGTGGCGAACTACTCCATCCGGGATGATCTCAATCTGAGCGACTTCGATTTCCGTGACTTCTTCGTCTCCATGGCCCTCAAGGTCTATGACATCGCCAGGGTGGAAGGGGTACCTCTTAATCCAGACATTGAAGAGGATTTTAAGGATTTTACCAGGCGAATAACCAGCATAACCGAGGAGGAGGTTACCAGCCAGAGTTCAGCTGGCCTCTCCTGGAGCCAGATCCTCACTCTAAAGCTCAGCCGGGAGGCCAAGACCCGTGAATGCGTGAGAAAGGTGCTGGACCAGAAGATCAGCGACCTCATCCAGAGGCTGAACTGGCTGATAGTGGACATAGAAGATAAGTCAGGAAAGCAGCTGGTGATCATCGTCGATGACCTGGATAAGCTAGCCCGAGGGCAGCAGTCTGAGGATCTCTTCTACAAAAACTATCAGCTATTGCTCGAGCCCAGCTGCTATGTGATCTATACCTTTCCCATACCCCTGGCTTTTCATCCCCAGTACGAGAACGTCAGGCATGCCTTTGATGGCGATGTGATTCTCCTGCAAATGCCTGTTAAGAAGAGGAACGGAGAGCTACATGAGGTGGGGCGGGGATTCTATCAGAATGTGATCTCCCGGAGGATAGATCTCGCCCTCCTAGAGGATGGGGTCCTGGATCTGGCCGTCGACTCCACAGGCAAGCTCTCTGAGCTGGTGGAGGTGATGAAGGAGGCATCGCTTGGCGCCCATCGCAAGGGACAAGAGCGCATTTCAAAGGGTGACGTAGCCTCTGCCCTGGATAAGCTGAGAATGACATTTGACCGCACCCTCACCCAGGCTCATAAAAAGAAGCTGCTGGAGATCAACAGCTGCAAGGAGGCCCGTGAAGAGGGGCCGGACTCGGTCCTGACCCGAGAGCTGCTCTTCAGCCTGACTGCGGTGGAGTATCAGGACGAAGAGGGGAGATGGTGCGAGATCGACCCCATGCTCCTTCCTCTGGTGGAGAAATGGAGACAGTTGCTCTAGAGGATCTGGATGAGGTCGATCTCCTGCTCACGGAGCTGGAGATCTCCCAGGGGAAGGGAAACCTCATCCTCTGCACAGTGGCCTCTCCTGCTTATCGAGATCGGGTGATAGAGGCCATAAAGAGGCGTTTTCCTGTCCAGGTCATGGCGGTGGAGAATGGCGATGCCCTCATCTGGGACCTGCGGAGCATCAAGCCGGATGAGAAGACCCTGATCTGGACGCTGCCTGATACTCTTAGCCAGGATATTCTGGATGCTCTTAACAACTTTCGCGAGCTTTTTTATGACAGTGGCGTTCCGAGCCTGGTCTTCATGACTCCGTCTGCTCTGGATGAGGTTATCTGGAAGGCACCAGACTTCTGGAGGTATCGAGGTGGTTATCACATACTGAAGGGAGAGGAATATGGGCACGCTTATCAAGCATTAGAAGCACTATCTACCCCATTTGACTTCAACTATCAGAATAAAGAGGAGTTGCTCAGGCGAAAGAGTATCAATGAGTACCTGCTGAAGAAGATAAACGATAAACGGGAACTAGTCCGTATTCTGAAAGAGATCGGTACTATTCATTATTTGCTTAGCGAGTTCCGCGAAGCCATCGAATACTATGAGCAGGCACTGAAGATCAGCAGGGAGATCGGTGGCAGGAGTGGCGAAGGTTCTGGGCTGCGCATCCTGGGCCTGGCCTACGCCCGGCTGGGCGAGACACGAAAAGCCATTGAATTCTACGAGCAGGCCCTGAAGATCAGCAGGGAGATCGGTGACAGGAGTGGCGAAGGTACTGCCCTGGGCAACCTGGGCAATGCCTACGCCCGGCTGGGCGAGACACGAAAAGCCATTGAATTCTACGAGCAGGCCCTGAAGATCAGCAGGGAGATCGGTGACCGGATGGGCGAAGGTACTGCCCTGCGCATCCTGGGCAATGCCTACGCCGGGCTGGGCGAGACACGAAAAGCAATCGAATACTACGAGCAGGCCCTGAAGATCAGCAGGGAGATCGGTGACCGGATGGGCGAAGGTACTGCCCTGGGCAGCCTGGGCAATGCCTACGCCGGGCTGGGCGAGACACGAAAAGCAATCGAATACTACGAGCAGGCCCTGAAGATCAGCAGGGAGATCGGTGACCGGATGGGCGAAGGTATTGGCCTGAGCAGCCTGGGCAATGCCTACGCCCGGCTGGGCGAGACACGAAAAGCAATCGAATACTACGAGCAGGCCCTGAAGATCAGCAGGGAGATCGGTGACCGGATGGGCGAAGGTACTGCCCTGGGCAACCTGGGCAATGCCTACGCCGGGCTGGGCGAGACACGAAAAGCAATCGAATACTACGAGCAGGCCCTGAAGATCAGCAGGGAGATCGGTGACCGGATGGGCGAAGGAAACGCATTGTGGAACATGAGCCTGGCTCTGAACGAGATCGGCAATAGGACGCAAGCCATCGAACGCGCCAAATCAGCCCTAACCATTCTAGAGTCAATCGAATCTCCCCATGCCCAGAATGTAAAGCGAAAGCTGCATGAATGGGAAGAGGCCTCGAACCAAATACAATGAAACCGGAAAACATGGAGCTTATTCGAGCCCTGCTGGAGAACAAGGACTCGATTCAAGAGGACATCTTCGAAGACAGCGAGGAGATGCTGGGTATAGTGCCCTTCATCCTGCGAGTCATGGCCCGCCGGCCGGAGTTCATGATCTTCTCCTGCCTGAAGGACTTCTACGTCCTGCGGCCCAATAGCCTCGAGCCCAAGACCGCGGAGCTGCTGGCCGTTGCCGCCGCTGCTGCCTCGGGGGCAGACAAGTGCCTGAAGGTGCACATGAACGCCGCCCTTCGGGCGGGGGCAAGCCTAGACGAGATACTGGATACGCTGTTTATCGCCGCCCTCATCGGCCAGACAAAGGTCTTGGCCTCGTCCTTGCGCACCTTCCAGGAGTTCGAGGGCAGCCTGGATGAGAAGTAGCTATTTTTGCCGATGGCGATATATTTTCTGAGGAGCTTGATATGATGCTGATTGACTCCCCGGAAAAGACAGGTATGCTCCTGGTTCCCTATGGCTCTGCCTCACCCAGAGCGATGGCCACATATGAGAATATCCTGGCTCTATACAGAAAGGATTATCCCGGCATGCCCGTTCTTTTAGCCTTCACCTCTCGTCTTATGATAAAGAGGCTCCAGGAGCGAGAAGGAATCGCCATCCCGAATATCGAGGAGGCCCTGGGCAAACTCTCCGGCCAGGGCTGCAAACAGGTGGTGGTCCAATCCCTACAGATCGTTCCCGGTGGGGAGTTCCATCGACTGGTATCCCTATCAAGAGAGTACGAAAAGAAGGATGCCGATCCGGAAAGGAGGCTGAAGATCACGATCGGCCTTCCTCTCCTTTCCTGCCTCGAGGACTGCCGGAGGGTCTCAGAGGCACTGCCAGACCTGTGGAGGCCCAGCAGAGATGCAGAATCAAAAGAGGGAGATGAGACAGTCAGGAAGAGCCAGTTCGCAGTCGAATCGAAAAAGGAAGCGGTGCTGCTGGCAGGCCATGGTACCGGCCACCCGGCGGACGCCATCTACTCCCAGATGGCTCAAGTCTTGAAGAAGGACTATGGCCAGGTATTACTGGGCACCATAGAGGGCTTTCCGAGCCTCTTGGAGATGATAGACGAGCTGAAGGTCATCGGCGCGCAAAAGGTCAGGCTGCGCCCCTTTTTGCTTGTAGCCGGAGGGCATGCCGAAAACGATATCTCGGGGCCTGCTCCAGATTCATGGAAGAGCTCTCTGGAGAGGGCGGGAATTGAGGTTGATTTTCATCTATCGGCCCTGGGCGAGATCGAAGGCATCGTCCAGATACTGAAAGAGCATAGCCTGAAGGCTCTGGAAGAGATGGAGATGCAAGCGGACAGAAGAGGGTGAACGCTCGCAATATCCGAAGAGCAGAGTATAATAACCAGAATTGTCTCATATTTGCATACGATGGCTCAAAAGAAGACCTACTGGGAGATGCAAAAGTCCTTCTGGAAAACACCGCTAGGGATTGTCATCTGGTTTGGTGCGCTGCTGGCGATCCTCGCCGGTGGAATACTGGCGCTGAACTTCTTGGGATCACCCTATCCGGTGATCGAGTTCTTCGATGCCGAACCGGAATTCCTGGCACCGGGCCAGTCCTCTGTTCTCAGCTGGAGGGTTGTCGGCGCAAGCCTGGTCGAGATCGACCAGGATATCGGCCCGGTCGCCCTGGAGGGATCCATATCTATATCTCCCTCTGAGGATACCATATACAGGCTTATTGCCGTCAACGGCAGCAGAAACCGATCTGTAGAGCTGAAGGTGAGCCTATCATGAGAGCTTATGGCAAAAGGAGATATTTGGAATTAAATATATCTTACCTCCTCCGGTTATTCGTTATGATATTGACAATTTTTTCGGTGCTATCCCTCCTGCCCGGATCTTCGGCCTCCCCAGACGAGGTCTACGGAGTAGTCACAAATGTGATCGATGGCGATACATTCGACCTCAGGATAGAGAAGGCCGACTCCAGAATTACAGACAGTGTGGAACGGATCACTCTGGCCGACGTCCGTTCACCGGATATGAAGGCAATCCAGGGCCCAGCGGCCAGGGATTTCACATATGCCGTGCTCATGGACAAGAGGGTCTACCTGGATGTTGACGACTTCAACCGGGGACAGGATGATGAGGGCAGGCTGATTGCAGTAGCCTATCTAGCCGGAGCCTATGGCCAGCCCATCCCTTACCCCAACTTCAACCTCTTGCTGGTGGATGCCGGTCATGCGATCCTGGCGAATCAGACGGACAATGAGTTCGATCCGAAAGACTGGAGAGAGGAGCATAACTCAGAGAAGAGCAACTCTGATACTCTGCAAAGGGTGGAGGAGAATCTGCGAGAGAGGCTGGAAGAGAGCTTGCAGGGATCCGATCAAGAGCAGAAAGGGACGCAGAATGATGGATGGCAGAACGACAGCCAGAACGGTCTACTATCCCGGATCGAGGATGCTGCAGGAGAGAAGCTAAATCGAGCAACTCAGGCCGCCTGGGACTGGCTGAAGGCAGAGATAACCAATACCAGCCTGGAGATGGTAAACAGCAGCCTGGATCGAGCATTGAACCGCAGCTGATCCAGACCATCTTAATTTTATCTCTTGGATTCTTCTCTATCCCGTTCCGCCCACTGTGGCCCTATCGACGAGCAGATGGGGCGATCCGTCGCTCACAGGCACCAGCTGGCCGGACTTTCCGCATCGACCGCTGTTATACCGCAGGTCGTCGCCCACCGCCAACACACGCAAGAGCGTCTCCAGGATCTTTCCGGATAGGGATACATCTCGCAACAGTTGCGTCTTCTCCCCGTTCTCCACGATATAGCCCTTCTTGGCATTGAACTGGAAGATTCCCTCGCCGGTGCTGACCTGCCCCCCCCGGCTCCCTGCCAGATAGACCCCGCTCTTGAGCTCCTCTAAGATCTCCTCCAGCTTCCAGTCGCCATTGGCGATGTAGGTATTGCTCATCCGCACTACCGGCCGGCTAATCCCCTCTGCTCGGGCATTGCGCGGCACACCACCTAACCTGGCTGCGGTCTCGCGGGTGTTGAGGTATGACCGAAGCACACCATTCTCCACCAGAACCGTCTCCTGGGCTCGGCTTCCCTCATCATCGAAGGGATAGTAGCCGTTGAGCATCAGGCTGGGATCGTCCTTGACCGTCACCAGCTCCGATCCTATCCTCTGGCCCAGCTTTCCTTCCAGGCACGAGTCCCCCTCCAAGATTATGTCTCCCTCAGTGGCATGGCCCACCGCCTCATGGACGAACACCCCGGCCAACTCCTGATCCAAGACTACAGGGTGAGTCCCTCCTCTCGCCGCCTTGGCATCCAGGAGGGCGACCGCCGTCTCCCCCACCTGCCTGGCCAGAGCTATTGGATCTTCCCGGTCGAATAGCTCCAGGCCGCCCACACCGGCTCTGCCTTCGCCATCGGTCTGATAAAGGCCATTCCTATGAGCCACAGCGCTGATCACAAAGCCCATTCTGGTCATCCTTGATTCCAGATCCAGGCCCTCAGAACTAGAATAGTGGGCTACCAGATCCATCTCTGAGTAGACCGCCTGGGTCGAGGATATGCCCTCCACCTTCGCTGCGTCCTCGATCTCTCTCAAAAGGGCTACCTTCTCCTCTAAAGATAGGTCTTTTGGATCTCTTTTAACTGGCACCAACACGCTTCTGCCGGGCGGAGCCTCTGCCAGACTGAGATCCTCTTTCCGGCCGATCTTCCGAGCAATGCGCTTGGCCAGATCTATCTCCTGGCCAAGACCGTCCACCCGATCGGTGGTTACAAAACCCCAGGCACCGCCAAAAAGAGCCCGAACCGATGCCCCCTGGAAGGGCACCTGGGCTATCTCCTCAAGCTTTCCATTGTCCAGAACGATCCTGGTTCGACTCCCCTGCAGAATGCGGGTATCATAGAACTCCGCTGTCAAGCGATCAGATGCTCCGGATGGGGGTGGGGATCGTCTCTGGGATGTTGATGCCGATCTTCTTCTCGGTGGCGAACTTCTTCAGTTTCTCTATCAGCCTGGTCCTCTGGCTACCCATGGCAAACTCGAAGACCTCGCTGATATTGGATACGGGTATGATCTCAATAGAGTTTTTCATGGAATCATCTATCAGGACATCCCCCATATTGGATTTGGGAATGAGGACAGTCTTGATTCCCGCCTGGGCAGCAGCCTCGATCTTCTGGGTGACTCCGCCCACAGGCATGACATCTCCCCGCACGGAGAGCGAGCCGGTCATGGCTACCGTCTGTTTCACGGGCACCCCTTCCAAAGCGGATATGACAGCAGTGGCGATGGAGATGGATGCGCTATCGCCCTCTACACCCTCATATGTGCCTATGAACTGAATATGCACGTCCTTCTTGGTGATATCCTCGCCCAGGAACTTCTTGATCAGCACAGAGACGTTTGTCACCGCCTCTTTAGCGATCTCCTGCAGCTTTCCAGTGGCGATGATCTTGCCCTCTTCCTTGGATTGAGCAGGGGTGATCTCGGCCATGATGGGCAGAACAATGCCCGAGTCGCCCATGACTGCCAGGCCGTTGACCCTGCCGATCTCATCTCCGGAGGAGTGGAACATGCTGTAGTCTTTGCGCCTCTCCATGTATCTGTCTGCCAGCTGCTGCTCGACCGAACGGGCCATCTTCTTGGCCTGCATGACGTGATTAACCTCGGTGAGGTGAGAGGATTCCGCCCGGGCTACATCTCCAGAGACCCTGATCAGGCCACCCAGGTCGCGGAGCATGAGGGTGAGATGTCCCTTTCTGCCCGAACGCCTCTTGGCCTCTCTCATGATCTCTGCCACTGCATCTTGAGTGAAGTGGGGGATCTTTCCGTCTCTCACGATCTCCTGAGCCACGAACCTGATTAGCTTGTTCCTGTTCTCCAGGGTGTCCTCCATGGTATCCCGCATGTAGACCTCATAACCATAGCCCTTGATGCGCGACCGGAGTGCTGGATGCATTCCCTGAACGGCATCCAGGTTTCCGGCCGCGATCATGATGAAGCTGCAGGGAACGGGCTCGGTCCTCACCAGGGCGCCGGAGCTTCTCTCGCTCTGACCGGTTATTTGATAGACCCCTTCCTGCAGGGCGGTGAGGAGGCTCTGTTGTGACTCCGGCCGGAGGGTGTTCACCTCATCGATGAACAGCACCCCCTTATGGGCTTTATGAATGGAGCCGCACTCAACCCGTTCGTGGGATGGCGTCTCCAGGCCGCCGGACTGAAAAGGATCATGACGGACGTCTCCCAGCAATGCCCCGGCATGAGCCCCGGTGGCATCCACATAGGGCGCCTTCTTCTTGCCGTTGTTATCCACCAACAGCTTGGGGACCATGGCATCCTCTTTGGGCAGCATATAGCGCAAAGAGATGAACAGCAATGCTGCGGCTATGATTCCGAAAAGAAGCTGGCCCATATAATAGGCGTAGACGATAAGGGCCATTACGATGATCATCAAGAACATATTTCTCGTCTGGACCTTCTTTCTTGCCTCCAGCTTCTGGGCATCGACGATCTGTTTGCCCCTGCCCGCGGGAACGACGCGAACCCTGGGGGTATTGTTATCCTCTGGATTGGCATAGACCAGAACATCCTGCAGATCCTCCACCGGAAGAAGCTCGCTCATTGCTTTGCCGAGCATTGACTTGCCAGTACCAGGCGACCCTATGAGCATGACATGCCTTCTCTGGCTTGCCGCCTTCTTGATCACCTCAACTGCCTCGTCCTGGCCAATAACCTGATCTATGAGGTTTTCAGGTACGGTTATGCTGCTCGTATCCTCGAATTTAATATCGCCGAGCAGTTCATTAGACTCGTCTTCTGAAGTCAATTTTTCGGTCCTCACAGCAATTATTGGTTGTTCTTGACTATATATTTGGTGCTTTGTCTCCATGCTTTTCTCTTTCCAAATCATTAAGTTTTCATACCTGGAATTCACGGATCATCTTGGTGTATCCCTGCAGCATATCTTTTGACAGATGCGGCCTGATATACTCGCTGGCCTCCTGGAAACGCTTCTCTGTAACAAGGATCTTGTCAACTATCAGCTCTTCTCTTTTCATTCCCGGCCGGATATGCTCCCGCAAAGCGAGCATTCCCGCCTCCCGGCAGAGCATCTCCAGATCGGCACCGCTGAAGTTCTCAGTGATATCCGCCAGCCATTGAGCAGAGACCTCATAGGCGGGCATCTTTGAGAGATAGATCTCCAGTATCTTCTGACGAGCTTCTTTATCCGGCATGGGAATATAAACTAAACGATCGAACCTGCCCGGCCGGAGCAACGAGCTATCCAAAAGGTCCGGCCGGTTGGTGGCCGCCACTATCACCACATCCTTCAGCTCCATGAGTCCATCCATCTCCGTCAGGAACTGGCTGACCACTCTTTCGGTAACATGCGAGTCCGATCCGCTGCCCCGGGCGGGAACAATGGAATCGATCTCGTCGAAGAATACCAGGGCGGGAGCAGCCTGGCGGGCTTTGCGAAAGATCTCTCTGACTGCCCTCTCCGACTCGCCCACCCATTTGCTCAATAGCTCAGGTCCCTTAACGCTGATGAAGTTGACATTGCTCTCCGTGGCCAGAGCTCTGACCAGGAGGGTCTTGCCCGTACCGGGAAGACCGTAGAGCAGAATACCCCGCGGCGGCCGGACACCCACCGAGGCGAAGGCCTCTGGGTACATCAACGGCCATTCCACCGCCTCGACCAGGGACCGCTTGGCCTCATCCAGGCCGCCCACTTCATCCCAATGGACCTGGGCCACCTCGACGAAGACCTCTCTCATCGCCGATGGCTCGATCTTCTTCAGGGCGGACAGGAAATCCTCTCTGGTCACATTGAGATTGTCCAGCACATCCAATGGTATGTCCTCTTTAACGTCCAGGTCGGGCAGAGCCCTTTCCAGGGTGCGCATGGCCGCCTCTTTGCACAGGGCATAAAGGTCCGCTCCTACGAAGCCATGAGTCGAGTCTGCGATCTCCATCAAGTCCAGCGATTCATCCAAGGGCATGCCCCTGGTGTGGACATAGAGCACCTCCAGCCTGCCGTTTCTGTTTGGTATGCCTATCTCAATCTCCCGGTCGAATCGGCCCCCCCTGCGAATGGCAGGATCGAGGGCATTGGGCCGGTTGGTGGCCGCTATCACTATCACCTCTCCCCTGGAGGAGAGGCCGTCCATCAGGGAGAGGATCTGGGCCACCACCCGCCTCTCCAGGTCGCCCGAGACCTCCTCCCTCTTGGGAGCGATGGAATCGATCTCATCGATGAATATGATGGAAGGAGCCGCCTTCGACGCTTCATCGAATATCTGGCGCAGCCGCTGCTCGCTCTCGCCATAGAACTTGGATACGATCTCCGGCCCGGAGATGGAGATGAAGTTGGCGTCGGTCTCGCCTGCCACCGCTCTGGCGATGAGCGTCTTTCCCGTTCCCGGAGGACCATGCAGGAGCACCCCCCGGGGAGGATTGATTCCCAGCCGGCTGAAGAGCTCTGGATGGCGCAGCGGAACCTCGATCATCTCTCTGATCTCCCTGATCTCCCGGGACAGGCCGCCGATGTCCTCATAGGATATGTCCCGCACATGCAGGGCCAGCTCATCCAGGGTCTCTCTGGTGATGCTGATGATCGTCTCCTGAGTTACCAGAACCGGCCCGTTTGGCACGGTGCTCACCACTGCCAGGTTGAGGCTGCTGTTTATCATCTCCACCCGCAGCATCTCACCCTTAACCACTGCCCTCCCCTGGAGCATGCGCAAGAGATACTGCTGTCCTCCCATGAGGCGGATCTGGCGGGTGGGGGCGACCACGATCTTTCTGGCGGGCCTGGCCGTGGCCCGGCTGACATTCACCCGGTTGTCTATTCCCGTCCCCAGGTTGGACCGGGTGTTTCCGTCGATCCTGATTATATCCTGGGGGTCCTCAGGAGTTCCAGGCCATGCGATGGCATAGACCTTATCCCGGGCATTGATCTCCACTACCCCGCCGTTCTCCACTCCCAATTGGGCGAGAATGATGGGATTGATCCTGGCCACTCCCTTCCCCGCATCCTTATGATATGCTTCAGCCACTCGAAGCAAAACTGATGCATCCTCTGCGGGCTTCATGCCTCCCTGGACGATCTCCTCGATGCTGGGGCCGGGTTCATCTCCCGGAGAGGGATTGTCTGCAGATGGCGAGGACGTTGATGATGACGGGTTGCTTGAGGATCTTCTCATATGCTCCATTGCTGACCTCTTAAGTGCACTGCACTGCGCTCTTTGAGCTTATTCAAGCTATCTAAAACCACCGCTTCTGGAACCTCCAGCCTGGTCGCGAGCTCGGATGAATTTGCGCCGCCGCAGAGCAATGCAGTCATGATCTCCGACTCCAGCTGGTTCTCTGCCCGAAATCCGGCAACGCTGGATGCTCTCTGCTTGATCTCCATCTCTCGCGATTCGATCTGGGCCAATAGTTCGCGCAGCTCATACCTTTTTTTCTCCAGGCCCAAGAGCTCATCTTTGAGCATCTTCAGATCCAAAGAGGCCTCAGCCTCCTCAAAGCCCGAGTCGTCCTTTGGAGCATCTTCTGAAAGATATGCCCGGACCCCATATGAATGAGGAGAGACTGCTACCTCCAGAACGGTTCTCCTGGCAATGCGGAAGTATTTTCTCCGTCCCTCTTCTTGATAGCACTCCACCAGCCCCGCTCTCTCCAGCATCTCCAGGTGGTCGATCACCGCTTTCGGCCCTACATCCAGCCGTTTGGCCATCTCATTGAAGTAAAAGGGGCGGAAAGAGAGGAGCTGGAGGATACGTCTTCTATTTTCATTCCCCAGAATGTCAAGAAGCTCAATAGGATCCAACATGTTGCTCATAATAATTCATTGAACTTATGGTTAGTAACGTTAGGTTATAAATCTTGTGGTCTTGATCGAACTCCAGAAGCATCGATTGCGGCAGCAGTTGCAGAAAAAATTGGAGGAGAATCTCATATCCTCTAATCGATGCCAAGGATAGACCAGAAGGATAGAACTCCGATGGCGATGAGGAGCAGATTCACCAGCTTTTCGTGCCCCACCCTCCAGCGGGCCAGGGTGAATTTGGTGCTGATCAGTACATGCACCAGGAAGAAGAAGACCAGGTACAGGTCCAGCTCTGTGTGCATATGTTTGGCCTGACGTAGAGGAAGAAGGATTCCATTGTTCCAGGCGTATCCCGATATCAAGAAGATGATCATGAATATGAGAAGTATCCAGGCAGATAGCCTGTTTATCTTGACGAGCATCCGGCCGGCGTTCAGGGAAAGTCACCGCATTGGGATCGAGGTGCAGGGATAAAAAATGATGGTTTCATTTGGATTGATGGCGGCCATATAAAGCCAATATTCGAGCTATCCTGATATCAAAGCAGGAAAACATTGTTGGATGCTCATTTTTGGCAGGCGGCAATCGGATTATTGCTGCTCGCTGCAGAGACTTGCGGATCCTTCTTCCTCTCCTTCCACTCATTCGTAGAGCACAACCTCCACCATATCCCCCTCCTCGAATCCCTCCAGCTCTTCGGGCACAACCACAAAACCGTCCGCCCGGGCCACGGAGCTCAGTATCCCCGCCCCGGAGACCATGATCGGCTCTACCTGGCCATCCTCTCTGAAGGCCACCCGGACCAGGCTCAGATAGCCGGGCTTGGAGGTCATCTTGCGGACCACTCTGGCTTGAACACGCTGCGGCTCATCATCCAGATGAGCCATCCTCTTTATGGCCGGACGGATGAAAAGATACAGATTGGAGAGCGCTGCCACCGGATAGCCGGGCAGGCAGATCACCGGCCTGCCGGCCACGTCCCCGAAGGCAGTGGGCTTGCCCGGCTGGAGGCGGACCCCATGCACATAAAGCTCTCCCATCTCCGATAATATGCGGGGGGCATAGTCCTTCTCCCCAACGCTGGTCCCGCCGATGATGACGATCATGTCGGCATCCAGGTTTGAGCTGATGGCCTCGCGAATTCGCTCAGAATCGTCCGGGACTATCTTCGTCTTACGGACATTTGCCCCCCATTTCTCTATATAGAGTCGGGCCATGAGGCCATTGATCTCATAGGCCTCTCCAGGCTCAAGCCTGCGGGCGCCGATATCCACCAGCTTGCCGCCAGTGGGGATTATGACCACGTCCGGCTTTGCATAAACCCTGACCCTATCAATTCCCAGAGCAGAGATCAGGGCGAGATCAGGAGGTCTCAGCCTGTGCCCCTCGGTGAAGATCGTATCCCCCTCCATCACGTCCTCGCCCGCTCTGGCCACATTCTTGTAGGCGTGAGCCTCGGCAGTCACCTCCAGCACCTCGCCGCGAACCCTGGCGTCCTCAAGCATCACGATGGCATCATATCCTTCGGGAACCACCATCCCTGTACGCTGAGGTATGAAGTCCGGGATGAATCTGGGACCGGACGGCCTGGCGCCCTTGGTATCAGTAGATCGAACGGCATAGCCGTCCATGGCCGACCGGTCAAAGGCAGGAAGATCAGCAGAAGAGCGGATGTCCTCCGATGCTACTCGATCTAATGCACAGGAGGTATTCAGCTCCTCAATATCCTTGAGGGGAAGACATCGCTCCAAGAGCATCCTTCTCGCCGCTATTGCCCCGGAAAAGCGTTTGAACATGCAGCATAGACTTGAATGATCCTGGATAAATGCTTTTGTATATATTCTAGATATCATGTGAAAGCTTCATATAATGTTATGATGGAGGGGTGGGCATATTGACCTGTAATATTGGGCGGATGATTTAATGGAAGCTGTTGTATGGTTGGAGGATGTCGGCAAGGAAGACCTGTCCATTGTCGGCGGCAAAGGCGCAAGCCTCGGCGAGATGATCGGTATAGGCGTTCCCGTTCCTGGTGGTTTTGCGGTCACTGCTCAGGCCTTCAGGGATTTCATTAACCGGGCGGGCATCGCGGATAAGCTCTTTGAGGCACTTAACGTCGATGTGAACCAGGAGACTGAGCTTCATCGAGCCGAGCAGACGGCAAAAAAGCTCATCATGGATGCCAAGGTGCCGAAGGACATTGAAGAGGCCATAAAAACCCGCTACGAGGAGCTGTGCAAAAGGGAAGGAAAGCAGGTTTTTGTGGCGGTAAGGTCAAGCGCCACCGCCGAGGATCTGCCCGACGCCAGCTTCGCCGGCCAGCAGGAGACCTACCTCAATATGCGCGGCGCAGAGGACGTATTCAATGCCGTGCGCAAGTGCTGGGCATCCCTTTACGGGGCCAGGGCCATCTTCTACCGGGTTGAGCAGGGCTTCGAGCACAATAAGGTCAATCTATCCGCAATAGTGCAGTTGATGGTGGACTCAGAGAAGGCAGGAGTGATGTTCAGCTCCCAGCCAAGCACTGGCGAGCCGCTGGTGGTCATTGAGGCAGCATGGGGTTTGGGGGAGTCAGTAGTCAGCGGCAGCGTATCACCGGACAACTATGTGGTGGACCGGAAGACCAAGAAGATAGTGAACAGGTATATCGCCACCAAAGAGATCATGATCACCAGAGATGCCAAGACCCATAAGACCACCACTGCCAAGGTCCCTGCCAAGAAGAAGGAGGCAGTGGTCCTCACCGATAAGGAGATAATCGAGCTGGCCAGGTACGGCGAGATCCTGGAAGAGCATTACGGCCTCCCTCAGGATATCGAGTGGGGTGTGGAGAAGAACAAGATCTACATCCTCCAGTCCCGTCCCATCACCACCATAAGCAGCGAGAAGAAGGCAGCCGGCCCAGCAGCATCCGGCAGCGGCAAGATCCTTTTGAACGGGCTTGGTGCAGCACCAGGTGTGGCCAGTGGCATTGTGAAGATTATCACCAGCGGCAGAGACCTGGACAAGATCAAGCAGGGCGACATCATGGTCACCAAGATGACCATGCCGGATATGGTTCCTGGGATGAAGCGGGCCGGTGCCATCGTCACCGATGAGGGCGGAATGGCCTGCCATGCAGCCATCGTCAGCCGAGAGCTGGGCTGTCCTGCAGTGGTGGGAACCAAGAAGGCCACCAGCATTTTGAAGGACGGCATGGAGATCACCGTGGATGGGGGCAAGGGGATCGTCTACGAGGGCATAGTGGCTCAGGCTGCGCAAGCGAAGGCTGCCCTTCCAGCGACTGCAGGAGGCGTCTTCTACTCCAAGCCAGTGACCGCCACGGAGATCAAGGTCAATGTCAGCGAGCCGGACAGGGCAGAGGCGGCAGCTGCTACCCAGGCCGATGGGGTGGGCCTGCTCAGAATCGAGCATATGATCTTAGGCATGGGCAAGACACCCAACTGGTATATCAGGAGCGGGAAGACTGAGGAGTACATATCGGAGCTGATCAGTGGCATCAAGGTCGTTGCCGATGCTTTCTATCCCCGGCCGGTCTGGGTGCGCACTCTGGATGCCCCCACGGACGAGTTCCGGGCCATGGAAGGCGGAGAAGGAGAGCCTCATGAGCACAACCCCATGCTGGGTTGGAGGGGCATCCGGCGGGATATGACCGAGACCGATCACTTCCGCCTGGAGGTCAAAGCCTTCAAGAGGCTGCATGAGATGGGCCTGACCAATGTGGGCATCATGCTGCCCATGGTCCAACATGTCAGCGAGTTCCAGAAGGCCAAATCCATAATGAGGGACGAGGGCCTGGACCTGGATAAGATCGATGTAGGAGTCATGATCGAGACACCAGGCGCCGCTCTGACCATTGAGGACTTCATTGAGGATGGAATAGACTTCATCTCCTTTGGCACCAACGACCTCACTCAGTATACCCTGGCAGTAGATAGAAACAATGAGAATGTGGCCGGGCTGTACTCCGAGCTTCATCCCGCCGTCCTGAAGCTGATCGAGTATGTGGTGGAGCAGTGCCGCGAAGCGGGAGTCAAGACCTCCATATGTGGCCAGGCTGGCTCCTATCCGGAGATGGCCAAAAAATTGGTCGAGATGGGCATCACCAGCATATCCGCTAACATCGATGCCGTGGCCACCGTCAGGGATACCGTGGCCAGGAGCGAGAAGATCCTGATCCTGGATGCTCTGAGAAATAGAGATTGAAGCACAGGGACCAAATCAGGCAGATAGCCAAAAAGGTCAACAAGTCAGGTCAAAGATCCGAAATGAGAGAGAAGGCCCTTCCTGCAGATGAGGTAATGGCCATTTTGGAGAGGACGAGAGAGCGCGACTACAGCTATGACCGCTTCCTCTCCACCATGTGCACCCGTCCCCATCCTATAGCGATAAAGGCTCATGACATGTTTCTGGAGACCAACCTGGGAGATCCGGGGCTGTTTCCGGGCGTAGCAGGGCTGGAAGAAGAGGTAGTTCGCATGCTGGGAGAGCTCCTGGGCTGCCCTCTGGCCCGGGGCTATATCTCCACCGGTGGCACTGAGTCGAACATCCAGGCCATTCGGGCGGCCAAGAACGAGTCCGGCAAGTGTGGGGGAAATATCGTCGTTCCTGCATCGGCTCATTTTTCATTTGACAAGATCGGAGATCTTCTCTCTTTGGAGGTGCGTAAAGCAGAACTCGATTCCCAGCTCAGGGTCGATCTCTCCTCAGTGGAGTCGCTGATCGACGAGCATACGGCAGCCCTGGTTGGAATAGCGGGAACTACGGAGTTCGGACAGGTGGATCCGATCGAAGAGCTATCCGATCTGGCCCTTGAATGGGGTGTTCACTTGCACGTCGATGCGGCATTTGGCGGATTCGTCCTCCCATTCCTGGATAGATCCTTTGCCTGGGATTTTTCCCTGCCAGGGGTCAAATCAATCACAATAGATCCACATAAGATGGGGCTTGCCACCATTCCCGCCGGCGGCCTGCTCTTTCGCAACCAGGAGTGCATGAACGCCCTGGAGACCGAGACCCACTATCTCACCAAGGCCAGACAGGCTTCCCTGACCGGCACCAGGAGCGGTGCTGCAGCCGCTGCCACCTATGCGGTGATGATGCACCTGGGCAGGGAGGGATTCAGGGAGATGGTCGGCTATTGCATGGATCTAACAGATCATCTGGTCCGGGGGGCAAAGGAGATCGGCGTTGAGCCACTGATCGAACCGGTGATGAATGTGGTCGCTTTAAGGGTCCCAGAGCCCTCTAAGGTTCGTGAGAGGCTTATGGATCGCGACTGGCACGTCTCCATAACCCGGGAACCAAACAGAGCATTGCGGCTTATCCTCATGGGGCATATGAGCCATGAAAACGTCGACCTATTCTTGAAGGACCTGAAAGAGGTCCTGTCTGAATTTGTTTAGAATCGGCCAGACCAAATCAATATAGCGCAGAGTGCAAAAGCCCAGCTATTTAAATAAAACTGCCAAAAAGAGATTATAATTCCCTGCCATCCAGGACGGGACTAAGGCCAGAGGCCAAAGGCGATATTCAGACCCATAACAACTGCGCCCGCGCCAATGCAGACGCCGAGCACCATCTTGGGGCTGAACTTGATCGAGTCATCATCGGCCTCAAAGTATCGCATCAGGCCGGCTGATGATTGGAGGCCGCTTCCTTCATTCTTTTTTCTTGCCATGCTCCAATCATATCCCATCATCATCTTAAGAAGATTGCGGTTTCGACCGGCAGCAATTATGCAAATCCGAAATGGCCTCGGGCAGCAATCTATGCTGCCAGCCAGCCATTAACATCCTGGAAGGGATAGTTATCTATTGCAATTCCTCCTTTGATCGATCTGGGCCAGTCGCTGCTGGGGTTGCCCCTGGCGGAATGATCGCTCCAGTAGTTTCCGCCCGTGTTGTTGCCGGCATCCCAGCTGTTGCCGCCTTCGGTATCTATCGAATGCTCTATGTTATCTATGAAGTTGTTGTGATAGATTGTATTCCCGGTGGAGAATGATAGCTGAGAGCCAAGGGAATTGGCAGTGATATTGTTCTCATAGATCTGGTTGTCATTCGAGAGATTCAGCCAGATTCCTGTGACCAGATTTTTCTGGACAGAATTATCGCGAATGATATTCTGATTGCAGGAAAGGAGCGATAAGCCGTTCTGTTCGTTTTCCGATGCGACGTTCTTCTCAATCCGATTCCCATCCGATGAGTACAGGAACAAGCCACTGTATCCATTGCCATTAAAGAGGTTGCCCAGGATATCGTTTCCGGATGAATTTATGAGCCGCATGCCAAAGCATTCTGAGATATTGCTGTTGATGATGCTGTTGTTCATTGAATCGAACAGGAAGACGGCATCGCGGGTTATTGTGATATTATCTACTGCCATATTCCTGCAGTATGCCATGGTTAGATGGGCCAGTTGCCTATCCCTGATCTGCGTCTCAGACTGGTCAAAGAGATAGGCTATAGGGACGAAGTCGACCACATTGGATTCATCTATACTGTTATTGAATCCCTCTTTTGTCTGGCTCTCCACATAAAGGCTCCAGGTAACATTCTGGAAGCGATTATCCTGGAGAAGGTTAGCGGGAGATTCTATGAGCATGATCCCTCGGAAGCCATCGGTAAACTCGTTTTCCAAGATCTTGCAGTTGCCAGACGATGTGATTTGCATTGCAGCATCGGTTATGCCCACAAATTGGTTTTTCAAGATCCGGTTATCTTCAGCCGCGCCGATATCTAGGGCGATGACAAAGTCTCTTGCCAGGTTTCCGATGATTGAATTTTGGCTGGAGTTGTCCACTCTTATACCGTAATCCCCCTCAATGAGGCTGTTGTTATTGATATTTAGACCGTATGCATCCTGTATGTAGATGGCATTATTGCTTTGGGTGATATTGTTATACAGCAGCTCAGTATTTTGGCAATCAAGAGCGGCCAGACCGATTTCACCTCCATCGATCTTATTTCTCTGAAAGACAACATCGCTGACATTGGCAAGAAGTGAGGCCCTGCTGGTGGAATTGCCTGCATCGTCAATCATAACCAGATTGTCGCTGACATAAAGGCCGCTGCCATTTAGCAGCAGGATGCCATGGCTTCTGCTCTGAATATCATTTCCCTCAATCTGGACCTGGCTGGAGTTATCAAGCCATATGCCCCAATAAGCATCTGATATATTGTTCTCAATGATGCTGTTTCCATCCGCCTCTCCCAAGAATATAGAGATATTGCAGCTGGTGATCTCATTTCCGTCTATGCTGTTATTTTCCGATGCATCTCTCAGTGCCACCCCGCCCTGGCAATTCATTATGAGGTTTCCATTTATCGAATTTCCCTCCGAGCCGCTTGCCAGAATTGCCGGGCTGGCATCCTCGAAGACATTATTCTCAATGCGGTTTTTTCGGGAGAGAAGATGAACAGCCGCACCAGAATAACCTTGAAATGTGAGCCCCTCCAGGTTGCAGCCGTCCGAAGATACTGTCATTCCTGTCTCTTTGCCCTGGCCGGAGAGAATTATGGGGCCGATCTCTCCTATCAGAGGCATAAGGCTTAGGCTCTTGTTCAGGATAACCTCCTCACTGTAGTTTCCTGGCTTGACGTATATCGTATCGCCATCACTGGCTGCGATGACGGCATCTTGAATTGTTTTGTAATTAGAGAAACCGTCATCATCAACGATATAAGTTCTCGCGCCGCTAACCGGAGAAAGCCAGATGAGCAAGGCCATGAAGATGATCAATGGTAATCTTGGCATGACTACTACTTGCCAAGGCACCTTTTATAGTTAATGCAATTGAGGAGAGGAAGAGACAGTTCTCCCAACCCCTTTATTTCCCGTGGAAAAATAGTCTCGGATTTCTTTCCATGATGAATGAAAAATCTAAGAAAGTGTGCCAAAATGTGCGGCCCATTTAATAATGTTTTTTTGATAGTTATACAAATAATGAGGAATCTGCGTTTGATATCGTCTCGTTCCTGAAGGTGTATCAATGCAATTCTTTATTTTCTTTTTTCGTAATTCGCAGAACTGAATATCGAGCTATGGGATTGAATGGCGGTCGTTGATCATGCCCAAAAAATATGCTGAGATCTCTGGCTATAAATTGAAATTTCGTCAATCAATGCTCAACTTTCGTCCATTTGCTGAATCAGCTCGCCCCATCAAGTGCAGCAAGTTCATTGGTTTATGGATAAGAGGAAAACCTTATCTACTCTCCCTCCTTGTTACCAATGGACGATGATTAAATGACAGATATTGTGCCGCACAAACACTGTCTGGTCTGCGGCAATTCAGTGCGCGCAGACGAGAACTTCTGCGATGAGCTCTGCGAGTCGAAATATAAGTCAGCGCAGAGAAAGCAACAGATAATGTTCATAATATTTATAATAATAATGGGATTGATATTGATTCTGCCGTCGATCCTAAGGACAAATGGGTAAAGATGCGAGATATTGCCTTAACTTTATTATTATCAATGACAATAGTCCTATTAATCGGCGGCAGCGTTAGTGGTGAGTGCATTGAGATCAGGGATGTCACAATGCATCTGGACAAAGATCGCGCCACCTTTGAACTGAATTACACTCTGGATACATTCACCCGCCTTTATGTGCTCGCTTTGGGATGCCGGCATTTGGAGCCGGACCTGATCTCTTTCCTGGGTGGGTACAAAGATGTGAAGCTCATAAAGGCAGACGAGAATGGTGCGGCTCTTCAGGTCAACGGGGCGGGAAAGAATATCGATGACTTCTACCTATTTTACTCCTGTCCTTTTGGCTCAAAGGATAAACCGCTGAAAAAGGGGATAGAGAAGCTATCCGTGGTATATCCTGAGGGCAAGATTGAGACATTTTACAATGTCTTCTCCACGCAGAATGTCTTTTGTGGGGAGTAAGACGATATTCTATGCAAATACCATTCTGCGGGCTTGTATGACCATCAGATGGCCATATCATCTGATATCGAAGGCTATATCATTGAGAAAAAACGCATGGAAACTGCTTGGAGCTGAAACAGATCATGAAAGGCATCAACGACAAATTTCCCCATCTGCCGGAGAGGATCGCCGGATTAAGAAAGCTGACCTACAACCTATGGTGGAGCTGGCACCCTGAGGGCAGAGAGCTATTTAAGCTCCTGCACAGGCAGGGCTGGCATCTGAGCGGCCACAATCCAGTAAAGATGCTCAACCAGATGGATGCGCATATGCTCAAAGTTGCATCAAATGATACTCATTTTCTGAGGCATTATGATTCTGTTATGGCCAGGTTCGAGGGCTATATGGAGCCTGAAACTAGCTGGTTTTGTGCCGGCAGCCGTGAGCCGGAGAGATGTGCTATTGCCTACTTCTCAGCAGAATACGGCCTGCATCATGCCCTTCCCTTTTATGCCGGCGGTCTGGGATTCCTGGCCGGGGACTACCTGAAAGAGTGCAGTGACCTGGGCATCCCTCTGGTAGGATTGGGATTCATGTATCCCCAAGGCTACCTCCGCCAGATGGTCTCAGCAGACGGCTGGCAGATTGGGGCTTGCGAGATGTTGGACAGAGAGAATGCGCCCATTCACAAGGTGCTGGACGGGGATGGAAACCCACTCTCGGTCAAGGTTCCAGTCATGGACCCTCCCCTCACACTTGAGGTCTGGATGGTTCAGGTGGGAAGGACCAAGCTCTATCTGATAGATACCTCCAGCGAGGCCAACGAATCGCAGAACCGGATCATCTCCGACCGGCTCTACACCGGCGACCGGGAGATGCGCCTGCGCCAGGAGATTGTCCTGGGAATCGGCGGGGCAAGGGTATTGCGGGCTCTGGGCGAGGATTATTCCGTCCTTCATCTGAACGAGGGCCATCCCGCGTTCGCCGTGCTGGAGAGGATCAGAGAAAAGGTCGAGCAGGGGATGAACTACAGCGAAGCCTCTGAGCTGGTCAGAAATACCACAGTGTTCACCACCCACACCCCGGTTCCTGCAGGGCACGATGCTTTTGCCTATCCGCTTCTGGAAAAGTATCTCTCGTCCTATCTTCCAACCCTGGATCTTTCTATGGAGGAGTTCTTGAGACAGGGTCTCAATCCCGACCGGCCTGGTGAGTTCAATATGACCGCCTTCGCTCTTCGCAACTCAGCCTACCGTAATGCTGTGAGCAAGAAGCATGGAGAGGTGAGCAGGAGCATGTGGCAGCCCCTGTGGCCTCATCTTCCTGTGGATGAGGTTCCCATCGATTATGTCACCAATGGGATTCATGTCCCTACCTGGATCGATCGCCGGCTGGGTTATGACATCTTCAGCCGCTATATGGGCAGGACCTGGCTGGAGGAGCATGATGAGAGCCGCATCTGGGAGCTGGTCTGCGAGATTCCGGATGAGATCATCTGGAACCACCATAATGCCATGAAAAACATGCTGATCACCAAGATAAAGGAGCGAGCGCGGAACAAATGGCTGGAAGGTGGTGCCGAACCAGGCCAGATCATGGCCTCTGGAGTGTTGCTCGATCCCGCCGCCCTCACCCTGGGGTTTGCCAGGCGCTTCGCCTCTTATAAGCGACCTACCCTTCTCCTGCAGGATATGGATCGGCTGAGAAGGATTCTCAATGATCCCTGGAGACCGGTTCAGATCATCTTTGCAGGAAAAGCGCATGGGGACGACCAGCAGAGCAAGATGCTCCTCCAGCAGGTATTCAATGCCGCCAAGGATAGAGTATCCGGTGGCAGGATTGCATTTGTCGAAGACTATGATGAGCTGCTGGCCCAGTATTTGGTGCATGGCGTCGACGTCTGGGTGAACAACCCCATCCCTCCCATGGAGGCGAGCGGAACCAGCGGAATGAAGGCTTCGGTGAATGGCGTTCCCCAGCTATCCGTCCTGGACGGCTGGTGGATTGAAGGGTACAATGGCAAAAACGGCTGGGCGTTCTCTGGTGCGGATGATGGGCTACAGAGAGATGCCAAGGACGCAGCCTCTATCTATACTCTTCTGGAGAAGGATATAGTGCCACTGTATTATAATCTGGGCGAGGATGGCATTCCTCATGGCTGGGTGACGGTGATGAAGGAGGCCATCAGGATGAACGGTCCAAACTTCTCTGCCACCCGCATGGCCAAGGAGTATACTGACAAGTTCTATCGCCAGGCCATCGATGCCGCCATGATGGAAAGGCAAAAGAAAGAACGAGGATTCGTAAAGCAGGATCTCTTCGGAAGGTTCTGATCGAACTCATGCCGATCTCCTGAGGCTCCTCGCTATTTGCTATGGGTGAACTTGAATCGCAAAAACTCTATGTCTCTGTGCCTCAGTGGTGAACCGCTACGCACTGACCCAACCATGGAGATGCAGAGGAACAGAGGCCATATCCTCTGCCTGAACTCACCCCATAATTCAGCGAAACCCTCTCCAGATACAGCTATCGATCTTTTGGTTAAGGCAGGATCCTGATCAGCTCTCGATCGGAATCAACCTCGATACAGGTTCCGTTCTTCAGCTGAAGGATGTCGGACGGTACCCTGTCCACCAGAGGGATGCCGCTGATGATGGCGCCTACGGCCACGATTGGCTCAGAGCGAAGGTTGATCATGGCCGCGGGGGCCAGATCTCTTTTCTTTAGCTGATAGATGACATAAGAGCCTACCGTAGATCCCTTTCCTCCGGGGAATATGAGCACCTTGCCGCTGATGCTCTCGCCATATAGCTCATGGCCGGGATCGACCACCATTCCCGTCCTGGGGTCGATATTCCCCAGAAATGAGATGGCCATTTTCGTTGCCAGTGACGGGCCGCTGGCAAAGCCTGAGGCCACCTTATGGCAGGAAATCTCCCTCACGATCTCTTCCTCCCCAAAGCAACATCGATGCACTCCTCCAGGCTGCCGAAGGTAGCATCCACCCCCCCCAGCCCGGGCAGGTATACCAGGGCCTTGCCGGAGTTGACCATCATCTTTTCAAATCCTTCTGTTGCGGGCGAAACCACCATACAGGTATCGCAAAAAACCCTGGCTCCGGATGATTCGATCCTGGCAACCAGATCGGGGCAGGCATCCTTGATCTTCCGGGCGGTGCAGACCCACATCTCTTTTTTCACCTTCTGCCCGGCCAGGAGATCGGCTATCCTCTCCAGCTCTTCTCCAGAGCAGTGAGGGCAACCCAGGGCCACTATATCGGCATCGTCTCCCCCGTGCTCATCATAGACCGCCTCGATCTCTTCCCACTCGATGCTGATCCTCTCGCATCCATCATAATTTGCGGTAGGCTCGGGCGGCTTGGGCGTGACGCCATCCACATAATAAAGGGCCACTGAGCCGCTGGCAGCCATCGCTGCCCCCAGGGCCTTTAGCTCGTCTTTAGTGGGAGAAGAGCGAAGACGGAAGAGGGGAACTCCATCCCCGACCTCTTTGCCAACCAGAAATCCAAGAGCACCATAGTCAGAGCCCTCAAGTTCCGCTTTCGCCTCGATGACATGGCTGGGCTGCCGGTTGTGATCCAGATGGTAGCCATATAAAGCGGTCTTGCCGATCAAGGCAGCAGCCAAGGCAGATGGTCCTCCCTCCCGATTGGTCCGGGCGCCAATAACCGAGTTGGCATAACAGACCGCTGAGGACTCGCTCCAGGCCAGGTGGTCTCCCCGTTCGGCCAGACTATCATAGATCTGATATGGAGTGCAGGTGCAGTCGATGATCACACCCAGCCGGCGGTAAGCCTCTATCGTCTCCCGCTGCTTAGAGGCAAATTCCTCGCTGATTCCCATCTCTTTGTAGCGAAAAAGGTCCATCCCGGCAGGATTGAGAATGCTGGGAACGACCACCTGGCCCTCAAGATCGGATATCCATTCCAGGCCAGCGTCCCCGATATTCTTGTAGGAGACCCCGGCGATCTGCACCGATCTCACAGGCACGAGCCTCTCTGCCCCATAAATGTCGCCCAGGGCGACCAGGATCTCCATCATCCGCCGGAGGGTCTCCCCCCGATCTCCCCGGTATATGGCCTCTTCATCGCGAGACAGATACATGCCCAAGACTTCTCCTTTTGGGTATAAATCCTTTCCAGAAGATCCCAGCTGAAACTAAACCAGGCGGAAGATGGGATGGGTGGCCTCGGGATAGACCTCCAGATCCCTTACCGCCTCTGCCACCAGAATATCGGCCATGGCCGCTGCCGGAAAGATGACCTCGCCGCTCTCAATGGGTCCATAGAGGAGAAAGTCGCCTCCCATGGCAAGCTGCATGCAGGCAGCTGCGGCATCGCAGCAGCTTCGGTTGCTCTTCATCCTATCCTTGAGCCACTGCCAGGAGCTGACTGCATTATGAATTCCCGAGCCAACAGGCAGTCCGAGGCGTGATTTGGCAACCACCGAGAAGCGCAGAGAGGACCCCGCTCCGCTGCCCATCGGCACCACCCCTGGATCGATGAGAATGTTGCTGATCCCAAGCCTCTTTGACAGGGGTATCAGCCCCTCGTCTCTCACCAGGCCACCATTCTCCAAGATCCGCATGGCTCCTTCCACTCCCGGCTCACCGGGATTGTAAGCGAGGATGATGGCGCTGTCAACCTCATTCTCCAGCAAGGCCCGGGCCTCGGCATCATCTGTGGCAATGCTTATGCTGTTATATATGGCTTTGTCTGCATACCCCAATTCCGAGAGCAGCGATAGGGCTAAAGAGCGAGTGCTCCTCTCTGCCGAGTCGACGATAAACGGCCCCGACCAGACCTCTTCCGCAAAATCCAGATACTTCTGCAGGGCGGAAACGGTCCGGGCATAGATATGTAGGACAAAAGGGCAACCGGTCTCACTGGAAAGCTCAGATTGGCGCAGAACTAGCCTCTCCGCTGCGGCCCGATCGAATATTCCTCGCTCATCATCCTCCACAATCCTGTGCCCCTGATAGAAGATGGTGCCGCAAAGGACGGTTGGCAGCTCTCCGGGCTGGCCTCCGAACCTTACCCCGGCCACATTCACTATGGTCTGCTCATTCTTAAACCGGAACATGATCTCATCCCTCGGAAGCAACCAGCCATATGGCCGTGTCCATGCTGACTCCCGCTCCAAATGTTAGATCGCTATCGCCTGATAACATCTCCTGACGGGCCGCCTTTCTCTTGATCACCTGGTAGGGCTCCTCTGGAAAAGGCATTGCGAGGTGATTGTATTGGGAGACTAGCTTTTCAATCTCTTTCATGTCCTCTAGGCCAATCCTGTCTATAAGCTCCACCTGCCGCTGAAAACGCTCGACGGCCTGAACGGAGAGGTTCTGAATGAAGGGTATCGCTCCCTTCGATCCGATTATCCTCCCTTTCTCATCGATTCCATTTTTATGGAGAGCGAGCAGAGTATTTCCTGGCAGATGGCCCTTCGACTCCACTCCGCAGACGATGAGAAACCTTATGTTGCTGTTGCTGATCACATTGGCCACTATCTTCTCCAATCCCAGGTTCTCAGTCTTGCAGGGTCCGGATATGGCTGTACCCCTGGGGTTGAAGACGCTGGCTAAAGTGACCACCGCCACTCCTGCTCTGGGGTCGCCTAACCGATATTCGCCTCGAACCGGCGGCCAGGGATCCAGATACCCCTGATTCGCATAGTCACATTCGATTTTTTTGCATTCCTCAGCCATATGGCTCCTGCAGATCTGATGATGGATTGATCCGCATATCTTTCTGGGTTGACAGATCGGCATATAATTGTTTCTGATTTCCACAAGAATGTCTCTCACTTAAATGGCTATGAAAAATTGAAATATCATGATACAGGATAAACATGCGTGATCTGAAATGGTAACTACTTCGCAGGAATTTGGTCATACAAAGAGATGGTGGCACTAAATGGCCTCATACAAGGAGAGAATCCTGGAAGTCATAGGGGAGTCTGAGGTGGGCCTGACCACGGTTGATGTGGCCAAAAAGGCAAGGGTCAGCAAGACTACAGTGATTAAGTATCTCTCTATGCTCAGCTCTGAGGGGGAGGTCGAGTTCGTGGAGGTGGGACCTTCAAAGCTCTGGAGGACGAGAAACACGAGCGCGAGGCATGGGGAAAGGAAGGAAGGGGCGATGAATGCGGAGGCATTTCCCATGATGGACATAGATTTTCATAACGGCGAGGACGAGACTATCTATTTCTCATTTCGGGTCAAAACGGAACAGATATGCAAACTGTTGAAGCGCGCCAAGAGATGCGAATGTGATACCACAGAGAGTTGATGGAGGATGAATTATATGCAAAGCAATGAGCAGCCCTCCATACCTAAGGAGGTCAAAGAATTCTTTCATATCGATAAAGGCCAGACGCTTCTCATCAAGGGCATGCCGGGGACGGGCAAGACCACCCTCGCCCTGGAGATCATGAGCAGCCTATGCGAAGAGAGAAACGGAATATACATATCCACTCGAGTGGATCCAGCGCGGCTCTATGCCACAAATCCCTGGATCGAGAAGGTCCTCATGCCCAGGAACGTGGTCAATGCCACTCAAACCAAGCTCTTGGGTAGCCTGAATAAGACGAGCAAGGATCTATCCAACTATTATGCGGTCATGGACTTCTTTCGGCTCTTCTTCGAGGAGACGGAGGAGATGGACAATCCCATGATCATCATCGACAGCTGGGATGCAGTCCTCAACTACACCTCCCACTTGATAGGCACCTCTCAGCACAGCTTCGAGCAGAACATCTGTGAGTTTGCCCGTGATCTGGACACTCACCTCGTTTTCGTCTCCGAGTTCGCTGATGTTATGCCCCTGGATTACATCGTCGATGGGGTGGTGACCATGGAGCAGTTCAATCTGCCCGGCCACGCCGGAGGGAACATGAGGAACCGCTACGTCCGGCAGATCAAATTAGAAAAGCTGCGCGGGGTCAAGATCAATCAGAAGACCTACACTGTCACATTGCACAATGGCCGGTTCAGGTTTTTTGAGCCCTATCGGGAACATAATGATGCGCGAATCGTCAGCGATGGGGTGAGGGTTCCCGATCCTTCTGAAGACCGAATATCTACCGGCATCCCCGACCTGGATATCGTCACCGGCGGTCTGAAGTACGGCTCGTGCAACGTCTTGGAGATTAATCATGGAGTGGGCAAAAGGTATTATCAGATGCTGACCGCCTTGGCCTCAAATGCCATCAAGAACGGCCGGGGAGTGTTCATCCTCCCCAGCATCGGCTATCAGCTCAGTTCAAGGGACATCTTTGTGCCCACCAATGTTATCGTCTCCCAGCCGGAGGGGGATGACGCCAGGGCCTGGGGAAAGGATCTGCTGGAGAAGTGGGATGCATTGCGAGAAAGGACTGGCCGTCCCATTCTGAACATAATCGGCCTGGACTCCATTGAGTTCTCCTTCGGCTACAAGGAATCGCTGAATCTGACCAACCTGATGATCAGAAACTGGAAGGAGACCAACGACATCAATGTGCTGGTGGTAAAGAGCGGCCAGGAGAGCATGAACATGGCCATTCACACCGCAGACACCTATTTCCTGGTAAATGAGCTGAACGGAGGGCTCTGCCTCTATGGGGTCATACCCAGGACTGAGCCCTACAATATGATTTTGGAGGACAGGAATAGGATCAGCCTGACGCCCATTGTATAGGTGGGCGGAGCAAGTCCAGTTATTGCAGGATTTCATGGAAAAGGCTCGTTTCAGCGGCGAAAAAAAGGAGGTATGGTTTCTGGCTAATTTATCTGTGGTATGCTGCTTACCGCCTCCGGATTGGATAGTGCTGATACATCACCGGTATCCTTGCCCAGCGCCTTGGCCTTGATGACGCGGCGCATGATCTTGCCGGACCTGGTCTTGGGCACATCCTTGACGAAATAGACCTTGTCTGGATAAGCAACCGGGCCCAGGACCTTCCTTACGTGAGTGGAGATATCCTTCTTGAGCGACTCCTCCTCAACCACACCTTCCTTGAGAATAATGAATGCAACGATCTTCTCGCCCTTGACCTCATCGGGCTCACCGATAACAGCGGCCTCTGCGACCTTGGGATGAGATACTGCAGCGGACTCAACCTCAGCGTTGGATATTCTATGTCCTGCTACCTTAAGCACATCATCTATTCTGCCCTGGATCCACCAGTATCCGTCTTTGTCACGGGTGGCCTTGTCTCCTGCCAGGTATGTGCCGGGCTTGACCTGCCAGTACATATCCCAGTACTCCTTCTTGTACCTGATCTCATCTCTGAAGAAGGCGCGGAGCATGGACGGCCAGGGGGCCGTTTGGACGATATTGCCCCCGTAGCCCAGTGGGACCGAGTTGGCATCCTCGTCGTAGATATCGGTGTTCATGCCTGGCAGCGGAAAGCAGACCGAACCCGGCTTCTCAGGTGTCATGGCCAGCGGTGCAACGACATGGCATCCTGTCTCGGTCTGCCACCAGGTATCCATGATAGGTGCCTGGTCGGAGCCTATGTTCTTTCTGAACCACATGTAGGCCTCTGGATTAAGCGGCTCGCCTACCGATGCCAGAATTCTGATGCTGGACAGGTCGTACTTCTTGACGAATTCCTCACCGGATTTCATAAACATCCTTACAGCGGTGGGTGCGCTGTAGAATACAGAGACGCCATACTCCTCAATGATGGACCACCAGCGGCCCAGATCCGGGAAGTCGGGAGAGCCTTCGTACAGGATGCTGGAGGCACCCAGGATCAGCGGACCGTAGATCACGTAGGAGTGTCCGGTGATCCAGCCTGCATCAGCCGTGCACCAGTAGACGTCATCATCGTGGACATCCAGCACCCATGAGGTTGTCTGGGCTGCACCAACAGCATATCCGCCGTGAGCGTGCTCAATACCTTTGGGCTTGCCGGTTGTGCCGGAGGTGTACAGAATGAACAGCCTATCCTCCGGATCAAGCGGGACGGTTTCACACTTGGTGGACTGGCCAGCTACGAAATCGTCATAATAGACATCTCGGCCCTCAGTCATGGGCACAGAGACTCCTGTCCTCTTGACTACTATCACCTTCTTAACGGAGGGTGAGTTCTTCAAGGCCTCATCGACATTAGGCTTGAGGGGCAGGGGTTTTCCGCGCCTGTAGAAGCCGTCGGCAGTGACGACGACCTTGGCCTCGGCATCGTTGACCCTGCTGGCCAAGCCGCCTGAGGAGAATCCAGAGAACACCAGTGTATGAATAGCTCCGATCTTGGCGCATGCCAGCATGGTGATGGGCTGCTCTGGAATCATAGGAAGGTACGTAACAACTCGGTCTCCCTTCTCTACTCCCACGCTCTTGAGGGCGTTGGCCAGCCTGTTGACTTCTCTATAGAGCTGATAGTAGGTGATAGCTTTTGCATCGCCCACGGGCTCGCCGACGAAGTAGTAAGCTACTTTGTTGCGTTTCTCGGAGTGGGCATGCCTGTCAACTGCATTGTAGGCCACATTGACCTTGCCGCCAGTAAACCACTTGTAATGGGGCTTTTCGGAATCGTCGAGAATCTGGGTGTAGGGCTTGAACCAATCGACGAAGGTCCTGGCCATCTCATCCCAGAATTCTATGTAATTGTCCGAGCACCACTTGCGCATTTCATTCTCAGTCTTGAAGCCCTTATTCTTCATCCACTGATACGAATTCGAGTGCTCAATAATCCATTGCGGAGTATTGAAAATCCTTGTCTCTTCCTGGAGAACAGCCGTTTTTGCCGTATCCGATTTCATATTATAACATACCTTATTATGGTATATTAGGATTTCGCTCCATCTCTTATTTCAAACCATCATCCGAAAAGAAACATATCTGCAGCCGTTTCTGCGACATCACGAAAACTTTATCAATCAAATATTATGTTATATCATCTTGTGAAACAATTATCTGTACTAGTGGAAGATGATGTTCTAGAGGCTATCGAGAAGCGCATATTGGCCTCTGGCCGCAGCAAGAGCGACGTCGTCAGGGATCTCCTAATAATCGGCCTGAAAAAACCTCCCACTTCCGCATACAGAGATCTTGTAATGGATGCCATTGCAGCACATGAAAAGAGATTTCACGCAACGGAGAAAACTGAGGAACCATGAAGAATAAGAGATGCAAAAATAAAAAAATTTATGCCTTGGCCAGCCCCCTGGCCTCGCGGGCTATGCGAGCTGCGGCCTCCTTTCTCATCATCTCCGCAAACTCCCTCTGAGTGGAATAGATCAATGCACCCGTGGGGCATGCGGCCACACAGGCAGGAACCTCCAGGCTCTTGCAGCGGTCGCATTTAACCGCCATTCTCACCTCTTTCTTCCGGCCTACAACTCCGTAGGGGCAGATCATGGCGCACATCCAGCAGCCCATGCAGTTCTCTTCAATGCGTTCCACCACACCGCTTAGCGAGTCCTGAACCAGGGCTCCGGTGCGGCAGACGGCAACGCAGGGGGCATCCTGGCAGTGCCGACAGATCATGGGCACATTCCTGCCCTCTGCCTTCTCCACATAAAGCAGGCGAACGGGCACAGGCTTCTCCGAGATAGAAGAAATGAGGTTCTTGGAGATGGAGTGCTCAATCGCGCAGGCCATCTCGCAGGATCGGCAGCCCATGCACCTCTCCAAGCGGACGAATATCTCCTTATTCTCCTTCATCGCAATCACGCCAAGCCCAGCTTCCTGCGCTGGCTATCGATATGCTCAATCATCAGGCTTGCGGCTTTCACCGGATCGGGCTCCACGGCAAAGCATGCTCCTACCACGTCCTTTGCGCCGGAGGTGAGAAGATCGGCCACTGCTTTGCTTCCCATGACAGGTGGAACGGTTCCGAGGACCGTGAACACTCCAGAACTGACCACATATGCGCCGATGGATACCGCTTTCTCGCTCATCCACTCAGGAGCTGCCCCTGCTGCCGGCAGGTCGCTTATGTCCACTCCCAGAGCATTGGCCAGGGCGGCGGCAGCGACCAGAATGCGGCTGATATCCACGCATGAGCCCATGTGAAGGACCGGGGGAACTCCTAGGGCCTGGCAAACTCCCTTCAGGCCGTCGCCCGCCTTCTCTGCTGCTTCCGGCTGGAGGAGGCCAGCCTTGGCGCAGGCCTGGGCGTTGCAGCCTGTGGTGAGGACCAAGACGTTGTTCTTGATCAACTCCCGTACCATGCCGATATGTCCGAAATCCTGAGTGATCTTGGGATTGTTGCAGCCCACGACAGCTCCTATGCCCCGGATGCTTCCGCTCTTGATGGCCTCTATCAGCGGGTCTAAGCTTCCTCCTAAAGCGGAGACTATCGCCTCTACCGAGAATCCGGCCATGCATCGGGTCTTGATATCGGGGATCTGGACCCGGGAGGGATCGCGGTTGCGGAAGTTTTTGATTGCAGTGCGCACGATCTCTTTGGCCGTCTCTCCAGCGGTATCCTCATGGAACTCCATGTGGGTCGCGCCGGGGAACTTGGCTTTGGGCGAGGTGGATATGAACTTGGTGTGGAAGCAGCTGGCCAGGGGGCCCAGGGCGGGCATGATGCACTGCACATCCACCACCATCGCCTCCACCGCGCCGGTGGCCATTATCAGCTCCTGGCTGAGGAAGTTGCCCGCCATTGGCACTCCCTGGCGCATGAGCAGCTCATTGGCAGTGCAGCATATCCCGGCCAGGTTGATCCCCTTCGCTCCTTCGTTTCTTGCCAGCTCGATCATATCTGGATCGGAAGCAGCAGCAACTATCATCTCCGAGAGCAGGGGCTCGTGGCCGTGCACGATGAGGTTGACCTGATCGGGCTTTATGACCCCCATGTTGGCCTCAGAGAATAAGGGCTTAGGAGTGCCGAATATGACGTCCTGCAGCTCAGTGGCGATCATTGAGCCTCCCCAGCCGTCAGAGATGCTGGTCCTGAGGCCATGCAGTATGAGGTTCACATAATCGTTGTCCACGCCGATATGAGTTCGGTGCATGCATTCCACTATCTCCCTGTCCACGCCCCGGGGGTCGATTCCCAGCTTCTTCCACAGCTCGAGCCTTTGGGGCGGAACCCGGCGGGTGAACTGGATGGGGCCGTCCTGTTTTCCAAATTCTGCCAATATGGCTGCTGCCAGGAGGGCAGGGCTGTCCACTCCGTACTCTTTCATCAGCCGATCGAGCTTCTCCTGGTCCTTGATGCCATAGGAGGGGGCTTTGCCCTCCACTATGAGCTGGAAGGCATGGGCTACATCCCTCCCGTGGTCGGAGTGGGCCGCTGCCCCGGCGGCAATGCTCCTCAGTAGGTTTCGCGCCACGATTATGTCTGCTGTGGCCCCGCAGACGCCCGCGCTTGCTCCCTCCCCAAATGGATCAATTCGACAGGGTCCCATGTTACAGTTTCTGCAACATATGCCCAGCTCGCCAAAACCGCATTGAGGCTGCTGTTTTTCCAGTCTATCCCAGGCCGTCTCCAGTCCGGCCTTCTCGCAGGCGCGGAGCATCTCCTGGCAGGCTGGGTCTATTGATTTGCTGCGAACATCATTGGTCATTTTCCAATCCCTCTATAGTGAGCACAAGTAGCGACGGAATCACCATTTAACTATTTAATCATGGTGTTTTGGTCGGAGAGAATTTGCTGAAACAGCGAGGAGCCAATTTATTCACTCTCATAGCCTTGCCACAGCGGACTTCCATATCTTTTCCCTTTCAAACACCCAGCGCCAGCCGCAGGGTGTTTCGCACCGCCGGGGCCAGGCCCAGGGTGATCAGGGCCAGCTTGGTGAGGTTTCTCAGGGATCGGTCATCAATGGCCTTATCGATCATAAAAAGGGCGGGCAGGAGCACGATCAGCTTCAGTGGGTACATGACCGCCGCTGTTCCTGCCAGATCGATGAGGAACGTGGGGACGACATGCTTTTCATAGTAGCCAAACCAGTCCACTCCCAGGTAGGTGGAGCTGGCATCGAGCATATGGGCATAGACGATCATGAGGTTAAACCTGTCATCCAAAAAGGATAGGCCAGATATGGCTCTGCGAGAGAGCAGCAATCCTCCAGTCAGGGCGGAGCCGAGCAGAAATACTGCCCCGATGACCCAGCCGTTCTCCAGGCCCACCCCGAAAAGCAGCATGAGATTGAACAGGGTCCAGGCAAGGCCTATGGCGGCGTAGCCGTGATGGAATTGGTCCCCCTGAAGCCTTCTGGTGAGTATCAGTGATCCAGCGGTGACCAGGAAGACCAGTAAGAATATGAGGGGAGTGATTAATAGATAGCTCCAGGGCGGTTGCACGATCTCAGCGTCCTCTATCACCCTCAAGCTCGAGCCAGCCAGGATGTAGGGCAGGGTAGATAAGACCATCCGCTCATCGATCGCCAGACGATAATGGCGAAAGAGCTTCACCAGTCCCAGTATCGCCAGGCCCAGCACCACCGCCCAGGTGATCGTGTCCACTGGGTTGTAGCTCGTATCATAAATGATGGGGTGGATGTAGTACCTATATATCCAGTCTGCTAAATCGATCACACCAGGTCATTGCACTCTCACAGTATTTCAGTCGATCGAAATATGGCGTGCAAAAAGTATTTATATTGCAGAACGACAAGCATGCTTGTCCATTTTCCGATTTTAGCTGAGGTAATTAAATGGTCGAGGTGTTCAAAGGTACAACTACGGTAGGTGTACTCTGTGATGGAGGTGTAGTCCTTGCATCGGAGAGCCGTGCTACCATGGGCAGCTTCATAGCCAGCAGCCAGGCCAAGAAGATCTATCAGATCGACGACCTGGTGGGTATGACCACTGCCGGAGGTGTAGGTGATGCCCAGTCTCTTGTCCGGATGGTTCAGGTGGAGGCCAGGCTCTATAAGATGCAAAGAGGCGAAGGATTGACGGTCAAGGCCGTCACAACCATGCTCGCCAATATTCTCTCATCCAGACGCTACTATCCTTTTATGGTTCAGCTCATCATGGGCGGTGTGGACAGATACGGCCCTAGGATTTACTCTTTGGATGCCCTGGGAGGTCAGATCGAAGAACGGAGGATTGTCGCTACTGGCTCCGGATCTCCGGTCGCTTATGGCGTATTGGAGGCCATGTACAAGCCGGGTATCAGCGTCGAGGATGGAACTGTTCTGGCGGCTAGGGCAATTCATAACGCTTTGAAGCGAGATTCCGCTTCTGGTGATAAGATCGAGCTCGTTAGGATTACAGATAAATATGAGGAGGTAGGCGAGCCGGAGTATTCGGAGATTATGAATCTCATTTAATCTTTTTTGGATGTGTAATATTGTCGGTAGAAGAAGTACTTTTTGAGCTCAAACGCAAGGTTCAGAGCAAACTGCCCCCGGACATCAACGTCACGGGGCTGGAGTTCGAGGGTCCGGAGCTGGTCATCTACACCGATGACCCCAAGAAGGTGGCTGATGACGGCGAGATCATAAGGAACCTCGCCAAAGAGCTTCGCAAAAGAGTGGTGGTCCGGCCGGACCTGAAGGTATTGGCAGATCCTGAATCTGCCATAATAAAGATCCAGGAGGTCGTGCCCAAAGAGGCAGTCCTCACCAACTACCACTTCGACGGCGAGACCGGTGAGGTGCAGATCGAGGCGGAGAAGCCCGGGCTAGTGATCGGCCGCCATGGTGCCACCCTGCGGGAGATCACAAAGCTGATCGGCTGGACGCCGAAGGTGGTCAGAACCCCGCCGGTTAGATCTTCGACCATCGCTAATATCAAGGATTACCTGCGCAGCGTGCAGAGCGAGAGAAAAAACATCCTGCGCACAGTGGGCAGGAAGATCCACCGTGATATTGCTTCCAAGGACCAGTGGGTCAGAATAACCACCTTAGGCGGCTGTCGGGAGGTGGGCAGAAGCTGTATGCTCCTCTCCACCCCAGAGTCCCGTATTATCATCGACTGCGGAATAAATGTGGGATCGGATGACTCCGCCACCCCATACCTCTATGTACCTGAGGTCTATCCCTTGAACCAGATCGATGCGGTGGTCCTGACCCATGCTCACCTGGACCATGCAGGCCTTGTTCCCATGCTCTATAAGTACGGCTATGAGGGCCCCATCTACTGCACTCCACCTACCAGGGATCTTTTCGTTCTATTGCAGCTGGATTACATCGAGATCGCGGGCAGGGAGGGGAACCGTCTTCCCTATGACTCAGGAATGATTCGCGAGGCGCTTAAGCATACCATCACCCTCAACTATGGAGACGTTACCGACATTGCTCCCGATACCAAGCTGACTATGCACAACGCCGGGCACATCCTGGGCTCGTCCATCGCCCATTTCCATATCGGTGACGGCCTATATAATGTGGCCTTTACTGGAGACTATAAGTTCGAGAGAACCAGGCTCTTCGATCCGGCGGTCTGCAACTTCCCCCGCCTGGAGACCCTGGTGACCGAGGCCACCTACGGGGGGACGAACAGCATCCAACCCTCTCGCAAGGAGGCGGAGGTCAATCTGATCAAAGTGGTAAAGGAGACCATCAACCGGGGCGGCAAGGTTGTAATCCCCGCTTTCTCTGTTGGCCGCAGCCAGGAGGTGATGGTGGTCTTAGAGGAGGCGATCAGAAAGAAGGTGATCGATGAGGTGCCGGTCTGCCTGGACGGCATGATCTACGAGGCCACCGCCATTCATACTACATACCCGGAGTACCTCAATAACGATCTTCGGGATCTTATATTCCATAAAGGAATCAATCCATTCCTAGCGGAGTGCTTTGTCCAGGTGGAGTCTCCCAAGCAGAGGACGGAGATAGTCGAAGGGCCGCCTTGCGTTATACTGGCGACGAGCGGCATGCTCAATGGCGGACCGGTGATCGAGTATCTCAAGCGCCTGGGGCCGGATGAGAAGAATACCCTAGTCATCGTCGGCTATCAGGCAGAGGGAACCCTTGGAAGACGGATTCAGAAGGGCTGGAAAGAGGTCCCGCTATCAGTCGACGGAAAGACCCAGACGGTGAAGATCAACCTGGAGGTTACAACAGTCGATGGCTTCTCCGGTCACTCCGATCGCCAGCAGCTCATGGAGTACCTGAGGCGCATATATCCCAAGCCCGGCCGGGTTCTAACCAACCATGGCGAGGAGGGCAACTGTCTGGATCTGGCCAGCTCCATCTACAAGAGATACCGGATTCCCACCATGGCTCCCATGAACCTGGAAACCATCAGGCTGATCTGATCTTCAAAAGCTTTATCAAAGAAAAGGCATAATGTCAATCCTAGTTATTACCGTGAGGTTCTTGTGACTGGAAAAAGGACGCGGATCATCAATGATCCATCAGATCTGGTTCCATTATTGCAGGCCTTCGGCTCAGCCGTTCATAAGAAGATATTCGATGAGCTAAGCCGGGAATGGCGAACTGAGCGGGAGCTAGCTGGCCTTTTCGGCGATGACGCTGGCGTCCACAGAAGCGTAGCCCTTCTGCGCAAGAGTGGCCTGATAGAGACGAAGTGGAGGGTGCCTGAGCCCGGGGAGAGCCCGGAGAAAGAGTATCATTCCACCTACTCTCGCATCCAGGCCAACTTCCAAGCCACCATGGAGGATCTGAGCGAGCTGATCAGCCTTACTTTTATGTCCGATGAGGAGCTGAGGGAGGTAACTGAGAAGCTGCAGAAGATGGTTAATGGAGGCAACAACTCGCTTTCTAATCTTTCCCGGGAGCTGGGACTCAGTCAGGTATTCATTCGTGGCGTGGCCAAGAGGGCAGAAGGACTGGCGGTGCGAGGACAGCGGATAGAGCCTTATGAAGAGGATTTCTGATGGCCAATGTATTGCAGAGCAAGAGGGAAAGCTCTCGTTTTCAGATTCTGGTTGAGATTGCTGCCCATCAGCCCAACCTCCGCCAAAAGGAGGTGGCAAACAAGCTTGGTGTCACCCCTCAGGCGATCTCCGAGTACATCAAAGAGCTGGTGGTAGACGGCCTGGTAACTACAGACGGCCGCATGCGCTACAGCATCACCAAAGAGGGCGTGGAGTGGCTGCTGGAGAGCGCTGCTGAGCTGAAGCGATATGCTCGGGTGGTGATGGAGGAGATCATCAGCCATGTGTCCGTCTGGACGGCGATAGCTGAATCCGATTTGGTCGAGGGAGAGAGTGTCTCCTTGGAGATGAGAGGCGGCCTATTGTATGCCAACAAAAAAGAAAATATCGAGGCCAGCGGGATTGTCATTGCCAGTGCCAGCGAAGGGGAGGATGTGGGCATCTCAGACTTGCGGGGATTGATAAGCCTGGAGGAGGGGAGGATAACCCTATGCAAGGTTCCGCGAGTGCAAGCAGGCGGATCGAGAGGGGTTGACCTGGAGGTTTTGAAAGGCCTGCTCTCAGAGGAGAGGATGGTGGGGTGCCTGGGAATTGAGGCCCTGGTGGCTCTGAAGAAGGCCGGCAGGAAGCCGGATGTGCTCTTCGGTGCCAAGGAGTTCGCGGTGGAGGCGGCATACCATGGAGTCAGCTCTCTGGTGGTGAGCGTGGACGAGCAGATCCCCGGCCTTTTAACTCGCCTGGAGTCCGAGGGCCTGAAGTACGAGCTCATAGATCTCACTCTTGGCTGAATCGAACTCGCAGATTCAAAGATGACTTTTCAGGTTCTTGCTCAGGCGGACAGGTCTCGCATACAGTTATTGCCCCAGAGCGGGGACAAGGTTCTCTTCGAGGGCCATTTGCGCTTGAAGGATATGCCCCAGGGGCCAAGGGTCTTCAAGTTCCTGGTCAAGAAGGAGAATGAGGCCGAGAGGTACCTTCCTCCAGAGGATGCAATGAGGCTGCTTCGCAAAGCCGGGGCCATCTATCTTGTCAGGGGGGACTCGGCTCTGGAAAAAAGGTTCCTGGAGCTATTGGAGTCCTACCAGCTGCAGTACCGCTTCGTCCAGGTCTGCGGCCATTGTCTGGGGCAGAAGAGGGTGACCTATGTGGGGCGAGATGCCATAACCTACAAGGGCGCCCGCATCTGCGAGAACTGTGCAGCAGCAGAGCTTCTCCGAGAGGCTGATTTTCATCATCTGAGCCGTCCTGCCAAGTCCCATCTGGCCAGGATCCTGAAGAAGAGGCGATCTTTGGATGATGTCATCGGCCTGCTATCTTTGCAGAGGCTTGAGCCTGAGCTAACCCGGTTTGATTTCATTCCCGCCAGCCATGAGGAAACTGGTCTGCCCCTGGATTCAATCGACCTGCCTGGACCCCTTAAGGAGCTGTTGCGTCGCAGGCTGACAAGACTCCTGCCCGTCCAGTCCAGGGCGATCTCCGCCGGTCTCCTGGAAGGAAAAAGTCAGCTGGTTGTATCAGCTACAGCTACTGGTAAGAGCCTGATCGGAGAGATGGCTGGGATAAAGAACCTTTTGCAGGGAAAGGGCAAGCTACTGTTTCTGGTGCCTCTGGTGGCCCTGGCCAACCAGAAGTACGATCAGCTCTCCGCTTATAATGAACTGGGCTTTCAGACATCCATTCGGGTGGGAACAAGTCGCATCCGTCTGGGAAAGAAGAGGAAGATCGTCCAGAGCCTTAATGCTGACATAATATCCGGCACCTACGAGGGCATAGATCAGGTGATCCGCACCAAAAAGAGCCTGGGGCGGGTGGGAACGGTGGTGATCGATGAGGTTCATATGCTGGAAGATGCTGAACGCGGCCATCGTCTGGCTGGGATGATCGCCCGCCTGAGAAATGCTGCCCCAGAGGCGCAGTTCATCTTCCTCTCCGCCACAGTAGGAAATCCGGGGGCCCTGGCCAAGCAGTTGAATGCAGCTTTAGTGGAGTACGAGGTGCGGCCGGTGCCCATTGAGCGCCATCTCATCTTCTCCTCGGGAAAAGAGAAGCGAACGCTCTTGCGCCAGTTGGTCGCCCAGGCGGAGAAGCTGACATCGTCTACCGGCTACCGTGGCCAGACCATAATCTTCACCAACTCTCGCAAAAATTGCTATAACCTCGCTCAGGCGATCCCCGGGGCGGCAGCTTATCATGCCGGCCTGCAGTATCCAGAGAGGAAGAGAATCGAGGAGCTATTTGGCCAGGGAAAGATCAGCACTGTGGTGACGACCGCAGCTTTGGCCGCCGGGGTAGACTTTCCCGCCTCCCAGGTAGTCTTCGAGTCCCTGGCCATGGGCATCAACTGGCTGAATGTGCACGAGTTCAACCAGATGCTGGGAAGGGCAGGCAGGCCGGGCTATCATGACCTGGGATTGGTCTACATCTTGGCCGAGCCAGGCCGACGGTTCTCCTCTGGTCGGGGGGAGTCAGAGGATGAGATGGCACTTGCCCTTCTGCATGGCGCTATGGAGGATGTGGCCCCGGAGTTCTCGGATGAGCAGCAGCAAGAGGAGGTCTTGGCCAATGCGGTCGCCTCCAGATCCCGTCAGGAGCTGGAGAAGCTGCATGATCTAACCCTGGGTCTGGATGATCTGGATAGCGCCCTGAATTCTCTCGAGAGGGCAGGTTTGGTCAAAGGCTTTGAGCCCACCCGCCTCGGAGCGGCAGCAGCAGCCCATTTTCTCACCCCAGATCAGACAAATCTCATCGCCAAGAGGATTGGTAAAGGAAGATCCGCTTTGGAAGTGGCAGTTGAACTGGAGGGTTTTGAGGCTATTTATCTGAAGTTCGCCGAGCATATATCCACCAAGCTGCATATGCAGGTCTCCCAGAGGGCTCTGCATGGCTCATTTTTGGATCTATTGAGCAGCTCCGACCTGAACCAGCTGGAGAGGAAGATTCAGAGATACTGCCTGGACTTCGTCCGCGACTTTCTCCGCTGCACCTGCAAGGAGTCTCCCTACTGCGGCTGCGTCCAAAAAAGCATATCATTGTCCATTCTCGATCTGAGGGCGGAAGGCAAGAGCCCGGAAGAGATCATCGATTACTTCAGCGATAGATATGGAATGTATGCCTACCAGGGCGATCTGATCAACTATTTAGACCAGATGGTACGCTATCTGGAGGCCATAGGATCTGTGGCCAGAGTGCTGGGAAAGCCAGAATTAGCGAAGGAGGCGGAGGAGTGGAAGAAAAAGATCGAGGGGGAGTGATCTGATCGCCAAACCGAAGCCTCAGGGATGAGAAAAAAGGTCCTCTTCGACATTTGAAATATATTGCAGGATTTAAATGATGCCTTTTGACTTGAGGGCCACCTTCATTTCTGCTACTTCGCTTTCCAGCTTATCGAACCTCTGGTCCATGCGGCCCTTTATCTCTTTCCTGGATTGCCTCACCTCTTCGATGAGAGTCTCCTGGCCGGATAGCGTATCCTTTTGCAGATCGATCATGACATCCATCTTGCCGCTCAAATTATCATTCATTTGATCGATCTTATCGCTTAAATTATCATTCATTTGATCGATCTTATCGCTTAAATTATCATTCATTTGATCGATCTTATCGCTTAAATTATCATTCATTTGATCGATCTTATCGCTTAAATTATCATTCATTTGATCGATCTTACCGCCAATATTTTGATTCATATTATTCACGGCGACGATCAGATTTTTGAGATGGTCTGCTGCCGTATCCAGCCGAGAATCCGTCTCTCCTCTATCCACCAGCTTATAGAACCGATTGACGTCGTCCCTTGGGGTGGAATACTCCTTCTCTATGCTGGATACATCAATCAGGGTATTCTTGATGCAGATGGCCTCTTCAAACCACTTCAGCTTATCCTCATCCCCTTCGGCTATGATCTTGACCCGGCCATCATCCAGGTTCTCAACCGTCCCCTTCAATCCCAGCACCCGGGCTATATCCGTGACCCTGGCACGGTATCCCCTCTGATGCACGTTGCCCGAGACATAGGCAGTAAGCCTCTTCATCAATATGAGGATTTTATGCTCTTTGTATATGATTATATCGTCTTGCCTGAAAAATCAATGCAAAGTGATGGATGAAGGGCATGGCCGAGGGTTCGGACCCGGAGCGTTCTCGGGGCGCTAAGATGATATAAATAAAGTGCAAACAAAGCCATGGGAGCCTGCTTGTATTAATACATCCGGGCATCATAAACATGAGGAGAATACATGAAGATATCAGCGTTAATACCGATTGGCATGGTCTTTATAATGATTATAGCAGCCCTGACCATCAGCGCATCAGCTGGGTGCTCAACTTGTTCTAAGGAAGGGGACTGGACCCTAAGCGCAACCAGCTTCCTGGAGGGTATTCCCATTAATGAAACCCAACAGGATTATGGACCAAAGGCAACGCGCATGACCACTTCTCAGTTTGAGAAAGAATCCGGGGCTGAGAAGGAGAACCCAGAAGGCACAGCAATTGCCGCTCCCGCTCAGATTGAACCCACTGCTAACACGGGTTCCGGGCCAGCTATATTCCTGGTGAGCATCAATGCCGATCCGATAAATGTGACAGCAGGCAGCACCGTCAATATCACTGCTTTGCTTGCCGCCGCTGGTGATGGACTGACTACAAGCGACAATAATAGCACTTCTGACAGCCAGAGCAGAATCACCGCCAGCGCCACTATAATTAATTCTACAGGCATCAATTCGGGAAATGCGGTCTTGATCAAGGGCTCTGGGAATGAGTATACCGGCATTTGGAATGCCAATGTCCCTCCAGGCAAATACAGCGTCAACGTGTCTGCCGCATCATTGCAGGGAAGTGAGACCTTCAATGGTGTTCTGCAGATAAATGTGCTCGAATAGGGCCTTGAGGCCATGCGGGTGGCAGGCCCATTAAAGAAGCTCGGATAACATCCGCCTTCGAGGCAGATCGGTCTCCATAAGACGAAACTTGGGACGGAGCCTTCCCCTGAATTTGCTCCAGGTGAAGAGGAGGATGGTGTTGGCGCTATCCGTCTCCATTTGTTTATTTTTCAGGCTCTCCAGATCCTCTTTCTCCTCTGCTGTCAGGTCGATATCGAACTCTCTGCCGGTCTTCCAGTTGAAAAGTCGGGCCAGAAATATAGTTCGAATGTGCTCCTGTCTACCTCTGGAGAGCTCCTCTTCGGCAAACAGATCTGCAGCATACTCCACCGGGCTTTTTATCCTCTGGCACTTCTCATCCGGCTGGCATAGCTCAAGATCCTCAATGCCCAGGTCGGGATAGCCCTTGCTCTGCCGCTGCATAGTCTCGCACTTTGGGCAGTTCATATTCCCAAACCATTTCCTGTAGATCCTCTCCTCTGTAGATATAGCACCCCGCCAGAGGGATCCTGCCTCCTTTTCGTTCCAACCGCATTGGCCCAGGAATGAGGCCAGGATCGCTCCTCTCCTGTGCATTCCCTTTTCGCCTCCAGGCCCTCTAATTATATTCTTTATGCAAGGAGGGAATTCGCTGGCTGAAATTGCATTTAAAGAGATCCAGATCGTCTCCTCATGCTCTTCTATTGCCAGCACTGATATGGGAATCTCCTCCTCGACCTTGGCAGAAGGATGTGATCTGGGTGGTGGTGGCATTTTCTGCTCAATCTCTTCTCATTCTCGCTTGTGGCCTCCCTCGAAGTAATCGTGGGTATCCTTATCCGGCCGGGCCTCCTGAGGTGCGGGGACCAGACCCTTTTCCACCTCATAGCTCATCCTCTTCTTGAGAATGCACCCTCCTTTGCGCAGCCCTCCTAACGGATTTTTGGGAGTGCCCATGGAGTTCATGCATCGAGCCATCACCGCTGCTCCTCTGGCCAGGCCATCGTCCACGAAGACCACATTTCTGTCCGTATGATCATACAGCCCGAGCTTATCTATCTCCTCTAAGATCAGGCGGGGCTTGTTGCCTGTGATACCCGCCCTACCGGTCACACCAATGGCGGTCTTGCCGGTGACTATGCCCTCCTCGACCCCAACCTGGACCAGCCTGCGGGCCACCCGGGCCATGGCCAGATCCAGAGCGCCAAAGAGTACCTTCAGATCTCGGCTTTTGGCGCTATTGATATCCGCGCCGATTCCGGAGAGCTTCTCCAGGTCGCTGCCGTTTACCCCCACGTCACAGCCGATGAGGACCACATTGTTCTTGGCCGCTGCATCTGGATTCACCGGAACGAGGCCGTATTTTTTGCGGTTTAATGGAACCTTTTCGATGATCACCAGCTCGTCAATCCGGTCGGCATAGGCCTGGGCCTCCTTTCCATAGTCGGGCTTCAGGCCAGCGTCGAATATGTCCAGGGTCGCCCCTATCTTCCTGTCCACCAGCCCTGTGCCCTGGACCACGGCATCAGGTATGGCACCAGCGAGGCCCAGTAGGTTGCCAATGGTATGGGCATAGGGCAGCTCTTCGCTCGTCACCCTTCCGTCCAGGGTGGTGCCGAAGTCCATAGAGAGGCAGGGGTTTCGAAAGTCCACATCTGTCCAGCGGCTGCCCTCCTTGATTCCGGCGGTGGCAAGCTCTCCTTCCATCTCGTTGGCCACCACCTCTACTCCGGTGGACCCCTGGGGCGGGAAGCAGGAGGCCACCGCTCCCATGAAGATGACCTTCTCGATCATGGTATATCTCTTGAACTTCTCCAGGATGTTGTGTATGCTCATCGCCGGGGTCATGAGCCGGGGAGGGACGCCGGCATCGAGGCAGCCCTGGGCCAGGGCTTGAATGAATATTCCTACCTGCTCGGGAGAGTCCAGCTCGGCCACTACACCGGTTGAGCGCACCACGAAGTTCAGATCGGTCTTGATGTCCAGCCGAGCTCTATCGTGGCTCTCGATCAGGGTGTCCTTTACCAGCTCGGCAACGGACTCCTTGGTGAGGGGCGTGCCATTGATGGTATGGGCAAAGATCTCTTCTCCTGGTTTTGGTGGCCTCACATCTCTGGTCATCTTTACCGTCTTGTTCACGATGTAGGTCTTGCCGGTATTCAGATCGGTAGCAGTGAGTATGCTCTTAGTGGTGGTATTGCCCACCTCCACCGAGGCCACGATGTAGAAGGGCTTGCTCCTCAGATCCAGGTAGTTGAACGGCGGGCTTTCCGCTATGCGTGGTTTCATTTTCGGCTTGAAGAGGCGACCGAGGTTCATGGCAGAAAAGAGAGCGCTGGAGACATTAAAGCTTTGGGTTGAGGGATCAAAATCCCAGATGCGCTAAAAGGATGCTCTTCTCCCGATTATGTGGGTAAACTACTCCGGCCTAAAGACCGGAGCTTTCAGTAGCCCTGAAAGGACTGCCTTGATATTTGGAAGTACTTCCGAGCCTCCAGGCCGGTCTACATAGCGGCCCAAGAAAGCTATATTCTTAGCACCATTGAAATCAGCATCGCCCGACCAGCCACACACAGGACACTTGAAGCTCTTGCCGTTCCTGATTCCATGCTCACCGCACTGATGGCACGTCTGGCTGGTGTATGCGGGGTCCACCAGAACCAGAGGAACACCAGCCGCGAGAGCCTTATAGCTAAGGAACTCCTTAAGCTGGTAGAAGGCCCAACCATTGACTCTTCGTCTATGGTTTTTTCCTGCTTTCTGGTTGACGCCTTCTCTAATTCCGGTTAGATCTTCCAGA
>Ga0209718_1000290_pt1:0-25000 | contig 71512 bp, 61 predicted proteins | sample AD_JPNAS1_MetaG_FD_184420 | JGI IMG/M metagenome (GOLD analysis project Ga0209718, IMG submission 184420) | Active sludge microbial communities of municipal wastewater-treating anaerobic digesters from Japan - AD_JPNAS1_MetaG (SPAdes) (version 2) | ecosystem: Engineered > Bioreactor >...
AGAGCTTTGAATAACCGCCATTTTTGTCATTTCGACCGAAGGGAGAAATCCATGTCCCGAATACAATGAGGGATCTTAGGATTTCTCAGTCGCTTGCGCTCCTTCGAAATGACATCGGGGGCAGGCTCGCGCTCCTCGAAATGACATTTTTCAAAGGTCTCATATTATATAAAACACCTTAGGCACTGTTCCGAGATGCGGTTTTCTCACTATACTGTGCCTTTCTCGTAACATCTTGCTGACTTCAGAATCGGCTTTTGCAAGATCACCAAATACGATAGCATTTTCTTTACAAGCCTCAACACATGCCGGCAAAAAACCCCTTGCAATCCGTTCCTCACAAAAATTGCATTTCTCTACAACACCCTTTGTTCTTGTGGGAAAATCCTGATAAACGGTTTTTAAAAATAATCTCGGATCAAACCAGTTGAAACTTCTTGCACCGTAAGGACAAGCAGCCATGCAATATCTGCACCCTATACATCTATGATAGTCCATCATGACTACACCATCTTCCCTCTTCCATGTGGCCTTTGTAGGGCAGACCTTTACGCATGGTGGATTTTCACAATGATTACAAAGCAATATTACGGGAAGGTTCTTCAATCCATCTTTATAGGGTGTATGGATATTTTCTGGAAAGGCTGAAGCATAGGGTGTTTTCCATATCCATCTTATTTCTTCTTTGGGGCTTTTCAATGATGGAACATTGTGGACAATATTGCACGCATCAACACAATCCATGCAGTCAGGTCTTTTTGCGCATGCCTCAAGGTTTATCACCATTGCCCATCTTCGGATAGTGTGGGGTGTTTTTTGTTTCGACTGGCTGGCTGACAAACATTTTGGCACAAGGCCAAATACAGAGGACAATGATATGCCTGCAACAGATAATCCGGTTATTTTCAAAAATTTCCTTCTATCCAATGCAACCCCTCACAATCTTCGCTTCTGCCTTCACCTGTTACCCTCTGGCTGAACCATACCAATAAGCACATCTTTTGGCACAACATGGCAGTCCCAGCATTTAGGTTTTACACCTGCATAATCATGACATCGATCACAAAACTGTGCCTTGCTGGAATGGCATCCAAGGCACGTACCGGTTAGGCTTTTGTTGTAGAGCCTCCCATCAACTGCTTTATGGATCCTAATCCCGTCTCTCACAACTGATTCTTTCCAATTATTCAGTAAATCCATATGCTTAGACTTCATATATAATGTGTTTTCAACACATCGTTCAGCATCTGTCCCAACTTTAATTATCGGTACAAACCCGATGTTGCCGGTAAGGTTACCGTACCAGAGTGGAACAAGCGCAACGAGAAGAAATACAATGATGCCCAAAACTATCTTTAATTTATCGAATATCATCAACGGCCTCATCCGCTAAAGCCTCTCCACGAAGGTTTGTCGTCCTTTCTGTCTCGCCTTCCATAATAAGCGCATTACCAAGAAGTTCATGGACACCGCAAACACCAACCTCTGGAACCCAATAATCAAGCAGCGGAGGAAATGCCGCCTTGTCTATCGCACATATACAGGCAAGCATATTCACTCCATGCCTTTCTTGCACATATTTTACCGCATTGGCTCGAGGGAAACCCCCTCTCAGCCTCATTTCAAGGTTCTCATCAGCGCCAAGACCGGCACCGCTTCCACAGCAGAAGGTCTTTTCCCTTATTGTATTTTCCGGCATCTCATAAAAATTATTACATGTATTCTTTATAATGTACCTTGGCTCTTCTAAAAGTCCCATACTCCTCGCTGGGTTACAGGAGTCATGAAATGTAATGCTCCATTTGTCATTCCGTGATTTATCAAGTTTAAGCGCATTGTTGTATATAAGATCAGCGGTGAATTCACATATATGAATCATCTTTGTAGATTTCGCATTCTCGAACTTGGTGCCCGTAACAGGTGAAACCGGTTCTTCTAAAAAATCTGCAGGGCCATTAAATGTATCCATATACTGATGTATGGTCCTCCACATATGACCACACTCTCCACCGAGAATCCATCTTACGCCAAGGCGTTTAGCCTCGGCATATATCTTGGCATTAAGCCTCTTTGCGAGTTCAGCAGAGTGAAAAAGTCCAAAATTACCTCCTTCTGACGCATAAGCGCTCCACGTGTAATCGAGGCCAATCTCACGAAACATCATGAGGTAACCAAGCAACGTAAACCAGTGTGGATTGGCAAAGTAATCTGCTGAAGGCGCCACAAAAAGTATCTCTGCACCTTTTTTATTAATAGGCGCCTCAACGGATATACCCGTAAGGCCTTTTATCTCGTCTATCGCAAAATCAAGGGTCTCCTTAAATGCGTGAGGAGGGACACCAAGGTGGTTCCCTGTACGAAAACAATTCGATGCCGGCTCTATAACCCATTGGACATTACATCCCACCCTGTTAAGCAAATCTCTCCCCATCATAGTTATTTCACATGTGTCGATGCCATAAGGACAATAGACGGAACAGCGTCTACACTCTGTACATTGGTAGAAATAATAGAACCATTCTTTTAAGACATCCTCGTCAAGGTCTCTTGCACCAGCAAACCTCCCGAAGAGCCTTCCGCTGAGAGTAAAATATCTCCTGTAAACCGAACGTAAAAGTTCTGCACGAAGCACAGGCATATTTTTCGGATCACCGGAACCAAGAAAAAAATGGCATTTGTCGGCGCACGCACCGCATCTGACACATATATCAAGAAAAAGCCTGAAAGAACGGTGTTTCCTGAGAAGATCAGCCATTCCGCTAAGGATGACCTCTTTCCAGTTTTCTGGCAATTTCCAGTCCGCATCTGCAGGATTCCATTCCCGTTGATTGGGAAGACCAAGGTAGCTCTGATGCTTCAGTGGGGCGCTGTATAAATAAGTCCCCCTTCGAAAATCTGGCTTTGAATTGAACCAATCCTGATTTTCAGATGATAGGCAAACATCATTCAAGATTTCATCAGGTTTTTTAAGCCTTTCTTCAGCCATTATCTTCCTTACTTTTTCTGATTTTTCTTTTCTCCACAGGCAGTCCAGCCTCTTTCAGCGCACTTCTGAACTCGTTTTCCCACTCTTCATATGTGTGCACCTTTACCGGATAATCCCATGGATTAACATGTCTTTTTGCGCGGCTGTCGTTCTTCAGATTCCTCGTTGGACTCAAGAAGACACCCCCTAAGTGCATAAGTTTGCTGAATGGGAAATAGATTAGAAGGACACATACAAAAAAGATGTGTACATAAAAAACCGGGCTCATATCGGCTATTACAAATGGTTTAAAGGCAAGCATCCCCATTACCATTCTCTTAATAGACATAACATCCGCTTTATAAACATACTTCATCAAAACCCCGGAAACCAGGATCGCAAAGATAAGATAAAGTGCAAAATAATCTGTAAAAATGGATATAAGCCTCATCCTGGAAGAAACAATCCTTCTTAAAAGAAGAAACAAAAGGGAGAGCAATATAAAAACATCTGTTAAATAAAAATTCAACGAACCGAACTGAAACATACCATCTATATTCTGTAAAAATACAGTATATCTCGGCACAGGTTCAACAAATAACTTTAAATGTCTTACCAGTATGATAAAAATCGACCAATGAAAAACAAGTCCACCAAGCCACAACAATCTGCTCGCATCATTCGATAGTATTTGCCCCTTTTTTAACTCAGTTTTATCGTTTCTGAAAAGGGAACGAAAAAACACTATTTCTGATGCCATTCTGCGTATTAAACCCCAGGACGTAAAAGGGCTTTGCACTTTATCCGATTTAATCCATAGCAGAGATCTTTGCTGGCCGCATACAGTAGGAATACAGAATGGAACGGGTGAACGTGCCCATATCACTACCCTGTATATACATCCAGATATAAAGATGAAAGATGCAGCATATGGAAAAACAACCCCAAAAAGAAATGTGAACTTAAACCAAACAACACCGGTCAAGCAGACCAGTAAAAGCACCAATATGCCTATCACAGGAAGCAAAATGCTCACCGATAAACACCCCTCAATATAATGTTCCAGAATGAAACTCGTCAAACATCGTTCCTAAACACCTACCACACTGCCCAATTATACACAAAAAAACTATTTTGATAAAAGAAAAATTTGAGAAGTTTGAACCTTGACGTAAAATCAACTGTCTGTTAGAATTGTCAAACAAATCATATTAGTACGTTGCAATTAAAACAATCAAGGAGGACAACCATGGAAGGAGAAAGAATATCACATCATGAATCAATAAGAAGGGCTTACGAGAGGATCAAAAAAGACGGCATTACAAATATATGGGACCGTTATGAGGCACAGGGTCTTGGCAGCAACCCTGATCAGCGCTGCCCCTTCTGTCAGGAAGGGGTAAGGTGCGACCTTTGTTCAAACGGACCATGCAGGGCAGATGTGGCAAAGGACAAAAGGGGCGTATGCGGCATCACAGGAGATGGCATGGCCATGCGCATGATGCTTTTGAGAAACGTTCTGGGCGCCTCCACATACCAATACCACACTGAACAGACCATTAAAACCCTGAAGGCGGTAGCAAACGGTAAGACACCTTTTAAGATTAAAGATCCGGATAAACTAAGAACATTTGCAAAAAGATTTGATATACCGTCCGATCTCCTCCCAGAAGACGAAATTGCGCTGTTGCTGTGCAGCTATGTTGAGGCTGATTTCAACAGAAAATACGACGAACCGAGCTACATAGTTGAAACCCTCGCACCCAAAGAGCGATCCGCCCTCTGGAAAAAGCTTGGGATTTTTCCTGGCGGTATATACGGTGAGATGATGTTTGCAACAAGCTCGTGCCTTACAAATGTTGACGGTTATTACGTAAGCCTCGCACTCAAGGCGATGAGGCTATCCATAGCTATGGCATATCAAAGTCAGATTGTAAACGAATATTGCCAGGACATCCTTTTTGGAACACCAAAGCCGCATCCCATGCGTGTTGACCTTGGGGTGCTCGACCCTGACTATGTAAATGTATTGCCCAATGGTCATGAACCGTTTCTCGGTTTTGCAATGGTTGAACTTGCAAGAAAACCTGAATGGCAGGAACGTGCAAAGGCAGTTGGCGCAAAGGGCGTAAGGATTATTGCTAATATCGAGACCGGTCAGGAGATGATACAGAGATGGGAAATGGACGATGTATTCTACGGTTTTACAGGCAACTGGATCATGCAGGAGGCAGTTCTCGCAAGCGGTTGCGTTGACCTTTTTGCATGTGACATGAATTGCTCGATGCCTATTGACCCCTTTTATGCAGAGAAATATAAATTCAAGCTCATACCTGTCAGTCAGATCGTGGCCTTTGATGGCGTAAAAGACCGAATCAACTATGAGCCTGCTGAAACAGAGAAACAGGCTGCAGAACTTCTTCAGATGGCAATCGACAATTTTATGGAACGCAGGGCAACCGTTGAACCGCTGACAGGACTTCCCATGAGAGAGGCCATTGTAGGCTTTTCTACAGAGAGCATCATTGAAGCGCTCGGCGGAACACCCGAACCTTTGATAAAGGCAATCACAAACGGGACAATCAGAGGCGTTGCTGGGCTTGTATCATGCACCTCACTTAGGGACTCGGGCCAAGATGTGCACAGCGTGCAGATTGCAAAGGAATTGATTAAGCGAAACATACTTGTGCTATCTATGGGTTGTGGAAACGCAGCCATGCAGGTAGCTGGTCTGTGCAGTCTGGAGGCAAAAGAAATGGCTGGAAACGGACTCAAGGCAGTTTGTGAACTACTGAAGATACCACCTGTATTGAGTTACGGAACATGCACCGACACTGGCCGTATTGCTGATTTGCTCGCAGCACTTTCATATTCACTTGGAGGTATTTCTGTTTCGGATCTTCCGGTGGCAGCGGTTGCACCTGAATACATGGAACAGAAGGCAACAATAGATGCCGTGTTTGCCCTCGCATTTGGCCTTTATACATATGTAAACCCTGTCCCAACAGTAACAGGCGGGTCGAACCTCGTCAAACTCCTGACGGAAGATTGCAAACAAGTAACAGGCGGTGTCATGAATGTTGAAAAAGACCCGGTGAAGGCTGTGGACGGAATCCTGGCGCATATCGAGGGAAAACGGGCAAAACTGGGGATATAGAGCCAACAGCGAAAAGATAGAGGGCAAGGGTTGGAGGGTTAGAAGGTTGGAGGGGAGGTATTCACCAGTCCCGAAATTGTGAATGCGATGCTCGATCTGGTAAAACAGAAAACCGAGCGCATTGATTCGCGCTTTCTGGAACCTGCCTGCGGAACGGGGAATTTTCTGACGGAAATCCTGCGCCGCAAACTGGACAAAGTGGAAAAAACCTATCGGTGCAGTCAACTGGATTTTGATCGCTATAAAGAATACAACCGCGGCACGGAACTAGATAAGCCATGCCTATAAATTTATTCATACCGATAAACCGGAGGAGATATTTAACATGCAATTCGATGTCATTGTCAGCAACCCGCCGTACCAGTTGAGTGATGCATGCTTTGGAAGAAGCGCCGCCTGGTTATAGATAAAAAGGCACACATCGAACATTATGGGGATCATGCCTATCATCTTTGTTTGGCAGCGATGGTTGAAAAATATTGTGGGTTTCAGCGGTGTTACAACGTAAAACGTAATATAATGACTGAAAAAAGGGGGTAATATAATGACAAACTTAAATGGGGAAAGAAAAGACACCGGGGTTCACTGGGCGTGGGTGATTCTTGCCGTATGTTTTATTGACCTATACATCAACTATGGAATACGCCTCGGCTACAGTGTCCTGTTGCCGGAAATGATCCGTACGATGGGGTTTACAAGAAGGCAGGGCGGGGATATATTCAACTCATATTTTATTGTTTATATCCTTTTTTCGCTTTTTACCGGCTATCTTACTGACCGACTCGGCGCAAGGAGGGTAATATCTTTTTTTTGCATAATCCTCGGGATAGGCACTATCCTTATGGGGACCGCTCAGAACTTCTGGCAGGCATGTATATTTTACGGAATAGTTGGTATGGGCGGGGCTGCCATGTGGACGCCTATTATTACGCTTGTTCAAAAGTGGTTTGCCGTCAGGAAGAAGGGGATGGCACTAGGCATACTCTCCACAGGATTTGGGCTTGGATTTGCAACCATGGGAAAGTTCTATCCTTTTGTTATATCACGATGGAGTTGGAGGCACTGCTGGTATATACTCGGTGCATCAGCCCTTGTTATGCTTATTGTGAATGCGCTGTTTTTGAGGAGCAAGCCCGAAGATAAAGGACTTGCCCCGTGGGGCCAACAGCCGGAAGATGTTGCAGCACAGAAGGATGTAGCCACCCAACAGACGCAGAAGACAAAATTTTCAGAGATACTAACCCTACCACGTTTCTGGTTGATTGGATTTTCATATCTACTTATTGCCGCTGCCCTGTATCTCATACTTACATTTATGGTTGATTATGCCAGACACCAACTCGGATTCGCTTTCAGCAAGGCATCGATGCTTGCAACTATTCATGGCATTGGACAGATTGTTGGTGTTCTTACCATACCTATGTTGTCCGATTATATCGGTAGAAAGATGACACTTATAATTTCAAATGCATGTGTCGGTTTGTGTATATTAAGCATCATCCTTGCCGGAGGAAATGAATTCTGGCTATATACGAGCATCGGTTTTATAGGGGCTTTTTTCGGTGCAACATTCCCGATGTACGGGGCTGCCGGCGGAGACTACTTCAAAAAAGAGATGATGGGAACCGTTATTGGTGCGCTTACAATATTTTATGGCTCGGGCGCTATCCTTGCAAACAGGATGGGAGGTCATATAAGGGACGTAACCGGCTCATTTTTTATTCCCTTTGTGATAGCATTTGTGGCATCTATTATAGCGTCGGTACTTATGTTTTTTGTGAAGAAAAAATAATATAATGTCTTAGAACCAAGGCAAACATGGAAATCATTGCTGCAAGAAATCTGACAAAACATTACAACTCATTGAAGGCTGTCGATGCAATCAATTTTACAATTTTCAAGGGAGAATGCTTCGGGTTTTTGGGACCAAACGGAGCCGGTAAGACAACGGTGATGCGGATGCTATATTGTTTCTTAATACCAACAAACGGAGATATAAACATTTTTGGTTTGAGTGTTATAAAACATCCTTCAGCGATCAAATCAAGAATCGGCGTAATGCCGCAGGACGACAACCTTGACCTCGAACTCACTGTGTTTGAAAATCTGATTGCATACGCAAGGTATTTTGACATCCCTAAGTCACGATCTTCAAAAATTGCAAGAGAACTTATTGAATATGCTGGTTTATCTGAAAAAGCACATGTAAATATCAAAAACCTCTCGGGCGGCATGAAAAGGTCTTTGCTGCTTGCGAGGGCATTAATCAACAACCCTGAACTCCTAATCCTCGATGAACCAACGACAGGTCTCGACCCACACACCAGACATAATGTATGGGATAAACTCGACGCACTAAAAGCAAAAAGCACAACACTGATCCTTACAACCCACTATATGGAGGAGGCAGAAAGGCTATGTGACCGGGTCGCAATCATGGATTCTGGAAGGATTATAACGATCGAATCGCCGGGGCGTTTGATGGACATCCACGGCGGTAATCTTGAGTATGTGTATCTAAAGCTGACAGGGAAAAGACTGGGGGAGTAATGTGTAAATACATCATACATCATATGCTGCAAAAAGGTTCAAGGATTCAAGCGGTCAGGGTTCAAGCGGTCCGCTTTGTCCGTTTAAGGCTTGCAAAATTGGCAAATCGGCCTTTTCACCTTTTGCAATTTTTTTTCATTCTTTTTTTCTCTATGGGTTATCATCTATGGAATATTTATTAATCGCATTCGAGTTCAATCATGAACATTAAAAGATCTTTTAGGGTATGGCAGAGACACTTTGCGGTATATACAAAACTCTATAAATCAAGCGTTGTTCTTAATTTTGTAGAACCCATATTTTATCTGCTTGCACTTGGTATTGGCCTTGGGGCTTTTATAAAAGACATCAACGGTATCCCTTATGTAAAATTTATAGCCCCGGGCATTATCGCTTCATCGTCAATGTTTGCAGCAACCTATGAATGTACATATGGCACATATGTGAGGATGACTTTCCAGAAGACCTTCGATGCCATACTCGTCACACCTGTGAATATAGATGACCTCTTGGCAGGAGAATTAATCTGGGCAGCAACAAAAAGTATGTTTTACGGCACCATTATCATATTAACCATTTCGATGTTCCGCCTCGTCGATTCCTTTCTTGTTGTGCTTATCATTCCCGTTCTCTTTTTAAGCGGACTAATTTTTGCAGAATTATCGATGATTTGTACGGCCCTTGTCCCTGGAATCGATTCTTTCAACTATTTCTACACACTCATCATGACACCGATGTTTCTTTTTTCTGGTATATTCTTCCCTGTTGATACATTCCCCCCGTTTGTTTCACATATTGCATCATTCACACCCCTTTTTCATCTTACAAATATATGTCGTGCATTTGCTTGGGGAAACTTCCATATACTATCAGATATGATCTGGTTGTTCGGGATGGCAATAATGCTTATACCGTTTTCCTTCATATTGATGCGCAACCGCATCGTTAGATAACGCCATACATCAATGTATCTATTGAACGCTACCGCTTGGAAATCCTATGACATCAGACACTTCCATACATTGGAAAATGAAGCATCATCTTTTCTTCAATCTCATCTATTATGATTCTCGCAAGATCATCGGGTGTATGAACATCATCCCAACCTGTTGGACTATAATCGTCGTCTGGGTTTATCATAAAAAAATTCATCAAACGTACAGGTCTCCATGATGTCATAGCTTCGATCGTTTCAATAACAGAAATTTCGATGTCAACCATGCCCCTGTCTATAGCGCATTTTGCCAATTGAACGGAGTACATCGTTTCAGGGTTCGCCCATTCCCCGATCTTTATTAACATCTCTTTTGCCTTTCTGTTAACAGGAAGTGTATTCAACCACTCAATATCATAGAACTCTTTTTTCATCGTTATCATCCTTTTTCAAGAAATTTTGCCGAGTGCCTCGAATATGACACCGTATCTAACACCGTTCGCGCTGACAAGCATTTCATCCTTTTCAAAACGTTTCATTATCTCTTCCAAAAGGATTGTGCCCTGAAGCAATATGTCTTCTCTGCCTATTTCCATTCCTTTTATCATGACACGTTCATGAGATGTCAAGCGCTTGAGTTCAGCAATAAGGGCTTTGATATCATTAAGTTTAATCTTACAACCATGGACCTTTTCCTTTTCAAAGGTTTGGAGACCTTTTATGATACCTGCCACAATAGTAACTGTCCCGCCTGTTCCAACAAATATATCGGGGATAATACCTGCACAAAACGGTGTGTCAAGCAAACCAAGCACATAATCACGCAATGCTTCGAGTTCATTGATTGTCGGGGGGTCATTTTTAACGAACATTTCCGTCAACTTAACTGAACCCACAGGAAGGGAAACAGCACCTAAAAAACAGCCCTTATCGCCTTTAATAATCTCTGTGCTGCCCCCACCTATATCAGATATAATAACAGAACCTTCACCTATGGATGAATCAACGCACGCTGAACCAAAAGTGTATAGTGCCTCTTCTTTTTCGGTAATTATGTTAATCCTGAACCCCAGTCTCTTTTCAACCATATCTACAAATGTTTTACTGTTTGAGGCATCCCTCAAAACCGCAGTCCCCACACAAAATATTTTGTCTACCTTATTTTCCCTGATAATGTTTTCATATCTTTGCAGAGTCTTAAACGTGCGCTCCATTGCAGAAGCAGATAGCTCTCCAGTACCCCTTAAACCTTCCCCGAGCCTTGTTATGGTTGATATATCAAGGATATCGACAAGATCTGTACCCCCCACAATAGCAAGCAGTACAGCATTGGTACCGATATCAATGCACGCATATTTCATTTGACAACCCCATTACAAATACATATCATAGCCTTTATGCTTTTTAACGGAACAATAATGTTTATGGACTTGAGCGGACTGATTGCATTCGGTTCAGGTATTCTATCGTTTTTCAGCCCCTGCGTGCTCCCGCTCGTTCCTTCGTACCTCGTTTTTATAAGCGGCATAACTGTTACTAATTATAATGAAGTTTTTCCCCTAAAATACAGAAAAAACGTTCTTATTCACTCTGTTGCATTTGTGCTCGGTTTTTCTTTCGTTTTTATATCTATGGGGCTCTCATCATCGTTTATTGGAAACTTATTGTCTTCATACCAAGACTATATCGTCAAGGCGGGCGGGTTTGTCCTTGTTATAATGGGACTGTTTTACCTCAACATCATCAGAATACCGGTTTTCAATCGGGAAAAAGTCATACAGCTTAAAGAAAAACCGATAGGCCTTGCCGGTTCCTTTGTTGTCGGCATAACGTTTTCTCTCGGATGGACACCATGCATAGGGCCAGTCCTTTCCTCTATACTCGTAATCGCATCTACATCAGAAAATGTTTTCAAGGGTGTTTATCTTCTTGGTCTGTACGCCCTTGGCATGGCGATTCCATTTTTGATTTCGTCTTTACTCTGTAATAAACTCATTGAATTTCTGAGACGTTACGGATATATGGTAAAGTATTCAATGAAGATATTGGGAGGGATGCTTATTATTGTAGGATTATTGCTTATTACCTCGTATTTTGGAAAACTGAGCCTTATATTAGGACAAGTATTAACGTTCTAAAATACCCACCAAATAATTCATAAGAAATTGTCCAAAGCCTTCTTACGCCTTTTGTAATATCAGATACACAATGACTTCTATCTTCAGAAATCCAGTTCCTTTAACTCCTGTTTAAATCTTGCCTTAAACCTGTTAAGCACCTTATTCTCAATTTGTCTTACGCGTTCCCTGGAAATCTTGAATTTTTCACCTATCTCCTGCAATGTCATGGATTCATCTGTCATTATCCTGTGTTCGAATATAAATAGCTCCTTTTCGTTTAAGTCCTTTTTAAATTCCGCCACCCTCTCTGAAAGCATACTGTCCATTTCCCTGTCAGTAACAATCTCCTCAACATTGTCACCTGTTTTTATCATATCCATTAGAGTGTCGTCACCTTCTTCATGAACTGGTGTCTCAAGTGAAATGTCGGTATAAGCAAGTCTCTTTTGCATACTTTCAACCTCTTCTTCCGTTACGTCGAGCGTGCTTGCGAGAAGTTGGGGCGCAGGGAACACCCCTAATGCCTCGAGTTTTTGCTTTTCCTTATTAAGCCTGTAAAAGAGTTTCCTTTGTCCTTGCGTTGTACCTATTTTGACTAGACTCCAGGAATCCATTATATACTTAAGGATGTATGCCCTTATCCAGAAAGAAGCATATGTTGAAAACTTTGTCCCCCTATATGGATTATATTTTTTAACTGCATGCAGAAGACCCACATTTCCTTCCTGAATAAGATCAAGAATATTCAGGTAAGTATTGTAATATTCAAGCGCTATCTTGACAACAAGCTTCAGATTTGAGATTACCATCTTTTGCGCAGCTTCGATATCCTTGTTTTTGTGTATCTTTTCAGCTAATTCATACTCTTCTTCCCTTGAAAGCACAGGGTGTTTCGATATCTCTGCGAGGTATTTTTTCAGTGGATCAAAAGGTATCGGAAGACTTTTGTCTTCAATCTCCTGAATAATGCTATTTTCTTCAGACAAAAATGTCTCTGTCAATTAAACCTCTCCCCTGATCTTAATGAGCTCTGCCACAATACTCACCGCGATCTCTTGTGGCGTTTCAGCGTTGATCGAAAGTCCGATTGGCGCATGCACACTTTCGATTGCGCCCTCATCAAAACCACACTTTTTCATGTACTCAAGGATTATTTTCACCTTTCTCTTGCTACCTATCATACCCACATACCGAACCTTTCTTTGAAGTGTTTCTCTTAAAACATCTGCATCATAGGCATGTCCCCTTGTCACAATTGTAACGAATTCAGCGCCTGTAAACCTTATGTTATTAAATATATCCTTAAAATCCTTGACAATGATCTCGTCTGCCTCAGGAAATCTCTCCCTATTTGCAAACTCTGTCCTATCATCTATAACCACAACATAAAAATCAACCAACTTCGCTATCTTTGATATGTACTGTGAAATATGGCCTGCACCAAAGATATAGAGGACGGTTGATACCTGTAGTGGTTCAATCACAACACCTTCGGATATCAATGGTTTTTTATCATCAAAATGTCTGCCTAAGGATATGATTTCTCCCTCAGGCAATTCATCACCTATGCATTTTAGGTCAATATCAATGAAGGTTTTCGAGAAGTGATGGCGTAATAACTTAGTTACAATAAGCCCTTTTTTGCCTTTTTTCTCAAAGTTACCAATGGCTTTGTATAAATCCCTGAATCTTTCACTCACCGGCTCTAAAAGAATATCCACGTCTCCGCCACATAGCATTCCATCCGCCGCTACCTCTTTGCCATCCATTCTGATATGCAATATATCTGTCTGTGGTTTGCCCATAATCCTCAACGCCTCTGAGCGGGCATCTGATTCAAGACGACCCCCACCAACTGTGCCATAGATTTTTCCGTCCTCCCCTACAAACATCTTGGCACCTACATCTCTAGGAGCAGAGCCGGCACGATATATAACCGTTGCCAATATGCCCACCCTATTTTCACTCAAATACCGTTCAATCACTTCATATATACCCATATAAACCCCTTAGCTCATAGTAAATACCTAACTTCGCCAATCTTTTTGACCACTAGTCGAACACCATTCCTGCGACGCATCCTCCATTGATAAAAATCAAGATGGCCGAAAAATCAATGATAAAAGTTAAAATAAATCGGTGCCTTAAACCCTATGCGCCCTGCCCTTCACTATTTATCAGGTGCATGACCGCCTCGAGCACACCACCGCCTATCGCCCTCGCCTTTTCGGTAATAGTATAACAATATTCCTTGACCCCTCTTGGATCTATATCTCCAATCTTTTCACCTGACGAAACATAAATCTCACGTATCAAACCTCTTGTCACACCATCTATAGGGGCTAAAACAGGGGTGTCATCCACATAAAGTACGGTATCCCCCTTTCTGATTTCATCCCCAAAATCCGCAACAAGCTTGACAAGCCCTGCGTGCGGAGCCCTTAAAACACGTTCTGCAGCAATGCCCATCACCGGTCCAGGGATGCCTGTATGTGGCTCCGCCGAGCCATTATAAATCACCCTGCCAAGATAGTGCCCTCTGTTGCTCTCAACTACGGCATGCACATCTACTGGTGCTGTAAAACCTGGTCCTACACCTATTACAATCGGTGCTTCATCCTTTTTTGTTCCGATATTCCGCTTGGCCATTATAGCATCAACCACTATATCAGGCTTCATTTCTTTTACAACATCCCATTTCGGATCAACTATTACTGCTATGCAATGTTTTCTCCAAACATCACTGATATCGCCTGAATCTTTCACCAATAATGCCGTTACATCTTCAACCCTTGAACTTCCAGTATATACCGACTCGGAAAACGCAACAGTCCTCCTTACAGTAAGGGGCTGTCCAATCTCGGTCATCAAGATATTCTTGAAATTTGCCATATAAAGTCTGTGCGCAATCCCTGTAGCCATCTCTCCTGCGCCCTTGACAACTATCTTTGGATTTGCATTTTGAAAAGCAAAATTCGAATCTAATGTTTCTTTCATCTATCCCCTATCCTCTGACCTCTGACCTCTGCCCTCTATCCTCTATCCTCTATCCTCTATCCTCTATCTTCTGCCTTCTATCTTCTGCCTTCTATCTTCTGCCTTCTGTCCTCTTACCTCTGCCCTCTGCCCTCTGTCCTCTATCTTCTGCCTTCTGTCCTCTTACCTCTGCCCTCTGTCCTCTGTCCTCTGCCTTCTGTCCTCTGACCTCTGACCTCTGTCTCCTGTCTCCTGACCTCTGTCCTCTTACCTCTGCCCTCTGTCCTCTGTCCTCTGTCCTCTGCATACCCACCTATGGTCCTTTTCCGAAAAAGCATGTGGGGTAATGGCATATATTGCAATTGAGGCAAAGACCACCATAAGAAAGCTTTACCATGTCGTTTTTATGCATCCTTTCACCTGCCAGAATTCTTGCCAGAATTATATCGAAAACGGTATTTTTGTTATAGTAAACGCAGGCAGGTGCACCGAGTATATATTTTCCTTTAAGGCGAGCCACAAGAAACATGGCCCCGGGAAATACCGGCGTACCATAAAACAGCACCTCAGCGCCAGTTGCCTCTATGCCCTCCTTTGTCACATCATCCGGATCAACAGAAAGCCCACCTGTTGTTACTACAATGTCCGCACCACGATCAAATAGCTCAGCGATTGCACGGCTTATCTCTTCAATCTCGTCAGGCACCAGGGTCTTCCCTATTATATCAAGTTCATAACCTTTAATCTTCTCCTCAACAACATAAGAACCGTCCTGTATCCTTCCGCTATAAACCTCGCTTCCTGTAATAACAAGTCCTATTTTAAAAGATTTGAACGGTCTGATCGAGATAATGCCCTTTTCCCCTACCCTTTCAACCTTTTTCAATTCATCGGATTTAATATAAAGAGGAATAATTCTTGTGGCAGCCACAACGTCACCTGCTTTTACAGGGTGTCTGTTGGGAACCGTACTCAACAAAACATTCGGTAACCTGTTTATTTCATACAATGTTTTTTCGTTAACATAAAAAAGTCCGTTGACCTTGCTTTTTATGCTAACCTTGCCTTCTTTTGGCAAAGCAGCCTCCATAAATTCATCCATTATGGACTGGGCTATCCTCATCCCGGCATCGTCTTCATGAACACCCTTTATGACTTTATCAAAGACGAAAATATGCCTCTTTCCCAAATCAAGGAGCCTTTCTATATCTCCCTGTTCGATGATTCTTCCCCTCTTGAATGCCGCATCCTTCTTTTTACCTGGTATTATCTCTGTGATATCGTGCGCAAGGGTCATACCAACAGCGTCTTCAACCTTAACCTTTTTCAATGATGTATCCCCTTTCTTCAAGTATATTTATCTCATCTTCTGAATCAATATCGAAGACATTTCCTTCATCCCCTTCTATAAATAACACATTTTTCGAGTTTTTTTCTATAGTTTCCCTCAACCCCATATCACCGTTAAGCTTTTTCATCTCGGTGATATAGGGCTTAACATCCATAAGTACAGGATGTCCTTTTCTGCCCTGATGTAAAGGGACAACAATATCATGCCCATTATTATTTACACCTTCGAAGCGTTCAACCATATATCTAACCATTTCCCTCTTTAAAAAGGGCTTGTCACCAAGGTGAAAAAACACGGCATCACTATCTTCGATATAGGGTAATACAGCCTTAATTGATGAAGACATACCTTCTTTAAAATTCCTATTTGTGATAATCGTTAAAGCAGAACAATCAAAGGTCGATATGTTTTTAACATAATCGTTTTTAGGATTGGTAACAAGATATACCCTTTCCACAACCTCCTGAAAAAAAGGTTCGGTTGCCATTTCAATAACATATCTGCCATTTATCTTTATTGTTAATTTGTTTGAACCAAGCCTGCTTGAAGTACCAGCAGCCAGAATTACTGCGTATATCTTTTTCATAAGAATAAACCCTGATCGATGGATTATCTGTTTTTGCTTACCGTTTGGTTCAGGTCTTTAAGAAGATTAGCCATGTTAATTCCGTATATTTTGGCTGCCTGTTCGATAGTATCAAAAAGCGCAGCCCGGCAACCGATACAACTCAATCCGTATTTTTCGAATATAGCAATGGTCTCAGGATATCTCTTTACAGTTTCATTAATAGACATCCCCTTGTGCATCATCAGACCATCCATCTTTAACCTCTATCAAAATACATCTGCCGAAAATATATAAATTTTGGTGTCCTTGTGTTTCCATGCATCTTCCGGAAGTCCTGCCTTCCAGCACGTATAACCAAGAAATGCCTCTCTGTCCCAATTGTTTTCTGTTGCAACCTGCGGAAGCAAGAGCCCCGAATAAAAACCTTTTTCAATATAAAGACCATGAGTACCGACCTCGATCTCATCAACACTTTGAATCTTTTTCATGGGCGTCAACACAGAAATCTCAATATCTATGTCCTTCCATTCATCTTTATCAAGAGGGGCAAATCTAGGGTCGTGAAAAGCCGCCTGGATGGCCATTTCTTGAACGGTTTCGTATAGCGGTTTAACACCCTTTATATATCCAATACACCCCTTTAATTCGCCTTTCTTTTTAAGCGTAACAAATGCACCCCGCTTCTCTTTAAGTATGTCGGAAGACGGCATAGAGCCTTTTATTTGTTTTCCAGATAATGCAGATTCTATGACATCATATGCCAATTTTTTTAAATTGTCTTTATCTTCATCGGAAAGTTTCATACCTGTCAGCTCCCATGTTTTTTATAAAAAACAGCAGAGACATAACCAACCACAGCGCTTTTATCCCCCGAAGTATCTCCGGAATTTGCATATTTCAAAACCTCACTGTGAGTCGCCCCCAATTGAGCTGAAAGCATCATTGTAGTTAGCATTGGGCCAGCGCCGCACGCTTCGCACTTTTCTTTACCTATATCAGAATAAAGACCTTTTATATCGAAGTCTTTAAGGCGCTTTATTACATCGCTATCGAGCTGCACTGCGCGCTCATATGAATAATAGTGAGACAGATCCGTACTTCCAACGATAAGTGCCTTTTTGCCGGTACTTTGTAAAGCCATGTGAATGACTTCGGAAAGCTCTTCACATATGGCTGAATCCTGAACCCCCATAATTACAGGAACAAGCCCGAAATCTTTCAACACAGTTTGCAAAAATGGTATCTGTACCTCAAGGGAATGTTCCTGCTCGTGTACATCAATGTTGTTTTGAATTAAAGGGCTATTTTGAAGAAGTCTGCCGGTTATTTCCTCGTCTATTTCAACGATTCCAATCGGCGTTTTGTAGCCTCCCTTTTCGATAATGGCAGCTCCTTTAAAATATTTTCTGTGGCTCGGCGCAATGACAATTACGACATCATATGCACTTTCGGACACAGCCTTATAACCGTATGCGGCAACCGGACCAGAATACATATATCCTGCGTGAGGCGATATAACTCCAACAATATCCCCGGGTATCCGATCAAACCTGCTTTCATCAAGATACCTTGCAATATCGCTTTTAAGCGCAATCGGATGTCCGGGATAAAACATATTGCTTACAGCCGGCTCTCGTATAAAGCCCATCTGCATCTCCTTAAATGTTTTCAATCGTTTGAAATGATTTCCACAATACGCTGAAGGTCGTCTTTTGAATAAAATTCAATGATGATTTTCCCCTTATTCTGCTTAAATGTGATATCAACCCTTGTACCTAAAACTTCTTTCAGCGACTCTTCAACGTTACTAAATTGAGATTGCCTGTCATACGACTTCTTTTTCGCCTCTCTTTCAAGGTCTCTTACAGATATATTTTCTTTCAGTATCTTTTCGACAAATTTTTTCTGCTCAGCTTCATTCTTTAAGGTAACAAGAACCCTGGCGTGACCCTGTGTCAACTTTGCTTCCCTTATAAGCTGTTTTATCCATTCGGGAAGCTTAAGCAATCTGACAAAATTAGAGATTGTTGCCCTGTCAATACCAATCTTTTTCGCTAACTTTTCCTGGGTATAGCTAAAATCTTCGATAAATCTCTCATAAACAGAGGCTATTTCTATTGGGTTCAGGTCTTCCCTCTGCAGATTCTCAATAAGGGCAATCTCTGCAGATTCTTTCTCATCTACATCTTTAATGATTGCGGGAACTTCCCTGAGACCTGCCATAACTGCCGCTCGAAATCTTCTTTCTCCGGCAATAATCTCATACCCTTTACCGTCCTTTCTCAAAAGCAGAGGCTGAAGCACACCCTTCTCTCTTATTGACGCAGCTAACTCAACAAGTGTATCCTCTTTTATCAAAAGTCTCGGCTGAGTTGGGTTAGGTGTAATTTCTTCAACGGGGATCAGTTTACTTGTACCCTTCTCCTCAACATCTTTCAAGATTGCAGACAGACCTTTGCCTAACGGGTCTTTTTTCAGCATTTTAACCCCCTCTCGATTATCTCCGATGCAAGTTCTAGGTAGCTTTGTGCCCCCTTGGAACATATATCGTAAAGAAGTGCAGGTTTTCCATAGCTCGGAGCCTCACTCAGTTTGACATTTCTCGGTATTACCGTATTGAAAACATTATCATGAAAATATCCCTTCACTTCGTCCATAACCCTGAACGAAAGGTTATTGCGCTTATCAAACATGGTAAGAAGCACACCAAGTGTATCGAGTTTAGGGTTAAGCCTTTTTTTAATGATTGTTATTGACCTCAAAAGCAAGGCAAGCCCCTCTAAGGCAAAATACTCACACTGTAATGGTATCACAACAAAATCAGATGCTACAAGCGAATTGATAGTCAAAAGTCCGAGTGAAGGCGGGCAGTCAATAAAAACACAAGTATACGTTTCCTGCAGTGTATCAAACGCCTTTTTTAATACGAATTCCCTCTCTTCAACATCAAGAAGTTCGATCTCAGCACCTATGAGATCGGGGTGAGAAGGAACAATATCTAAAAACGGCACATCTGTCTTCCTGATAACCTCTCTGATATCCTTTTTGCCAATCAACACATGATACAGATGTGCATACAAGCCACTGTATGATATACCAAAGCTTGTTGTCGTATTACATTGGGGGTCCATATCAACTATAAGAGTTTTTCTCTCGGACACAGCTATTGAAGCTGAGAGATTGACAGATGTAGTAGTTTTTCCAACCCCACCTTTCTGATTTGCGATTGATATTATCATTATGTTTATTAACTTATCACAAAATAAACAAAATTGAAAAGGTGAAAAACTACAAAGCGTTAGATGTTGACTTGTCCAGCCAATATTGGTAAAAAAGATTCATGATACCGGTTGTATATAGCGATAAATTCCTTGCAGATTATATGACGGTTGACTGTGAAAATCCTGACAGAATCACATCCATTTTTACTAAAATAGAGGACATAGCTCAATTTATAGAGCCTATTCCCTGCGAAGTATCTGACCTGATGCTGTGTCACAGCGAAATAATCATCAAGCTTGTGATGAAAAACAAGATTACATACGAAACGGCAACACTCGCTGCTGGCGGTGCAATACGTGCAGCAGAAATTGCACTCGAAAAACCATCTTTTGCACTCATCAGACCGCCGGGACACCATGCAGGGCATGGTTTTAATGGTGGTTTCTGTTTCTTTAACAATATAGCTATAGCGCTTATGAACCTATTTTCAAGAGGGTTTATAAGTGATGCACTGATTGTGGATATAGATCTACATTACGGTAACGGTACCTATGATATTGTTAAAGATGATAAAAGGATTGCCTTCAGAAATATTGACGCATCTTCAAGGGAAGGGTTTTTTAGTCAGTTGACAGAAGCATTGCATGATGCCGCTTCTTTTGATATAGTGGGATGCTCTGCGGGATTTGATACATATATAAGGGATTGGGGATCGCTTTTATTTACAAGAGATTATCTTGAAATCGGTGATATGCTTGCATCAAGCAATCCATGTTTTTTTGCTGTCTTAGAGGGAGGCTATTACATACCCGATCTTGGTGAAAACGTCCGCTCTTTTCTTGAAGGCATGCAGAAGCATTGTTTATAGCCGCAGTTTTATCTTTTATTTCAGGTATATACATTCAGACAGTTTTTGTTTTATCATTGGTCCCGGTTCTTATTTTGTTTTTTGCCTCCGGGTTGGCTACATTTCTAACACTTTTAAAAAAAAGGCAACTGACGATTGTTTTCATTCTAATATCTTTCTTGCTTGCAGGCATATTAAGGATAGGGATTGCATTTACGTCAAAAAAACCTGACATAGAAATAAAAGACGTAACAATATTTACTGGCACCATAGTTGAGTCATCCAAACAAATAAAAACTATAAGCTTATCGTCTCCTACACCCCTAAAGGGTTTAAAAACAATCTTCAGAACAGATGAAAATATTGATATAGGCAACTCGGTAAAAGTTTTTGGTAACCTCAGCGAAATCGAGCCTACTTTCAGCAACCCTTACATAATATCATGGAAGTGGCTGAAGTACATCGAGGGCATCCATCACGAGGTGAAAGGCAGACTAATATCATCAACATCGGAAAAAAATATCTTTCAAAGATTAAGAAATTTTTTTCTCAAAAAGATCGATCAGTCAGAGGCAAAACAGGCAGAAATTATTAAAGCAATTACGATTGGCGACAAAACATCTCTTGACGACAACATCAAAACACTTTTTCTCAAAACCGGCACATCCCACATCCTCGCTATTTCAGGTCTGCATGTTGGTATTATATCAGGTTTTATATTTTTTTTAATTAAATGGCTTATCGGAAGACATTATGTATCAAGACTTTCAGGAAGAGATAAAAAGTATGCATCGCTGCTTACAATACCATTTGTCTGGTTTTTTATGTTGCTATCTGGCTCGGGTATCTCGACAATAAGGGCAACTATTATGATAACGGTTTTTCTTCTGTCAATAGTCATAGAGAGGCAACGGGATATTTTAAATACAGTTGCTTTTGGAGCTTTTATAATTTTATCAATTTATCCTCACTCGATCTTTATGCCATCATTCCAGTTGTCTTTCGCCAGTGTAACATTTATTATCATCATAGCATCAAGATCATATAACCTCCTAAAAACAAAAAACAGGGCATTGCGATGGTTGTTATCGTCAACGATTTCAACTTCAGCGGCCACAATCGGCACCATGCCAATCGTCGCATACCATTTCTACGGTTTTAATCCTTTCTGCATAATCCATAATCTCATTTCAATACCAATCATGTGTATGGCTGTAGTTCCTATGGGGCTTATAGGCGCGATTTTGCCACATGGAGAATATTTGCTGAAACTGGCAGGGGAAATAACAAATCTAAATGTGTACATACTAGGCTATTTGAATATCGGTTATTTTTTCCCAACTATAAGACCTAACCTTTTCGAAAGCATTTGTTTTTACGCACTAATTTTTTGCATAATTTTTATAAACAGAAAATTTGTAAGATATTCGTTGTGTTTCTTTTTAATTCCAATGATCGTTTTAAGTATCGTAGTTGCAGTGGAAAAAAGATTTAGTGGAAATATGTGCCTGAATTTCATTGACGTGGGACTTGGTGAGGCAATTCTCATAGAGGCCCCTAAAGGTATAAGAATACTTGTTGACGGCGGCAGCAATCACAGGGGCAACTTCGATACAGGCAAACATATTATTACACCAATTCTACTGTCCAGAAAGATCCTAACGCTTGATTATATTGTTAACACCCATCCACACGGAGACCATATCGGGGGACTTCCTTTTATCATCGAAAACTTCAATGTAAGGAATTTTGCAACAACTGTCTATTCTCTGAACGATCGACGATTCGATGAAATCTTAAGCCAGTTAAACAGGAAAAATATACCGCTAACGCTCTGGAAAAGCAATGATTCATTAGCATTCAGTAATGTTTTTAAGTTGTTTGTGCTGCATCCTCCTTCAGGCTATCCTGCTCAAAATCCCAATACATCCTCACTCGTATTTAAGCTTTTGCATAAAGACACAACATTTTTGTTAACCGGTGATATAGAATCATATATAGAAGAAATGTTGGTACTTTCCAGTATCAATCTTAAAGCCGATGTACTGAAGGTTCCGCATCATGGGAGCAACAATTCAAGTAGTATGCCGTTTCTTAAAGCAGTCAAACCATGTCTTGCAATCATGAGTGTTGGAAAGGGCATCAAGGGTCTGCCTGGCAAGGATGCGATTGAACGATATAAAACGATGTCTATACCAGTACTTTCAACTCAAAATCATGGGTTTATTCAGGTGTGTTCAGACGGTGAATATATTACATACAATACATTCAAAAAATGATTTTACAAAAAAACCTTAAATAAAAGCTATCTATATAATTTCTCTTTTTCTAAAAAGAGAGCTTTGAATAACCGCCATTTTTGTCATTTCGACCGAAGGGAGAAATTTTTACAAACTGTCATCATTAGGATTTCTCGTCGCTCGCGCTCCTCGAAATGACATTTTTCAAAGGTCTCAAAAAATAAAAAACCCGGCAACGACCTACTTTCCCACAGAATCGCTCCTGCAGTATCATCGGCGCGGGAGAGCTTAACTTCCGTGTTCGGGATGGTTACGGGTGTGACCTCTCCGCTATTGTCACCGGGAAACTTTTATTTAATGTTTTATCTTGAATCCCTTTAAGCCAGGAATTATCTGTTCTTGGTTTATTGTTTAACCTCGAACTTGAAAACATTAAATATTGAACTTAATTTTTAATGACAACCATATATGTCGTAAATTGATTTATGATCAAGCCTCTCGATCTATTAGTACCGTTAGGCTCAACACATCGCTGTGCTTACACCATCGGCCTATCAACCAGATCGTCTTTCTGGGATCTTAGCCCGGTATTGCTACCAGACGGGACAACTATTCTTGAGGCGAGCTTCCCACTTAGATGCTTTCAGTGGTTATCTCTTCCGAACATAGCTAACCAGCTATGCCACTGGCGTGACAACTGGTGCACTAGAGGTTCGTCCATCCCGGTCCTCTCGTACTAGGGACAGCTCCTCTCAATTGTCCTGCGCCCACGGCAGATAGGGACCGAACTGTCTCACGACGTTCTAAACCCAGCTCACGTACCGCTTTAATTGGCGAACAGCCAAACCCTTGGGACCTACTTCAGCCCCAGGATGCGATGAGCCGACATCGAGGTGCCAAACCTCCCCGTCGATATGAACTCTTGGGGGAGATAAGCCTGTTATCCCCGGAGTACCTTTTATCCGTTGAGCGATGGCCCTTCCATATGGAACCACCGGATCACTAAGACCAACTTTCGTTCCTGCTCGACTTGTAGGTCTCACAGTCAAGCCGGCTTATGCCTTTGCACTCATCGGCTGGTTTCCAATCAGCCTGAGCCGACCTTAGTGCGCCTCCGTTACATTTTTGGAGGCGACCGCCCCAGTCAAACTACCCACCAGACAATGTCCTCGATCCCGATTAAGGGACCTGAGTTAGAACCTCAAAACAACAAGGGTGGTATTTCAAGGTCGGCTCTGCGCCAGCTTGCGCCAACGCTTCATAGCCTCCCACCTATCCTACACATGATATTCCGAAGTTCACTGTCAAGCTATAGTAAAGGTTCACGGGGTCTTGCCGTCTTGCCGCGGGGTGAGGGTATCTTCACCCCCATTATAATTTCGCTGAGTCCCTGGTTGAGACAGCGGAGCAATCGTTACGCCATTCATGCAGGTCGGAACTTACCCGACAAGGAATTTCGCTACCTTAGGACCGTTATAGTTACGGCCGCCGTTTACTGGGGCTTCGGTTCAATGCTTCTCCTCGTTTCCTTGAATAACATCTCCCCTTAACCTTCCAGCACCGGGCAGGCGTCAGACCCTATACATCCTCTTACGAGTTTGCAGAGTCCTATGTTTTTAGTAAACAGTCGTCACTCCCTCTTCACTGCGATTCCAGAACGCTTCAGAAGCAAGTTCTTACACGCACCAGAATACACCTTCTCCCTAAGTTACGGTGTAATTTTGCAAAGTTCCTTAACCAGAGTTATCTCAAGCGCCTTAGGATTCTCTCCTTGCCCACCTGTGTCGGTTTGCGGTACGGTCACCAAATAGATTCGCTACGAGGCTTTTCTTGGAAGCATGGGATTAGCCAGTTTGTGTCCGCAAGCGGACTCCTCATCACTTCTCGAGGTTATGGTTCCATGGATTTGCCTGTGGAACCCCTCTACGGGCTTGAACCTGCTATTCCGTCAGCAGGATGGCCTACCCTTCTCCGTCCCCCCTTCGCGTCTTTATCACCTACCTGGTGGTACAGGAATATTAACCTGTTTCCCATCAACTACGCCTTTCGGCCTCGCCTTAGGGACCGACT
>Ga0209718_1000290_pt1:30000-71512 | contig 71512 bp, 61 predicted proteins | sample AD_JPNAS1_MetaG_FD_184420 | JGI IMG/M metagenome (GOLD analysis project Ga0209718, IMG submission 184420) | Active sludge microbial communities of municipal wastewater-treating anaerobic digesters from Japan - AD_JPNAS1_MetaG (SPAdes) (version 2) | ecosystem: Engineered > Bioreactor...
ACAGATTATTTCAACAAAACCCCTTCAAGTCAAGACATTCCTCAGCCTAAACCCTCTGAACATTCGAAGACAATAAAATCTCATATAGGTTATAAGGATATTGACCACACCCTGCATGCCTTTTATCGCCTGATAAAAATATCTGTCGAGCGGGCACACCGACTGCTCTTGTGATAATTGTTTTGTATTTCTGTTTAATCTGCTAACGGGTTTTCAAAAAAATGGTCGGACAAACAAAACTGCATCAAGGTTACTCTTTTCTATCTCACCAAAATTTCAAAGCATAATCGCGGATTCTCCTCAGCGACACAATTATTTACGTTTTCATTGTTAAACGTCCTTGTGGAATACAACACCCCGATTGTCCTGTGATGGCAAACACCAGTTACAATCAACTTTCTCCCACCGGAACAGTCTGCCATGCAATAAGGCTCGATATCTCATCACAGTACGCAGCAACAACCTCCAGGATGTTTTCCAATCATTGCGCCACAAAAACATCTTTGCGTATATGCATCGATATGCTTATTATAAACCTGTAACCACCTTAATACTTTCATAGGTAACATCAATAAGTTTTTTCAGAGTAGCTTCATCGATTGCAAGCGGCGGCATAAGAACAACAACATCACCGAGTGGCCTTATTACAACCCCCCTTTTCCTTGCCTCTGTTATAACCTTATGACCTATCCTTTCCTTAGGGGGATAGGCCTTTTTCGTCTTTTTGTTTTTAACGAGCTCTATTCCCACCATAAAGCCCTCGTGTCTTATTTCGCCAACATGAGACAACAGATAGAGCCTCTGCAGTTCTTTTTTCAATAGGGCAATCTTATCCTTCATTCTATCTATTAAATTTTCTTCATTGTACAACTCGAGATTCCTCAAGGCAACGCTACATGCGAGAGGATTGCCCGTATAGGTATGCCCATGAAAGAATGTCTTGAAATCCTCAAACTTACCAAGGAAACCTCTGAAAACCTCATCTGTAGTCAGAGTGGCCGCAAGGGGCAGATATCCACCAGTAATGCTCTTTGCAACACATAGAAAGTCTGGTCTTATGCCTTCCTTTTCACAGGCAAACATTGTTCCTGTCCTTCCAAAACCCGTAGCCACTTCGTCTGCTATAAACAAAAGACCATTTTTCTTTGCAATTTTCCATATCGTAGAAAGAAAACCTGTTGGCTGTGTTATCATTCCTGCCGCACCCTGAACAACTGGCTCTATAATAACGGCACATGCTTCATCTTTATATTTTTGTACTATTTTTTCAAATTCCTGCACACATGCAAAACTACATGTTTCTTTCTCGAGTTTCAGCGGGCATCTATAACAGTAAGGTGCTGGCGACAGATATTTCCTGAAAAGCAACGGCCTGTAAACCTTATGAAAAAGATCAATGCCTCCAACACTTACTGAACCAATAGTATCGCCATGATAACCGTTAGTAAAAGATATAAACCGTTTTTTTCTCTTTTCGCCTTTTTGTTGCCAATACTGATATGCCATTTTAAGTGCAATCTCGACCGAAGTTGAACCGCTGTCCGAGTAAAATACCTTAGAAAGACCTTCTGGAGTTATTTCAACAAGTCTTTTTGCCAACATCACAGAGGGAACATTTGCAAGCCCCAACAGTGTAGAATGACAAAGTTTTCCTGATTGCTGCTCTATCGCCTCTATAAGTTCCTTTTTGCCGTGACCATGGACAAGCACCCATAGAGAAGAAACACCATCAATATATCTTTTGCCATCCGAGTCAACGAGGTAAAAACCATCGCCCCTTTCAACAACAAGCGGCTCTGATTCCATATATTCTTCCATCTGCGTAAAAGGATGCCAGACATAACGTTTGTCCCAATCTGCGAGTTGTTTCTTGCTGTACATACAACCTCCATTCATAAAAATATTCCGTTCAAGATGCGAAGCTAAAAAAGGCATTAAACAAATTTATATCAGCCCCATCGTTTTTCCAACTTGTATTAGGGTTTGAACTGCATAATCCATTTCGTCTCTTGTGAATCCTCTTACCACAGTTAATCTAAGCCTGGATGTCCCCTCTGGTACAGTAGGGGGTCTTATGGCTTGGAGAAACAATCCTTTACCCAAAAGCATTTCCTGCATCTTAACCGTCCTTGAATCCTCGCCAACGACAATAGGGATTATCGGGCCATCGCTTTCTTTGAGATCAAAACCAGCATTTTTTAGATTTTCTCTCATATAGGCTATATTTGCCCAAAGTTCATTTTTAAATGATATGTCATTTCTTACAAGTTTAAGAGCTGCCAGCGATGTTGCCAACAGAGACGCCGGCAAAGCAGTTGTATACATAAAGGTTTTTGCCCTATTGATAAGATAATCGAGCACCACCCTATCGGCAAGTACAAACGCACCAAAAGAACCAAGCGCCTTCCCAAAGGTTGCCATATGTACATCCATGCTGCCTGTAAGGCCGAAATTTTCCTCGACACCTGTACCCTTAGCTCCAAACACACCCGTTCCGTGTGCATCATCAAGCACAACATTGACATCATATATTTTTTTCAGTTTGTATATATCGTTTAAAGGTGCAATATCTCCGTCCATACTGAAAATAGATTCAGTAACTATAAATTTCTTTCCCTTTCCCTTATCGCTTTTTATCCTTTTTTCAAGGTCATCTACATCTCGATGTCTGTAAATTACCTTTTTTGCCCGCGATAACCTCATACTGTGAATCAGGCTTGAATGGTTCAGTTCATCGCTGAATATTGTATCGCCCCTATCAGTGAGTGTTGATATTATCCCAATGTTTGCCATATATCCGTTTGAAAATATAAGGGCGTCCTTATAACCCTTATAAGATGCAATCTCCCTTTCGAGTTCTCCATAAAGGTCAATACTTCCCGATACGCTTCTCGAGGAACATGTGCCTGTACCGTACACATCCAAAGCCTTTTGCGCTGCGTCGACAAGATAAGGGTGCACATGAAGGGAAAGATAGCTATTAGAGCAGAGGTTTAGATGTTCCTTAAAATTGTACAATATTTTTGTAGCAGTCAGTGGTTTAATAAACCTTACAGACCTGTAGTTACCTTTTTGCTTAATTTCCTGAAGGTCTTTTGAGAGCCGTTCTTTCATCGTTGCTTCCTTGAATAATTGAAGGTATCAACTAAAATACAACAATTGGATTACATCGGTCAACATTATTAAATTAGCGGTTAACTGGCAGATGAAAAAATAGGGCGGAAAAGAATTTCCGCCCTTTATATTACTTATGTAAATTCTTAGCCTTTTATAACCCTTGGGAGAATCATCTGGTGCTGCGGACAGATCGATGCAGGATTCTGGTAACAGCAGTTTGCAAAGGCAACAAAATACTTCCTCAAATCCTTCATAAATACAACCTCATCAACAAGACCCATCTTAGCACAATATGCTGGTCTTGATTTTTCATAATATTTTTTGACCAGCTTGTTCATCTGCTCAATAACAGGTGCAAGTGGTTTGCCTGCATCCTTTTCTTTTACAAGTCTTCTTGCAAAGCTTGCAACTGCTGCTGTTTCTCCGTGCATAACGTATATTTCTGTGGTTGCCGTTCCAAGAGTAAAACAGTTGTTGTTATTCGCCTGCGGACCCGCCATAATATAGTGGGCTGCTGCCGTACCCTTTCTGAGAACCACTGTCATCATAGGCAAATCGCTCTGTTCGATAGAATAGATCAACGACTGTCCAAGCCCGAGAAGTTCAGCCTTCTCTGCTAAATCTCCAACATCAATACCTGAAGTATCCTGTATCCAGAACATCGGTATCCTGTCCCTGCCACAAAGCGAAACAAATTCATTAACCTTTATAAGCCCCTGACGGTAGAATTTGCCACCTATACCTGGATAAGGTGCATATTCAGGATAACCCCTCGGCATCATACCCTGTCTGTTTGCAACAATACCCATCAAAAAACCATCCACTTTTATAAGACCCGTGTAAAGCTCAGGACCGTAATCCGGACGGAATTCCATGTGTTCACTATTATCAGAGAGTCTTGCAATAACCTCTTCTATGCTGTAGGTCATCCTCTGGTTAAACGAAACAATGTTGTAAAGGTCTTCTATCGGGAATTTTGGTTCTGCCGGTTCGGCTACCCTGAAAAATTTGTAGTGGTTGTAAGCGGGTAGATATGTAACCCACTCTTTTACCGCATCAAGTATCGCTTCTTCTGTCTGAAATACCTGTTTGAAAAAGCCGGTGTGATCATAATGTATTTCAACCCTTCCAGGAGGAACGGATTTGAATTTTCTCGTTGCATCAATGATCTGTTCTGCCATCTGTTCGTCAAAATAGCCCTTAGGAGCCATACCACTCACAATACCAGCACCACCAACAGCAATGTTGCAATCCTTATGTGCAAGAAGCAGTGTCGGGCTGATACCCTGATATCCACCGCCCGCAGGGTTAGTTCCGTAAATCGCAGCAAGAACTGGAATACCAAGTTTATTTAATTCGGCATGCCTAAAGAAGGTCGTCCCACTGCCCCTTCTGTCCGCATACATCCTTTCTTGTTCTGGAAGTTTCACGCCGCTGCAGTTTACAAGCCAGACCAATGGGCAATGGAGTCTTTTTGCAATATCCGTTACACGGAGGATGTTGTGTGGCTGACCTGCTATCCATGCCCCAGCCATAACCTTATTATCGAAACCTATGACAACGCACCATCTGCCATTTATTCTTCCAAGACCATTAACTACGCCTGTCGTTCCTGATTCTTCATCCATAGGGTCATATAAAGTATGGAGCGGGGTCCATGTACCTGGGTCAATGATATACTCGAGTCTCTGGTGTACTGTCCATTCACCCCTTTTATTTAGCGTCTCCTTCGAAATACCTGCATTTTTAACCTTCTCGACTAATCCTGCAATCTCCAGTTCAATCTTTTTGATTTCTTCGGCATTAGCCTTATTCTCCTTTGCCGGTTTACCCCAATCCTGCATCTTCTCAAAATAAGGTCTCATTTATTACCTCCATTGGCGTTTATGTATTTGTAATAATTTTCACAATTATATTTTTACTACAGCATTTTGTCAACATAAATTGTAAAATATTAAAGCCTTTCCATCTTTTTTTACAGACAGAAACAAACTGTCAGGTCGCAGGCTATCTATAACAACATCTTTCAATTATCACTTATTAATGGGCGCAAGGTTTTAATTCATCAATGTTTAAATAGTCTCTGTCCGGCAAAAACCATCGTTACATCGGATTCGTTGCAGGCTTCAATTACCTCAAAGTCACGCTCGGAACCACCTGGCTGGATAACACCCGTTACACCTTGTTTAATCGCCGCATCAACTCCATCCCTGAACGGGAAAAAGCCATCAGAAACAACGACCGATCCTGCTAAACCCGCCTTTTGTTCTTTGGTGTACCTTTCGATCTCAATCAAATCATCCATCTTCCTCAAACCCTTCTCAGCCTCGAGTTTAAAAACTGCATACGGTACACCAAACTTTTTAAACACCTCTTTATCCAAGTGCTTTGTATAGGCCTTGAAAATAGCTATCTCCACTACACCAACCCTGTCCTGTTCACCCGTGCCTATCGCAACAGTAGCCTCGTCCTTTACAAAAAGGGCAGAATTTGAACTTACACCAGACTCAACATACCAACCAAAAAGCATATCCGCATATTCCTTGTCTGTGGGCATTCTCTTGATCTTGTAGGGCTCGCCCTTATAAACCGTTTCAGCCGGCCTTAAATCCTCTTTTCCTTTAATCTTAAAAGGTTGAGATTCTTGAATGATAATGCCTCCGTCCATCAGAGATTTTATATCAATAAAACGCTTAAATTTATACTCGTGGAGTCTTTCGATGGCATTGATCTGAAGGATTCTGAGGTTTTTCCACTTTTTCAATATATCAATTGCAACTCCATCAAAATCCGGTGCACATACCACCTCAAAATAGTAAGGCACCATTGCCTTTGCCGTCTCCACGTCAATCTTCCTTGAAAAAACAACAGCACCACCGAAAGCAGCAATCCTATCACACCAGAAAGCCTTTTCAAATGCCTCTTCAGGAGTTGAACCACAGGCTGCTCCGCATGGGTTATTGTGTTTGAGTATTGCACAAGCTGGCTTCTTATCAAGAAACTTCAATATATTCAGCGCATTGTCTACATCCGTCAAGTTAATCTTTCCTGGATGTTTTCCTACCTGAAGCATGTCCTTTTCAGTAACCCTGCTTGTCAGGCCATCGCTGGCGTCAAAAAAACTCACATCACCGAGAACAATATTTCCATTGACAAGCTCATACATTGCGGCTGCTTGATCAGGGTTTTCACCGTATCTCAATCCACGTTCAACATCGCATTTTTCATCAGCATCATAGATATTCCAGACCTTTTTCTTGTAGAGCAGCACCTGACCACCCATATCGATCTTGATTGTGTCTGGAAACTTATCCTTGACAATCTTTTTGTACATACCTTTGATATCTTCCATAAAACCCCCTTTTAATTTGAGCCAGCAGAGCGCATGGGGCTTTTTAGAACCCTATACTCTCGGCCTTATGTTTTTTATATGTTAAAGTTTTTCCACCATCTTTAACAATGCACCCACCATTGATTCTACATCAAGTCCTTCGATGCGATATACATCATCCGTATCACCGGAAGCACCATAATCCTTCGTCCCGAACGACTCAAGCTTCCCCCGATACCGTTTTTTGAGTAAATAAGAAGTGATAACCGGCGCTATGCCTGTATAAACGTTATGATCTTCATATGTGACAATATAGGACAATCCCAATATTTTAGTCATTACATCTTCGTCAATAACATTCACGCATGGCATATTGACAACCGCCATAAACACATCCTTTGCCTTCAGATTTTCAGAAATCTCTATCGCCCTGCTCACGGTGCCACCATATGTAATTATGGCCCCATCTGTGCCGTCTCTCAACACATCCATTTTCCCATAATCAAACAGATATCCCTCTCCATAATGCGGTTTTCCATCCTTTCCAGAGATTACCGGCCAGCGATTCCTCCCTGTAGCTACGAGAAAATTGCCCTTTAAAGATGCTATATATCTCACAACTCTGTCCATCTGGTTAGGATCGCAAGGCACTATCGCCTTAAAATTATAGAGACTTCGCGAAAGCCCTATATAATCAACGCACTGGTGCGTTTTACCGTCCGGGCCAACATCGAGCCCAACATGGGTAATAATCAATTTGAGGTTTGTTTTGTTTATGTCGTTCAGTCGTTGCTGGTTATATGTTTCATCGATACCGAAAACACCAAAATCCGCAAAGAATGTAAGGATACCAGTTGTTGACAGTGCGCCCGCCACTGTTGCTGTGTTGTGCTCCTGTATTCCGCCTTGAAAAAAATAATCAGGATACGCCTTTTCAAAATCACCTGTCTTAACTGAACCGGCAAGATCACAGTCAAAGGCACAAACAAACTGCTTCTTTTCAATATTCAGATCACCCAAATCCTTCAGCGTCTTTCCAAAGGCAGTCCTGTTGTCAATCTTATCCTCGTTTATATAATTAAATGGCCTTCCTGGGTTTACAGACATCTCCTCCCTGCACAAAGACGGCTGCCATCCACAAACCCCTTTTCTTTTTTCTTTGTAATATTCAAGCTTGTCCTCGATATCTAATTCCTTTAGTGCCTCTGTATATTCTTTTTCATTCAGTGGACTTCCATGATACTTTCCCTTATTCTCCATGAAGGATATGCCGTTTCCCATAACCGTGTTAGCGATGACACATACAGGGTTGTCGCTCATCCTTGTCTTTCTGATAGCAGAATAGATATCATTGAAATCGTGTCCATTAATTTCAAGCACATCCCAACCGTCAGCAAGATAATTTTCGATGATGTTTTGTGGCATCACACTGTCTATGGTCCCACTTATCTGCAACCTGTTAAAATCTATAAAAACAGTGATATTATTCAAGCGATATTTCTTTGCAAATCTCCGTGCCTCTCCAATCTGCCCTTTTTGTTGTTCACCATCACCCATCAGTACATAAACATGGTTATCCTCTCTTTGAACCTTTGACGCAATAGCAAAACCACAGCCAGCAGAAAGACCCTGGCCAAGGTTTCCCGTAGACCAATCTAAAAATGGAATGCCCTGAACCACATGACCTTCAAATGGACTTCCAGCCTTCCTGAAAAATGCAACAACCTCTTCTATTGGAAGGTATTCGAGTCGGGAAAGTGCAGCGTATGCACCTGGGGAGGTATGGCCATGGCTCACCACAATCCTGTCTCTCGGGACCTCATTTAGTTTTGCGTACGAAAAGAGTGTAAGGTATATGTCGAGCGAAGATATTGAGCCACCTGGGTGACCAGTACCTGAAAGCCTTGTCATTGTCAGTATATCGCCTTTTGCAAGCCTTGATAACTCTCTAAGTCTCGCAATTTCATTCTCTTCCAACCGTTCTGCTTCAAACATGTTTTCTTCCTCCAATCCAATAATCGCAATCGTTCTGCAAAAGACATCTCTCACATTCAGGTTTTTTAGCCTTGCACAAATATCTACCGTGAAGAGTTATAAGCATGGAAAACGCCGTCCACATATCTTTCGGCACTATCTTTTTTATATCCTGCTCTATCCTGTCAGGGTTTTTATTTTCAGAAAAACCTATCCTACCCGATAGCCTTATCACATGTGTATCTACGATCACCGCAGGTTTATCATAGGCAAGTCCTACTATCAGATTTGCCGATTTTCTGCCAATTCCTTTTACAGTTGCAAAGACGTCTATATCCTGTGGCACCACACCATCAAATCTGTCACGTATCTCTTTCGCAGCATTTTTTATAACTTTTGCCTTGTTCCTATAAAAACCGGTAGGCCTGATGTCCTCTTCAAGCTCTTCTTGAGCAACATTCAAATAATCGTCAACATTCACATACTTTTTAAAAAGTTCTTTAGTTACCCTGTTTACCCGCTCATCCGTACACTGCGCAGCCAGCACTGTAGCAACCACAAGTTCAAGCGGATTAGTAAAATTCAGTTCGCATCTTGGTTCGCCATGCATCGTTTTGAGCTTATTTATAATCGACAGAATATCTTTAGTCATGGTTCATGTTTTTGAATCTATCCTTTTATAACACTTCCACTCCTTCGATTCAACGAGAAATGAAACGTTTAAACCTTAAACTTTTTTCCATATTTCTTTCCTTTTTTGACAATGGCGCCTGCATCAACCACCTGTGGTATGGGTTTCACAACTTCCTTGAAATGTTGCATTTTATATTTAGAGTCTTTTGTTTTTGAATATATCCTTAATGTCCAAAATGGTTCGCGTATTGAGTATGTCTTTTTTTTCCTGCCAGCCCTTTCTCGCAATGCCTATGCCATAGAGCACCTCAATAAGGCCACCTGCTGAATGGGCATCCGGATTTATTGAAATCAATACCCCTTTTTCCTTCGCATATCGCAGATGGCGCCAGTCTATATCAAGTCGGTATGGGCTCGCATTAAGTTCAATAATTACATTGTATTCCGCTGCTGCATCTATGATTGTGCGCATATCAACATCATATCCATCCCTTGAAAGCAAAAGCCTGCCTGTCGGATGCCCAAGCATATTGGTATACGGATTCTCAATCGCCTTCAATATCCTTTTCATCTGATCATCTTTTTTGAGATTAAAATTTGAATGGATCGATGCAATGACAAAATCAAAACCTTCGAGTATCTTCTCATCATAATCGAGGCTGCCGTCTGGCAGGATGTCGCTTTCAATACCCTTAAAAATATGGAAGTCTTTGTTTGATTCGTTTAATTCGTCGATAATCTCCCATTGCCTGTAGATATCATCAACCTTGAGCCCTCCAGCATAATAGGCGCTTTTGCTGTGGTCTGAAACACCGATATACGAAAAACCCATTTCTCTTGCAGCATAAGCCATCTTTTCAACAGAATCCATGCCATCACTGAACTCAGTATGAATATGAAATACACCCTTAATGTCATCAAGCATTACCAAATCGGGAAGCATACCCTCTTCTGCTGCCTCTATCTCACCCATGTCTTCCCTCAATTCTGGCGGTATATAAGAAAGGTTCAAGGCTCTGTATATTTCTTCCTCGCTATGCAGATAAATTGGATTATCTCCATCAAAAAGTCCATATTCGTTCAGATTCCAGCCCTTTTTCTTTGAGATATCCCTTAATCTTATGTTATGTTCCTTGCTTCCTGTAAAATACAGCAATGCAAAAGGAAATTCAGCTTCGCTAACCATCCTTAAATCAGCCTCTATGCCTGTTATAAGGCGACATGAAATCTTGGTATCGCCTTTTAGCGTTACCTCTTCTATCTCCGGCATCGACACAAAAAATGACGATAGACGTTCACGGTCTTCACCACACACCAGAATATCAACGTTCTTTACAACCTCTCTTTTGCGCCTGATGCTGCCACATATCTCAACAAATTCCTGTTTTACAATGGTCTTAAATCTATCTCTGATGACCTCAGAAATACCAAAAATATCACCGTAGAGAAATTCACCTTTATGCATCTTTATAAATTCTATGCCCTTTAATATCTTTTTTTGGGTCTTTTCTCCAAAACCAGAAAGAGTGACAAGCCTGTTTTCCTTGCACGCATATTCAAGTTCGCCCGCATTTGTTATCCTAAGTTCATCATAAAGTATCTTTATCTTCTTTGGACCGAGATTCGGTATGGCAGTAAGCTCAATAAGTGACGGGGGGATTTCCTTTTTTAATTCCTCGTAATACGCTATCCTTCCAGTTTCACTGTACTCTTCAATCTTTTGTGAAAGGGCTTCCCCGATTCCTTTGATCTGTTTTAGTCTTTTAGTTTTTATTATGTCATCAAGATTTTCTGTAACAGAAAGCGTTTTCGCAGCATTAAAGTAAGCGTTTGTTTTAAAAGGGTTTTCACCTTTTATTTCAAGTAGAGTGCCTATTTCTTTAAGTATTTCTATGATCGATTTGGACATAGATGTTCATTTGGAACTACGACTCACCTTGAAACCAGCATTTTCAACGGCAGCCTCAATGTCTTCTTTTTTCACCTTTGATTCATCATACCTTACTACAGCGCTTCCAATCATTACATCCGCATTTTCAATGCCCTTCAAACCTCCGATGGCCTTTTTCACAGCCATCACACAGTGCTGACAACTCATGCCTTCGATTTTAATGTTTGCCTCCGTCATATCAAGCCCTCCTTTCTCTATATGAACTAAATTTCTTTCCTTAAAAATTATTACATTTTCTTTGTGGTAAATGGCAATATATTTTTTACGATTCGCTCTCTGTGCCGATATAAGTGAGACACTTTTTAACCGATAGTTTTGACTATAAGACAAGGAGAAAGTCATGAAAGATCAGTCTGTTAATGTCTGCCCTATGTGCAGTGGGAAGAAAAAAAATGGAACTGCAACATTTACTGTGGATTTAAAAGTCACTGCTGTGGTGGTTAGAGATGTTCCTGCTTCGGTCTGTTCCTTATGTGGGAATGAATGGATCAACGATGACGTGGCTGGAAGATCTAGAGGCCATTATTGATGATGCAAAAAAGAGGAAGCACATCATAGAGGTAACAAGATTCCGGAAAACTGCCTGATTCTGGCAGACAAATCAGACAGGAGAGAATGAGTTGTGCCGAAGATCGATAAAATATTTGTATTGTTTGTTTCAAAGAGTTAGGATTTTATCTATTGAGGGGGTTGTACTATACGTTATACGATCAAAGTTCAAGGTTAGAGAAAGAGACTGGTCATGGGCTATGGGCGAGAAGCTATAGGGGGAAGGATTAAAATTGCGGATTGCGGATTTTATAAGTCTTAACCCTGCCTGAGACGGGACGTTAGAATATAACATCTGTAATCACTTTTAATGATTGCATTTTTTGTTTTGAGATAATAGAATCTAAATTGTAGCGAAATGCAGAAATGGATATAAAAAGGGGCGAGAACTACTGTTGAAAACTGGATAAATTGGTTTTTTTGGCAAAGGATATAACACGCAACTCAACGTTAGTAATGCCATGCCCGCTTATCCTAATAACCTATGAATAATACAAAAGAAAAAATTATACCGCATTATATTGAACACAGAACGAGGTTAAGAAACAGGTTCCTTTCTCAGGGGATAAGTGGGCTGCAAGAATATGAAATCATAGAGTTATTCCTTACTTTTGTAATACCTCAAAAAGACGTGAAGAAAGCAGCCAAGCAAGCTATTGAGACGTTTGGTAATATTAAGGGTTTCTTTGATGCTGATGAACATGAACTGAGCAAAATACCCTTTTTCAAAGATAAGGCTTTAGCGCTGAGACAGTTTATTAAAGAGATAGCCCTGCTGTATCAGAAGCAGCAAGCAGAACAAATCCCTGTTTCAATTTCCAAAGCAGAATTGATTCAGTACTGCAAGAACAAGCTGGGCTATAAGAAGAATGAAGAGTTCTGGCTAATATCACTTGACAGCAAGCAGGCAATAATAAAAGAAAACCAAATTTCAAAAGGCCTTACAGACAAAACAACCGTTTATCCCAGGCAAGTGTTGGAAACAGCAATGAACAACGGCGCACACTCCATCTTGCTTTTGCATAATCACCCTAATGGAAGCCCGAGACCCTCCGATCAGGATATAACAATTACCAAATCCATTGATATACCTTCGAGAATACTGAATATTTCAATTTATGATCATTTGATAGTTGCCGGTGAAGAATATTTCAGCTTTAGAGAAAACAGGTTACTGTAGTTAATGAAAACACTGCAAAAGAAATTCATAGAAACATTTGGTCTTGGCACAGACGAGGAAAAGCAAAAAGCCGTCTTTGAAACTGACGGCCCTACATTGATTATTGCCGGCCCAGGCACAGGAAAAACCTATACACTTGTTTTGCGGACTTTGTATTTAATACTTACAGAAAAAGCAAAACCTTCTGAAATTGTACTCACATCTTTTACCGAAAAATCTGCTTTTGAATTACGAGACCGCATAGGTTTATTTTCAAAGAAGTTGGGCGAGAGACTGAACCTGCACGAACTCACGACTGGAACAATTCACAGCATATGCGACAAATTTAACAATAAATTTATTAAAGAAACACCCCTAAAAAAGAATTACACCGTTCTGGATGATTTGACCTGTTCACTCTTTATTAATGAACATTTTGCAGAGATTATCGAGCCATTTCACGATGGCGAAAAGTACTTTGGCAGATGGAAAGGAAAATGGGATACAATTGGAAGGGTAAAGAATTTCTTTGATAAAATAACTGAGGAACTGATCGATCCGATGCTACTCATAAAAAGCGATGTGTATTTGGGTATATTCGGCAGGGATTACGGGATAGAGAATACGAAAGGCATCTCACTTACAGAAATGGAATTCGACCTTGCAACTGCAGAGCATAAGCCCCGCCTTATATTTATAACCCATCATCAATCGAATGAAAGACACCCTAAGGAACTGAAACTTATAAAAAAAACTGAAGATGTGGTGGTCAGAAAAAGGTTTTTTGACGCTGCGGAATTGAAGACAGCGGTCTATGCAGCCTTGATTAATCTGTTGGAAGAAAAGGAACTCATTCGAACTGGTCCCTTTGATGCAACAGTTTGCAGGGATGCGACATTTGACGATATTGATCCGGAACGGTTACAGTGGTTTGTTCGAACAGCACAAGAAAAAAGGGGCTTCCCCCTTTCTTCTAAAAAAACAACAGAAGAAATCCTTACCCACTTGAATCTTGCCAAGCCCGGCAGATTTACTAATGCCGCAATTTTGCTCTTCGGAAAACAGCCGCAAAGGTTTTTTGTTACCGCAGAAATACGCTGTGCCATGTTTCACGGCAATGAAGTGAGCAAACCAATACCGTCCTATCAGGTCTACAAGGGTGATGTTTTTCAACAAGTTGTAATGGCTGTTGACTTTGTATTGTCCCGTATCAATTTATCTGTAGGCGACCGAAGTCAGTCGGTAGATGTGCCGGTGGAATACGAAATACCCCGCAAGGCTGTTACAGAAGCCATCGTTAATGCTGTGGCGCATCGCGACTACACCAGCAATGCGTCAGTGCAGGTGATGCTTTTTCGCAACCGTCTTGAAATATGGAACCCAGGTCAGTTGCCTTTTCAACTGCCCATATCCAAACTCAAGCAACCCCATGCCTCTTACCCGGCAAACCCCCTTATAGCGGAACCGATGTACCTGACAGGTTTTATTGAACGTATGGGAACAGGTATCCCAGATATGGTTAATGCATGTCTATCTGCAGGTCTTCGCGAACCCGAACTTATGCAGGAAGAGGCTTTTAGGGTAATCTTATGGAGAAATGGGACAACTACCCCTTATGATACCCCTTATGATACCCCTCATGTGAGCAACTTGGTTAAAAGGCTTATAATGCTTATATCAGGGGAGATGAGCAGACCGGAATTACAGAAAATAGTAGGAATAAATGACATAAGCCACTTCAGGGGAAGCTACATCATTCCGGCTTTGGAACAGGGTTTACTGGAAATGACCCTGCCTGATAAACCAAAAAGCAGGCAGCAGAAATACCGTCTTACCGAAAAGGGGAAAACATTACAGACGAAGTTTAAACAACAAAAAGAGGACAAATAATATGGGCAAGATAGAAATCAAAAAGACAGAACTTGTATGGCGCGGGAAGTACGATGACGAAGGCAAACTGGTACCAGTTGAAAAACCCGGCCCTTATCCGTTTCAAATAGTAGAAAGCATTAACGAACCCAGAATTGAAAAGGACGATGCCGGAGTGCAGGATACTCTCTTTGACTACTGGAAAGGCACAGAAGGCTCTACCTTTGAAGATGGCTGGAAAAACAAGCTCATTTGGGGCGATAATAAATTTGTCATGAGCAGCCTTCTTAAAAAGTTTGCCGGGAAGATAGACCTCATATACATCGACCCGCCTTTTGCAACAGGCACGGATTTTTCCGATGAATGTTGAGATTGGGGAGAGAGAAGAAAATACATAAAGAGCATTCGATTCTGGAAGAAAAGGCTTATAGGGATACGTGGGGGCAGGGCACGGATAGTTTTATTCAAATGATTTGAGACCTTTGCGCGGCAATCTACCCTGAATTATCTTGTAACTATATAATATATATAGTACAATGATAATTATATCACTTCAAGGATACCGCCCAATGTCAGTTAAATTCATTACCACAAGCTTTGCTGATTACATTATCGGACAGAGGAAGTGTTCTGTTACATTTCTTGATAAGTTAAATAAGTTTATAGACTTGAAGCCAAAAGAAAAGACCATAAAACATAAGAAAACAAAAAGTGCAGACGGAAGATATACATATCCTGTCTTTCCTTTTGCTCCAGAGGTGGTATAATTTAAGTGATCCCAGAACGAAGGAGGCATTCTACTGCCCTGTTGAGACAGAAAAGAGATAAAAAGCAGTCGTGAGAATACAAAAAGAAGAGTAGTTGGAATTATACAAAATTTTTTAATTATAAAAATGGAGATATAAATAAAAATGTCAAAGAAGTTATCAAAAAATGAAATAATAGAGCTTTTCAAATCATCAAAAATTCAAAAGGATTGGTCATTTGAGGGGTTTAAACCTTCAGAAACAGGTAAGTGGACACATTCTTACCATCGCTATCCAGCCAAATTTATTCCACAATTAGTGGAAAAACTAATTGACGAATATATCCCCAACAGCGTGGCGCATATTAATGATCCTTTTATGGGCAGTGGAACTACAATTGCGACAGCAATTTCCAGAGGCTTTATGGCAAGTGGTACTGATATAAATGCAATCGCTTATCTTATGGCAAAAGTAAAGTCGACTCCCATTGAACCTAATTATCTTGAAAGTAAGATAAATTTGCTTTTTTCAAGATTGGGTTTTTCTGATGAATTGCAAATATTTGCTTCTAAAGTTATTGAACCTTTAGTTCATAAAAACCATATAGAAAAAATAAATTATTGGTTTAATGAAGACAATAAAATAAAATTAGGCTTAATCTTAAAGGCAATTTACCATGAAGAAGATGAAATTATCCGTGATTTTTTTCTTGTTGCATTTAGCCATATTTTAAAAAAATGTTCAATTTGGTTGCAAGGCAGCACAAAACCTACTCGCGATTTAAAAAAAACCCCTTCCAAACCATTTATCGAATTGAAGAGGCATTTAAACAAAATGAAAGAGGGGAATTATAATTTTTATAAAGTTGTTCCTGAAAAAACAAAGATGGATATTAATAGTTATTTAAAAATTGAATTAGGGGATGCACGAAAACAGCCGCTTCCTGATGATTGTGTAGATTTAGTAATTTCGTCAAGCCCTTATGTAACAAGCTATGAATATGCAGATTTGCATCAATTATCAACGATTTGGCTTGATTATACAGACGATTTGAAGGAGTATAGGAGTAAATTTATAGGTACTGCTTATAAGAACTATAACCACATTGAATTAAAAAGTGAAATAGCTAAAAGCATAGTTTCCCAAATGGAAAAAAAGAGCAAGAAGGTAGCAAAAGAAATCGAAACGTTCTTTTATGATATGCAGCAAGTTTTTAACGAAAGTTTTAGGATTTTAAAACCAAATGGAAGGTGCTGTTATGTAATTGGTAATACAAAATTAAGAAAAATTGATATTCTAAATGCGGAGGCTTTTGCTGAAAGTATTCAATATGCTGGTTTTACAATTGAAAAAATAATCGTTAGAGAAATTCCATTAAAAATATTACCTCAAAAAAGAGATGAAAAAACAGGGAGATTTGCAAGTAATGAAAATGCTAATTCCCAAGCATACCCAATAGAATACATTGTTATTGGAAAAAAGGAGTAAAAAATTATGAAATTTGAAGATTTGAAAAATTTGTATTTGAACAAGAAAAAAAAATTTGGAGCAAATACATATAAACATGTTTCACAATTACTTGCGGAAGCTAAAGAGATTCATAAACAAAATTGGCTAAAAAAGCCTACAAAAAAAGGCGACCATGAACAAAGTTGGAGAGCATTTAAAGGGAAAAGCCTGGAAAAACTCGTACAGTTTATCATTACTAAAGAAGTAGAAGAATTAGGATTGCAGGTAATTAATGGAAATAAGCTTGAAATGACTAAGAACCTGCCTAAAGAATTAAGCAAAGTAAAAAGAAATTTGGCCGTTAATTTTGGTGAATTTGGGTTACATTTACCCGATATAGATATTGTTATTTATAATCCAGAAACATATGATATACTTTCAGTTATTTCAAGCAAAGTTACTTTGCGGGAAAGAATTGCTCAAACTGGTTATTGGAAACTCAAGTTATTACAAGACAGTGTTACAAAACATATTCGGGTTTACTTTATAACGCCCGATGAAGATGGAACTTTGACTCAGAAAAAACCTGCAAAGAAAGGCAGAGCAATAGTAGAAACTGATACTGACGGAGCATACGTAATGACTGAGGCACAGATAGAAGAAAGTAATAGAGTTAAAATGTTTGAAAAATTCATCGAAGACATAAAACAATTATTGAGTAGTTATGGAAAAAGAAAATAAAAACATTCCAAAATTTGAAACAACTACATTATGGGATTTTCCAACACAGAACTATGGAAATAAGCCTCACGGGGACAATAAATATTCTGGTGTAACTCCCGCTTTTGTTATTTGGAATCTTTTACAACGTTATACAAAGAAAAACGATTTAGTAATTGACCCAATGTGTGGAAGTGGAACTACAATAGATGTTTGCAAAGAAGAAGGAAGAAGGGTTTTGGGATTTGATATTGTACCTTATAGAGAAGATATAAAACAGGCAGACGCAAGGGCACTACCCTTAGATGCTGAAATAGCCGATTTTGTTTTCATTGATTCGCCTTATTCTGATAACATAAAATATAATGAACATCCAGAGAATATTGGCAACATTTCTTGTGAAGACCCTATTTTTTTTGAAGAATTGGAAAAAGTTGCAAAAGAAATTTACAGAATATTAAAACCTCATAAATATGTAGCATGGCTTATTGGAGACCAAGCAAAAAGGGGCAATTTTACACCCGTAGGCTATATTTTATATGGTATTTTAATCAAACATTTTAAACCGATTGACTGGATTTGTATTACTAGACATAACCAGACTTCCAATACAAGTGTTTGGCATTATCGTGCACAAAAATATAATTTTTTTTTAAGAGGTTTCAAACATTTACTTATTATGCAAAAAATAACAAAAAAATAGTTTTTTATATCAGCAGTAAGTTAATGTAAATAAATAGCTAAAGTTTTGTCCATTTAATAAAAAACTTGACACTATATAACACAACTTAATTGAATAAAAATATTATTGTGACAATTCCAACCCAAGGAAAACAAACATGAAGAAAACTTCGGCAATTATTATAATCTGCACAATAGTCTGTCTTGTTTTTGTATCGACTGGCTTTGCCCAGGATAAATTATCCAAAAAACCTTTGGAAACATCACCCAAAATAAAAATGAGGGTTAGAGCAAAAGGCGATTTCGTCGGAAAGGTCGTCGGTATCGACACATCAAACAAAACAATTTCGGTCAAGAATAAGGGGATACTGGTCACATTCGATATAGCCAGCCCAAGATTGATAGGTTACAAAGGTCTTGACCAGATAAAAACAGGTGACTCAATTTCGGTGGGGTACACGGGAGACGGGATTATTATATCAAGATTCACAGGAAAGATACCGGTAATGCCGACTGGACCAGCTCAGACCAAAAAAACCACCTCTGTTTCAAAAAAGGGAAGTTTTACCCGTATAAAGGAAAGGTCTAACAGTGCAGCTTTCAATGATGTCGATCACAACGAGGACGGCAAGATCAGCCCTGCAGAATTAAGCTCTATCATTCACGGTCTAACGATGGAGCAATTCAGAAAATACGACAAGAACGGCGATGGCAGTCTTGACAGGAAAGAGTACGGCGCCATCAGATAAATAGAATTCAAGGCGTATTTCCTTCAAAGAAATGTGCTGGTTTTTATCTTTTTTTAAACCGTTTCGCTTGACATTGGAAATGGAACCGTTATTGCGTTCGTTGGGCAATGGGCCGCGCAAAAACCACATTCTTCACATAATTCAGCATCTATAAACGCCTTTTCTTCTCGCATTTCAATTGCTTGGGGTGGGCATATCTCAATACACCCTCCACAACCAGTGCATCTTATTTCATCAATTATTGGAATCATCAGATAACCATCCCCAGACGATAACCGTCATGTATAGCGTTGTTAAGCCTTCTCGGTTTTTTGGCATCACCGATTATATGAATATCTGGTGCACTTCTTTCATACAATCTTTTTAAATTCAGCGGAGCCTCGTATTCCGCTGTAATAATTCCGTCAATCTCAATTTGCCGTTCACCCTTAGGTGTTGCGACAAAAAGCACCATATCTTTTATGTCTTTTATCGTCGCACCGGTCAGTATGATAGCTTTTTTATCCCTTAAAAGTTTCGTATAGCGCCACAGATAAAAAGGATTTACATCTCTTCCGAGTTTACTGCTACCTTCTATTACCGTAATACTGTAATCGCCATTACGTATCAAAAATACTGCAATCCCAAGACCTATGCCACCCCCTCCAATTATTGCAAGCCTACTCGGCAGGGCATCAGGGGATTGCATACACACTTTGGGGGTAAAGATTGGTCCGCTAAAACCAATAGGAGGTGCTGCAACAGATGCGCCAGCAGCGATCACAAGCACATCTGCATTCATTTTATTCACCATTTCTGGGCTGCATTCCACACCATAGTTCAATTCAACACCGTCATTTTTGCATTCAACTTGAAGTGTATTAACAACCCTCATTAATTCTTCAGAACCATCGTCAACCCGTGATGCAAGCAAAACGCTCCCGCCAGGCACTTCATCTTTCTCAAACAACTTCACATTATGGCCCCTTTTTGCTGCTACAGAGGCACACTGAAGTCCTGCTGGGCCGGCACCTATAATTACAACGTTTTTCTTCTTTTCCACCATCGAAAACCCGTAATAACCCCAGCTTGCATCCTTTTCGTGTCCAACTGTAGGCCTTACAGAGCACATGATAGGCTGATGATAATAAAGGCGTGAAAAGCAGAGATTACATGCAATACAGGGGATTATCTCATCTTCACGTCCTTCCTGAATTTTAACTGGCATCTGTGGGTCGGCAATCATAGGCCTGCACATCTCCCAAAAATCTATAGTCCCATCTGCTATTGCCTTCTCAGGTATGGACGGTAAAAATTGCCTGAATGCCATCGTTACCGGCACCTTAACGTGCTTTCTGATCTCTCGGGACACGTAAAGCCAATGCCCCATCGGCACATCCCTTGTAATCACTGGAATTGAAGATTCATGCCAACCTATTGTAACGCTTAGGTAATCAGCGCCTGCTTCCTCTGCAATCCTGAAGCTCTCAATGCTCTCCTCGATGGTATTGCCTCCCCTATCGTCGAGTAGCTCCAAACCACAGAGACGGATACCAACAGGGATCTTATCGCCAACTTCTGCCTTAACCCCCTGAATAACCTCCACCATAAGCCTGCAACGTTCCCTAATGCCACCTCCGTACTCGTCTTTTCTCTTATTCGTGTAGCTCGAAATAAACGTTGATATGAGATATCCAACAATACCAGACAGTTCGATCATATCGAAACCAGCTTTAACTGCGCGCCTTGCCGCCATTATATGGTCTTTTACAGTCTTTTTTATTTCAAGGGTAGTGATCTCTCTCGGTGGCTTGAAATATGAAAGCTTCTGGGGCACAACAGATGACATAAGGCAATAATCAAGGTCAACCCCGCCCTCTCTGCCGCAATGGAGTATCTGTAGACACGAGAGCGCATCGTTCTGTCTAATAACATCGGCAATCCTTGCGAGTCCTGGAATAAAGCAATCATCATATATTGCCATCATACCCTTAAAGCCCTTTCCTTCTCCCTCTTTATCGGGATAGGCGCCCTGTGTCGTTACGATACCCGGGCCGCCTCGCGCCTGGGCCTCCATGTATGCCACCTCCCTGTCGCTCACACAGCCATCACCATAGGGAAAATTTGTCTCTGTGGCCGCATATTTTATCCTGTTTTTTGTGTTAAGAGAACCGATCCGTCCTGGAGAAAAGATATGTGGATATTTTTCCATAGCAACTCCTCTTTTTTGGATGTGCCTTCTGGTCAATTATAAATTATTTTGGTAACATAGAGGATTATTTGAAGTCAATATATATCTCGTTGACAGCCCAACCATAGGCAAAAATTTATCTACAAAACATGATAACATGGTGAGCAGGTTATGCTAATGTGTTGGCCCTATTGGGCGTTGGATATCACTTGCCAAATTTGCAGCATCACAATCGCTTTGCATAGCATTTCGTGTCCATCACTTTCTAACTTTTCTATTCAAAGTTCGAAGAGTTCACCATCAACCATATTAAATCTACGTCTCCCAAGCGGCCCAATCTCGGGGTCATGGGTAACAAGAATAAGGGTCGAGGAAATACGTTCATTCACTGAAAGGATATAGTCAAGCACCTCTCTACCGGTTTTTCTGTCAAGGTTGCCTGTAGGCTCATCAGCAAGAATAATCTCAGGTTCGTTCACCAATGCCCTTGCAATAGCAACTCTCTGTTGCTCTCCGCCGGAGAGTTCACCTGGTTTATGATTTCTTCTTTCATTTAACCCCATGATATTCAGAAATGTCTCAGCCTTTGAAACAGCTTCTTGATCGCCCATTCCCCTTATGAGAAGCGGTATCGTGATATTTTCGATAACGTTAAAATCATGTAAAAGATGATAGAACTGAAATACAAAACCCACCTTTTCATTCCTGAACCTGCTCGCCTCGTCTTCGGTAAATTGATTTATATTCTTGCCCCTAAAAAATATCTCGCCTCCAGTGGCAGCATCGAGTGTGCCGAGTATGTGGAGGAAAGTACTTTTGCCTGCCCCTGAAGGCCCCATGATGGTAATAAAATCACCCTCATATATATCGATATTTATACCCTTCAATATATTGAGTTCCGCATTGTTCTTGTTGAAACGTTTTTTAAGTCCGGAAACCTGCAGGACGGGCTCACTCATAACGCAGGGTCTCCACAGGGTCTATCTTTGAAGCCTTATAAGAGGGATACAGCGTTGCAAGGATACATATAATCATGGTAACCGATGCAACAAGACCTACATCGAAAAAACTGATTTTTACCGGCAGGCTGCTGATATAGTATATATCTTCAGGTAGCTTGATAATCTTGTACCTCCTGATAATCTCACATATGCCATAACCACTCACCGAACCGATCATAGCCCCAAAAACGCCTATCGTCACACCCTCAACCATGAAGATTTTCATTATGCTTTTTTTCTTTGCCCCCATTGCTTTAAGAATAGCTATATCCTTCTTTTTTTCCATGACCGTCATTATGAGGGAACTGATGATATTGAAGCTTGCCACAAAGATTATCAAGGCAAGTATTATGAACATTGCAATCTTTTCGAGCTTCAATGCTGAAAACAGATTTTTATTCATCTCAATCCATGTCCTGGCAAAATAATTACCACCTACCCTCTTTAATATGTCCTTTCTTGCCTCATCAGCCCTATAGGCATCCTTCAATTTTACTTCAATCCCTGTTGCACCGATATCCATGATGCTTTCGACATCCCTTAAAGACATAATAATAAGGGTATTATCGATCTCGTACATACCTGTTTCAAAAATCCCGCCGATCTTTACGCGAACAGTCTCAGGCATTGCACCCATTGGAGAATAACCCCCAAAAGGCACCATGACCGTAAACACATCGCCAGGCAAAAGTCCCATGTGCTTTGCCAATTCCTTCCCAATAAGGATGTTGTTTTTGTTGTTCAACGCATTTATGCTTCCGTCCTTGATCAGCTTTCCCATAAATCCTATATCTTCTGCATTCAAGCCTTTAACGGCAACACCAGACAATTGTCTTCCGCTTTGCACCATAGCCTGAAACGTAATAAACGGAAATGCATGTGTAACGCCATCTGATTGTTTTATCTTATCAACAAGCCCTTCCGGTTTTTTGATATCCCCGTCTATACTCAGTAAAAGCACGTGTGGATTGATGCCGAGTATCCTTTCCCGTATCTCATTCTGAAAACCTGTCATCACGGCAATAACGATAATGAGCGCCATAACCCCTATTGCTATGCCCACCACCGCAATCCAGGTGGTAAAGGATATAAACGCCTCTTTTCTCTTGGAGCGCAGATAACGCAAACCTATGTTAGTTTCATAATCCATCTTTATAACTTTCACCGTAGCTTTTAGCGTAAAGTCTTTCTTGCATACTTTATGTTTTGCGCCATATCCTCATGGTCTCAAAAGTGGAAATAGAATAACTTCGCGGATTGACGGACTATCCGTTAGAAGCATCGTCAAACGGTCGATACCAATGCCTTCGCCTGCAGTAGGTGGAAGGCCGTACTCAAGGGCTGTTATATAATCCTCATCCATCATTGCCCCTTCTTCCTTTGCCTTTATCTGTTCTTCAAACCTTCCCCTCTGGTCAATGGGGTCATTCAATTCATTGAATCCATTGGCAATTTCCATGCCGCTGATATAAAGCTCAAACCTCTCAGTAATATCAGGGTTATCCTTTTTCCTTTTGGCAAGCGGCGACACCTCGACCGGATAATGTGTTACAAAGGTCGGCTGAATCAATTGTTTTTCACAGAGTTCTTCGAATATCTTGGTAATAAGCTTGCCTTTATTCTCTTTTTCAGCACCTTCTATCTCAAGCTCCTTTGCATATGAGGCAAGCTTCCCCATATCATCCATCTGTTCAAGGTCAAAGCCGCCAAATTCCCTTAATGCCTCTTTCATTGTAATGCGTCGCCACGGAACTGAAAAATCTATCTCCTGTCCACCAAACATAACCTTATAACCACCAAAAAGTTCTTTTACGAGCGAAGAAACCATGTTCTCAGTAAATGACATGAGATCCTCATATGTTGCATAGGCCTGATAAAATTCGAGCATTGTGAATTCAGGGTTATGTCGAACAGAAATCCCTTCGTTTCTGAAATTCCGATTTATCTCAAACACCCTCTCAAAGCCACCCACCACAAGCCTTTTCAGGTACAACTCAGGTGCTATCCTGAGGTAAAGATCCATCCCCATCGCATTATGATGGGTAATAAAAGGTTTTGCTACAGCCCCACCGGGGATTACATGCATCATCGGCGTTTCAACTTCAATAAAATCGTTTTTAACAAAATAATTCCTAATAAATTCGACGATTTTCGCCCTTATTGTAAAGACATCCCTCGCTCGTTGATTAACGATTAGGTCAAGGTAACGTTTTCTATATCTTTCTTCTACATCTTTAAGACCATGCCATTTCTCAGGCAACGGCCTTAGAGATTTAGTTAGAAGTTTAATGTTTTCAGCAAGGATTGTCAGTTCACCCGTCTTTGTCCTGAATACCCTGCCTTCTACCCCCACTATATCACATATATCAAACCTTTTGAATGTTGTGTATTCAGGTGATTTAAGCATGTCCTTTCTCACATAAATCTGAATTTTACCCTTCCTATCCTGAATGTGCACGAAAGAACTCTTTCCGAAATCCCGAAAAGCCATAATCCGTCCTGCTACAGCAACATGTTCTTCTGTTTTTTCAAGTTCATCGTGGGAAAAGAGATTGTATTTTTCTTCAACATCCCCTGTCGTTATATAGGGTCCATTGTCCTGGGGATATGTTTCTATGCCATTCTCCCTTAGTGCCTTTTCCTTTTCCATCCTTACAATAATTAACTCATTAATCGGTTCCATCTTTGCTCCTGAATGCTTGTTATAAGGGTTCAAGGGTTTGTGGGTTGTGGGTTTGGGTGTTTAACTTGTATCCTTAAACCCCTCGACCCTTTTCCCTTGGCTCCTGATTTCACCTTTCGGCTTTCACACTGATTTCATTTATAACTGCCTCTGTCCGATATACGATGTACGATATTCGATATTCGGTCTTTCACCTTTCATACCTCTACTATAACATCATAATCGAGGGTTTTCACTATTTTACCTTCGCATATTTCACCTGCAACACATTTACCTTTAATAAAGGCAATCCCGTCAATATCTGGGGCCTGCGTCAAAAGTCTCCCGACCATGTGCCCTTCTTCCTTTCCCTCTACGATAACTTTGGTCGTTTTTCCTTGAAGCATGGCAAGCCTTTTCTTTGATATCTCCTTCTGGACCTCCATAATTCTGTTGTATCTCAAACGCTTCACGCCTTTTTTAACATGTCCTTTCATTTTATATGCCCCTGTGCCCTCTTCCTTTGAATACATAAAGGCACCAAGCATATCGAATTCCCATTTTTTTATAAACTCGTATAAACACTCGAAGTCATCATCTGTTTCGCCAGGAAAACCAACGATGGCTGTTGTTCTTAACGCAGCATCAGGAATCCTTTCCCTTATATCACCGAGCAGATTTTCTAAATAGCCCTTTGTATATCCTCTGCCCATCAACGAGAGAATCTTGTTTTCAGAATGCTGAACAGGAATATCCATATACTTTATAATCCTTTCATCACTATTGATGAAACCGATAAGCTCGTCGGTCACTCCTCTTGGATGCATATAAAGAAGTCTCAGGTAATAATCGCCTCTAACCATAAGTATTCGGCGAAGCAGTCCCAAAAGATCTGTATTTTCATGCTTGCCATAAGAAGTAATATCCTGACCTATAATATTGATCTCTGTGAACCCGTTATCTAAAAGCCACTCAAGTTCCATCACTACATCATCAGGCCTTCTGCTCTTAAGACCGCCTCTTATGTCAGGCACAGTGCAATAACTACACCTATTGTCGCAACCCTCCTGAATTTTAAGATAAGCTGATGGCTTTCCTGTGAGGATTCTTCTCGGGAATGTTTCTGCAAAAGACCCCTCTCTCAAAAATAATCCTTTTTTGTCGATCAGGTTTGTAATTTCAGTGTAATAATTTCTTCCGACAAAAAGGTCAACCTCCGGCATCAATTCAGGAAGCTTTTGTCCATAGCGTTCGAGAAGACACCCCGTTACTACCACCCTTTTTCTTTGTGCCTCTTCAAGTATTGTTTCAATAGATTCTTTCGTTGAATCTTCAATAAAAGCGCATGTATTGATAATTACTGTGTCTGCTTCCTCGGCAAGTACATGCCCTGCATTTTCCAGATTTCTGACGATATATTCAGATTCAACAAGATTTTTTGGACACCCGAGACTGATTATCTTAAATTTCACTTACATATATTCCCTGTTTTTTAAATTTTTTCAAAATATCTGCAATTCCTTCGCCATTGTCTTTGTAATCGATGCGAATGATTTGCATATCTTGCCTATTTAAAGCAAAAATATCTATGTATTTTATGTAGTTAAAAACATCTGTCTTAATATATTTTGGTAAAGTGTCGTAAGACTATGATTATATAATGCTAACGACGCATTGACAATGCTTATTTTTCCGTTAATAAACAACTTAATCGACCATCTGATAGATAAGACGATGCTAAATATTTTTCCTTCGAGAGAAAGCCCCCGTAAAATCACCTACCAGCTTCCCGTAAGACGTCGATACTTGGTAAGGATTTTTTTATCGTATCTCCAAAGAGATTTTCAAGCCCATCTCTATCGTTTATAGATAATGCAGGTTTTTCTGCAATTTTCGTTTCTTTGACCTGTACAGCCGGCAGCGATACCTACCTTGTGGCACAAGAAAAAATCATATTTCAGTGGGTCTTCAGGTGAAAACAACTTCAAGGCGTTTGTGATTTCAACAGCAGCCTTGTAAGAAGGCGTCCTGCACTGTGTCCAGTTAAAACACCGTCCAATTTTGAAAAGATGGGTATCAAGAGGAATGATCAGATCCTTTTTATTGATGAAGTTCCAAAGCCCAACATCGATATCATCCTTGCGCACCATCCACCGGATATAAAGATTCCATCGTTTCATTGGATTTGAAGGCAATGATTTCGGAAAAAAGAATTTCAGGTCATCGCTTTCCTCAAAAAGATAGTCCCTTGCCTTCCAGAGGGCATTCCTTACATCTTTTTTATAAAAATGTCTTACCATATCTCCAATACTGCCAAAATCATTCAACACCCTTTTCAATACATTAAACAACTGAATAATCTCGTCTCCCTTTTGGAATCGGTAATACAAGCCCTTCAATTGTTCAAAATTTCCATTTGCAATAAAATCATAAGGATTATCCCCCATGCACAAAAACATGTTTTCAAGAAACTTCTTGAATACATCAATCTTTCCATAAGCAAACTGTGATGCAAGAAACCCCGCGATTTCAATGTCTTTTTTGTTACGATATCTGTGGACAAATTCTACGGGGTCATTGGTGATGAGTTGCGAAAGGTTATTTTTCTCCTGATTGTATATCTCTTCTAAGTTGATCCCTACGCCCCCTCTAACTGTTTTTTGCGTAAAGTGAATTTAAATTAATGGCTCAAAAAAGCTCTGATAGAAGCTGGTAGACGGCTTTGGATAAAAGCCTTGCGCTATTCCATGTGTTATAAAACCATTTCTATCAGATGCGGTCCAGGTTCTACCAGCGCCACCGTGAGCTCTTTCGCAAGCGCTTCAACTGAATCCACTGTTACAGCCGGCACGCCAAAACCTTCAGATAGCTTGACCCAATTGATAGAAGGATTATCCAGTTCAACGAGTGATTGTGCGTTTTGTCCTGGGGATTTAACGCCTGCACGTTCATATTCAATCTTTAGGATATTGTAACTCTTGTTCGCACACAAAAGTGTCGTGACATTCAAGGATTCTCGTGCTTGCGTCCATAGTGCCTGCAATGTATAAAGGGCACTACCATCCGCCTGAATATTTATAACGGGTCTATCAGGACAAGCAATGGCAGCACCAACCGCGCAAGGCATTCCATATCCTATTGAGCCGCCCGCAATCGTCATCATACTATGCGGCGGTAAACCTGCTGTAAGCGGATAATAGGTCATCACAGAGGTAAGACCCTCATCGACAATTATAGCGTATTCAGGTTGAATTGCTGCAACAACAACACATGCCTTTTCAGGGGTCAATGCCCCGCTAGGCAATGATGGACAATTCAATTTTGTCAAAACTTTATCGGATGAAAACATGTTTTTTGAGACCTTCAGTAACTCTGCCAGATATTCTATTGCACCAACAGCATCCTCATTACCCATTCCTATTGAGATCTTTTTTTGTTCATTTCTTAGAATACGGCTTGGCACACCATCATAACCAAAAAACGTAACTGGCTCGTCCGAGCCAACCAGAATCACCGTTTCATATTGTGACATCATTTGGATCGCGCCTTCAGGAAAATAAGGGATGCGCACCACATTGGGAAGTCCCGCTCCCCGCTCCATAAAACCAGGGAATGAACCTGCAAATAGATCACATCCTGAAGCCGCACTGATGCGCCCAGCCACCTCCATACCCCGCCTTCTCAGCGCCCTGCTGCCTAAAATCATAGCGATTTTTCCACCTTTTCTCAAAAGCTGTGCAGCATTTTCAACCCCATCTGTATCGAATGGTTTAAACATAAACCTTTTTGTTATAATTTCAGGATGCTCCACGCTATCCATCTGGATATCGTGCGGCACAATCAGGCTTGATATGGCGCCGTACAACGCCTCGTTAATACTATCAGCCACATCCTCTGATAAGGCTTCGACTGAATCACAGTTTTTAAACCAACTCGACACGCTACCTGTCAAGGCTTCAATATCCATTGTCAATGGGGCATCGGCATGACGGTGCCATGTTGCATGGTCACCTATAATGTTTAAAAGAGGTGTCCGGGCGCGTCTTGCATTGTGGAGATTAGCAATGCCATTGGCAAAGCCTGGCCCATGATGCAACAAGGTCATAGCGGGCATATCGAGCATCCTGCCGTATCCATCTGCAGCACCTGTACAAACACCTTCAAATAACCCAAGAATTGTCCTGATATCCTGCATCGAATCAAATGCACACAGCAGGGGTATCTCGGTAGTACCAGCATTTGCAAAACACACCTTTATGCCTGCCTGGCTTGCAGTTTTTAAAATGATCTCAGCGCCATTCATGATTTTACCAACTTCTTTTTCCACTCGGCAAAGCGGTCCTTAAAGACGGTTTGAATCTCTTTTAATCCAGCCTCCCATTCAGTCCATGCCCCAACATTCAAATCCAGTCCATCGCCAGAAATGCCATCCTTTTCAAGTCGTTCCATGATTTCTCTTCTGATTAAAATCTCTTTCCTTTCCATCTGTTCAGCAAATCTTTTTTTCAACATCTCCAATTCAGCCTTTAGGGAATCATCAAGGTCGCTGCATACGATATCAAACAAATCAAACAATCTTTCATTTCTGATGTCAAAATTTTCTAACAGTATATCGATCACGACTGACCTTTTAAGGTTCCTGTCCACATCATAACCATCAATCTCTTTCTTAACACCATCAATGTCTGTTATGCCCGAAAAAAAGCGTCTAACAATAGACCTCAATCTATTATCAGCCTCTTTCCCTGCCAAAACCTTTTTTTCTTCATCACCCAAGACAATGTTCTTTGTCCTCTCCATCGCAAGCTCGATGGCACTCTTAATTACTGCCATATCCTTCCTCGCATACTAAAAAATACACAAACTATAAGATGCTTTATACATAAAATCTTAAATCTAAAAAACTCAACGTTCAAAACCCAACAAGACTAAAGCGCCTGTTCCTCTGTCACCATTACATTCAAGAATGGCTGATCAAAAAAGGGTTGAAACGCGTGGTGCGGTCATATACGTCGATCCCTTCGCGACGCTTCAAAAAATTTACAACTCGGTAAGTCAGTGGGGTCAGCATTGCCTCATATGCTGATTTAACAAGCCACTGTGTAACAATAATGCCTGAAAGCACATTTATCGGGATCGTTCCGATAAATGCAATCAGTACAAAAACTACTGAATCAAGCGCCTGCCCCACAAGGGTAGAAGCAATAGTTCGCGCCCACAGAAACCTCCCGTTTGTTGCAACTTTCATCTTTGCAAGGACAAATGAATTTGCAAACTCACCGACAAGGTATGCTATGAAAGAGGCCACAAGCAAACGCGGGGTATACCCTAATATACGCTCATAAGCGGCCTGGCCATCCCAAAAGGGTGCCGCAGGAAGAATCTGTCCGACCCAGATCGTAGTCACCAAAACAAGACTACAAAAGAAACCCAGCCAGATAACAATACGGGTATTGTGATAGCCATATACCTCCGTAAGGACATCGCCGAATATATAGCTCATGGGAAATATAATGACGCCGGCTGGAATCACAAGTCCAAAAACGCTTATTATTTTTACCGCGGTTATGTTTGACGCTATCAGGCATGTTGTAAAAATCGCAACAATACAAACAAAAAGCGGCGTATATCTTTCGTTGTTCGATGATTGTCCATCCATGCACATTAAATTAGCCTAATAAGTATAACATTTCAAACATAAAATTTAGCCCAATACCTTCCCTCAACCCCTTGCTGTAGCCCATTTTTAACATTGTGAATTATGCACAAATTGATTTTTCATCAATATCCAGATACGTTGCAGGGTTCTCGGTTATACATCGTCTGACGGTTTTAGCGTCAATACCCATACCGACAAGACGCTGGGTCGATTCCGTGATTGTCATGGAGCCGCCTTGCAAAATACCATTCCGTTGAGAAGGGGTGATTTTAAAACCATTACTGTCAGCCATATTTTGTTTACCATCGGGAAACCGTGTACAGTTGGTATCCCTGATTGAATCTGAGATAATGATGATTCGGCTGTGATTTTTGACACGGAAAATCAATTTTATTGTTTCCGGATGAAGATGGTAGGGGTCTGCAATAACCTCAGTATATACACCAGCATGCAACAATCCAAATCCTGCAATGCCAGGCTCGCGGTGATGGATGCCCCTCATCGCATTAAAGATATGCGTTATAGATTCTGCGCCTGCATTGTAGCCGGCTTCGGCCTCTGCATATGTAGCATTCGAATGCCCCATACCCACCTTCACGCCTTTATCTCTTGCGTTTTTTATAATTTTTGTTGAACCATCCAATTCGGGGGCTATAGTTATAATCCTGACCATGTCCTCAAAGCCATCTACCAGTTCTTCAAACGTTTTTATGTCAGGCTCTAAAAACGAACAATGGTCAAGCGCCCCACAATATGAAGGATTAAGGAAAGGACCTTCGAGATGAACACCAATAATACTTGCAACCAATATTGGTTTTTTATGGTGAGCCTTCTGCATATCCATCGCCATTTTAACTATCGCCATATTTTCCCTCATGATATGGATAGGTGCCGAATATATAGTAGGGATGATGGCATCCACACGATAAGAAGCTTGTATTTCAGCTATTTTGAGTATGGCATCTGTGTCTTTGGAGCGTGTATCAAAGCCGGCAATACCATGTGTATGTATATCGATTGTTTGCATGCGCATGATCCTATGAAAAACTACTATAACAAACCATAAAACACAATAAATTGCCTCCTGAAAATCCACATCTACCTTTGACAAGAAACATCACTTCTGTTAAATTGGCATCATGGTTTATAACACAAATTATCAATCGTCAAGCATAAGCCGTAAGCAATGAAGAATAAAAAACACACCTCAACAGTTAGTCGCTCTGATAAAATATCCCCATTCTATGTGATGGAACTGCTCGAAAAGGCTAAAGAGCTTGAGAGAAAAGGTAAGCACATCATCCATATGGAGGTTGGTGAACCTGATTTCGGTACACCCTCCGCAATAAATGAATCTGCCATCGACGCAATACGCAATAATAAAACGTTTTACACCCACAGCCTCGGTATCCAGGAATTGCGTGAAACAATTGCACAGCAGTATTATAAAATAGATGGGGTACATATATCTAACGAGCGGGTTATTATCACAAATGGCACATCAGGTGCATTTCTACTGCTATGCGCGGTTTTACTGGACAACAGAAGGGTGCTGGCAGTCTCCGACCCTGGTTATCCCTGCTACAAAAATTTTGCGCTTATAGTTTGCTCGAAGATCGTTCCGATTCCGGTCGATGAAAAATCGTCGTTTGAGGTTACGGTTGAACATTTCGATGTTTTAAAAAGACCACCTGATATCCTGCTTATATCCACACCTGCAAACCCCACAGGAAATATTTACAGAGAAGAAACCATGAAAGGTTTACATAGCTACATCAGTTCAAAAGGCAAAGTCCTCATTGTGGATGAACTTTACAATGGTCTATACTACAAAGAAAGACCAAGATCAGCGCTTACAGTCTCTGATGACATAATAGTTATCAATGGTTTTTCCAAGACACATGCAATGACAGGATGGCGGCTCGGATGGATGGTTGTGCCGGAGGAACTGATAAGACCAATTCAGAAGGTTGCACAGAACGTTTTTATATCACCTCCCTCTATATCACAATATGCAGCATTAAAGGCCTTCAACGTAAACGAAGATTTGGAAGCAATGAGAAAGACATACCAAGAAAGAAGAGATTTTATGATTCCGAGACTTAAAGGCATTGGCTTCAATATACCTTATAACCCTGAAGGCGCCTTTTATATATATGCAGACATAAGCAGGTGGGGAATCGACAGCATGGAATTTGCCGAACGGGCACTCGTTGAGGCAGGGGTCGCCCTCACCCCGGGATATGACTTTGGCGCCTACAAGGCAGGTTCTCACATAAGGTTTTCTTATGCCAATAGCCTTGATATGCTTAAATTGGGGTGCGAACGCTTAGAAAAATGGCTCAAAAAGATTTAAAAAATCCATTCCACGTCTTATACATCAATCTTTTTATCTGTTATACCCCACATTAAACAAAATCTATGACGCGTTGAAGGAGACGCCATATGTCAACAACTAACCTATTCCCTCCCTGACTGTATTGGTGTGACAAAAACAAAGACAGGCAATTGTATGATGAAGGGTACCGTGCTGCACCTATACGTGCCTTCCGTGGCACAATGAAAGCCTATTATGAATGGGTAAACATAAAAAAATAATAAGACCGAAAAGGGCGTCCCCATATCTTCCCAACGACATAATAAGCCAGAGGTTGTTTTATGGCTGATTGGCTACTTCTACTCGTTGGATAATTTTCCTGAATTAAATTTGACGAGTTTTTCCCACAAAATTGATCCATTCTGGTCGCAGTATTCTGTTGAGAATTCACGGGTAAGCTTGTTTATTACCTTTGCATATTCGTTTAAAAATTCTTCGTTTCTTTCTTTTGCTCTGTGTCCCAAGGGTTCAATAATTTCAATATAGATGTGCCGGTGGGTTTAAGAACCCTTAAAAACTGTTCGCTCCGTGGAAGAAACCATTCTACATAGGCATCAGGTGCTATACCGCCGTATGTCTTCACTCTACGATCCGCGTAGGGCGGTGATGTCACAATAAGATCGAAGAAATTATCAGGATAATCCTGTAAAACACTCAAGCAATCACCCTTTCTTATTATACACTCAAGAGTTCTCATAAATTGCATTTTAGCATGGAAAGGTTTTGAATTCTATTCTAATATTTTTATATTCTCACCCAACGGTCAGTGGTGAGTCTCATCCGTCTAATCTGGTGGTTTTTTCCAACATTATGCATATAAATGTATATTTCAATTTAATCAAATGATTCAGAATAATCAACAATATTTAATAAATACCGCATATGACCTGGGTATGTTATTAAGGGATATTGTATAATACAAATTTGTTGTGGAAACATCATAATCTATGATATTTTTCTATCTGTCATTATGTTTTCTGCATGTACCAACTAATTGATTTGGAATGTAATTATGGCAAATGAAAACCCTATGCAACTGACAACTGACAGAATTCTGGAGCGTTTTTTAGGGTATGTTTGAAAGCAAACATGACAGGGCATGTTCGCTCAGCTTATTACATCAGAAACCATAGGGGGACGTTCTCCTTTACCGTTATAACCTTTTTTAGATGATCCCGACGCGAACTAAAAAAGGTGATGGGTTGGGTCATGCAGAGGTCTTGAATAGGTAATCGTTCGTGTCAATAAGGATATTTTTGACACAATAAAAAATATTTTGGGGTTTTTCTGTGCAGATATTAAACGGGTATGAACATTCAGCTATAAAAATTGCGGTTCAGCTTTTAAACAAGGGTCATATCGTTGCCTTTCCAACAGAAACGGTTTACGGACTTGGCGCTGATGCTTTAAACCCGTATGCAGTTGCAAAGATATTCGAGGCGAAAAAACGCCCGAGGTTTGACCCTCTTATCGTGCATATAGGGGAAAGGGATTGGATTTTCGACCTGGCAGAACAGGTACCACATGAGATTGAAAAACTTATCGACGCCTTTTGGCCCGGACCCCTTACAATTATCCTGAAAAAAAAGGAGATTGTGCCAGACATCGTAACTGCTGGCCTTCAAACTGTTGGTATAAGGATGCCGTCTCACCCTGTAGCATTAGGTCTGCTACGTGAATTCAAAAAACCCATCGCAGCACCAAGCGCAAATCCATTCGGATATATGAGCCCAACAAAGGCCGACCATGTCGCAAGGATGCTGAAAAACAAGTTTCCGCTTATCCTGGATGGCGGAAACAGCGTATTCGGGATTGAGTCCACTATAATATCGTCAAGGGCAGATGAGATTTATATACACAGACACGGGGCTACAAGCGTAGAGGATTTGTCCCGCATCACTCAACACATCCATGAGAAAAAACATAACGGCACATGCGAATCACCGGGGGAACTGCCATATCATTATGCCCCCATCAAGCCGTTAAAAATCATCAACTCAGTAAATGAAATAGCTTGCAAACAATCATCTTTTCTTGCCTACTCAAGACCCCAATCAATCCCAAAATCAAGATATGTAAAGATTCTTTCGGAAGAAGGCGATATAATGGAGGCGGCGGCAAACTTTTTCTCATACCTCATAGATCTCGACCATGAAGATGTTGAAATCATCTATGCAGAAAACATCCCTGAGATAGGTATCGGAAAAGCCATGATGGACAGGCTAAAGAAGGCATCAAAAAAATACAAACATATAACCCATTGATAATTTAAGTGATTCATGTTATCTTAAAAACCGAAAAATAGTATAAATATGAGGGGGTCAATGCAAAGAACAGTTGAATATATTAAGGATTTTTTTTGCATCGCGTTTAGGCAATCTAATGATTTATTGTGTATTATCAGTAGGATAGGCGACAAACTATACGAGTTATACACAACTTATCAACATAAAATGTGGAAAACTATTAAAAGTCCTCTATTTTTAAGAACATTCTTGGTTTTGTTGTGTATAATGCTTTTTTTCTCCTGTAGCTCATCCAAGGCACCAAAAAAGGATAAATATGCCCTTGATAACAGCCTTATTTCAATGAGTGAAGACGATGTGAGAAAGAGATACGGAGAACCATATATGGTAAGCAAAACATCTGAAAACAAAATTATATGGACTTATGTGCCACAGTGGAAAATCCTGCCAGATAACAAAAATACGATATATGTTGAATTTGAAGAAGGCAAGGTCGTAAAAATCATTAAAGCAAGGTGAGTCTATGATATGTGAAAAATGCAACCAAGAGATCGAGACCATCGTTTGTAATAGTTGCAACGAGACCGTATTAAAGCTGGGTCCATTTTGTTATGTATGCGGAAAAATATTAGACACCAGCGAAGAAGATGGAGAAAATAAACCAGAAACCGAAGAAGAGATCGATTTTTCAAAAAGGATTTTATGCAGCGACGGAACGTGTATAGGTGTTGTAGAAAACGGCGCGTGCAAGACATGTGGTAAGCCATATGTCCCTGAATCGTCTTAGTTAAAGCATGGTTCACAGTACTTTGATGCTGTATTATCATTGCCTTATTTTGGATACTTTTTCGCTAAATAAACAATATAATTATAAATAGAGAGCAAAGGATATGGGTATATTTGACAGAATAAAAAACGGTTTGGCACGTACAAGGGATCAACTGGTAACTAAAATCGAATGGGCAATAAAAGGAAAACCTATTGATGAAGATGCGTTCATTGATATAGAAGAGGCATTGATTCTCTCTGATGCAGGCCTTGAAACTACAGAGGTTTTTATCCATGCCCTTAAGGACAGATGGAAAAGAGGCCAGCTAAAGACAACTGAAGACATAAAAAGTGCCATGATTGAAGAGGTTGGACATCTCCTTTCGACTGTTGAAAAACCAATAACGATAAACCAACATAAACCTTTCGTTATTATTACGCTTGGTGTAAACGGCGTAGGAAAGACAACTACGATAGCAAAGCTCGCAAGGTCATACAAAGAATCCGGAAAGAAAGTACTGCTCGGCGCATGTGATACTTTCAGGGCAGCAGCAATAGAACAACTTGAGGAGTGGGCAAAAAGACTCAACATCGATGTTATAAAACATAAGGAGGGCTCAGATCCTGCCGCTGTTGCCTATGATGCCACTAAGGCTGCAAAGGCAAGAGGTGTTGATGTGCTTATCCTCGATACCGCAGGAAGGCTGCATACCAAGGTAAATCTCATGGAGGAGATGAAAAAGATAAAGCGCGTCGTGAACAAAGAGATGGAAGGCGCACCACATGAAACATTACTCGTTGTTGATGCAACAAATGGACAGAATGTTATTTCACAGGCCAAGACTTTTAATGAAGCATTGGAGGTTACAGGCATCGTAATAACCAAACTCGACGGCACTGCAAAGGGGGGATTTATTCTCCCTGTAGCCCATATTTTAAAAATCCCGATCAGGTATGTCGGGGTTGGGGAACAATTCGAAGACCTTATTCCTTTTAATGCAAAGGAATTTTCAAAGGCATTGTTTGACTAAAAAACATTCGACTATCTTCTTGTTTTGGCATTATGCAAGTGTGAAGCCATTTTGATCGACGTCATACCTATCAATTACCACCTACCGTTACCCGTACCATCTTATCAAGCAGCAGATATTTTTTTGCTACCTTATTCACATCGTCTTTTGTTACCTTTTCAATAAGCTTGGGCCACATTTTAAAATGGTCCGGTCTCAAACCATACATGACGTCAAGGCACATGCTCGAAGATATAGGGCCATTTGATTGCATTCTTATATAATGCGTACCTATGATGTGGTTTTTTGCATTTTCAACCTCGGTATCGGTAAACCCATCTTTGACAATCTTTTCGATTTCTGCACATGAAATCTTTTCGACCTCTTTTACGAGTTTTTTATCCGTTCCGATATATATACCCATACCACCCGTTTCGTAAATCATCTGATTAAAGAATGTAAGGGCATATGCATATGGGTTTTCTTCTCTCAAAACCCTGTGTATCCTCCCTCCCATACCGGAAAGAATAGCATCCATAACCTCTACCGCATACCTGTCTTCATCGATAATGCCAGGACCTGCAAAACCAAAGATAAGATGTGACTGCATTATATCCTTCGTGATTACAACATGCTTTTCAGAAGTAGCCACAGGTGGCAACTTTTTCAGTGGATTGGACCTCCCCTTCCATTGGAAAAAGAGGTTTTCAAACATTGCCTTCAGTTCTTTTTCATCCACATCACCTGAAATTGCAAGCACAGCATTCGACGGACTTACATAGTTTTTGTAATACTCTTCTATATCATTGAGTTTTAAATTCTCTATGTCTGCCTCATTGCCCACAGGGTCCCTGCTATAAGGATGTCCTTTGTAAAGGGTTTCATTGAAACGAATAAAAGTATTGCGTATGGGGTCATCATCCCGTTGTCTTATCTCTGAAAGGATCTCGCCTTTAACGGTTTTCAACTCCTCTTCCCTGAAAACTGTTGACGTAAGCACCTCTTTAAGGAGACCCAACACCTTCTTGATATCCTTGCTTAAGAATTTTCCAGAAAGTCCAAAGATATTTTTACCGTTGAACGCATCCATATTTCCGGCAAGCATATCTATCTCTTTTGCAATAGCATTCGCACTTTTATCTTTTGTCCCTCTTAGCAGCATCTTTGAAAGTGCATTGAAAATACCATTTTTTCCTTGAGGTTCTTCCTTTAGCCCACCCACAAAGCCTATCATAAATGCAAAACTCGGCGACGCCTGATTTTTGTTTACAAGCATGGTCAACCCATTTTCCAGTTGAAACTTATGGGGGTTGGAAACCCTCTTAGGCAAAAGCGCAACTATTGTCTTATTTTGCCCGATCATGTATTTTTGGAGCATATTTTTAATATCATCCACCGACACCTGATCTACATCCGATAAAAACTTCTCTACAAAAAGCGGGTCACCCGTTAAGGTCTGATAGTTCCCCAATTGTCTCGCTATTCCTTGAACGGTTTCCGCAGCATATATAAAAGAGGCCTTGATCATGTTTTTTGCCTTTGTCATCTCCCACTCAGTAACCCCTTCTGTCATAATACGTATCAGTTCTTCGTCTATTGCCTTCACCGTCGTTTTGTAATCCTTTTCTTTGAGCGTCGAAAAGATCACAAAAAGACCTTCTTCCTTTGGAGTAAACAAATAGGTGGCGCTGTTTGTAACGATTCCCTTTTTGTATTTTAATCGTTCCTGTAGACGGGAGCTTTCGCCTTCTCCCAGGATTGTGCCCAATACCTCCAATGCCGGTGTATCTTTATCAACAATTGAAGGTATACGGTATGCTATGGCAAGATAGCTCTCCTTTACATTTCTTTCAATAATATTTTCATTCACATCACTTTTTTTCTTGGAATCTTTTCCATCCTCGTCAGTCTCGAAAGAATTTTTATTTATGTTGTCTATTCCGGTAGTTTTTGACTGGATGTTTTTTTCATAAAAGTGTTTTTTTATCAATACATCAGCGGTCTTTGGATCAAAATCACCCGCTATCACGATAGCCATATTGTCAGGCACGTAATATTTCTTAAAATAATTCAGAATCTCGTCCCTATTAATGCTTTTTACTGTATCTTCATACCCTATAATGGGTCTCCCATATGGATGTTCCCTGTAACTTGTTGAGAACAACTCCTTAAAAAGCTTCCTCTGTGGGTCATCTTCCCCCATCTTAATCTCTTCGAGCACCACCTTCCTCTCCTTTTCAATCTCTCCCTCCGGAAAGGCGGGGCTTCTCACTGCATCAACAAGCAACTCAAAACCTTCCTCAAACGCCCTCGATGGTACAATAATATGATAAACCGTATTGTCGTATGAGGTATACGCATTCACCACACCACCCAACGATTCGATACGCGAAGCCATCTCGTTTGCCTTGACTTTTTCAGTACCTTTAAAGATAAGGTGCTCGATAAAGTGTGTGATGCCTGCTATCTTCTGGTCTTCATATTTGCTTCCCGCCTTAACCCAGATTTGCAGGGCAACAACGCCTGTATCCTTGCGTTGTTGAAATACATATTGAAGACCATTTCCGAGTGAAAACAGTTCCATAGCGTACACCGTCCTATAGCATGGTAAAATAGAAAGGATTAAAACTACAAAAACAAAAAAAAGAAAAAAGGGGGAAGGCCCCCTTTTAGAGGGCCTTCTTACCTTCATAGAATGCTTTGACGTTCAAATCGTGGAGTTTTGGTGCGAGGAGGCTTTTGATTGCATCCACAAACTGCTCATCCTTTACTTCGGGGAAAAAGTTTGAGAATGCACCGACAAGCACCACATTTGCTGCCTGCATGTTGCCGAGTTTTCTTGCCATCTCCTGCCCATCGATTGCGTATACGTTTTCCTTGAAATACTTTTTGAATATTTCATCAACGTCTTTGGGATATTCCATCTGGCCTAAGTTTACGGCAGGCGGCAATATCTTCTGGTTGTTGATGATAATCTTGCCTTCAGGTTTCACCCAATTGATATAGCGGATTGCTTCGAGAAGCTCAAAGGAAAGGAGATAATCCACATCACCATATTTGATAAGCGGCGAATAGACCTTTTTTCCGAATCTGAAATGTGTTGTTACGTCTCCGCCTCTCTGTGCCATACCGTGAACTTCCGCCTTTTTCACATCGTACCCGGCCTTGATAAAGACTTCGGCAAGGATGTTGCTCGCGAGGATTGCCCCCTGTCCGCCAACACCTGAAAGAAATATATTTGTTGTTTTTCCGTCTTTCATGTTCTCCCTCCTCACTTTTTGCCCGGTACAATGGCTTCGAATTTACAAACCTGGACGCAAACTTCACAACCGACGCACTGATCGGGATTGATGTATACAGTACCTTTTCTCTTGTGACCGTCTGCTGTCTGACCAGCACCTTCTCTCCAACTGATGGCAGGGCAGTTGATCTCGAGACATACCTTGCAACCTCTACATTTATCAGTGTCGATTACGTATAGAGGGTTCTTGAACCTCTCAAGTGGTTTAGCCCTGCGGAGTAGCATACAAGGGCTGTCTTTACAAAGGATAAGGGATGGTTCTTCTTTTTCCATCTCTTCCTTGATGACTTCCATACACTCTTTTATATTGTAAGGGTCGATGTATCTGACACTCTTTACGCCTATTGCATTACCTATTTCTTTATAGTCGACCATGTTCGTCGGTTCCTGGCGAACGGTAAAGCCAGTTCCGGGGTGTTCCTGGTGACCAGTCATGCCTGTGATCCTGTTGTCGAGAACGATAACCGTTCCATAACCTTTGTTATAAACGATATCAGCTAGCGGCAATACACCTGAGTGCATGAATGTCGAGTCTCCGAGTACTGCAACCATCTTGCCGAGTCCGTCTTTCCCAAGCGCTTTTGATGCACCGTGCAGCATACCCACACCGCTACCCATACATATTGTTGTGTGCAGGGCCTGAAGTGGGGGTGCAACGGCGAGGGTGTAACAGCCGATATCACCGAAAACAAATGCACCAAGTTTCTTCAATGCATAAAAAAGTGGTCTATGTGAACAACCTGCGCATAGGTTTGGCGGTCTCCTTGGAAGGTCTTCCGGTTTTACCCTGATCTCGGGTGCTACGTAATCCTTACCTTTGAGTGACTGTTCAACAATCTCAGGTGAAAGTTCATACATATTTGGAATAAGGTCTTTGCCGTGATCTACTTTGATGCCCATTGCCTTGATCTCTGTTTCGAGAAATGGATCAAGCTCTTCAACAATGATGATTTTTTTCACCTTACTTGCGAATTCGGCGATCATCTTTTTCGGAAGCGGCCAGATCATGCCAAGTTTTAGGTATGACCACTCAGGAAAAACTTCCTTTGTATACATGTAGGATACACCGCTTGTGATAACGCCTACACTTGTATCGTTTATCTCCATTTTGTTGTACTTGAATGTTTCTGCAAACTCTTCAAGTTTTTTCATTCTTTCTTCAACGGCTTTCCTTCTTACCCGGACATGTGCCGGCACCATAACGTATTTTGGTGCTTCTTTCGGATCAAGACCAAGCGGAATTTTTGACTCAACCCTGTCTCCCATTTCAACCAAAGAGTCTGAGTGGGCTACCCTCGTTTCTGTTCTTAAAATAACGGGTGTATCAAACTGCTCACTTATATCGAATGCCGCTTTTGTAAAATCGTAACATTCCTGTGCATCGCCAGGT
>Ga0209718_1000298_pt1 | contig 70337 bp, 67 predicted proteins | sample AD_JPNAS1_MetaG_FD_184420 | JGI IMG/M metagenome (GOLD analysis project Ga0209718, IMG submission 184420) | Active sludge microbial communities of municipal wastewater-treating anaerobic digesters from Japan - AD_JPNAS1_MetaG (SPAdes) (version 2) | ecosystem: Engineered > Bioreactor > Anaerobic...
GTTGGTTTTTCCAGCAAAAGCCCAACATGAATTTCCTGGCTGCAGACTCGGTACGGATCAAGCGTTCATAGGCTTTGAGGTCCATGGCACCATCCTAATACCAGTGCCAAATAGGGTGCAATCACCTAAAAAAATTGGAGCGGACAACGGGATTCGAACCCGCGACCCTCGGCTTGGGAAGCCGATGCTCTACCAGCTGAGCTATGTCCGCCCTCGATGGCCCATTATAATTTGGCATCGCTGGTTTGGCAACAAACCGCGTATCCGCTTGTGGCCGGACAGCGACGAAGCCCCATTCTTGAAGGAATGGGGCAGGGTCCCCTTCCGAAAGGAAGGGGGTAAGGTCCTCCTTAAGGGGACAGGCACGAGGTCCCCTTCTCCTGAGAAGGTGGAAATATCACCCCCTTGGGTTATGTTAGAGGATGACCCTCAAGAAGAACAGCGGGAGATCACAGAACTTAAGGTCAGGTCTTCTATTATTTTTAAGGAGGCATACCAAAAAGCGAGGCGTGAGTGCTACCTCACGCCTCGCTCCTTACCGCCGGAAACGGGTAATGCCGACTTTTCCAGATCTATTCCATCAGTTTGTAACCCTCTATAAAGGCTTTTTCGTTGATCTCTTCAGTCCCTTTTGGAACTCTTGCCAATACAGCTTGCTTTAAAGATTCGGCTTTCATGAGCCCTTTCTTCTCCAGGATTTTGGCGGTAACGCCGAGGGCCACCATGTTCGTGACCAGTTCCCTCCCGACCTTTTCTCTTGCAGTTTTGACGATAGGTAAACTGAAGACCTGGGCTTCCGTCTCCGGGACGGATGACACGTAGGTATCATCGACGACCACTATCCCACCCTTACCTGTCTGCGCAATGAATTCGTCGCAGGAAGCCTGGTTGAGTATGATCTGTAGGTCCGGGGTGGTAGCCTTCGGGTAATCGATACTGCCTCTTGAAATGACGACCTCCGATTTGGATTTGCCTCCCCTTGCTTCCGGTCCGTAGGACTGAGTCTGGACCGAGTTCAGACCTTCGAAGATAGCCGCGGCTTCTCCCACCACCACGGCAGCCAGTATGACCCCCTGGCCGCCGGAACCGGCGAACCTTATCTCGTAACGGTCCCTCATCGTTCGTCCCCCCCAATCCTCTCGACCAGGCCACGGTAGAGATCGGTATATTCCGGTGCTTCTCTCTTCACGAATTCGCCAGTGACGATCTTGCCTTCAAGGTCGGCGGGGGTCATGCCTTGAGCTTTAGCCAAGGGGACGGAATTTTTCTTGAAGAAGTTCAGGTTGTCTACAGGAGTCCTCAGGTTGTTTCTCCTGCCAAACTGGGTGTGGCAGTTGGTTAGGATCTCAATAACGGAAAAACCCCTGTTGGCTATCCCATTCTTTATATACTGTTCGCAAAGGACGGGCTGCGCCACAGTGGTCCGGGCCACATAGGTAGCTCCGGCGCCCTGGGCCAGTTTGCATACGTCAAAAGGTGGGTCGATGGCTCCATAAGGAGCTGTTGTCGCCTTGGCCCCAAGGGGCGTAGTAGGCGAGGCCTGTCCTCCGGTCATGCCGTATATATTGTTGTTCATCACCACAGCGGTGATGCCGATGTTCCTTCGGCAGGCATGGATGAAATGATTGCCGCCGATGGCGGTACAATCGCCATCCCCCATTACATCGATTATCGTGAGTGCGGGGTTCGCCAACTTGATGCCGGTGGCAAAAGCCAGGGACCTGCCGTGAGTGGTATGGATAGTGCAAGCATCTATGTAACCAGGCATCCTGCTGGAACAACCTATCCCGGAGGCGATCACCGTCTGTTCCTTTGTTTTCCCTGAATCGATAAGGGCCCTCAGGATCGCGTGCATTATGATCCCATGGCCGCATCCGGGGCACCACAGGTGAGGAAAAAATCTCTTTCTCAACCATGACATAACTTCAGGGTGCGGCATTATCGGGCCACCTCCTCGATTTTCTCCAGGATCTCGGAGGGCTGGAAAAGCTCGCCGTTGACCAGGCTCATCTGGGTGATCCCGGCTTTGCCGTGGACTGATCTTTCCACTTCATTGACCATCTGCCCGTAATTCAACTCCGGGACGATCAACTTTCCCGCCTTTTCAGCCAGGGCTTCGAGTTCCCTGTCGGGGAATGGCCAGAGCACTATCGGTCGGAAATAACCCACCTTGAGCCCCTTGCTTCTGGCCATCCTGACAGCACTTAAAGCGGTACGGGCTACGCTGCCGAAAGCAACGACGATGATCCGGGCATCTTCCACACTCTCGGTCTCAAATTCGACGATATCATCACGATAGGCATTGACCTTGTTCATCAAACGGGCCGTCTTTTTTGCTATCTCTTCGGGGCAGTTCGTCGGGAACCCCCACTCGTTGTGGGTAAGACCCGTAATGTGCCAACGGTACCCGTCGCCGAAGGATGCCATTGGGGGGAGATTGTCCTCGGGATCGGGTTTGTAGGGCATGAAAACGTCCGGGTCGCAGGAAGGCTTTTTCCTGTTCACTATGGCGTAAGTCTCCCTGTCGGGGACGACGACCTTTTCCCGCATATGACCGAGGACTTCATCGCTCATGATCAGAACGGGCTGCCTGAATCGTTCGGCCATATTGAAAGCCTTTATGGCCACCTCGAAACATTCCTGCACGGACGAAGGTGCATAGGCGATGGTGGCATGGTCCCCGTGAGTACCCCATCGGGCCTGCATCACGTCCTGTTGGGCAATGGAGGTCGGAAGTCCGGTGGAGGGTCCCCCGCGCATGACATCCACTACTACGAGGGGGATCTCAGCCATGTAGGCGAGTCCCAGGTTTTCCTGTTTGAGCGAGAAGCCGGGGCCGGAAGTGGCGGTCATCGCCTTGAAACCTGCCACCGACCCCCCGATCGCTGCTGCGATCCCCGCTATTTCGTCCTCCATTTGTATGAACCGGCCGTTATGGGCAGGCAGTTCAGCCGCCATGACTTCGGCTATCTCCGACGAGGGTGTTATGGGGTAACCTCCAAAAAATCGACAGCCTGCGGCAAGGGCCCCTTGGGCGATCGAAGCATTCCCTTGCCAGAATTCAACTCTTGGCATTGTCCGCACTCCCCTCTACCGTGATCGCCAGATCGGGGCAGATGTTCTCACATTGCTTGCAACCGATACAGTCCTCCATCCTCGTTGGTACCGACTTCAGCCCTTCGTCAAAATCGAATACCTTGGTAGGGCACACGGCAAGACATAAACCACAACCCTTGCACCAGCGGGGATCCACGGTAACCATAAATTTTTTTGGCAAACAATTCACCTTCCTCCGAGACGTTCAGGGCAAGATCTCTTGCCCAAGACCATTATGCCACCCCGTGAGGCCTGGCACAAGGCATATTTGTATCTATATATTGAATATTGCATTACAAATCATAATTTACCAGCAAGTAAAGACAATTCTTTCATGTTTGGCCCGGGGGATTGAGTCCAACTAACCCGGAACACCGGGGAATGATGTTACACGATTGCTGGTTCGACCAGGAGTTCTCCCTTTTCGAACCTCCTATAATGAAGCATCATGATGGGGATCCTTGGTTCCTGGCCCAGGATCTGCTGCGTGAGAAGCTCCCCCGATATGGGGCCGAACATGAAACCATGACCTGAGTAGCCGCAGGAAAGGAAAAACCCCTTCACTTCGTCGGCTTCGCATAGGATCGGTTGGCAGTCGGGGGTCATGTTGTAAAGGCCTGACCATTGTCTTACAACCCTGACACCCCGGGTCCGGGGAAGGAGCTTAACGAAGGTCCTTGACATGGACTCTAGGAAATCCCGGGAGACACCGAGTCCGTAATCCTGGGGGTGGCCCTCGGGGCTGCGCCCGCCGATCATCGAGCCGTTGGGCCTCTGCTGGATGTAGAAATTCCTCGAAAAACTGATCAGCATCGGCGGACATATGCCCGGTTCCACCGGTTCGGTGATAAGGATCTCATGCCTTTCAGAGGAATTGGGGATCTTCACGCCGGCCATCTTCGCTATGTGCTGCGAATGCCCGCCGGCAGCGTTGACCACGACGGGCGCGTCGATCTGACCCCGGTTGGTCTCCACCCCCGTTACCTTCCCCGCTTCATACCTGATGCCACGGACTTCCGTGAAACGCTGGTAATCCACTCCCAGCCTCCTCGCGGCTTCCATGTACGCGAAAGTCGTGAGGAAGGGGTCAGCATGACCATCCCTGCCGTGAAAGGTGAACCCCACGGCATCTTCAGCGGACAACCCCGGACATATCTCCCTGGCTTCATCGTAGGAGACGGCCCTGGTGTGGATCCCGAGGCTGTTCTGAAGCCGGATGCTCTCCTTGAGGTGCTCGTATTCACTTTCCTCAAAAGCCACCACCAGGTACCCTCCCTGGTGGAGCCCGCAATCCATGCCCAGTTCTTCATGTAGCTGTTCGAACTTCTCTATCGCGGCAAGCCCGAACCTGCAATTCATCTCGGTACCCCACTGGGCCCTTATACCGGCGCCGCATCTTCCCGTCGATCCGGAACAAATGGTACTCCTCTCGAGGACTACGATATCCTTGATCCCGGACTTCGCCAGGTGGTAGGCAATGGAACAGCCCTGGATCCCGGCCCCGATAACAACGACATCGGCAGTCCTCTTCAAGGTCATCACGTATCCCCGCCAGCGGCTAGAAGCGACAGTTTGACCGGTTTGGAGGGGGGCCTGAAAGTACCGGGGTGGATCTCGGAGACAGGTTTTCCCGTTTTCAGCGATAACTCCCTCAGGATCATCTCGCGACACCCTCTCCCCTGGCATGGTCCCATGCCCACCCTGAGGACCCTTTTCAGCTCGTCGAAGGTTTGATAGCCCCGGTCGATCCATTCCCTGATCTCTCCCAGGGTGACCTCCTCGCAACGGCAGATGACGATCTCTTCTTCCCTTTCATTCACGACTGTTTCACCACCTTGATCGCGCGGACCTCCATGACCAGGGACTTCGGGACCTCCACATGGACGACTCTTGTCCTGTCGCGCAGGGGTTCGAGAACTTTGATGACCTTACCGCGGGTTATGGCCTTGCCTTCCCTGTCAAGGCACTCCACGATCTCTCCCTCCGAGGGGATGGGGAGCATTTCATAGGGGATCTTCATTAACGCCTGGTCTTCATCTCCCCAGGTGAGGTCCACGACAAAGCAGGCCAGGCCGGGGCAGACGGCCACGCAATTCGCGCAGCCTGTGCATTTTTCATAATCGATCTCAGGCTGATCGTTGATATCTTTGAAAGGTTTCACCGCTCCCGTAGGGCAGCTTGTGTGGCAGGGGTTGCAAGGTATTCTCTGGGGACATTCGATGATGACGAGCCCGTTCTTCTTTCTTCGCCAGAGATCCTCCGGGGGTCGCACCGCTCCTTTCCGCGGGGCGACGAGCACCCCGCTGTTGAACAATTTCTCCTTTTCGTCCATTCCTTACGCCCCCCATCCTTGGATGCTGCAACAGGCAAGGCCCTGGCAGATCTTCTGGCCGACCTCCCCGCCCCGAAGGTCACCAAGGCGCTTCTGCAAGTCTTCGAGTCGTTCAGTCAGGTCCTCCTTGTCGCCCTTCCCCAGTGACCTGGCGGCGTCTAGGCCCGCTATCCTCCCCTCCACCATGGCAGCGGTAGCCTCCTCGATACCGGCCGCATCGCCCGCCACCCAGACGTGGGGAAGGCTTGTCCTCATGAATTGATCCCTCAGGGCGACGTGCCCGCATAGTTGGGGTACATAGATCATTTCGCACCCGGCCTGCCAAAGGAGTTCGCAGGTAGGTGTCAACCCGACGGCCATGCAGATGATGTCAGCGTCGATCTTTTTCTCTCTGCCAACCGGTTGGAACCGATCATCTATCTCCTGTATCAGGGCTCCTGTCACGACCCGGTCTCCCAGGGCCTCCTTTATCGTGTGTCTTAGGAAAATGGGAACCCCCAGCCTCCTGACCTTGGCCGCATGGACCCAATATCCTCCAACCTTATCCATGGCTTCAACGATGCCCGCGATCTCCACACCAGCCTGGATAAGCTGATAACTGACAATAAGGCCGATATTACCGGCGCCCACCATGAGTACCCTTTTCCCCGGGATCACGCCGTAGACATTCATCAGCGTCTGGACCGCCCCAGCACCGTAGACGCCGGGGAGGTGATTGTTCGGGAAGGGGATGAGGCGCTCCTGCGCCCCGGTGGCCATGACGATCCTTTCCGGTTTGATGCGGAAGTATTCTTCTTCCCCAATAACGCAGGAGACAACCCCATCTTCCTTGTAGATACCAGTCGCAGTACAGTTGATATGGACCTTGACCCTGTCTCCGTGGTTTTCCAGTTCCTTGAGGAGTATCTCCGAGATCTTGAACCCTCTCGTCCCGGCCCTCTCAACCTTTGATCCGAAGAATTTGTGGGTTTGCTTGATCAGTTGGCCGCCCAGAGCCAGGTCGCCATCCACGAGGGTGACCTGGCAACCCAGCGAGGCCGCCTCAAGGGCAGCGCTGAGACCGGCGGGACCTCCTCCTATTACAAGTACCTCGGTCTGCCTCACTCTTATCACCTGCCCCTATTCTGCATCCAAAGCGATGACGCCCTTGTCGCGCTGTGTCTCGATCCGCATTCCGGTCCTCAGCGGAGTGATGCAGGACCGCACATTGGGCACGCCATCAACGACCAGGAAGCAGGATGAGCATTTCCCGATGGCACAGAAGAACCCCCTGGGCTGCCGCCTCTTTGGGGTCAACCTGTAGATCCTGATCCCGTTCGCGTGAAGGGCCGCCGCGATCGGTTCTCCCTCAAAACCCTCCAACTCCTCACCATCGAAGGTGAACCTGACTTTCCTCCCGTGTTTGAAGTCGAGTATCGGGTGTTCCCGGATCAGATCCATGACCACCAATCCCTCCCCTTGCTCGATGTTGAAACGCTAAGGGCTGGGGAATCTTCTCCCGCGCCGCTTCCACCGCCTTTTTCCACTTAAATTAAAGAAATCGATGGCAAATATGTTACCCTTCAGTGCCAGGATTGACCAGAGACTTTTTCATTTGATCCCCTCGTCCCGACCCGGCCCCGTATCGGGTTCCCTGATGTAAAGAGCCCTCACTTCCCCTGGGTCGACGGCCTTATCCAGGGAAGAGGCCCCCAACAGGGCAACAGTCCCGCCCCTGAAAAAGCCTGTCAATGAGGGAAGGATCCCTGTTCCCGCCAGGTCCTGGTGCAAACGAGGGTCCCCAACGGCCAAGATGAAACGGGTGGAGTTCAGGCCCTCCATCGCCGTCAGGCGACTCGCGGGCGAGATGCCGGGCGGCGAAATGACGAGGGGGCACTTTGCTTCGCCCTCGATCACAGAAAAGTAAACCTGGCCCTTCCTGGCTCTTATCAGGGGGACCAGCGTACTCATTCCGTCCAGGAAGGGCGCGGCCAGGGCCAAGAGGGAACAGGCCGGCACTACCTTTTTCCCCGCGCCTTCAGCAAGGGCGCAGGCGTAGGAAAGCCCCACCTTGATCCCTGTAAAGGATCCCGGCCCCACGGTCACCGCGACGGCATCCAGGGATGAAAGACCCAGACCTGTCTTCTTCAGGACATCTTCAACAAGGATAGGAAGGAGATGAGACTGCTTTCTTCCTGCAAAAAAGTTGACATCGGCGATAACGGCATCTTCCGAGAAAAGGCCGACCCCGGTCCAGCCTGCAGAACAATCTATACCCAGCACTTTCATCTTTCGACTTCCCCCCATGCCGATCGAAACCCCGAGATGAACCGCTCCAGTCTTTGACAGGCGACCTCGCCTTCGCAGGTGGCTTTAAAGAGGCGGGTGTTTTTCCTTCCGGCACTCTGTAAAAAGTCTTCCGGCATGGCCAGCTCGATCTTCCAGGTCTCTTGGGGCTCTTCACCATCCCAGTTTTCGGGCCATTCAAGAAGGACAATAAAACCTTCACGGATGTATTCTTCGAGGGAGATCTCCATCGACGCGTTTCTTTCTATCCTGTATAGATCTACGTGGGCGATCGGGATATCGCCCTTGTACTCGTTGATCAGTGTGAAGGATGGACTCCTGACCTCGTCCCGGGTCATCGACGAGACAAAACCCCTTACGAATTCAGTTTTACCGGCCCCCAAGATGCCGGATATAAGGACAACCAAGCCAGGGAAAGAGTACCGCGAGAGATGTCCCGCCAGGGTTTTCGTCTCCTCGGGGCTCGATGATACGAAATTGAACCCGCCTTTTTCGATCCGGCTTGGGCCACCCACGGAGGTCACGGCCCTTCCTTTCCGGGGGTCGCCAGTAAACGGTTCCGGGCGGAAGGGAGTGCAAGGGCGACCTCAGAGGCTGTGATCCCGTGGGGTCCTTTTTGGTTCTGGAGAAATTCACCCGCCGAACCGTGGACAAAGGCGGCCGCGGCCGCTGCATCGAAAGCCTGGATACCCATGGCCAGGAAAGCCCCAACAAGACCGGAAAGGACGTCCCCAGACCCCGGTACCGAAAGGCCCGGGACAATATGAGGATTGACTCTTAACCTCCGACCGTCGGATACCAACGAACATGGCCCCTTGAGGAGGGTCACGCCGAATCGGGATGAAAGATCCTGCACAGACTTGAGGCGGCGTTGACCCACTTGGGCACTGTCTGTGGATAACAAGGTGCCTGCCTCACCCTCGTGGGGTGTAATAACGGTCCCGCTGGGTCTAGGTTCAAGGTCTCCACAGCAGGAAAGGGCATGAAGGGCGTCCCCATCCAGGCAAAGGGAGCCTTTCCATTCAACCCATACCCTCCGGACCAACTCCCGGGAGATGACCCCCCTGTCAAGGCCCGGCCCGAGCACTACGGCCGAAAATTTTCCCCCCCACCGATCCAGGATCCTGTCCCAGGCCTTAGGGGTAATAACTCCGTCTTCCTTTTGGACTTCCAGGGGGATGATCTCCGGGTGAGGGGATAACAGGGGGAGAGAATCGGCCGGTACCGCGGCTATGACGACGCCGGATCCCCCCATGAGCGCCCCCAGGGCTGACAATACCGGTGCTCCCCGGTACCTCTCGCTCCCCCCGATAACGAGGACGGCGCCCCTGTCACCCTTGTGAAGGAAAGGCGACAGCGGGGGGAAGAGTCCCGAAACCATCGATGGTTCCAACAGTTCCGCCCTTCCCTCTTCAGGCAGCAGGAGGCCGGCCTCCACTCCCAGGTCCGTTGTTACCAGGTCGCCCCGAAAGGCCCTTCCCGGCATCACCTCGTGACCGATCTTGCGGGCTAGGATCGCCACCGTAAGCTTTGCGGCCAGGACCTCGCCCTCGATCTCCCCCGTTGAGGGGTCGACCCCGCTTGGGAGATCGATCGCGACGATGGGGACGGCTTTATCCAGTGAGCGGATGACCCTCCCTATCTCCCCCCTGGGGGCGCCCTTGGACCCCGTTCCAAGCAGGCCGTCAATGACCAGGTCATTCTCGGCCGCCAGCGATGTGAGCTCTCCGTCAGTTTTGGTTTCGGAGTGAAGAAGGAGGCAGCCGATGTTTTGAAGTATCCCGAGGTTTGTCTTTGTTTCGGCGGTCATATTGTCCTCCTTGGCCGCTAGGAGGACCGTAACAACATAGCCTTCCCTCAAAAGATGCCGGGCGGCAACCAGGCCGTCACCGCCGTTGTTTCCTCCGCCGCAGGCTATCAATACCCTGGAAAGGGAGGGGAAATATCTCTTGACGGCATCGGCCACACCCTTGCCCGCGTTCTCCATGAGTATGGCCGGGGGCATTCCCAGGAGTTCCACAGCCTTCCGGTCAGCCTGTCTGATATCCTCGGCATTGTAGAGGAACAAGATAGCTCACCCCTCAAGTACAACGACTGCTACAGCAAAATCACCTTCATGGGTCACGCTTACGTGGGCGCTTCGGGCTTCCAGGGACTGCATCAGCGACTCGGCATTGCCCTGGAGGCGCAGGGACGGCGCGCCTTGTCGACGTTCTAGGGAGACGTTCTTCAAACCTACCTGTCCCAACCCCCAGCCCCCGGCTTTGGCAAAGGCTTCTTTCGCGGCGAAGGCCGAGGCAAAGTGCCTGGCTCTCCCCGACCTGGACAGGGCGTACTCCTTCTCTTTCGCGGTAAAGACCTTTTCCAGGAACACCGGGTCCTTGAGAGCTTTTTCCAGACGGGAGATACGACACATGTCTATACCTATACCCTTTATCATCTTGTCCCTCCTCGCCCGTCAACTGATTATAGGACAAAAGCTGCGACCCTTTCTTTTCTTTCCATAAATGGCAGGGGCAAAGCCAGATCTTCCAGGACAGGACCGGGATCGCTCCGTGTTCTCCCTTCCTCCAAGGGAAGGTATTAAAAAACCCCTCCCGTCAAGAGGAAGGGGGCCCGAAAATACATTACCCCGAGAGAGCCTAACCAAGGCCACGCGGGGTAAAGTCACATCATCTATGGTGGGTGGTGCAGGACTCGAACCTGCGACCTCTTCCGCGTCAAGGAAGCGTTCTTCCTCTGAACTAACCACCCAAGCGTGTTGCATTCTACCCGCGGCCCCGAGGCTTGTCAACAGGACCGCACCCAGTGCGGGTGCCTCCAGGGCCAGTGTTCCCTTGCGTTCCTGACCACCCTTTTGAAAAGGTTCTGAACCATTCGTACATGCCGATCGCGCCCGCCGTTGCCGCGTTGAGTGACCCCGTACGCCCTCTCATGGGGATCCTCACGAGAAAGTCGCAGTTTTCACGGGTCAGTCTTGAAATACCACGGCCTTCGCTTCCTATTACGAGGACAGCCTTTTCCGGGATCTCGCACTCCCAGAGGATATCTTCCGCACAATGATCCAGGCCCATGATCCAGAACCCTTTTTCCTTGAATTCCCTAAGTGCCCGGGCGACGTTCACGATCCCCACGACGGGGATCCTGGCTATGGCCCCGGAACTGGTCCTCATGACGGTCGAAGTGGGGAGAACGGAGCGCCTTTTGGGTATGACGATCCCCGCGGCGCCGAAGACCTCCGAAGACCTGGCGAGAGCGCCAAGGTTCTGGGGATCCTGGACATGGTCGGCGAAAATGATCAAAGCAGGGCCGCCGGCAGCCGCCAAGCCTTCAAAAAAGTCATCCAGGTCGGTCAACACCACGGGTAGCACCTTGGCCACGACACCCTGGTGGCGGACGCCGGGACAAAGACGCTCTACCACGGCTGCCTTTACCGACTGCCACCGGACACCGGACTTTTTACAGGCTGCGGTGAGATCATCTCTCTCCGACGCAGGTATCTTGTCCGAGAGAAGGATCATGGAGCATCTCTCCGGGAGAGTCTCTAGGGCGGTTTTCACGGCGTTCTTCCCAAAGACCAGGTCCTCGCCTGTTTTACCGCTGTCTGCAGGATTGGTCGTCATTGAGGCCCTCTCCTCTTCAAGTTGCTCAGGAACTCTCCCAGGTGGCGGGCGGTATGGCCCTTCCCTTTTCGGGTGATCTCGTCCGGAGATCCCGTCGTTACTACGGTCCCGCCCTGGAGGCCTCCCTCCGGACCCAGGTCGATGATGTGATCCGCCGAGGCGAGAACGTCCAGGTTGTGTTCGATCAGGAGGACCGTATTGCCCTGGTCGACGATCTTCTGGAGGAGGACGATCAGTTTCCTGACGTCAAGGTAATGAAGCCCCGTCGTCGGTTCATCGAGGATATAAAGGGTATGCCCACGGAACTGCTTGCCCAGTTCTTCTGCAAGCTTGACCCTCTGTGCCTCCCCTCCGCTGAGCGTTGGGGCTGGTTGCCCGAGACGGATATAGCCCAGCCCGGCTTCCTGGAGGACGGAAAGCCTTCTCGATATCCTGGGGATGTCGCCGAAAAAGGTCCTTGCCTCATCGACGGTCATGTCCAGGACTTCTGCTATATTCTTCCCCTTGTATCTTATATCCAGCGTTTCCCTGTTATACCGCTTCCCATGGCAGACTTCGCACTTGACATAGACGTCGGGCATGAAAAGCATGGAAATGCGGACCTCACCGTCCCCCTTGCAAGCCTCGCAACGGCCGCCCCTGACGTTGAAGCTGAAGCGCCCGGCTTTATAACCCCTCAGCCTGGACTCGGGAAGGGACGCGAACAGTTCCCTGATCGGGGTGAACAACTGGGTATAGGTAGCCGGGTTTGACCGCGGGGTTCTCCCTATGGGAGTTTGGTCGATCATTACCACGTTCCTGAACGCTTCCCACCCGATAATATCCCTATGCTTACCCGCGCGGTACCTGTAATTCCTGTCCAGTTTCCTCTTCAAGCCCTTGAAAAGCACCTCGTTAAGAAGGGTACTTTTGCCCGACCCGGATACCCCGCTTATGCATACGAGCCGCCCCAGGGGGATCTTTACGTCTATATTTTTCAAATTATGCTCTTCGGCCCCGGCGACGGTGATCCAGGCCGACGGTTCCGGTAACGGCCCCGGACGTAGCGCGGCGCCTGAATCGATCCCCGAAATTAAGGGCCCTGAAAGAGAATCGGCCAAGACCATTTCCGACGGTTTGCCGAAGGCCGTCACCCTCCCCCCGTGTTCGCCCGCGGCAGGACCGAGTTCAACGATATAGTCGGCCCTGACCATGGTATCCCGGTCATGCTCAACGACCAGGACGGTGTTTTCCAGGTCCCTTATGGCCTCCAGGGTACCCAGGAGCCTTGACGTATCCCTCGGGTGCAGCCCTATGGTCGGCTCATCCAGGACGTAGAGGACGCCGCTGAGTTTCGACCCTATCTGGGTGGCTAGCCTGATTCTCTGGCTCTCCCCCGAGCTGAGTGTATCGGCCCTCCTGGATAGCGAAAGGTAGCCTACTCCCACGTCGGCCATGAAGGAGAGTCTTTTCGAGATCTCTTCGATGATCCTCCTGGCGGGTTCTTTCATCAGGCCCTGGAAACCCGGTTCGTGGATCCTCACCAGCAGCTCGGAGATAGGCATCTCCACCATTTCGCCAATGGTCAGCCCGTCGACCCGGACAGAGAGAGCCTCCGGCCTTAGTCTTCTACCCCTGCAGGATTGACATATATCCTCCGCCCTGTAACCGGCCAATTCCTCCAGGACCGATTCCGAGTCGGACTCTTTCCATCTTGTCTCCAGCCAGGGGATCAACCCTTCGTACCTTCCCATGTAGGACCTTTCCTTTTTCCCTTCGCGGTAGATCATCGGGACTCGGGTCTCATTCCCGAACAGGATGGCCTTTCTCACTTCTTCCGGCAGGTCCCGGTAAGGCCCTTCCAGCGACCAGCCCCGATCGCGGGCGAGGGCCGCCAGCTTCCTAAGCATGTAGTGCTTGTTCTTCCAGGGGAGGATCGCTCCTTCGAAAACCCCGGCGGAAGGATCGACGGCCAGTTCCTCTGAGAAGTACTGGTGGCTGCCGAGGCCGTTACAAGCGGGACAGGCCCCGTAAGGGTTGTTGAAGGAGAACAGTCGGGGTTCGATCTCAGGGAGAATGATGTCGCAGTCAGGGCAGGCGTATTTTTCGGTGATGACTACTTCCTGGTCGCCGAAAAGCAGCATCAGGTAACCCTCGCTGAGGGAGAGGGAGTTCTCGACAGCCTCGGCAAGCCTGTCCCTCCTGCTGCTCTCCACGGTGACCCGGTCGATGAACACCTCGATATCATGCTTCCGATTCTTATCTAAAGGAATGTCCTCCTCAAGCCAGAAAAGGGTCCCATCAACTCTGACCCTTAGGAATCCCTCCTTCTGGTACTGGAGAAAAAGGTTACGGAACTCGCCCTTTTTTCCTCTGACCACGGGGGAGAGGATGTCCACCTTTTCCCCCTCGTGCTTCTGCAAAAGCATTTCCAGGATCTCATCCACGGTGTGCCTTTCAACGGCTTTGCCGCACCCGGGACAAACGGGGATCCCGGTCCTACCGAAAAGAAGCCGGAGGTAGTCGTAAACTTCAGTCACGGTCCCGACAGTCGACCTCGGGTTGCGGGAGACTCCCTTTTGCTCTATGGAAATAGCCGGCGAGAGCCCGGAAATATCGTCCACATCGGGCTTGTCCTGAACACCCAGGAACTGCCTGGCGTACGAGGAGAGTGATTCAACGTAACGCCGTTGACCCTCGGCATAGATCGTGTCGAAGGCCAGGGAAGACTTCCCCGACCCCGAAGGCCCAGTGATGACGACCAGCCTGTTTTTAGGTATGTCTACGTCGATGTTTTTCAGGTTGTGCTGCCTTGCCCCTCTTACCTCTATCCATTGCGGCACGTCTGAATCCGCCTCCCTGGTTCTTCTGGAGAATATCCCTCAGGACAGCCGCCCTCTCAAAATCGAGATCCTCGACGGCTTTCCACATCATCCTCTCCAGTTCCTGGCTTGTAAAACCTTCCCCCCCCGACCTCACCGATATTTCTTGGGGGACATCTTCGGCCTGTTCCTCCGGGAGCAGGGACATGACCTTCTTTTGCACGCTACGGGGGGTGATATTATGGGACCGGTTGAAACTCAACTGCTTTTCTCTCCTTCTCTCGGTTTCATCGAGGGCGGTCTTAATGCTACCCGTTTCCTGGTCGGCGTAGAGGATCACTTTGCCCGCCGTGTTCCTTGCGGCCCGGCCGATCATCTGGATAAGGGACCTCCGGGAGCGCAGGAACCCCTCCCTGTCGGCGTCAAGGATCCCCACGAAGGAAACCTCGGGAAGATCAAGTCCCTCCCTGAGGAGGTTAACGCCCACCAGGACCGATATTTCTCCCTTGCGGAGGTCCCTGATCAGTTCCGTCCTTTCGAAAGCGTCGAGCTCGGAATGGATATATTTAACCCCGAAACCTATTTCAGAAAGGTGATCGGCAAGGTCCTCCGAGGAACGTTTCGTGAGGGTCGTGACCAGCGCCCTCTCCCCCCTGGCGGCAACCTTCCTGAGCCTTTCGGTCAGGTCGTCGATCTGCCCTGTCGCGGGGATGACGATCACTTCGGGATCGACAACACCGGTCGGGCGGACGATCAATTCGGCCACCGTCGAGGAAACACTCAATTCCCAGTCTCCCGGCGTGGCCGACACGAAACAGGCCTGTTTCAAAAAAGAACAGAACTCCTCCCACTTGAGGGGGCGGTTGTCCAGGCACGAGGGCAGCCTGAAACCGTGATCCACCAAGGTCTGTTTCCTGGCCCTGTCCCCGTTGTACATTCCCTGGACCTGGGGGATCGTGATATGAGATTCATCAATGAAGAAAAGACGATCCTCGGGGAAGAAATCAAGCAAGGTCCCCGGTGTTTCGCCGGGTTCTCTCCCGTCGAGGATGCGGGAGTAGTTTTCAATTCCCGAACAGTACCCTACTTCGGAAAGCATTTCCATATCGTACTTCGTCCTCATCTCCAGGCGTTGCGCTTCGAGGAGTTTTCCCCTGGATCTGAAGTACTCCAGTCTTTCTTCCAGTTCTTCCTCGATCCGGGGGAGGGCGTCAGCGATGGCATCGGGGGTCGTGATGTAATGCTGGGCCGGGAAAACCGCGGCATTGGGTTTCGAGAGGATGTTTTTACCCGTCAGTGGTTCGATCTCATCGATCCTTACGATGACATCATCTTCCAGGTAAACCCTCAAGGCCGTGTCACTGTAGGCCGGGAAAACCTCAATGGATCCGCCCCTCGCCCGGAAAGTGCCTGGATGGAGGTCCACGTCGTTCCTGTCGTAATGGTTGGTAACCAGCCTCGCGAGGAAATCCCTGCGCTCAAAACTATCCCCCAGGGCAAATCGGAAGACGGCTTCCTCGTAGGCCTTTCTTTTTCCCAGGCCGTAGATACATGAAACGCTCGCCACTACGATGACATCTCTCCTTTCAAGGAGCGATTTCGTCGTGGCAAGTCTGAGTTTTTCGATCCTCTCATTAATGGAGGCGTCCTTTTCAATATAGACATCGGAGACCGGTACATAGGCCTCCGGTTGGTAATAGTCGTAGTAACTGACGAAGTAGTGGACCGCGTTACCCGGGAAGAATTCTTTGAATTCACTGTATAGCTGTGCCGCCAGCGTCTTGTTGTGCGCCAGGACAAGGGCGGGCCTCTGCAATCTTTCTATCACGTTGGCCATCGCGAAAGTCTTGCCGCTGCCGGTGACACCTAAAAGGCTCTGGAAACGCTCGCCTTTTCTGAAACCTTCGACAAGGCGATCGATGGCTTCCGGCTGATCCCCCGCCGGCGGCCAATCGGAGTGTAGATCAAAGGCTTTCAAATTATCGTTCAAAACAACCTCCCTCGGACATTCTCAAAGCGAAAAGAGCGCTCGACCTCAAAGGATCCGGCCGAACGCTCGAGGCTTTCATCGGGCGGGAAAGGCCGCCCTTTCGGCTTGGGCCTCCTCTCTCAGGCGACGGACCCTCCTTCTTCCCTATCCCTCGACGGTTCAGCGGAACAACCTTCGTCTTCGTCTTCTCCTTCCGCCGGCATCGTGATTCCCTCTTCGAGCAAAGCATCGAGCCGGTCGCCTTCGATAACCTCTTCAGCCAGGAGGGTCCTCGCGATCCTCACGTGGGCCTCGTGATTCTCCTTGAGGATGGCACGGACCCTTTCGTAACACCCTTCGACGATGCGCCGTACTTCCTGGTCGATAGCGTAGGCCACCTCATCGCTGTAATTGCGGTCTTCCATGATATCCCTTCCCAGGAAAACCTCGTGCTGCTTTCTTCCTAGGGTGACCGGCCCCAGGGAATCACTCATTCCGAACTCCGTCACCATCTGCCTGGCTATCTGGGTGGCTCTTTCGAGGTCGTTCTGGGCACCAGTGGTGATGTCCGAAAAATGGATCTCCTCGGCCACCCTTCCTCCCAAGAGCACGCATATTCTATTGATGAGCTCCTTCTTGGACATGAGGAACCGATCCTCTTCCGGCAGTTGCAGGGTGTAACCCAACGCCTTGTGGCCCCGGGGGATGATCGATATTTTGTGGACGGGGTCACAGCCGGGGACCATCTTGGCGACGAGGGCATGTCCCACTTCGTGAAACGCAATGATCTCCTTTTCGTGATCACTGATCAGCCTGGTCCTCCGCTCGGGTCCCGCCAGCACCCTGTCGATGGCTTCCTCGAATTCAGCCATGGATATGCTTTTCCTGTCCCTCCTCGCCGCCAGGAGGGCGGCCTCGTTCACGAGGTTGGCCAGGTCGGCCCCGACAAAACCGGGGGTCCTCTTCGCCAGAACTTCGAGGTTCACGTCGTCATCGGTCTTCATATCCCTAAGGTGGACCTTGAGGATGGCCTCCCGCCCATTCCTGTCCGGGCGGTCGACCACGATATGACGGTCGAACCGACCAGGCCTGAGAAGAGCCGGGTCCAGGATGTCAGGCCGGTTGGTCGCAGCTATCAGGATAATCCCCGATGACACGTTGAAGCCGTCCATTTCTACCAAGAGCTGATTGAGCGTCTGCTCCCTCTCATCGTGTCCGCCGCCAAGGCCGGCCCCACGCTGCCTCCCCACGGCATCGATCTCATCGATGAACACGATGCAGGGCTGATTCTTCCTGGCCTGCTCGAACATGTCCCGCACCCTGGCAGCGCCCACACCCACGAACATTTCGACGAAATCGGAACCGCTGATGCTGAAAAAGGGGACATCGGCCTCGCCTGAACAGGCCCTGGCCAGAAGGGTTTTCCCTGCGCCGGGGGGCCCCAGGAGAAGCACTCCTTTGGGGACCTTGGCCCCAAGCCTGGAAAACCTGGCGGGGTCCCTAAGGTAATCCACGACCTCCTTCAGTTCCTCCTTTGATTCATCACACCCGGCGACGTCGGCGAAGGTGACCTTGGGCCTATTGTCCAGAAAAAGTTTCGCCTTGCTCTTGGCAAAACTCATCACCTTGTTGCTCCCGCCCTGCATGTGATAGAGGATGAACACCCAGGCTCCGATCAGGAGCAAGGTGGGGAAAAGGGAGGACATCATCGTCACCCACCAGGGGGATTTCGCCGGGGGAAGGACCTCCACCTGGACGCCCTTTTCCGCCAGCTGGGGCGCCAAGTCTCCAACCCCGACCGCTATGGTACGAAACCGGACGCCTCCCTCACGGGTGCCTTTTATGAGGTCGCCCTCGATGGAGACCCGTTCCAGTTTCCCCTCATGGAAATAGTTCAGAAAGGTGCTGTAACTGATCAGTTCACTCTCCTCGGGGTTTTGAGCAGGTGAAAGGAACATGTTCACCAGACTTACAACCAGCACGATCATCACCAGGTAAAGCCCGAGGTTTTTTGCCATCTTCCCCAATGCGTTCCCACCTCTCGTTAAACAGCACAAACCACCCTGCAGAGAAAGAGTTTAACCCTTTCTCTTCAGAGTGTATATCTCGGGAAGGTTCCTCCACTTCCCCGAAAAATCCAGGCCATAGCCTACCACAAACTCGTCGGGTATTTCGAAGCCCCTGAAAGTAATATCGACATTGACCTTTCTTCGAGCCGATTTGTCGAGCAGCGAACAGACCTCCAGCACGGCGGGCTCCCTCTCCCTCAGGATGCTTACAAGGTAGGATAGAGTTAGTCCCGTGTCCACAATGTCCTCGACGATCATGACATTCCTGCCGCTGATGTCGACGTCCAGGTCCTTGATTATCCGCACCACCCCGCTGGATTCGGTTGAAGTCCCGTAGGATGCCACGGCGAGGAAATCCAGCTCGGTCGCCATTGAAACCGGTAGTTCCCTTATCAGGTCGGAAAGGAAGACTACGGCCCCCTTCAAAACACCGATGAGCACGAGGTCCCTGTCGCCGTAAGCGGAACCGATGTCGAAAGCGAGCTCCCTGACCCTGTCCTGGATGGTCTTTCTCCTGATCAAGACCTCTCCGAGATCACACTCCATCTTCGGTCTCTCCTTTCCTCATCTTATCAATGATCCTCGCCTGAAGTTGCAGGGAGGGGCCGGACTTTCCATTACTCCTCATCACTGTTGAACCTGGCGGGACGGTAAAGGGGATCCAGGAAGTCCCCGAAGATCTGACCAGGGGCCAAATCCTCCCCGCCCACCAGGGAATAGCCCCTTCGTGTAGGTCCCTCTTATCCGCTGCGCCGGCCGCTAGGATCTCAACAGGACCCGCCCCTTCGACGGGGATCCTGCAACTACCTACCCCAAGTGCTGGAGGAAGATCGGTGGCGTATCTCCAGTCAAAGCGCCACTGCCCCCATCGGATGGACCCATATTCCCCGTGGGGAGCGAAAGTTACCCGGTCCGGCTCCTTTGCGCTGAATACTTTCCTATCCACGAGTGATGCGGTTCTTCCGGAAGCGCAGATCTCGAGGTCCCCTTCCCATTGGAATCTCCACCGTCCCTCTTTCTTCCTTATCAGCCCTAGAAGAACCGAGGTCTTCCTCCTTGAAAGGATGGATAAAACCAGGTCCCTCCCCTCAAAGGCGATGAGCGACTGGATGGCCTGGTCATTCATCCTTCGAAGAAGGTCAAGGTCCCAGGATCTCAAGGCGAAGGGCTGCCATCTCCGGCACCAGGCGGCCATGCTTCGGGACTCCTTTTCCCTGGCGGCTTCCAGCTCACCGGCTTCCGCGGAAAGGTCCAGCAGATGGTCCTTAAAACGGATGTTACCCTCATTGCATAGCAAGGGGAAGAAAACATGCCTGATCTTGTTTCTAAAATATTTTGTTTCAAGGTTCGTCTCATCTTCCATCCAGGGAACGGAAGCTTCCAGGAGCAACCCTCGCAGCTCATCCCTGGAAATGCCCATGATCGGGCGTACAACCCTTTCCCTGGCCCAGGGAATGCCTCTCAAACCCCTGATCCCGGTCCCGCGGAGCAGGTTCAGAAAGACCGTTTCAACCAAGTCGTCGGAGGTATGGCCTGTCGCGATCAAAGGGGCCGCCGAACAGGAAGCCACGCGCCGGAGGAAGGCATACCTTTCCCGCCTGCCTGCTTCTTCGAGGGTCTCCCCTCTTCGTTTCATGGAAGGGATGTCGAGGCGTTCTACATGGCACTCCGTATTCCATTCACGACAGATGCGCTCCACGAATTCCGCATCTCTCAGGGAGGTCTCCTGCCGAAAACCGTGTTCGAGATGGGCCGCGATCACTCTTCCCTTCCACCTGAAGCGGAGAAGCCAGAAAAGAGCCATGGAATCGCTGCCTCCGGAGACAGCGGCCACGATCGGCCCGTCATGGTCCCACCAGCCCTGATCCCTGCCGGCAGCTTCAAAACGCCGGAATAGTGACCGTGTACCTGGGCTCCATCTTTCCACGAAGGGATGGTCCTTCATCACGAGACCTCTCCTCCCTTCAGCCAATGAACATTTCTCCCGGATCAAATACTATTTTAGGACTCGACTCATTGCCTTTGCCCAACTATCCTTCAAGGGGATAGTACGGTTGAATACCGGGTGGTCCTTCCGGTGCTCTTGATCCGCTACGAAATAACCCAGCCTGAAAAACTGGAACCGATCCATGGGAGCAGCTTCGGTGAGAAGGGGTTCCACCATACAATCCTTGATCACCTCCAGCGAAGCGGGGTTAAGGTAATCCTCGTAATCGGTCCCTTCTTCCATTTCATCCATCGACTCCAGGGTGAAAAGATGATCATACAGGCGGACCTCGGCTTTCACGGCATGGATGGCGCTAACCCAGTGAAGAGTGCCCTTGATGCGGCGCCCATCGGGGGCTTCTCCCCCCCTGGATTCGGGGTAATACTCGCATCTAACGGCGATCACCCGGCCATCGGGCCCTTTATCAAAACCATTACATTTTATAATATAGGCGTGCTTCAGTCTCACTTCAGACCCCGGCGAAAGGCGGAAGAACTTGGCCGGCGGGTTCTCCATGAAATCCTCTCTTTCGATAAGTAATTCCCTACCGAAGGGCACCTTTCTATAGGAAGGGGTCTCAGCCTCCGGGTTCACCAGGACCTCTATCTCCTCGCTCAAACCCTCGGGGTAATTCTCTATGATCAGTCTCAGGGGCCTCAAAACCGCCATAGCCCTGGGCGCGACGGCGTTCAATTCATCCCTGATACAGTGGTGAAGAAGTTCCACATCGACGAGACTGTTCGCCTTGGAGACCCCGATCTTTTTGCAGAAAGTCCTGATCGAGGAAGGAGTATACCCCCGCCGCCTCAATCCGCTGATAGTGGGCATCCTGGGATCATCCCACCCGGATACGAAACGATTCGAAACCAGCTCCAGAAGTTTTCTTTTGCTCATGACCGTGTAGGTAAGGTTGAGCCTGGCGAACTCGTACTGTCTCGGCCTGGATGGGACCGATACATTTTCGATGAACCAGTCGTAAAGAGGCCGATGGTCCTCGAATTCTAGGGTACAGATCGAGTGGGTCACCCCCTCGATGGCGTCCTCATAACCGTGAGCGAAGTCATACATGGGGTAAATGCACCATTTATCCCCCGTTCGGTGATGGGACTGGTGAAGGATCCGGTACATCACGGGGTCCCTCATGTTGAGGTTGGGATGGGACATATCTATCTTTGCCCTTAGGACGCATTCTCCTTCGGGGAAATAGCCTTCCTTCATTTTGCGAAAGAGTTCCATGTTTTCCTCGACGGGCCTGTCCCTGTAGGGGGATTCAACCCCTGGCTCCGTGAGGGTGCCGCGATTCTGCCTGATCTGGTCGGCCGTTTGGTGATCGACGTAAGCCTTGCCTGCCTGGACCAGTTCAAGGGCCCACTCGTGAAACTGGTCGAAGTAATCCGAGGCGAAACGTAGTTTCGCCCAATGGAAACCGAGCCAGCTCACGTCCTTCATTATGGACTCCACGTATTCCGTCTCTTCCTTGCTCGGGTTCGTGTCGTCAAATCTCAGGTTGCACTCGCCATCGAACTGTTCGGCGATGCCGAAATTAAGGCATATGGATTTGGCGTGTCCGATATGAAGGTAACCATTGGGTTCCGGGGGGAAGCGGGTTATCACCTTGCTCACCCTTCCCGATTCGAGGTCTTCCCGAATGATCTGCTCGATGAAGCTGCCGCCTCTTTCATCCTGATCTTCCGTCATGACGTCGATCACCTCTTTGGGCGAACCCGGCCTGAGAAGGACATACAGCCTCCGGGTCCCGGGATAAGCCTAGTAACTTATAATAGCCTATTATTACGGAGACGGTCCGTTAATTGGGAATCACCGGGATCCCGGGTCGGGAGGTCTCGAAGAATTCGCGGCCAGGTACAAAATTGCCCCCGGCTCAAGCCAGGGGCCTTAAGATCTCCGAGTGGTGGCGGTGAGTGGAATCGAACCACCGACACTGCGGGTATGAACCGCATGCTCTAGCCAACTGAGCTACACCGCCTGAAGTTGGTTGCGGGGGCAGGATTTGAACCTGCGACCTTCGGGTTATGAGCCCGACGAGCTACCTGGCTGCTCCACCCCGCGATAACCCTTCCTTTCTTGGTGCCGGGCGCGGGAATCGAACCCGCACGGACTCTCGTCCACAGGATTTTAAGTCCCGTGCGTCTACCCATTCCGCCAGCCCGGCCAGCGCAACTCATTATAGGCATCGCCCGATACCGAGTCAACCCCGCGAGGCGAGGCCAAAATTGGGGCTTTCGGGGCAGGTTTCCCGGCGATTTACTTGCCTTTATGAAATACTTGTCCAAAATGGAAAGCAGTGCTAGAATACGCTAAAGCATTTATTAGGAGGGATTCCGCATGGCAGAAAAGTGGAAGGATCGTCTGACCGATCAATTATGCGATGCAATCCTGTCACTTGAGACAGTAGACGATGTCTACCGATTCCTGGAAGATATCGCCACGATCGGGGAGATCAGGGCTCTCGCGCAGAGACTCGAGGTTTCCAAGCTCTTAAGTGAGGGGTTTACTTACCCCCAGATCGCCCAGCAGACAGGAGCCAGTACCGCGACTATCAGCAGGGTCAAAAAATTCCTGGAGTATGGGGCCGACGGATATAAGCTCGTTCTCGAACGCCTGAAAAAGAAGGGCTAACTGCCTGGTCCGTTTTTTCCGGCGCCCTCCTCAGTGGGGGCGCCTTATTTTCCTTAGCAGTTTGCTCACTAAGCTCTCCCTGACCTCCATCGCCCCGGTGGGGCACATCTCATGGCAACAGAGGCATTGAACACACCTTCTACGGTCGATCACGGGCCATCCCCCGGGGGTGGCCTGGATCGCGTTCACCGGGCAAACCTTCCCGCAGACCCCGCATCTGATGCAGGTGTCCCTGTTGAAGTATGGTTTCAGAGTGACCACGTGGTGAGCCGCCCCTCGAAAAAGGGATGGCACGTTGCTTACGATCGACGGCGCTCTCTCAAACCCCTTGCAGGGCAAGTCCTCCCAACGTGCCCCCTTCAGTTCGATATCTTCCCTCTTGCCGGGACCCTCCAGCCTCTTCGAAGCGATTGAAAGCAGGGGTATGGAAAAGGGGTCACTGAAACCCATCATCACCGACTGGACATAATCGAGAGCCAGACCGTTGGTCGAAGCGGCTACCCAGCCGACTTTCTTCGCTCTTCCATGGGAGGGCCCAAATCCCTCCATTCCCTCCACCGCGTCAAGAACGAAAAGATCGGGAACCCTGGCGGAAAAGATGTCCACTATGGCTTCAGGGAGGAAGGTTCGTGTTCTAGGAGCGTGGGCCCTCTTCCTGGTGTCCGTATCAGCAGCGCCGAAGAGGTTCTTGATCGCACCGGTCATCGCGGTTTCCACGTGGGTCTTGAGCTTTGACACCCCGATGACTTGAGGGGACTGCATGAGAATGGACGAGATCCTGAAGGATCGCAGTTTTTGCGCCTTTGGGGGCCGGACTTCCTCGAAACCTCGGCTGGAAAGGAGTCCAAATCTTGCAGGTATGTCCTTACAGATCTCCGCCACGCCGGTTTTCCGGAATAGTTCTTCCTCCTGGTGGCGAAAAATATATCCCGGGTTATCGCCGATCATGACATCTTGACAACCCGCCCTGAATAATTCCATGGAAAGGGCCCTCAGTATCTCAGGGTGCGTCGTCACCGCCCTTGACGGGTCGCTTGGGGAAAGAAGGTTGGCCTTGATGAGGGTTGAGGAGGCATTGAGCGGAAAGGACCCGCAAAACTGCAAGGCCTCCCTCACCGCCTCCTGCACCGTTGCTCTTTCGTAAGAGTCGCAGGGGACGCAGGAGACCACAAAGGGAAGCCGTCTCAACCCTCCGATTCCCTTTCGGGGTAGGGACAACGGTCACGTAACGGGCACTCTACGCAGAAGGCTTTTCTTGAAGTGCAAAGCCTCCTGCCATGGGTTATCAGGTTCAGGTGGGCTTCATTGTAGCGCTCCGGGGGCACCAGTTCCTCCATCAAAATCTGGATCTCCTCCGGGGCCATGCTCGCTTCCGCCCAACCGAGCCGTCTCGTGACCCTCGCGATGTGGGTATCCACGGGAAAGGCCGGTCGCCCCAGGTCGAAAAGCAGTACACAGGCGATCGTCTTCGCCCCCACACCTGGGGTGCCTTCGAGGAACCTTCGGATATCCTCCGTCTCCCATCCCCGCAATGTCTTCAAAGAGAAGTCACCGAAGTGGGAACGGACCCTGTTCAAAACCTCAAGGATCCTCCGTGCCTTTATGTTGGATAACCCGCCGGAACGGATGACATCACTTAACTCCTGGGCCGAAGCGGCGGCGGCCTCCCCCCAGGTATTAAAATGGGCCTTCAGAGCAGCAAAGGCCCTGTCCCGGTTCCTGTCATTGGTGTTCTGGGAGAGGATCGTGAGAACAAGCCCATCAAGGGGTTCATCCGAATAGGGCCCATGGACGGTCTCCCCCTGCTTCCAGATCCTCTCCAGGTCGTCAAGACACGACTTAACGAGGTTCATCGAGGGTTTTGTGAAAACCCTCATTTCCCGGCCTCATCCTCGACTTCTGTACTCTCCCGATCCTCGGGTTTACCTTTTTTGCCCGGCCCAGGGTGCTTTTTCTGCTTCAAGGCCTTCTCGTACCAGTCTTTAAGCTTACTGTGGACCTTCGAATAGATGCTCCGGGGAGTGAATTCACCCTTTTCGTCCATCTCCCCCGGCACCTCACCGGTGAGGATCGAGATGCCTTCCTCGATGGTCGAGACGGCCCAGATCTTGAATTCTCCGGACATTACAGCGTCGATGACTTCGTGAGAAAGCATCAGGTTTTTGACATTCTGCCTGGGGATGATGACCCCCTGGTCACCGGTGAATCCTCTCAAACGGCAGTATTCGAAGAAACCTTCGATCTTCTCGTTAACGCCGCCGATGGGCTGGATGTTGCCGTGCTGATCGACGGATCCGGTGACTGCAATACCCTGCTTTAGGGGCACTTCGGCAAGGGCGGAGAGGATACAGTAAAGTTCAGTGGAGGAAGCGCTATCCCCCTCGATCCCGCCGTAGGTCTGCTCGAAGGTGATCCTGGCTGTAAGGGAAAGCGGGAAAACCCTGGCGAACTTCCTGCCGAGGAAGCTCTCAAGGATCAAAAGTCCCTTGTTGTGGATGGGGCCCGTCATCTTGACCTCCCTTTCGATGTTGACGATCCCCTCGGCACCCATATATACATTGGATGTGATCCTGACGGGATGCCCGAAAACGTGGTCCCCCATGTCCACCACGGTAAGGCCGTTGATCTGTCCCACCACCGCTCCTTCGGTGAGTATCCTGATGGAGTCTTCGGCGAAGGCTCTCCTGATCTTCTCCTCGACCAGGTTAACCCTGAAGTTCTTCTCCCTCAGGGCTCTTCGGACCTGTTCGGCCCCGACCACATCCAATTCGGCGTCCGCCGCCCATGCCGAGGATTCGACGATGAGCTCCGCGATCCTGTTGAACTGCGTGGACATCCGGTCAACGTTGCCCGATAGCCTGGCTGACCACTCGATCAACTCCGACACGGCCTCGGAAGAAAAGGGGAGAAGTCCTTCCTTCTTGGCAAAGCCCGCCACGAAGCAGGCCATCTGTCTTTCTGTTTCCGCGTCCCTCGGCATATCTATATCAAAGTCGGCCTTGATCTTGAAAAGCTTCTGGTACTCGGGATCGTAGATCATGAGGAGATGGTAGAGGTACCTCGTCCCGATCATGACTACCTTGAGATCCACGGGGATCGCCTCGGGCCTGAGCGAGGAGACGGGTATAACGCCTAACTGCTCCCCCAGGTTCTCGATCACCAGCTCCCCCGTTTTGAGAGCCCTCTTGAGTGCATCCCAGGATAGGAAATTCCTGAGCACTTCTTCCGCCTGAAGCACCAGGTAGCCCCCGTTGGCCTTATGTATGACCCCGGGGATGATCTTTCTGAAATCGGTGGTGAGCATGCCTTGCCTGCTTTCATACTCGACCTTGCCACAGAGGTTGTAGTAAGTGGGGTTGGTCTCCCACACGACGGGAGCACCCTCCGAGGGATCGTTGGACACGAAAACGTTCGCCAGGTATCTTGAAAAATCGACCTCGGCACCCTCGTCCCTCGCCGCTGCGATGAACATATTGAAGTTGGAGATAATATCCTCCGAAAGGGCGTCCAGCCACTTCCCGATCTTACCCTCCTTGCCGAACCTGTCCCTGGTTTCCTGGAGGTAGGGGTCGATCGCGGCGCGGGAGATCTCGGACTCCAACTCCTTGATCTTCTCCTTCAGCGTTTTCTCCAGATCACGGATCCTCCTGAGGATTTCCAGGGTCCTTTGGGATACTTCCTCGGATACACCCTGCAAAACCTTTTTCTGATCCTCTGTAAGCGATTCGAAATCCTCCTGGACCATCTCCCTCATCTCTTCTTTTCCATCGGTCTGAGATCCGGGGGAGGAAGGGTCAGCCTCACTCTTACCTTCCAGCGGCCCTTCTCCGGAGGGTTGGTCGGCCTTTTCAATCTCACCGTCCTTATCGTGCCCCTTGAGGGTCATCGGGATATTAACGAAGCCCTGAGGAGTCCTCTTGATCACGAAACCTTTTCCCTTCGCCCAGGACCTCAATTCTTCCATGATCTGGTTGACCTGTTCCTGGAATTCCTTCACCAGTTGGGCCTTGGCATCTTCATACTGGCTGTTCTCAAAGGCCTTGCTCAGCGTGCTTTTCAGCTCTTCGACCAGTTCCTCCAGGTGAGAGGCCAGGTCCCTGGCCCGGCCCGCGGGAAGGTCAATGGCGAGGGGTTCTTCCGGATTATCAAAGTTAAAGGCATAAATGTAATCCTTTGGGGCCGGTTCGGAGTCGGCCTGCTCCTGAAGTCTCTCAAGGGCGTACGTTGTTCGGCCGCTGCCATGGTCCCCCACTACGAAAATGTTGTAGCCGCTGTTTTTTATCGCCATTCCAAAGGTCATTGCCTGGACGGCTCTTTCCTGGCCTATCAGGTCTTCAAGGCAGGGAACGTCCAGGGTAGTCTCGAAACCCAGTGAACCAGATTCTGTCCTTTTCCTGAGCTGTTCCACCGTCAAAAGATTATCGGTGTTCTTCATGGCCTGATGGCCCCCCTTTCTTCGCCGTTTTTATGATACCACCACCGAACACTCTGTCATTATAATAGAGTACAAGGGACTGTCCCGGTGCCACGCCGCTCACCCCTTCGGGGAAACGGCAGGCAAAACCCAGGGCATCGGCATACTCCATGATACAGGGGGAAGACCTGCCCCGATACCTTGTACAACCCTCGAGGAGCAGCACCGAAGCGGGCTCTCCATGCCAGACGGGATCGCCGCAGGTCACCCTCTCCACGACAAGGTCACACTTTCTTCCAACAACCAGTTCATTCTCATTTACTCTTTTTTCAACCACGAACCAGGGACCTCCGGAGAGGGAATGTCCTTTCCTCTGCCCTACGGTGAACCTGTTCAATCCCCTGTGCATTCCCAGTACTTCCCCGTTTAGAGCGACCACCCTGCCGGAAGGGAAGGGACCCGCGGCGCGCTCGACCGCGTCGGCCAGTTCGCCCCGGGGGATGAAGCAGATGTCGTTGCTCTCGGCTACCCCGTCGAATAGTCCGGGAAATCGTCTCTCACCCAGTTCGCGGACGGCTCCCTTGGTCATCCCCCCCAGAGGGAACAGTATGTTCCCAAGGGATCGCGGCGGTAACCTGTAGAGCATGTAACTCTGGTCCTTGTCGCGGTCAAAACACCTGCCGAGAGCGGGGCCGCCGGGATCCACAAATATCCTGGCGTAGTGGCCTGTCGCGATCTTTTTGGCGCCAACCTCTCTTGCCGTGGATAGGAGTGAGGCAAACTTGACCTCCTCGTTGCAGATCACGCATGGGTTGGGAGTAAGCCCCTTCCGATGATCATCGAAGAAGGGCAGGAGAACCTTCATCCTGAAAAGATCCCCCACTTCCAGCGACAAGCAGTCTATCCCAAGCGCGGTGGCTATCCTCTCTATCCGCTTTCTCACCTCAGGGTAGCTGTGGATCCGAAGATGAACACCGACGACTTCAAAACCCCTATCGAGGAGGAGAGCCGCGGCGACCGCGCTGTCGATCCCCCCGCTGATCCCAATCACTACTTTCATAGCCCGATCACCTGACCATATCCTTACCGAACAACTTTCTCACCTGGGCGACAAGGGAGGGAAGAAGGGCACAGGAGATCACCGTAACCCATTCAACGGCCGACAGGGGCCTGATATCCAATAGGACCTGCATGATGGGAAGATGGCCGATGAAAAACTGGAGAAGAGCGGAAAAACCGATCCCCGCCAGGAGCCAGGGATTTGACAGGACTTTCCCAGGGTCCCGCAGCAAGGAACTGCTCCTCACGTTAAACACAAAGAAAAGCTGCGCGAACACAAGGGTATGGAAGCATAATTCCGTCGCCCGGGCGGTATCTCCAGGGTGGAATCGGACCGAAAATCCATAGGCGGTGAAAACACCCAGCGAAATGATCAAACCATAGAAAACTATGTTCGCCATGTGCCACCGGGAGAGGATATCCTCCTGCCTCTTCTTGGGCGGCCTATTCATCACGTCGGGTTCGGCCGGGTCCAGGGCAAGAGCAAGGGCAGGCGCCACGTCGGTGACGAGGTTGATCCATAATATCTGGAGCGGAAGGAGGATCGATGGAAGGCCCAGGACAATGCCCGCGAGGACCACGACTACCTCGCTGAGATTGCAGCACAACAGGTAAAGCACCGATTTCCTGATATTGTCAAAGATCTTCCTTCCTTCCTCGATGGCTGCCACGATCGTTGAAAAACGGTCGTCCTGAAGGATAATGTCGGAAGCCTCCTTGCTCACCTCGGTCCCCTGTATACCCATCGCGATCCCTACGTCAGCCTGCTTGAGGGCCACCGCGTCGTTAACCCCGTCGCCAGTCATGGCTACGACCTCGCCGGACCGCTGTAGCGATCTCACTATCATGAGCTTGTGTTCCGGGATGACCCTATCGATGACGGCGATCTCTCTCGCCTTGGAGGCAAGATCGCTCTCATCCATATCGGCCAGGGCTGAACCGGAGAGGACCTTAGCCCCCGTCTGGCGGAGTATGCCCACGTCCCCGGCAATGGTCCGGGCCGTCGCCAGGTGGTCACCGGTCACCATGATGACATGGATACCCGCATTGATGCAGGAATTCACCGAATCCCTCACTTCGGGCCGAGGAGGGTCGAAAATGCCCGAAACCCCAAGAAAGGCGAGGTTCTCCTCGTCCTCTCCCCAGGCGAAAGCCAGGGTCCGCATACCCCGGGCCGCCAGGGCTTCGACTTTTTCTGTCCATTCCTCTTTCATTTCGATCCCTAGCGGGACTGGTCCGCCTGGGGAACAGGAGATCCTGCATAGTTCCAGGATCCTTTCGGGCGCCCCCTTCGCTGCAACACCATCGCTGTGCCAGGTGATCATCCTCATGGTCCTGGAGTCGAAGGGTTCTTCCTTCAGGATCGGTGCGGCCTTCCTCACGGCTTCGATATCCACCCCCCGGGAAGACGCGTATCGCAGGAGAGCTCCTTCCATGGGGTCACCCACGCAGTCATCATCGACGAGGTGTGCCTTGTTGCATAGGATGGAAGTCCGCAGGAGCGACCCCTCACAGTTTTCATGGGCGGGGGCCACGGTCCCCACCACCATGTCGTTCATCGTAAGGGTCCCCGTCTTGTCGGTGCAGATCACCGTCGTGGAGCCCAAGGTCTCCACGGAGGACAGGTTTCTCACAAGGGCGTTCTTCCTGGCCATTCGGTGGACCCCAATGGCCAGGGTCATGGTGGCAACAAAGGGTAACCCCTCGGGTACGGCCGCCACGGCCAGGGCGATGCCAGTCTCGATCATTCGGGCGATCCCCCTGCCCTGGATGATCCCCAGTCCCGTAACCAAGATCGCAATGCCGACGACCATCTTGATCAGTAAAACCCCAAGCCTGGCCAAGCGTTCCTCAAGGGGGGTCTCCACCTTGTTCACTGTCGAGAGAAGCTGGCTGATCCTGCCTATCTCCGTCTTCATCCCCGTTGCGAAGATGACAGCCCTTCCCGATCCCCTCACGACGGCGGTCCCCGAAAAAAGGCAGTTCTTCCTGTCGGCCAGTACGGTTTCAACGGGTAGCCTTTCCCCGCTTTTATCAACGGGGAAGGATTCCCCTGTCAGGGCCGATTCGTCGACTCCCAGGTTGTACTGCTCGAAAATGCGTGCATCGGCGGGGACCACGTCACCCGCCTCGAGCAGGATTATATCGCCCGGTACGAGGCTGGCCGCGTTGATGGTCCTGATCACCCCTTCCCGGAGAACGACAGCGGTCGGTGATATCATTTCCCGCAGTGCCAAAAGTGCTTTTTCCGCCCGGAATTCGGTAACGAAACCGATGCCGCCGTTGATCAGGATGACTACGCCTATCGCTGCGGCGTCGAGTTCCTCTCCCATGGCGAGGCTGATCAGGGCCGCTCCCGCCAGAAGATAGATCATGGGTGTCATGAACTGCACGACCAGCTTTTTCCACCAGGGAGCCGGTTCCTCAGGGTTGATCTGGTTTGGTCCATGCTGTTTCACCAGCATTTCCACCCTTTGAAGGTCAAGGCCCTTTTCGGGGTCGACCTCGAGATCCTTGAAGATGTCGTAGGCATCAAGAGAATGGGCTTGGGCTAGGTCCATATTTTTCGTTGCTCCCTTCGAGTTAGACGAATCGTACCCCCCGGCCGCCTCATGAAAAAGAAAGGGCTTGAGCCTCCGAGAGTTGGGCATTACAATTCCCGGAGACCGGAGGGAGAAATGGAAAGACACGTAAGGCTTCAGGTTTCCGGGGTAGTGCAGGGTGTTGGGTTCCGTCCCTTCTGCAGCAGGCTTTCAGCCGAGATCGGTCTCAGGGGTTCGGTGAGGAACACTTCCGCCGGCGTCGCAATAGAGCTCTTCGGCGACCCTGAAGGCATCGATTCCTTCATCGTGCGGCTGCAGACCGATTGTCCCACCCTGGGGCATATCCAGTCAATCGCGATGGTCCTTGACGAGAGGATCACCGAGGCCGATGTGAGCTCCTTCGAAATCCTGGAAAGCGGATCCCCGGGAGAGGGGAATGCCCTGTTCCCCCCCGATATCGCCACTTGCCCCGATTGCCTCAGGGAGTTGCGCGATCCGCGGAACAGGAGGTTCCGATACCCTTTCACGAACTGCACCAATTGCGGCCCCCGGTTCACCATCATTGAGGGGCTCCCCTATGACCGACCCCTTACATCCATGGCCGGGTTCGCTTTTTGTGAAAGATGCCGGTCGGAATACAATGACCCCGGCGACCGCCGGTATCATGCCCAGCCGGTGGCCTGTGAGGTTTGCGGGCCTCGGCTTTCTCTCCTGTCCGGTGGCGGCTCCCCGCTCGCGGAAGGCGACGAGGCCCTGCGCGAATGCACCCGGGCCTTGGCCGCCGGCGAGATCGTCGCCTTGAAGGGCCTTGGAGGTTTCCATATCGCCTGTCTTCCTGAAGACGCCCCCGTGCTCCGGTTAAGGGAGAGGAAAAAAAGACCGGCCAAACCCTTCGCATTGATGATCCGCGATGACCTTGTCGCCGAAGGGCTTGTGACTCTGTCCCCGTACTCCAGGCAACTTTTGAATTCCCCAAGGCGACCCATCGTCATCTGTCCCCGCAAACATCTCTCGGGGATATCCCCTTTTGTCGCCCCCTCCCAGGATTCCCTGGGCATCATGTTGCCCTATACGCCGCTGCATCACCTGATAATGGAAGAACTCCCCGTCCTGGTCATGACCAGCGCCAACCTGAGCGACGAGCCCCTGGTCTCAGAAAACGGAGAAGCCCTCGCGAAGCTGAAGGGTGTGGCGGACCTTTTCCTGGTCCATGACCGACCCATAACCATGAAGATCGACGACTCGGTGGTCGCCACGGCGGGCAAGAGGTCCATACTCCTCCGCAGGGGACGGGGGTATGTGCCCCACCCGGTCATGACAAAACGGGAGATGCCCCAGATCCTGGCTGCCGGTGCCGAGATGAGATCCACCTTTTCACTGGCCAGGGGGAGGACGATATACCCCAGCCAATACATCGGGGATCTGAAGCAGCTCGATTCCGCAATATATTATGAGAAGGCCCTGAGGCATTTTTTAAAGCTCTTCGACCTAAGACCGACCCTCTTGGCGGCAGACCTCCACCCTTCCTTTGCCTGCACGGGCATAGCCAAGAAAGTGATCGGGGTACCGGAGGATACTCTCCTTGTACAGCATCATCATGCCCACATGGCGGCATGCCTGGTCGAGAACGGGTTCGAGGGCACGGCCCTGGGTATCATCCTTGATGGGACCGGCCTGGGAAGCGACAGGCACACCTGGGGGGGTGAATTTCTCCTCGGTGATGCCCGGACCTTCACCCGGCTGGGGCATTTCCAAGAGGCACCTCTCCCTGGAGGGGACAGGGCCGTGCTGGAACCTTGGCGATTCGCCCTCGCGTTGATGGAAAGGGCCCTTGGCCAGGATGCCGCCAGGAGTAAGGCGGAAAAGCTTTGGCCCGAGCGAAAACATGTCTTTGAAAAGATCCTGTCCACCCTCGACGCCGCTCCCCTTACATCATCCTCCGGCAGGCTTTTCGATGCCGTATCGGCCATATTGGGAGTAAGAGCGGAAGTCTCCTACGAGGGCCAGGCCGCGATGGAACTGGAGTCCGCCGCAAAGGATTACGCCGAGCCTGCTCCCTTCGAAATAAGGGAGGAGGACGGGGTGCTCATACTGGATTGGAAGCCCCTGGTGGAATGGCTCGTTGCGGAGGGTCTTCACCTGGGTCCGGGCAAGGCTTCATCGGCGTTCCACTTCGGTCTCGCCGAGGCCCTTTCTGATGTTGCTCTCGAACTTTCAAGGAGGACCGGGGTCAGGGAAACGGTCCTCTCCGGTGGCGTCTGGCAGAATAAAAGGCTTCTTTCCCTCGCCCTTCCACTACTGGAAAGGAAAGGACTAAGGCCCCTTATCCACCGTGTCCTTTCGCCCAACGACGAATGCGTATCCGTCGGCCAGGCGGCGGTGGCATCGCTGCACTGGGGCATAAAACAGGCATAGGTGGCGGATAATCCCGAGCCTTCGCTAAAAGGGACGATCCCGCTTTCGGATGGGCTGACCTTCTATTCGAACCGTGGACCGTAATCTATGCTGCTTATGAGGTCCAGCTTTTTTAGGCTGTGTATGGCGTCTACGTACCTTATGGTCCCGCTCTTCGAGCGCATCACGATTGAGTAGGAATAGATCCTGTCCCCCTCGTACCTCACGCCCTTTAGCATCTCCCCGTCGGTCACGCCGGTGGCCGCGAAAAACACGTTATCCGAGGATACCAGGTCATCGATCGTAAGGACGGCGTTCAAGTCCATCCCCAATTCCCTGCACCGGGCGGCCTCCTCGGAGTTCCTGGGCCAAAGCTTGCACTGCATGGCCCCGCCCACGCACTTCAGGGCACAGGCGCTTATTACCGCTTCCGGCGACCCCCCCACGCCCACCAGGAGGTCGATACCGCTCCCTGCCTTGCACGTCATGAGCGCGCCGGCGATATCCCCGTCCGAGATCAGCCTTATCCGGGACCCCGCTTCCCTGATCTCGGTGATCAACTGTTCGTGCCTTGGTCTGTCGAGTACGACGACGGTGACATCCTCGACGGCCTTGTTCAAAGCCTTGGCCACTCTGGAGAGGTTTTCCTGGATCGGGGCTTCGATATCGATCGCGGAGGCGGCGGCAGGCCCCACGGCTATCTTGTTCATGTAAAAAATATGTTTCGGATCGTAAAGGGTGTTCCGTTCTGAAAGGGCCACCACGCTCACGGCGTTGGGCCTTCCCAAGGAGAGAAGCCTCGTCCCATCGATGGGGTCCACGGCGATATCCACCTCTGGGGGATCGCCCGTGCCGAGCTTCTCGCCGTTAAAGAGCATGGGCGCTTCGTCCTTCTCGCCTTCGCCGATCACAATGGTACCGTCCATCTCTATGGTGTTTAGCATGTAGCGCATGCCATTGACCGCGGCATTGTCCGAGGCGTTGCGGTCACCCCGGCCCATCCAGCGACCGGCCGCCATGGCGGCCGCTTCGGTCGCTCTCACCAGTTCCAGGGCCATATTCCTTTCGGGTGTGTTCATTTAAAGCCCTCCTTTCAAGTCACGTCCTGGTCTCCCGTAACGGCTTCTCCAACCGGGAACCTTCCGAAAATATCGTCAATGAATCTTAAATAATAACCCATGTCGAACAAGGATCTCAACTCCTGCTCCTTGAAGGATCCCGCGACTCTCGGGTCCCTCTCGAGTACCTCCAGGAAAGGTTCTTCCTTTTCCAGGCTGATCCTGGCGGCTTCCTGAACGATAGCATAGGCATCCTCACGGGAAAAGCCCTTCTCCAGAAGCCCCAGCAGAACTCTCTGGCTAAACACCAGCCCCTTGAGCAGGTCCAGGTTTTTCGCCATCCTGTCTTCAAGGACCGTCATGCCCTCCACGACCTCCCGGGCCTTCTTGAGCATGTAATGGGACAGGTTGAAAGCGTCAGGCCACACCACCCTCTCCACCGAAGAATGGCTTATATCCCTTTCATGCCAGAGCGGGATGTTTTCCATTGAGGCCAGGTTATGGCCTCTAAGCAGCCTCGCCATCCCGCAGATCCTCTCGCATATCACGGGATTCCTCTTGTGGGGCATCGCGGAGGAACCCTTCTGTCCCTCGTAAAAGGGTTCGAGGACCTCGATGACCTCCGTCCTCTGCAAATGCCTTACTTCCTGGGCGATCCTTTCCAGCCCCGACCCGAGGATGGCCAGGGCGCAGACCACCTGGGCGTGGCGGTCCCGTTGAAGGATCTGAGTGGATACTTTGGCGCGGGCCAGCCCCAGGAGATCGCAGGCTCTTTCCTCAACCGACGGTGGGCAGTGGGCATAGGTGCCCACCGCCCCGGAGATCTTGCCCACCCTCACCACTTCCATGGCAGAAAGCAGCCGGCTCCGGTCCCGTTGGAGCTCCTCGTACCAGTTTAGGAGTTTGAAACCGAAGGTGATCGGCTCGGCATGGACCCCGTGGGTCCTCCCCATGCACGGGGTATGCCTGTATCTGAAAGCTTTCGAGAGGATCTCCCGGGAGAGTAGTTCCAATTCGTCGAGGATCAACCTTAACGACCTTACCATGAGGAGCGACGAGGCCGTATCGATCACATCGCTGCTGGTCAAGCCCAGGTGAAGGTACCTCCCGTCGGGCCCGATCTTCTCCGAAACAGCGGTGACAAAGGCTATCACGTCATGATGCACGGTGGCCTCGATCTCCTTGATCCTTTCCTGGTCGATCTCAGCCCTTTCGAGAATATTCCTGAGCGATCCCTCGGGGATGACCCCTTCTTTCATCCAGGCTTCGCAAACGGCCAATTCGACCTCAAGCCAGGTCCTGAAGCGGTTCTCCTGCGACCAAAGACTCTCCATTTCATCGGTGTTGTATCTTTCGATCAAAGAACCCAACTCCCCCCGGATGAATTGATCAAGCCCAGCCAATCCGATCTGGCGCCATCGAGGAAATCATCGTACAAGCCGCTGGAAAAATCAGGGAAGGTGCAGTCGAAGGGGACCCACTTTTTTTTAATAAAACGCAATGTCACCTCGGCGAAGATCCCGTCCCGAAGGTATATCCTGTGGGCGTGGTCTTTCGTCGACGCCAGGACAAGCCGTGAACCGTTAACATAACCCGGGTCGATGTTGACCTTCCGGTTTTCGCCGCTCTTTTCCTCCGCCGAACAGGAAAAGATCTTCCAATCCGCCAGCTCCCCCGCGCCCGCTAGCCCCTGGAAGGATAGAAAAGTCCTGAAGAGGACGGGGGAAATGCTTTTGTAGTAATCCGTATGATCGAACAGAAAGGTTTCGCTGATCCTAGCCACGGGACCCCATTGTTGGGTAAGAAGGTCAACGGTCCACTTGAGCCAGCCAGGATCGGGATGAAGGATGCCCGCTATCCTGACCACGGCGGGTTGCATCGATATCACACCTCTTTTCGGATATCGGCAATGAGAGCTTCCACGAATTCGCCCGGATGGAAGAGGACCAGGTCTTCCATCCCCTCTCCCAGCCCTATGTAACGGACAGGAACGCCTAACTCATGACCGGCGGAAAGGATCACCCCGCCCTTGGCGGTATGGTCATACTTGGTCATCACCAGGCCCGTTAGCGGGACTACTTTTCCGAAGGCTTCGACCTGTTTAAGGCCGTTTTGCCCGGAAACGGCGTCTATCACGAGAAAGGATTCCCTTACCCACCCAGCGCAATTCTTATCGATGATGCCCGAGACCCTGGCCATCTCTTCCATCAGGTTGCCCCGGTTATGAAGCCTGCCGGCGGTATCCACGATCAGGCAGTCACAGCCCTTGGCCTCCGTTGCCTTGATGGCGTCAAAGACCACTGCTCCGGGGTCGCCCTTTGAGGGGTGAGACACCACCCTCGCACCGGCTCTTTCTCCCCAGATCCGGAGCTGTTCGACGGCCCCGGCACGGAATGTGTCGGCCGCGGCAAGGATCGTTTTCCTGCCTTCCCGCCCAAGGTTCCAGGAGAGTTTCGCGGCGGTGGTCGTCTTGCCGCTCCCGTTGACCCCGACGAGCAGGACCGCCGTCGGTGCCGATGAAAAACGGATCGGCTCACCCGTTCCCTTTACCTCCAGGAGCATATCGCGAAGTACGACGGACAATAACTTCGCTGGATCGACATCGGGGCCGCTGACCGAAACCTTTGCACGCAGGGCGTCGATCACCCTTTCCGTCATGGTCACGCCGACATCGCCCGCGATGAAGACCTCCTCCAGGGATTCCCAGGAGATCCCGTTCCTTGAACGCTCGGAAAAGAGCGCCTGGATACCCCATTTTTCTCTTACCCTGCCGAGACGCTCGCTCAGCTTGCTGAACAAGGCCGTTTCACCTCCGCAGGGTTAATCGCCGTTACCGCCGTCAGCGGTCCTCGAACCCGAGGGTCTGCGGCGCCGACCCCGCTTCTTGTCACCGCCCCTGGCATTCTTTGGCGCGTTCTGGTTCACCGGCTTGGCCGCGGCTGGGGGTACTGTTGGACTTGAGGGCTTATGGGCCTCGATGACCCTGGCGGGTCCCGTCGTTCTCTTTTTTCTTCGCCGCCCTCGAAAGGCCCCTGCCCTCTCGGCGGAGTCGGCGCCTTGTCGCGGTTCTGCCTCGCGAACGTTATCAACGGGGTGATCCGAAGGCTCCTTATCCACGCCATCACATTCTTCCCGGATCTCCTCGGAAAGACCCGGTTCATGAAGATCTTCTATTAGAGGCGCGGGTATGGCTTTATCCTTTTCCCAGGCTTCACCCCTTGTCACACTCTCCCGGAAATCCTGGAAATCATCCACATCGATGAGCAGTTCCCCGGTACCGGGCGATGTGACCCTGACTCTCCTCGCCGCAACATCTATGCCGGAAACCACGTAGTTGACGGAGGGCGTTTTTATCTTCGAACCGGGGCTCGGCAGGTTCTTCCAGAGTTCCCGGTATATCTCGTGCTCGTAGCCCATGCAGCACATCAGCCGTCCGCATATGCCCGATATTTTCGCCGGGTTCAGGGCGAGGTTCTGCTCCTTGACCATCCTTATGCAGATCGGGGCGAACCTGTTCAGCCAGTAACTGCAGCAGCAGGGCATCCCGCAGGGTGAGATCCCCTTTACCACTTTTGATTCATCCCTAACACCTATCTGGCGGAGTTCTATCCTCGTCTTGAACTCCTTGGCCAGGTCTCGGACATAGGCCCTGAAATCAACTCTCTGTTCTGCCGTGAAGTAAAAGAACAATTTTTTCCTGTCGGGAAGGTACTCGACATCGACCAGTTTCATCTCCAGATCGTGGGCCTTGAGCAGTTCGCGCCCCTTAGCCAGTACCTGGGCTTCCTCTTCCCTCAAGGAGGCGCTTTCCCTTTCATCCTGGAGTGTGACCGGCCGTAGGTATTTCACATCCTGAAAGGCCGGTTCTCCGCCTCGGGGTGCCCCGTCACCCCCGTTGTTGGTCAGGGTCTCTCTATACGTTTCAGCCTGCTCCATGGTTATCGGGCCGGCGACAACCCCTATCTCCTCGCCCCTGGCGGAAGAAATGACGACCTCCATGCCTTTATCAAGGTCCACATCATCGCTGTGGAGCAGCCCCAGGTAACGGGGTTTACCAATTATCACCAAGTAGCTCTTCAAGCCGCACCTCTCCTTCAAGACTCACCAAAACAAGGTCCTGGGCCATGGGGGTGGTCAACTTGCCCTTTTCCGCCATGAGACGGATCGTATCCAGGCCCGCTGCCCTACAATGGTCTCCCTTGCCCAGGAAAAACCCCACCCAACCCTGGATCTCGGCGGCGAGGACCTTAGGCTCCAGTTTCCTGGTCTTCCCGACCCATTTTATAAATTCATGAACACCGGGAGGGGTGGCCTCTCCCCCGGGTTCAGGGCCGACACTTCCGCGAAACTGAAAGAGTCTCAACCTGCTTCTCAGGGTGGGAATGAGCACGTTTTCCTCCAGCAAAAAGATCAAGGCCCCCGTCGAAGGCGTCTCCTCGGATATTTTCAGAAGACTGTTCGCCGCCGGGAGGGAGAGCTTGTGGGACGAGTGGATAACGGCTACCCTCTTCCTGGAGATGACGGGTTTCAGGGAAAGTTCCTCCCAAAGCTTCCTGCAATCCTTGATGCCGGGAGGTTCCCCGGGGGCCCCAAAAAAGAGCAGGTCCGGTTGTTCCGTTTTGGACCAAGCCCTGCAGGCGGTACAGGTCCCGCAACCGTCGCCGGAAAAGCACAGGATCTTCCTGGCGCAGGCCATGGCAAAATCCATATGTAACGAAAAAGGCATTACACCGGCCACAGGTAGGCGTGCCCCATCAGATCCTACCACGGAGGAAACCTCGTCGACGAAGGAGGAAAGGTTATTCTCCAAGTTCTTTGCCTCCCTTTCCTTCTTACCTCCCTTCATCGTTTCGCCAAGGTTTTTCACCGAAGGCTCCCCTTTTTCATCAAAAGTGCCATGATGCTTGATGCCATGGTATCCACCAGTTCGTCGGGATCCTTAGTGCCATCCATCCTCTTGAATCTTGCCGGCTCCTCGTGGCAAAGGGTCCCGTAACCGAGCCGGATGCGTTCCAGGAGTGGTCCGTCCTTCTCAAACCTGTCGGGTTTCCCCTTCCTGGCAACAATTCTTCCCAGTGCCACCCTGACAGGAACATCAAGCCAAAATGTCAGGTCCGGCCTGGGGAAACGGCCTCCAGCGGAGATCTCTTCCACAACCCCCCTGGGGAAACTTTTTCCGAAAACCTGGTATGCCAAGGTGGAATCGGAGTACCTTTCGCAAAGGATCACTTTTCCCGCCCCTAACCCCGGCCGAATGACCCGTTCGACGTGTTCAGCCCGGTCGGCCAGAAAAAGAAGCGTCTCGGTCAGTACGCTCTTGAGGTCTCCCCCGATGAGGGTCTCCCGCAGCACCTCTCCCCCATCCCACCCGCCCGGTTCATGGGTCATGACCATTCGGTCCGTACCAAGTCTCTCTGCCAGTTTGCGAAAGACGGACCCGGCCAGGGTGCTCTTTCCGGATCCGTCAATTCCCTCGAAGGTAATAAATAGGCCGAGGGAGGGGTGACCCTCATCAAAAGAGGTAGAAGAACCCCAATGACCCGACACTGTCATCACCCTTATCCAGGTAGCGATAGAAAATGCCCCAGCTTTTATCAAAACGATACCGGCCCTCGAGGGACCAGCTCCCTCCGTTTTCGTTCCACCACTGGGCGATAACGGAAAAGGGACCTTGGGGTCCTACGGGGTGCAAGAGGAAGCCCGCCCCGGGATAGCCTCGGACGGCCCCCCCCCAGAATTCCCATCGGTCACCGTGGAGTCCCAGGCCGGCTGTAACCTTGGGGTCGCCTCCGATATCATCGGCGCCGATCAGGAGACCCATCTTCCTGGAACGGCTTTTGACCCAAAGGGAGATGTCACCCATCATGTCGCTTTCGCCCGAGCCCGATATTCCCCCGTACAGTCCGACCTTGCCTCCAAAAGAGAGGTCCTCGATGTCGGAGATGATCCTGTTGGCTTTCCCCACCATTTCCTTTACTTCCTGTATCCGTGAAGGCGCCGGCGCCGTATCGTCGAAAAGGGCCACCTCGATCTTTCTGGATAGAGCCTCGAGGCTTTCCGCCGCCCCTTTTATCCTTAAGATCATCTGGCGAAGATCCTGACCGGATGTACCCCCTTCATCGAATTGGTCTACCACCTTTTTCAGGTTGCCCAGGAACTGGGAAAGGTTTTCGAGCGACGCCATAAGGGCGCCCCTATTCTCCTGGACCATGGAGTCAATATTTTCGGTCAGGCCTGCCAGCGAATCGCCGGCCTTTTTCACCTGGTCGCGGGCTTCCTTGGAAAACTCCTGGAATTCACCGGCGGCTTCGGAAAGTTTTGCAAGGAAAGTGTTTATATTTGAAAAGGTCGACTGGAGGCCGCCGAGGCTGGTCTTGATATCCGTCATTATTTCATCCAGCGAGGGCGGTATGGTCCCTGACACGGTGTCTCCCTCGGTTATGTTTTCGAGGGAGTCGCCCCTGGTGACCTTGACACGGGGTTCACCCAAGAGTCCGCCTGTGTCGATGATAAAACGACTGTCGAGGGGCACAATGACATGACTTCTTACATTCACCCTTACCAGCACACCCTCTTCCAGCAAGTCTATCCCGACGACTTTCCCCGATTCTACACCGGAGACGAGGACGGGAGCGCCCGTGTCGAGACCCATGGCGTCGGGGAAGACTATGCCGAAAGAATAACCATACTGTCGGAAACGAGCTCCCCCGCTGACAAAGACAAGGGCTCCCAGAAAGACAATGGCTAAAAAGACCACTAGCCCGACTCTCATCTCCCTGTTCACATCTTCTCGCCTCCTGTCCTCCCGACGGATACCATCCCTTGGGCGAAACTCTTCACCATGGGATGATCGGACCTTTCCCACTCCACGGGGATACCCCGCCAGGCGATCCTGCCTTCATGCATCAGCAAAAGAGTGTCCCCAATGCCCAGGGCGGAAACGATATCGTGGGTCACTACCAACGCGGTGAAACCAAACTCTCCGCAGAGATCGACCACGAGCTGGTCGATATGGCGGGCCGTTACTGGGTCGAGTCCCGTAGTGGGTTCGTCCAGGAGCAGGAGGGACGGGCTATGCACGAGGGACCTGGCGATGGCCACTCTTTTTCGCATGCCTCCCGAAAGCATGGCAGGATACTTGTCTCTCACATCCTCCAGCTCCACGTGTTCGAGCATATCCAGGACCATTTTCGAGATCGACTCGGGGTCCTCGATCTCCCTGCAATACTTCAGGGGGAAGGCGATATTCTGGCCCACTGACAGGGAATCAAAAAGAGCCCCCCCCTGGAAGACCACTCCCAGTTCCTTTCTTACCTCGACCAGTTCATCCTCTTGCGTTTCGGGACCGATCACCTTGCCCAAAAGCTCGATCCGGCCTTTATCGGGCTTCAGAAGGCCTGAAGCCAATTTAAGGGCCGTAGTCTTCCCGCACCCGGAAGGTCCCATGAGGCAAGTAATCTCACCGACGGGAAGAGTCATGTCCATCCCGCCGATCACTTCTCTCCCGTCAAAGGAAACCGAAACTCCCTGCATTCTCATGACCGGGTCCATGGCCTCACCCCTTGATCCCTCCGAAAAGCAGGGAAGAGAGGACGTAATTGAAGACCAGTATTAACATATTACCCCAGACAACAGCCTTGGTGGTGGCCGTCCCCACGCCCCGGGCACCTTGGCCGGCCATGAACCCCTGACCGCAGGCAGAGACAACGATGAGTACACCGAAGACTGCAGCCTTCAGGAGTCCCCCATAAATATCGGAGGGGGCGAGGAGCGCCTCCACGGACCTTCTGAAAAGGTGGGCGTTCACTCCGTGAGCCGCGACATACAGGAATCCCCCGGTGATGCCGATCACAAAGGAGAACAGGGTGAGCACGGGCAGCATAACCAGGCCTGCCAACAACCTAGGCACCCCGACGAAGACATGGGGATCGAGGCCGAAGGTCCTCAAGGCGTCGATCTGTTCCGTCACCTTCATGGAACCGATCTCTGCGGCCATGGCCGCCCCTATCCTACCGCTGACCACGAGACCGGTAAGCACGGGTGACATCTCCCTTACCATGCTTAGGGCGATCACCCCTCCAATATAGCCGGTCGCGCCGAAACGGACGAATTGGTCAAGGGTCTGCACGGCCAAGACCATCCCCGTGAAGGCACTTGTGATGGATACCACCAGCACTGAACCAACGCCGACCCTTTCCAGTTGCTCGAAAAGATCCTCCCTGCTCCAGGTACCTGAGAAGATCCCTGTAAAAGCCTTTAGACCGACAATAAAAAAGAAACCCAAGGTGGAAAAAAGCTCTATGGCCTGTCTTCCGATCCATGAAAGAAGGTTCAAGGCCCCACCTCCTTATTCAGGGATCACCTTGATCATTCTTCTTTGAAGGCCATCGACAAAATAATTTGAACGGTAGCTCTTGAACGACCCCTCTTTGATACTTTCTTCCTTGACCTGGCTCCTGAGTTTCTTCTGACTCTCTTCCTCTTCCGGGGATAGGGGGTCTTCCCCAGGCAACCCGATACTTCTCACCTCGGCCACGACCTCGTCGTTGGTTTCCATCGCCGAGAATTCCTTCAGGAGCTCATCGAGGCTCCTGATGGTCCTCCAACCCATGATGATCGACTCCTGGTCGGGCTCTTCGATCCCACCCCCCCGGACCACCACTTCGCATGGACCCTTCGCGTCCATGGGCACCTTGAGGGTCATCTTGTGGGTCACTGTTTCCTTCCTGAAGGGACGGAGAGTGACCTCCACGTCGAAACTCCCTCCTGGAGGGACCGTTTTCCGGGAAAGGTTTACATCTTCGATCAGTACGACCCTGGGTTCAGTCGTGGCCTCGATGTCAATATGCACCCCGAAGGGGGCGATCTCGATGAAGGGGTTGAGCGATACAGCGTTCACAAGGTCCGAGAACTCGGAGAAAAGTATCTTGGTCAGATCGGTGGAAGAAAAGAACATATTTGTCCTCTGCCAACCTTCGGCCAGCCTCCCTCCCTCTATCTTCAGGGTGAGCTTGGCGCTGCCTTCTCCAACGCGACCCCAAACGTTATCAATGAGGCCCGTGATCATTTCGGGGATGACCTTGGTCATCATGAAGGGGTCGCAGGCCGTCTTGAATCTCTTGAAGGTCTCGGTCCCGGAATCCACATCTCGAAAATTCAGGGAGATGTCCATGACCGGGGCGAAACGGCCGATAAAACCCCCGATGGCCTGGGGTCGGTCCTGGGTGACGATCCCCACGATGGATGTGGGTGTACCGATCTTGAAAGGCGTATCGAGGCTGGGGACCACCTGATGGATCCAGGATCGGGCAAGGGGGAAGGCCACCGCCCCACGATTGGTGAAAGGGTGGGCAAAAGCGAGAAAACGCCCGTCCGTCGACACGGCCGTAAGCGTGCCCGTCGCCGCTAGGACCACATCGCCCCAGGCAACAAGAACGCTCACGGCTTCGCCGGGCCTCAGGATTGGTTTGTACTCCACTGGGAGTGACAGGTCCCCGCCCCCGCCCGGGAGAAGGATGACCCGATTTCCCAGGGCATCCGCGATCTTCCTTGCGCTCCTGGAGCTATAGCCGCTACCGATCAGGGGGGCTGAAAGCCCACCCCCATCTCCCGGGGGAGACACTTTTTGGTTCCCGGGCTCTGGCTCGAAAAGGTTCAGGTCACCCGAGGCGGGATCATGGAGTTTTAATTCTGGGACCTTTAGGGAGGGTACCTTGTCGGCCCAGTTCCAGATCTCAGCCATCTCATCGATGGGTGTCACCAGCCCCATCTGGTGTTCGCTGAAGCTCCAACCGTAACCTATCGCGCCGACCAGCTTCCCCCCTACGAAAACTGGGCTCCCGCTCATACCGGCGGCTATACCCCCGGTCTGTTCGATCACGGGGCCGGAAGCCCTCACCAGAATGAGGTTGTGGGGGCTTTTCGGGGAGGGCATCACGCTGAGGACCGTGACAGGGAAGGAGACCACTTCACTCCCTTTGATGACGGTATAGGCGACCCCTTTTGTCCCTTCACTCAGGGAGGCGGTAGAAAGAGTGCCCCCGGGCACACAAAAGGTCGATGAGTAGGCGGGCAAGACCAGGCAAAGACAAACCGGAAAAACCAGGAGGAAGATCATCTTCCTGAACATCGAGGGACCTCCATCAATCTGTCATCGGTGATGCTTCCTGAACCTGAGGAAGGAAAGGATGAATTCATCGATGTCACCGTCCAGTACGGCCTGCACGTTGCCCTTTTCCAGGTTCGTCCGGTGATCCTTGACCATCGTGTAAGGGTGCAGAACATAGGACCTGATCTGGCTCCCCCAGCCGATCTCTTTTTTCTCCCCCTGGATGGCGTTGATCTGTTCCTGTCTCTCCTGAAGCATCCTCTCGTAGAGACGACCCCTGAGGACCACCATGGCGCTATGACGATTCATATGCTGGGATCGCTCGTTCTGGCAGCTTACCACGATCCCCGTCGGCAGGTGGGTTATCCTGACGGCGGAATCGGTCATATTGACATGTTGACCGCCAGCTCCTCCGGACCTGTAGGTATCTATCCGGAGATCTTCAGGATCGATCTCGATCTCCGCGTCGTCGGGCAGTTCAGGGGAGACATTGAGCGAGGCGAAACTGGTGTGTCTCCTCTTGGCCGTGTCGAAGGGCGATATCCTTACAAGCCTGTGTACGCCTCTTTCGGTCTTCAGGTACCCATAAGCGTACTCCCCTGCTACGAGTACCGTAGCGGATTTGATCCCCGCCTCCTCGTCCTCCGTGATCTCAAGGATCCTGGTCTGGAAACCCTTCTCCTCCGCCCAGCGAAGGTACATCCTGAGGAGCATCTCGGCCCAGTCCTGGGAGTCATGGCCGCCGGCCCCCGAGTGAATGCTCAGGATAGCGTTGGATTCATCATACTCTTCATCGAGGAGCAGCAACAGCTGAAGATCATGGATCCTTCCTTCGAGGGCTGTGGCCCTGCGATCGAACTCTCCTTCGAGTTCTTGATCCTCGCCCGATCCGAGGAGTTCGGTCATGACCTGGAGTTCTTCCATTTCCCGGGAGACTCCCTTCCATGCGTCAAGCCGTCCCTGGAGGCGGGACAACTCCCTTGTGACGGCCTGGGGGTTTTCGCTAGCCCAGAAGCCCTCTCCGGAAGTTATCTTCGTAAGTTTTTCGACCTCCACCGAAAGTTCTTCCGGGTCAAAGGCTTTCCTTCAACTCGGAAACAAGCGAGTGAAGTCCCTCCATTACGGTGGTCATGGGAACCTGGGCCACGCGGTTCACCTCCAAATGTCTTTGAAGTTGGGGAGTGCTATTATTAGTAATTCAGGCATTTCATTATATCATCCAGTGATCCCCTGGGGGGAAAGGTATGCGGTCATGCACCCCTTTTCGAAAACCAAGATAGCCGTTTTGAGCGAACTCATGGGAGCCGGAGATCTGACCGTCTCGGGGGGGGCCCTGTGCCTTTCACTGGGGCTTACGAGACAAGCCGTTTGGAAAGCTGTGAATGCACTCAGAGAGGACGGTTATGTGATCGAATCGATCCCCCACAAAGGTTATCGGTTCGTATCGCTTCCGAAGAACGACCTGGACCCGTCATTGATCGAGGCCTTTCTGTTGGACTGTCCCTGGGGACACCCTGTCCTTTATTGGGAGAGTCTCAACTCCACCCAGGTCCCCGCAAAGGAACTGGCCCGCAAGGGCGCCCCGGAGGGGCTGATCGTCACCACGTCCTACCAGACTTCGGGCAGAGGGAGGCTTGGGCGACGGTGGGTCTCGGCACCGGAGGGGGGGATCTTTTTTTCCCTGGTGATCCGACCGGCGCTTCCGCCCGAATCCATCCAATTGCTAAGCCTCGTCTCGGCCATGTCGGTCCAGGATGCCCTTTTCACCCTTCACGGAGTGAGGTGCCAGCTGAAATGGCCCAACGATATCCTGTGGAAAAACTCAAAATTGTGCGGCATTCTCACTGAGGTTTCCAGCGAACCTGGCCTGGTCCATTTCGCCGTCACCGGGATAGGTATCAACGCTAACTCAAATAATGTCTCGATCGATGAAGGGTCCGAAACGGTTTCCCTTTCATCCATCACGGGTAAAAAAATACACCGGGGAGAGTTGATCGCCGGGGTGGTTCGCTACCTCCACGGTGCTGTGAGAGGGTTGGAAGCCCCTGGCGGTATGAAAAGGGCCCTGGACGAGTACTCGTCCAGGTGTGATACCCTGGGGAGAAAGGTCCGGGTAGTTTCCGACGAGGGCGAGGTTATCGGTGAGGCCGTCGCCTTAGGGGAGAAGGGAGAGATCATCGTCCGGACCAAGGACGGGACCCAAACCTTCACATCCGCCGACGTGAACCACTTGAGGGCTCTCGGCTGATCACTCAAGGGTTCCTCCTCAGGTGATCCCATATCTTCAGGCAGTGGTCGTAGAGGAAAAGAATGATATCGTCCTCCGACCTTGGAGGGGAAAGCTCTACGACCCTTTTCGAACCTTCGAGCCTTTCCCTGACCGTCGCCGGGGTCCAGGGGTCGATCACGATGACCCACCCGTGCCTTCCGGCTTCTCCTAGGGCCGTTTCAAGGACATCCAGCGCCTGTGAGCGGGACCACTTCTCCTTGACATCGGCAGGAGGCCTTACTGTCTCCCCGGATATAGCCTGGAGCCACCTCCCATACTTCCAGCAAAGATCAAGGATCGTTTTGTCCCCGATCATGTTTTTCCCAACGATCACCGTGCTGTCGAGCCTGGCCTGGAATTCAGCGAGCCTCCGCTGGAAATACTCAAAATCCCCCGGCCCGCTGATGGAAAGGACCTGAAGGGTACGGAGCCCAATAAAGGGCAACGTCGCGGGATCGAGGAAGCTCTCGTCAAGGCCGGATGAACAGGGCGACCTCTCAAAGAGATAAAAAGTGGAGTATTTCTCTTCGAGCCCTTTGCCAAGAAGCGGGACTCCCTCGCCCTTCATCACTGAAAAAACTACCCCCCCCGCCGGTGGGGAGGTCCGCGCCTTAACCGGCTGCCCCCTTTCATCCCAGGTAATGACCGGATGAACCGTCACCTGTACGCCCCCTATAAAGCGTGTCAACATGGCGAGCCAGGGGTCGGTGACCCAAATATCAAGAGCTTCGATCCTTCCGGCGCAAAGCGACGAAAGGATTACAAGCGAAAGGACCAAGGTTTTGGAAAGGGTCAGGAAAGCCTCGGCAGTCTGTTTCTTTTCAATTATTGGAGAACGTTCTCCGGCCGGGGTGATCACACTTTACCCCCGTCCCAGCTTGAAAGCCTCCTGCTCCCCGGCTCGGAAAGGGGGATGCCCTCCCGGCACAAGGGGCATTCTTCCCGGTTATAATTCTGGAAATCGAAACGAACAAGGGAGGTTAACCCTTTTTCTTCAATGAACAGGCCGTCGCTCCTGTCGGCGATGCAGCCGGCGGCGAGGAAACGCGTCTCCGGTACGGAGTCCATCACTTTTTTTACCTCGAGGACCGATCTTCCCGAGGTCACCACGTCTTCGATAATGACGAAGCGGGCAGGACCGGGGGCGGGAAACCTTCTAAGTTTCATCTCCCCCCTCTCTCTTTCGCAAAAAAGAAAGGGTACTCCAAGGTGTTTTGCCACCTCGTGCCCAATAATGATCCCACCCAATGCCGGCGAGACCACGAGGGACGGCTCCAGGTGGGATAACTTCCTTGCCAGGAAGGAACCGGCCAAGGCCGCGTTTTCCGGGTACATCAGGAACAGGGCGCATTGAAGGTAATGACCGCTATGGAGACCTGAGGACAGGGCGAAATGACCTTCCTGCAGGGCACCCGATGCTCTCAAGAGGCGGACGATACCCTCCATTGACTCCATTGAGGTGTCCCTTCTAGCCATTGGCCTTCCTCCAAAGGTCAAGCCGTTCAACAAAGCGTGCCATGGCTCCCACCGGCGAGGAGGACTGGATCACGGGCCTCCCGATCACGACAAAGTCGGCCCCCATGTCCAGCGCTTCCTCAATCCCGGCGGTCCTTTTCTGATCGTCGCGGCTGACCTGCCCGTCCCGTATCCCCGGGACCACCCTCAAGAATCCCACGGGGAGAAGACCGTCCAGGAGCGGGAGGTCCCGCGGCGAACAAACGATACCGTCGAAACCGCATTCCTTGCAGAGGAGAGCGCGGCATTTTATTGACTGCCGCAGTTCGGACCCGGGGGACGATCGGTCGAGACCGCGCTGATCGATGCTGGTGAGGACGGTAACACCGAGTAGCAGGACCTCGGACCGGGCTCCCCCCTTTGCCGAAACGGCCGCCTTGAGCATCTCCTCTCCCCCGGAGGCATGGAGGGTCAATGCCCAGATACCGCTTCGAGCGAGGAGATCCACCGCTTCTGAGATCGTATTGGGTATGTCGTGAAGCTTAAGGTCAAGAAAAACTTCGAAACCGGCCCTGATTACACGCCTCACAAAGGGCATCCCGCCCGCCGTGAAAAGCCTGGGCCCGATCTTGAGGTAGCGAAGATGGGTTCCAAGGGTTTCAAGGATCCTTTCGGCTTCGCTGGGTTTTCTGACATCGAGCGCCAGGATTATGCCCGGCCCGCCTTTCTTCAATGGCGACTCACCCCCTCTTCTTCCTTTTCACCTCCGGGCCCGCCCGACCAGGTCCCCTACGGAAGAAAGGCCTTTCTTCCGCAGATGTCGCTCAAGTTCCCGGCAGGTTGACGCCGGAAGTCGGGAATCCACGAAAAGAGCCGTCCCGACCTCGACGGCTGAAGCTCCGGCGAGGATCATCGAAAGGGCGTCCTGGGGCCTCGAGATCCCCCCACAGCCTATTACGGGGATCTCAACGGCTCCAGCCGCCTCCCAAACAGCCCTGAGGGCCAGGGGGAAGACGGCCGGGCCGGAAAGCCCGGCGAAGACGTTCTCGAAAAAAGGCCTCTCCCTTTCGTTGTCTATGGCCGTCCCGAGCCAGGTGTTGCCCACCACGACAGCCTCGGCCCCACATCCCTGGCTCAACTCGGCGAATTCCCCCACTGAAGGGGCCTGGGGAGACAACTTGACCCAAAGGATGCCATCCCAGGCCCTCCTGGCGGCCGTGACCGCGCTCTCCAGGCTATCGGGGTGGATCCCCCAGGTCATTCCACCCCTTGAGACGTTAGGACAGGACACGTTCAATTCCAGGGCGCTGATCTTTAAGGCGGATCCTTTCAGTACTTCTACGGCTTCCACGAGATCGTCGAGGGTCTCGAAGGCAATGTTCACGATGATGGGCCTACCCGCAAAGCTGAGGGCAGGCAGTTCTTGGGCCACGAAATGATCCACACCGGAATTCTGGAGCCCGATGCTGTTCAAAACTCCGGAATAGGTCTCCACTATCCTGCAGCCCGGGTTACCATCCCTGGGCTTAAGGGTCAAACCTTTGCTGCAAACGGCCCCGACCCCATCGAGGGAACCCTCTGGCCAAAGCGCCGGATCCATGGGCCATACCCCTGAAGCAACTATTACCGGCGTATCGAGGTCAACGCCTCCGACTTCCGTTCTAAGGCTAGTTCCGAAGGGGCTCACCAAAAACCTCCCGCCAGTCGAAGACCGGACCGTCCACACAAACCCTTTTCATACCCGATGGCGTGGTTATCGAACAACTCAGGCAACCACCTATCCCGCAGCCCATTCTTCTTTCCAAGCTCACGAGTACTTTCTCGCAACCCTTTTCGTATGCCCTTCCCAACTCCCGTAGCATGGCTTCCGGGCCACACCCCCATAACTCCCGACCCGGCCCCACCAGGGTGAGTGAATCTTCAACGGGATCGCCCCGCCTTCCAAGGGAACCGTCATCAGAATTCAGCCTTATTCCAGGGATCTTATCTTCGCACCATTCCGCGAACGGTTCCCAGCCCCTGCCTGGCACCCCGAGCACCGCCGTAACATCGACCTTCTCGCCGAGGGCCGAAACGGCCCCGAGGAAAGGGGCTATCCCCAACGTACCGGCGACCAGCAAAAGTTTTTCCCCGACGGGTGCTGGGAACCCGTTCCCACAAGGTCCTCTAAGTTCCAGAGCTGCTCCGGGCGGCAGCGAAGCCAGGCGGCTTGTGCCTCTCCCGGTCACCTGGAAGAGGAACTCAAGCCGACGGTCCCCTGAAGCCGTTGAGGCGAGGGGGCGGCCAAGGAGCGGGTCAAATACCCCCCACTCTCTTACCAAGAAAAACTGCCCCGGTGCCGACGGCGCGGTCGCCTCGCTCAGCTCGACAGCGATATGCCTGCAATTTTCCCCGACCTTCCGGGAAAAGACCAGGGAGCCTTTCCTGTCAGCCGGCGACCCTGGTTTTCCCATTCCTGAATCCATCAATACGAACAACTCCTTAGATCGAGCCATTAAAGGAATGGACGATCCGACCCCCTACCAATGTCATGACCGGCCATCCCTGGAGGTGCTTCCCGTCCCAGGGTGTCAGCCTCGCCTTGCTCTCCCATTCATCCACCCGGACAACACGTTCCTGGTCGAGGTCAATGACGGTCAGGTCGGCGGGCCGCCCCTCTTCTATCTTTCCCAACTTCTTCCATTTCCCGGGAAGGATGCTCGCCGGTCCCGAGGTGAAGAGGTTGAGGATCCTTTCGAGAGGGCAAGGTTTCCCTCTCCTTGCCCATTCGTTCAACACGGCGGCCACGGCGCATTCAAGGGAGGCTATCCCGAAGGCGGCCTCTTGAAAGGGCAAGTCCTTTTCGTCCAGATGATAGGGCGCATGGTCTGTCGCGATCGCATCCACTGTCCCGTCAACCAGGGCTTCCCAGAGGGCATCCCTGTCCCTGTTCGACCTGAGGGGGGGGTTGACCTTGAAGACGCTGTCCGCCCCCCCTGCTAATATCTCTTCCTCGGTAAGGCAAAGGTGATGGGGTGTAACATCGCAGCTGACGGGTAATCCCGCGGCTTTGGCCTCCCTCAGTACCGAGATGGGATCTTCGGCGCTTACGTGAGTGAAGTGCAGAGCCGCCCCGGTATCCCTGGAAAGGGAGCAACCCCTGGAAATATCCGACGCCTCAGCGGAAGAAGGCCACCCCTTGAGCCCCATGAAGGTGGAACAGATCCCTTCGTTCACCTGGGCTCCTGCCGTCAGGCTCTTTTCCTCAGGGTGTTCCATGATCCTGACCCCGAGCCAGGTGCTGTATTGCAAGGCCAGCCTGAAGAGACCGGTGTCGACGATGGGGCTACCGTCATCGGTGAAGATCACGGCTCCCGCCCTGGCCATCTTGCCCATCTCGGCCATGGTTTTACCCTTCCTCTCCTTGCTTACGCAACCTGAGGGGAGTACTCTCGATCCGTGACACTTTTCATTTTTTTCCAGGACATACCTCACGAGGGCGGGGGTGTCCAGAGGCGGGTCAGTGTTGGGCATGCAAACAAGGGTGGTAAATCCCCCCGCGGCTCCGGCCCTGGCTCCGGATTCAAGGTCCTCCCTCCATTCCTGGCCTGGATCCCTGAGGTGGCAATGGAGGTCGATGAAACCCGGGCAGAGTATCTTCCCCTTCAGATCTTTGATAACATCAAACTCCCCGGTTCGGCTGACCTTACCGACGGTGGTGATAACGCCGTCTTCTACGGCGACATCCTTTTCACCCGCCAGGAACCGTGTCCCATCGAAGAGTACCGCATTACCCAACAGCATTTTCACTGTCTCACACCTCCGAGGCAAACGAAGAGGAGTGCCATCCTGAGAGCCACTCCGCTGCGGACTTGTCCCAGGATCATGCTCCGTGGACCATCGGCTACTTCGCTCGCGATCTCGACTCGCCTGTTTATCGGACCGGGGTGCATCACCAGGGCGTCAGGGGATGCCGATCCTAGAAGCCTGTCATCGACGCCGAAAAACTGGTGATACTCATCCAGGGAGGGGAACATGCCCTCGATCTGTCTCTCACGCTGGATCCTCAACAGGTAGACTATATCCGCACCCCGGACGGCATCCACCGGGTCCTTTGTGAAGGTTGCCCCAAGAGCTTCAGGGATCTTTGGCATGAGTGTCGGGGGACCGGACAGTACGACCCGGACACCCATGCGGTTGAAGGCGATGATATTGCTTCTCGCCACTCGGCTGTGGAGTACGTCCCCGATAATGGCCATTTTGCGGCCCTCGAGGACGCCCAGTTTTCTCCAGGCGGTGTAAAGATCCAGGAGCGCTTGTGTCGGGTGTGCGTGAGCCCCATCACCCCCGTTGAAGACGACGCTCTTTTTCAATTTCCTCGCCAGGTAATCCGCCGCCCCGACAGCCCCATGTCTTATCACGACCGCATCCGCCCCCATTGCTTCCAGGGTCCATGCCGTGTCCCGGAGGGTCTCCCCCTTTTCAGTGCTTGAATTGGGCGCACTCCAGTTGACCACATCGGCGCTCAGGAACTTCTCCGCCAATTCGAAGGAAACCCTTGTCCTGGTGGAAGGCTCGAAAAAAAGGTTGACCACCAGCTTGCCCCGTAGAGCCGGGACCTTCTTGATGGGCCTGTCCAGCAACTCGTCCATGGACCGGGTCTGTTCAAGTATGTACTGCAATTCGGAGCGGTCCCAGGTATCAAGATCGAGGATGTGGCGTTGTTTCCACTCCATTCGTCAAAAACCCTCCCTCTCGCAGATGACGACTTCATCCAGCCCGTCCAGTTCTTTTACGCGGACCTCGACCGTCTCGTTCCTGGACGTGGGGACGTTACGGCCAACGAAATCGGGGTGGATGGGGAGTTCCCGGTGGCCCCTGTCGATGAGGACGGCAAGTTGCACGCAAGAGGGCCTGCCAAGGTCCATCAGGGCATCGAGGGCCGCCCTGATCGTTCGGCCCGTGTACAGCACATCATCGACCAGGAGGATCTTCCTGGCATTCAGGTCCTCGGGGATAGCGGTGCTATGGACCACCGGCTGGTCATGTAGAAGGGTCAGGTCGTCCCTGTAAAGGGTGATATCGAGAACACCAGCCGGGATCTTGAAGGATTCCAGGCTGAAAAAAATATCCCTGAGACGATTCGCAAGGTAGACGCCTCTCCTCTGGATCCCTACGAGGACCATATCTTCAAGCCCCTGGTTTTTTTCCAGTATCTCATGGGACATCCTCTTGAGAGCCCTTTCCATGTCCTTCTCGTTCATTACCTTCGCTTTTTCTTTCAGCACAGGAACACCTCCTTAAAAAAAAAAGAGCGCGGTTCCCTCTTCTTGAGGGTCCGAGCCCCTTTCTTTTTCGCCTTCCTGAGATCCCTTTGACCGGATGATTTTTCTTTCCTTGCTCAAACGTACACCCCCACAAAGGGATTTTACCAGGGGGGGGAATATAATGCAACCGGTTGCATTATTGACGGAGGAGGAATTGCAACCCGATCTCGGCAGCCTTCCTTTCGGCTTCCCTTATGGTCCTTCCCTCACCTGTACCGGGTGCGTCACCCAGCTGTTTCACGATCACCCTGAATACCGGCGCATGGGGAGGGCCGGCCTGCCCAATCAACAGGTATTCTGGGTTGCCCAGTCCCCTTTTTTCCATCAGCTCCTGCAGGTCTGCCTTGGGGTTCCTGGGGACACCCCTTTCGAAGCTTTCGCTATCCTCAAGGTACTTCTCGATCATTGCCCTGGCCGCCTCGTACCCCCCGTCGATAAGGACAGCCCCGAATACAGCCTCGACAGCATCAGCGCTGAGAGAGGGCTGTTGGCGCCCGCCGCTTTTGCAAAGGCCCCTGCCCAGCCTGAGGCTTTCGGGGATACCAACCTTGACGGCCCACTCGCTCAATGAATCCTCGCAAACCAGCGAGGCCCTTCTTGCTGACAACTCGCCCTCGCTCGCCTCGGGGAATCTTTTGAAAAGCGTTTCCGACACGCACAGTTCCAAAACCGCGTCGCCGAGGAACTCAAGCCTTTCATTGCAGTATTCCAGGCCGTTTTCATTGGAGAAGGAGGCGTGGGTCAAGGCCTCCCTCAACAAAAGTCCGTCCCTGAAGTGATAATCGAGCCGCTCCTCCAGTTCTTTCAGCCGGTGTTCTTCTTCCGCCGCGTAGCAGCCAGGTGAAGAATGTTTCACTTTATTCCTGGAACCTCTCTACAGCCATGACAGCATTGTGGCCCCCGAAGCCGAAGTTGTTCACGAGCACCCGCGACACTTCTCTTTTCAAGGGATTCCCGTCGGGTATAACGTTGATCCGGCATTCCGGGTCAGGGTTGACACAGTTCGTAGTAGGATGCACGATCCCCTCAACTATGGCCTGGAGTGCAGCAATGGACTCCAGCGCCCCCGCCGCCCCAAGGGTATGACCTATCATGGATTTGGTCGAATGGACGAGGATCTTTCCGGTAAATTCCCCGAAAGCCCTGTTGATGGCCGACGATTCCATGGTGTCGTTGAGGATGGTCGATGTACCGTGGGCATTGATGAGGTCTACTTCGTCAATTCCCCAACCGGCTTTTTTGACCGCCTGGACCATGGCCTTGGCCGGGCCCTCCCCTTGAGGGTCCGGGGCCGTAATGTGATAGGCGTCGCAAGTTGACCCAAAACCCTTCACCTCGGCGAATATCCTGGCTCCCCTCTTCCTGGCGTGTTCCAGCTCTTCGAACACCAGAACTCCGGCGCCTTCGCCCATGACGAAACCGTCCCTGTCGATATCGAAGGGCCGGGAGGCGTGAAGAGGGTCCTCATTCCTTGTCGAGAGGGCTTTCATTGCGGCAAACCCTGCGACGGCAACAGGAGTTATCGCGGCCTCGGTGCCCCCGGCAAGTATTACATCCGCATCATCTCTTACGATCGTGTGGAAAGCCTCGCCCATCGTATGGGTTGCCGTGGCGCAGGCTGTAACGACACAGATGTTCGGTCCCTTGGCCCCGAAACGGATCGCCACGTAGGCTGCGGGCATATTGCTCAGCATCATGGGAACACAGAAAGGGCCTACCCTGGATGGCCCCTTCTCCATCAGCACCTTCATACCCTCGTACATAGTGGAAATGCCGCCCTCGCCGCTCCCAATGAAAACGCCGAATCTATCCGGATCCAGGCAGTCCACATCAAGGGAGGCGTCATTGACAGCCATGTCCGATGCACCGACGGCGAACTGGATGACCCTGTCGGCCCTCCTGGCCTCCTTGCGATCCATCCAGCGCTCCGGGTCGAAATCTTGCACCTCGGCGGCTATGCGCACGGCAAAATCGGCGGGGTCGAAAAGAGTGATCCCCCCTACGCCGTTCCGCCCCTCCTTGAGGGACTTCCAGTATTCTTCCCTTCCGTTGGCAATGGGGGAGATCACCCCCATCCCGGTAATGACTACCCTTCTCAAGTCATGTCACTCCTTCGGTTCCCGCCGACAGGCATCCCGGCCCGGGTAACGGAGTATGGGGGTTTATGCTGTTGGTGTCGCATAAACCCCCCTAGGTCCCCTTGCTACTCTTCCACACCAAGCTTGCCCTTGATGTATTCCATAGCTTCGCCGACATTGGTGAGCTTTTCGGCATCTTCATCGGGTATTTCGATATCGAATACTTCCTCGATCCCCATGATAAGCTCGACGATATCAAGAGAATCGGCTCCGAAATCCTCCACAAAGGAGGCTTCCGGTTTGATCTGATCCTCTTCGACATCCAGCCTGTCCATTACTATTTCCTTTAGTCTCGCCGTGATCTCGTCCATTTTCATCTCCTTCACCTCCTTCCCGATTGACCCTTTTCAAGGATCAGGCCATGGTCCACCCGCCGTCGACGGCTATTACCTGGCCCGTGATATAAGAAGCCTCTTCAGAAACGAGGAATCGCACCAGAGCCGCAACTTCCTCGGGACGGCCGGCCCTTCCGGCCGGGATCTGGAGCATCATCTGGGACCGAATCTTCTCGTCAAGAACAGCAGTCATGTCCGTTTCTATGAACCCAGGGGCGATGGCATTCACCGTGATCCCCCTGGAACCAAGCTCTCGTGCGGCGCTTTTCGTGAGGCCGATCACCCCCGCCTTCGCGGCGGCGTAGTTCGCCTGGCCGGGGTTTCCGATCAGGGCCACTACGGAACTGATATTTACTATACGTCCCCACCTGGAACGGACCATGTCCTTGGCGGCCCGCCGGGTAGTCAGGAAGTTCGATAGCAGGTTGGTCCTGATCACATCCTCCCAGTCGGGGTCCTTCATGCGCATCAACAGTCCATCCCTGGTTATCCCCGCGTTATTTATGAGGATCCCCACCGGCCCAAGGTCGGATTCGGCCTCTTCGAAAAGTCTCTCCACCTCGGACGCGGAAGATACATCCGCCTGGAAAGCCCTGGCCCGGCCTCCAAAGGACAGGATCTCCTCGACAAGTCTTTCCGCCGCCACGGACGAAGAACGATAGTTTACAGCAACGGTATGCCCCAGCTCTGCCATCGCGAGGGCGATCGCCCTGCCTATCCCGCGCCCGGAACCGGTCACAAGAGCAACCCGCTTTTCAGGATTCATCATATTGTCCCCCCCTCAGGAAATCAATCACCTCATCGAGGCCATCTTCATCAAAGAGCGAAAAACAATTGGCGTCGGAGGAGATCCTTTTTATCAACCCCGTGAGAACGCTTCCTGGCCCTATCTCAACGAAGTGCCTGACCCCCCTGGAGATGATAAATTCGACGGAGCCCGACCAGAGCACGGGCATGAAGGTCTGCAGGAAAAGCGCTTCCTGTATGCTTCCCACGTCGGTTTCCTCTTGAGCGGACACGTTGGCTACCAACGGCCATTTTGGCCTTTTCCACTCACATTGGGCAAAGGACTCCCTCAACTGGTCCGCGACGGGCCGCATGAGGCAGGAATGGAAGGGCGCACTGACCTTGAGAGGAAGAGCTCTCTTGGCCCCAGCATCTTTGCACAAGGCAAGGGCTTTGTCGACCGCGCCCTTCTCCCCGGATATGACGATCTGACCTGGGGCGTTGAAATTGGCCGCCTGGCAAACACCGAGGGTGGAAACGGATTCACAAATGGATATGACCGACTCGCGGTCAAGGCCGATGACAGCTGCCATAGAGCCTACTCCCAAGGGGACGGCCTCCTGCATCAGTTTTCCCCTGAGATGGACCAGCCTTAGGCCATCCTCGAGGGAGAGAGCCTCCGAGGCGACCAGGGCGGTGTATTCACCCAGGCTGTGCCCGGCCACGTACTCAGGGGAGAACACGACACCTTTTTCCTCTTCCAGGCATCTGAAAACGGCCATGCTCATCGCAAGGATCGCCGGTTGAGCGTATTCAGTTTTCTTAAGTTCGTCATCAGGGCCGAAAAAGATGATCCTGCTCAGGTTAAAACCCAAAGCATCGTCGGATCTTTCAAAAACAGCCCTGGAGGCGGCGTAACGGTCAAAAAAGCCCTTGCCCATCCCCACTTCCTGTGCTCCCTGGCCGGGGAAAACAACGGCATACTTCATTGGAATACCTCCAGAGGCATCAATGGTTTGAAAACCTGTGGAGACTCTCGAACATCTCCTGCGTTCCTTCGAAGAGTTCCCTTATCATCTCAGCTGCTGGTTGTATCCTGTTCACGAGCGCCGCTGACTGACCGGCCATGACGGAACCGAATTCCACGTCCCCCTCTACCACGGCCGCCCTTAGCCTGCCTGTGCCAAGCTTTTCCAGTTCCTCCACGGAGGCCCCGGCTTTCTCAAGCCTGGCGAATTCCCTGGTAAGCCTGTTCTGGATGCAACGGACGGGATGCCCGGTGCTGGCCCCGGTGATCGCCGTACTCCTGTCCCTGGCCTTGATGATCTCGTTCTTGAAGGCCTCATGAGCGTTGGATTCACAGGCACACACGAAGCGTGTCCCGACCTGGACCCCCTCCGCGCCCAGGGAGAAGGCGGCCAGGACTCCCCTGGGTTCAGCCACACCTCCGGCTGCAACCACAGGAATATTGACGGCATCGACTATCTGGGGTACCAGAACCATGGTCGTGATCTCACCAATGTGCCCCCCCGCCTCCATCCCCTCTGCTATCACGGCATCGGCCCCCTGCTTTTCGACTCTTTTTGCGTGAGCCACCGAGGCGATGACCGGGATGACCTTCGTCCCAAGGGGTTTGAGTCGCTCGATCACCTTTCCGGGGGCTCCCGCGCCCGTGGTCACGACAGGGACCCGGTTTCTCTCGACCACTTCAAGAGCGGCGTCCGCGGTGGCCGAAAGAAGCATAATGTTGACCCCGAAAGGTTTATTGGTCAGGGCCCTGACCTTGGCGATCTGGCTCTCGAGGAGGTCAGGGGGCATGCTTCCCGCGGCAATGACGCCAAGTCCCCCGCCGTTGCTCACCGCAGCCGCCAGGTCAGCGTCGGCCACCCAGGCCATCCCGCCCTGGATCACCGGGTAAACGACCCCAAGAAGCCTGGTTATCCTGTTATTAATGAACATCGATACCACCTCAGATCCGAATTATCATGGCACCGTAGGTCATTCCTGCCCCGAAACTCACCAGCATGACCTTGTCGCCCTTTGAGATCTTGCCTTCAGCCATTCCCTCATGAAGAGCCAGGAAGACCGACGCAGCCGAGGTGTTCCCATACTTCTGGAGGTTGACCACGGCCTTATCCAGGGGGATCTCAAGCCTTCGCAAGACCCCTTCGATTATTCGATGGTTGGCCTGGTGAAAAACCCAAGCGTCTATCTCCCTCACATCTAGACCGGCTTGGCTGCAAAGGTCCCTGACAAAGGGTGGGATCACCTTGTTGACGTATTTAAACACTTCGTTGCCTTTCATTTTTACGAAGTGGAGGCCCTGTTCGACCGTTTCCACAGTGGCGGGGTGGGCGACAAGCCCCCCCGGCAACTCGATATAATCATCAAGGTTGCCGTCGGCATGGACTTCCGCCGCCAGCACCCCATCCTCACCTTCCCCGGCACCAAGGAGGGCAGCCCCGGCGCCATCCCCGAAAAGCACACAGGTATTGCGATCCTTCCAATCCACGATCCTCGAGAGTACTTCCGCCCCGATCACCAGGACTTTTTTCCAGAATCCTGCCCTTATACCCGCGGAGGCCAGCATCAGGCCATAAACACAGCCCGTGCACCCTGCCTGAAGATCGCAGGCCCCGGCTTTCGAGGCACCGATCCTGGCTTGGACGATCGGACCTACGCCCGGGAAAAGCCTGTCAGGGGAGTTGGTCCCGACAATGATCATGTCCAGTTCTTCCGGTAAGACGGAAGCGGCATCCAGGGCTTCCATCGCTGCCGCCGCTGCAAGGTCGCTGGTCAATTCGCCCATGGAGGCGATGCGTCTTTCCCTGATCCCCGTCCTCTCCACGATCCACTCGTCGCTGGTTTCAACCATTTTTTCAAGATCTCGGTTGGTCACAACCCTCGTGGGAACGCTCATACCTGTCCCAAGAAGCACTACAGGGGCACATCGGTTAAAATTCATCCTCTCTTCACTCCCTCGGCAAGTTCTTCGGCTATGGTCTGTACGCCCCTTTTATTCACAAACTCTCGAGCGACCCTTATCGCGCCGCATATGGCCCTTGCCCTTGACCGCCCGTGGGCTTTAATTACCGCCCCGTTCACACCGAGCAACGGGGTGCCGCCGGTCTCCTCGTAGTTGAAACGGGCCCAGAGGTCCTTAAGCATGGGGATCATGAACACCATGCCCATCTTAGCGAGTATGCGCCGGTCAATCTCTTCGCGGATGAGTGAGTATATCGCTTCCCCGGTACCCTCGATGAACTTCAGCAGGATGTTGCCCGTAAGCCCTTCACAGACCACAACATCGGCCGCTCCGAAGGGGATCCCGCCTCCCTCGACGTTGCCGATGAAATTAAGTCTCCCGTTTTTAAAATACTCCCTTGCCTCGATTATCAGTTCATCCCCCTTTGCCTCTTCCTGCCCGTTGGAAAGGAGCCCTATGGAGGGACTATCCACGCCTATGATCTTCCTCATGTAAACGTCCCCCATCAGGGCGAACTGGAACAGGTTCAGGGGTTTGCACCGTACCGTCGCGCCGATGTCTATCAGCATCGATATCCGGTTCACCGCCGGGAGAGGTACTCCCAGCCCCGGCCTTTCGATCCCGGGTATCCGCCCCACCACCAGGACGCCGGCGGCCACAATGGCGCCCGTGCTCCCCGCCGAGACGCAACCCTGGGCCTCTCCTGACCGGACCATCTGCATGGCGATCCTGAGGCTCGAACCCCTTTTCCTTCTCACGGCCACAGCGGGAGGCTCGTCCATGGCGATCTTCTCTTCGGCATGGACCAGGTGCAGCCTTTTCCTTACAGGTGCGGAGGTATTCATCAGAAGGGGTGCGATGGCCTCAGAGTCACCCACGAGAGCTATCTCGAGATCCGTGAATTTCTCACAGGCCATGATCGCCCCGGCGCAGGTTTCCCCGGGAGCGTTATCCCCACCCATGGCCTCAAGAGCCAGCAACACTAGCCTCACCCCTTCCCTGAGCCGGGGTCCCGTCTTGACATTCTTTTTCCACGGTTATGAACCGGCCGACGAAGATCTCCTGTTCCCCTACTCTTATTCTCACACTGACCACATTCTTGTTACCCTTTTTAGTACCCACTTTTGCTCTCGCGACGAGCCTTTCTCCCACCTTCGCGGGGAACCGGAACCGGACCCGCGCCGAACCGGTGACGACCATGTCGGCCTCAATAACGGCAATGGCAAGAGAACTGGCCATGGCATAGATGTAGTGATCGGAAGCGTAATCGGTGTGTCGGAAAGCCATCTCCCTCGAAACCTGGAGGGTGGAGAGGGCCCACTCCCCGGGCTGCAGGTCCAGGAGTTCTCCAATGACCTCTTCGCGTTTTAGCGACCTGAGCCGGCTCCCGGCCTGGTTGGCCATGGACCTCATCCGTTCCCTGACCTCGGGGATGCCGAGCATGGCCCGGTCAAGCCTCACAGTGCTCACGCTTACCGATAGCCTCCCGGCCAACTCCTGGTCGGTCAGGAGAGGGTTGGCTTCAAGTTCCGAGATGATCCGGTACTGGCGGACCCTCCTACCGACAGACCTTTGCATTCCCCTTCTCCTTTGCCATCTGGTCCTAATATCAGGTTATATGATCTGGCAGTATAATGCCCGACGGCGGGATGGTCAATACGGAAATAAAATTGAAAAATTAAGTATAAAATAAAGTGCGGCGGGGACAAGGCCGCGGCGCATGAAATATGAAGAGGTCAGGGGGGTTCAGGAACCCCCCTGACCTCCTAGGATCAGCCTCAATGAACCCCTAAAAAACGGGTCAGGAACTCTTCCCTTCGCCTTCTGCCTTCTGTTTTACGACCTGCCGCCCGCGATATTGACCGCACTCGGGACAAACCCTGTGCATCTGGGCCGTTTCACCGCAGTTGGGGCAGACCGTGGTTCCCGGGTTCTTTAAAGACCCCAGCCAGTGGGCTTTTCTCTGCCTGGTCCTCGTATGGGACGTTCTACTCTTTGGCGTTGCCATTACTGTTCCCTCCTTTCCCGGGAGCTTCATCGTTTCCATCTTTCATTAAATCCGCCAAAACCCCGAGCCTCGGGTCGGGCTCGGAAGTGGGGCACGAACATTCGCCCCTGTTCCTGTTCTTGCCGCAGGAGGGACATAAACCCAGGCAACCCTCGGAACAGAGAACCTTCTCAGGGAGCGAAACTACCAGATATTCCCACACCTGATCTGAAATGTCTATCTCCCCCTCGATGGAGGGGACAAAGACCATGTCGTCGCCACTGCCCGCGCTGTCCGCCTTATCCTGATCACCCTTGTCCTCGGGCAGCGGTTTGAAGAAAATATGCCCCTTTTCAGAGACTTGGAGAAGGGTAGGCTCCAGGCACCGGGCACAGCCAACTTCAGCCCTTGTTTCTAAAGCGAGGTCTACGCCGAGTCCCGAGATATCACCTGCTACCCTGGCATCTACCATGACGGGTTCGTTGAACCTGTACTTTTGTCCCCAATGATCGATGCATCCTGATATAGGGAGTTCGCACCTGAAGGACAGGGTCCCTCCCTCCTCGATCACTGCCGCGCCGTCGAAGGCGCAGGACCATTCAGGGGGTTTTCCCTCGATATCCGTTCCAGGATCTCCGTTAGCCCTTTTCATCGTTTCACGCCTTGTCTATGGCGAGCTCCTTTGTATCCCTCGCAATGACGAGTTCCTCGTTGGTGGGTATGACCAGGATGCTCACCCTGGAGTCGGGTTCGTTTATAAAGGCCTCCTTGCCCCTTACCTTGTTCTTTTCAAGGTCGATCTTCGCCCCAAGGAACTCGAGGCCTTCACAGGCCATCTTCCTTACGGTGATGCTGTTCTCACCGATCCCGGCGGTGAATACGATGGCATCGATACCACCCATGGCACCGGCATAGGCACAGATATGCTTCCGGATCCCGTAAAAGAGGATGTCCAGAGCGAGCCGGGCTTTGCCATTCCCCTGGACGGCGGCCTCCTCCACATCCCTGAGATCGCTGCTGATGCCCGTAATGCCCTTGAAGCCGCTCTCCTTGTGGATTATGTGGCTCATCGATCTGGGATCGATCTCTTCATGTTCCATGATATAAAGGATAACGGTGGGATCGATGTCCCCGCACCGGGTCCCCATCAGGACACCAGGGACGGTCCCGAACCCAAGGCTGGTGTCGATGGACTTGCCTTTCTTGACAGCCGAAATGGAGCTACCATTGCCAAGATGGCATGTTACCATCTTCAGGTCCTCGATCGGCCGGCCCATCATCTCGGCAGCCCTATGGGCAACGTAAAAGTGACTGGTACCATGGAACCCGTAACGCCTGACCCTGTGCTTTTCATAGTAATGGTAGGGAAGGCCGTAGGTGTAGGCATAATCCGGCATAGTCTGGTGGAAGGCGGTATCGAAAACCGCGACCTGGGGAACGTTCGGCAGGACCTCCATCATAGCCTTTATCCCCATGAGGTTGGCCGGGTTATGTAGCGGTGCCAGGGGGCAGCATTCCTCGACGACCTTCAGTACCTCGGAATTCACGACTACGGAGCGGGCGAATTTTTCACCACCGTGGACCACCCTGTGGCCGACGGCCCTGAGTTCCTCGAGGTTCTTGATCACTCCCTGGTCCCCATCAAGAAGGGTATCTAAGACAACCTTGATCCCCACCTTATGGTCGGGGATAGGGGTATCGAACTTCAGGGGCTCGAGACCTGTTTTTTCGTGCCTGACCCTTGAACCCTCGATGCCGATCCTCTCCACCAGCCCCTTTGCCAGAACGGCTTCTGTCGTCATATCGAAAAGCTGGTACTTCAAAGAAGAGCTGCCGCAGTTGAGAACCAGTACCTTCATGCTCGTCCAGACCTCCTTCGGTATTGACCGGAACCGTTCCACAGATCTATCGTATTCTTGATCGACCAGGAAGGAAGGTCCGGGCCCTTGTTCAAAAAGAATATAGTAGGGATCATTGCCGAGTATAACCCCATCCACAATGGACATTTATACCATATCGACCGGTCTCTGGAAACAAGCGGCGCTGACGCCGTGGTCGTGGTGCTTTCATCGAACTTTGTCCAGAGAGGCGAACCGGCGTTCCTGGACAAGTGGAGCCGTGCCGAAATGGCCCTCCATTCCGGTGCCGATCTTGTGATAGAACTCCCAACGGCCTTCTCCTGTCACAACGCGGGGGTCTTCGGCTCGGCCGCGGTTGACCTGATGGCCATGACCGGTATCGTGACCCACCTCTCCTTCGGAATGGAAGACCCCGATGCCCCCCTTGGGGCAATAGCGAGGATCCTCGTCGAAGAACCCTCCCCCTTCAGGAAGATCCTAAGGGAACGTCTTGACAGCGGCTTTTCTTACGCCGAGGCCAGGACCGCGGCCATGGAACAGATGCTGCCCGGGGCAGGCCGGATCCTTTCATCCCCTAATAATATCCTGGCCCAGGAATACGTCCTGAGGATCGTCGAACGCGGTTACCCGCTGGAGACCACTCCAGTCAAAAGGACCGGGACGGGTTACCATTCAGGTCCCTCGGGATCATTCGCCGGCGCAGGGTGGATCAGGGATGCCGTAAGGGCCGAAGGTATAAGCGACCCCGTGGCGAAGGTGATGCCCCCCCACGCCCTTTCTTCGCTAAGGGAAGAGATCTCCCGGGGCAGGTGTGTACTCTCCCTTGACCTATTCTGGAGGATCCTGCGGGCCGTCCTGTTGAGGGAGGGCCCCTCAGGGATCTCGAAGTACGCCGAGATGAGGGAGGGGATCGAGAATCTTCTTTGGGCCAACGCCGTGAAGGCCCGATCCTTCGAAGAATTCACAAGCCTTTGTACCAGCCGCCGATATCCCGGGAGCAGGATACGGCGATCGGCCTGTCACTCCCTGATCGGGTATGAACACCAGGCCAACAGGAAGGCCCAAAGGCTGGGTCCCCCTTACATCAGGATCCTCGGCTGGGACGCGAAAGGACAGGAGATCCTGAGGAGGATGAAAACCTCTTCGAAGCTCCCCGTTCTATTCCGCCCCAAAGGGAGGCCCGGGACGTACCAGCGAATGATCGCCGATCTAGAATACAGGGCCACGGCCCTTTGGGAAAGCCTTGTCCCGAACCCTGAACCATTGAGCGAATCGAAGAAGGGCCCTCTCAGGCTTGTCTAAAGCCGGGCACGGGCGGGAATCTCTCCCTCAGCCTCCGGAAAACCCCCGGTGGGACCATATCATGGATGGCTCCCCCGAAATGGAAGACTTCCTTCACCGCCCGGCTCGAAAGGTAGGAATACTTGGCTTCGGTGACGATGAAAAAGGTCTCTATCTCCGGTGCCAGCTGCCGGTTCATCAGGGCCAACTGGAACTCATACTCGAAATCCGAAAGGGCTCTCAACCCCCGGATGATGACACGGCATTGTTCGGCCCTCATGAAATCGACCAGGAGACCTTCGAAATGCTTGATCCGTATATTGGGAAGGTGGCTCAGGGCTTCCCTTGTCATGGTCTCCCTTTCTTCCTTGGAGAAGGTGTACTTCTTCTGGCTGTTGTTGAGCACACCCACGGTGAGGTCGCCGAATATGGCGGCGGCCCTTTCGGCTATGTAAATGTGCCCGTTTGTAATGGGGTCAAAGGATCCGGGGTACATGGCTCTTACCAATATGGCGGTTCCCTCCCTTCAATTGTTTTTTGGAAAAAAGTCAACAACGTGTCTCCGTAGGCCCTCGTCCGGAAAGACCACCCATCCCATTGGGCCGGGACGGCCACTTCCCTCTTCGAATGCTCCATGACGAAGATACCTTTATCCTTCATGACAGCCCCCAGGCGAGACCTCGTGGAAGCTATCCTAGTGACCCACCCCATTCCATAGGGGGGGTCGGCGAACACCACGTCAAAAAGGCGGCCCTGGTTTTCCAGGAGGGAGAGGGCCTTTCGGACGTCCATCGCCAGGATCTCTACCTCTCGCCGACCTGTAGATCCTGCCACCTCGGTCGGCCTTTTTTTCGATGACTCGACCAGGACCACCGGGGCGAACCCTTTTGTCAAGGCCTCCAGGCCGACCCTCCCTGTCCCGGAGAAGAGATCGAGAAAGGACTTCCCCGCACCGGGTCCAAGGATATTGAAAAGGGCCTGCAACACAAGGCCGGAGGTCGGGCGGGCCTTTTTCACAAAAAAGGGCTCCCGGGAAGGGCTGCCTGTCCCATCCCTTCCCAGTTTATCCCCCTGAAAGGTTTTATGTCCATCACCGGCGTTCCGTCCACCGCGTCAAGGCTCTCCACCGTCAAAGCCGGTCCAGTTACCTCCTTCAACCGTACGATGCTGGCGCCGATATGGTTAGGCCTGTAAGGGCTGCAGGTCGAGAACACCCCCCTGAGGGGATTGGCGGGATCCCCCCTCGGGTGGACTTTCATGGGGAAGCCCCGACAAAGGTGGAACCTGAAAAGTACCAGTAGCAGTTCACCCTCTTGCAGCCCTTCCAAGGCTTCTTCGAATTCGGGTCTCAGTTCGATCCTTGAAAGGGTCCCGCGGAATTCCTCCGGCGGCATAGGTTTCTTGAAGGGCGAGCGCACAAAACCCACGGGGTAAAGGGGAAAACCATTCATTGTGCCCCATCCTCCAGCAAGGAAGTCACATCCTTGAACGCTCCCGCCACCGAGGGGGTCGTGAAAGGCCGCGTCGCGGGATCCGTTTTGATCAAACACCCGTCACTTCTCGGGACGATCCGAAAAAAGAATGTCTGTTCGAATCCCTCATCGGAGGTAAGGGTCTCCACCAGGATCACTCCCGAAGGGTTGACAAAGCAGTCCCTGAAGACCCAGCGAGCTTCCCTTTGTCCGGCCCTTTTCCCCACCAGGAGGGCCAATTCCGATAATGCCGGGCAGGGCCTTCCCAAAGACTTGTGCAACCCGATCACTCCCTTTTTCGGGTCTTTCTTTCCGAAGGGTTTTTCCTTTATGAAGCGCAACAGAAAGATCCTTTTGCCCGCTTCCAGCCACTTCTTTTCGTACTTGGTGCGCAGACTTCTGAAAGGGTCCGGTTCAAAAAGATCGATCACGATGGCGGGGTGGGAAGGTATCATCGCCGCCGCTTCTTCGGCGTATTGCCGGTCGTCGGTCACCAGTTCGAAGGATCCCCCTACCTTGAGAACTCCCGCCAAACCGTTCACGAAATACCTTGTGGTCACCCTCCTCTTGGCGTGCCTGTTCTTAGGCCAGGGGCAGGGAAAGTTCATATAGACAGCGTCCAACCATGCTTCGGGGAAGCATTCGTTCAGGATGAACCGGGCATCGCCATAGAAAAAACGGACGTTGCGGGAGGAGGATCGTTTCGCCCGTTTCGTCGCTTTCATTATGGAATTACGGGAAACCTCGATGCCGTAAAAAAGTCCGTCGGGCCTTTCGGAAGCCCTTTGAAGCAGGAACTCGCCATTGCCGAACCCGATCTCAACAGCCTTATAAGGGGCATGCTCCCCGGAGATCATTGAGACCAGGTTGTGGGGATCGCTTTTTACCAGGATCTCTCCCAGGGGCATCAAAACCGGCACATCCTTTCACGGATAAAGGCGGTGGCAGTTTGAAAATATTCTTCAGGCTTGACACAAGGTTCCGCCTACATACAATATACATGCAATATACAGATAATTCTGAAGAGCCCATTCTACCTGTTTGACCCTGGGGAATTATAAGCCATGAGGGTCCAGTTCATTCCCGGCGGTTTCGATGACCCAGGGAGCGGGACGCGGTAGGGTGAGGGTTTCTTTCCTTTCCATGTTATTATTTTAGGCGTCTTCGGAATTAGCCGCAATTAACCGTTCAACGTATCTTCCAAGAAGGAGGGGTACTAATGTCACAAGTCATCGAAGTCCGATGGCACGGAAGAGGGGGACAGGGAGCCAAGACGGGGTCCGCGATCCTGGCTGAGGTGCTTTTCGAGGCCGGCAAGCACACCCAGTCCTTCCCCGAGTACGGAGCAGAACGTCAGGGGGCACCAATGAAGGCCTTCAATAGGGTGGGAGACGAACCGATCAGGGACAGATCCGGGGTCCTCACGCCGGATGTAGTGGTCCTTATCGATCCAACGCTGATCGATGCGGTCAAGCCGACGGTGGGCGGCAAAGATTCCACTGTCTACCTGATCAACTCGCCGGATTCTCCAGCAAACCTAAAGAAAAAGCTGGGGCTGAAGGATTCTGTAAAGGTCATGACCGTCGACGCCACCAAGATCACCCTCGAGGAGTTCGGCCAGAACAGACCGAACACCCCCATCCTCGGCGCGCTGGCCCACTTTTTCAAGGACGTACCCCTTGAGGCGTTTGTTGATCACTTCACCCACAAGATGGGGGGCAAGCTCCCCGAGAAGGTCCTCAAGGCCAACCAGGAATCTATCCGACGCGGATACGAGGAGGTGCAGCAGGGATGAGTTCATTAAAGGGCTGGAAAGACCTGCCTCTCGCGACAACGGTGCCGGCTTCGACCTCCGAGGAGGTCCAGACCGGACAGTGGCGGAGCATGCGGCCCGCCTGGAACGAGGCTGAGTGCATCCACTGCCTCCAGTGCTGGGTCCAGTGCCCCGACAATTCGATCAAGGCCTCTCCCGAAGGCAAAATGACGGGAATAGAATACTTTTTCTGCAAGGGCTGCGGCATCTGCGCCACCGTTTGCCCCAAAAAGGCCATCGATATGCGGCCTGAGTCTGAATTCATCGAGCAGTAGCCCTGCCTGAAGAAAGGATGTGAACAGGATGTCTAGGAAGGATATCACTTCTGGTAACTGGGCAGTGGCCGAGGCGATGAGGCAGATCAACCCTGACGTGGTTGCCGCCTACCCCATCACTCCCTCTACCGATATCCCGATGAGATTCTCGGAGTTTGTCGCCGATGGCCTGGTCGATACCAACCTCGTCACCGTCGAGAGCGAACACTCGGCCATCAGCGCCTGCCTTGCCGCTTCCGTATCCGGGGCGAGGGTCATGACGGCTTCAAGCGCCAACGGCGTGGCACTGATGCATGAAATATTCCCGATCGCCGCTTCCTACAGGGCGCCGATCGTCTTCGGCCTGGTCAACCGGTCCCTCGGCGCGCCCATCAACATCCACTGCGACCATAGCGACAGCATGGCCGAGCGGGATTCCGGGTGGATCCATATTTACTGCGAGGACGGTCAGGAAGTATACGACACCATGATCATGGGAGTCAGGATAGCGGAACACAAGGATGTCCTCCTGCCGGTCTTCGTGTGCCAGGACGGGTTCATCACGAGCCATTGCTTCGAGCCGGTGGAGTTCATGGATGACGATGAGGTCCAGGCGTTCATCGGCGAAAGGGATCCTCTTTTCCCCCTCCTCGATATCGATAACCCTGTCGCTTACGGCTCCCTGGCGTTGACGGATTACTACTTCGAGATCAAGCGTCAACAGGTCGAAGCCATGAAGAATGTTGAAAGGGCCTACAAGGAAGTGGCCCAGGAGTTCGCGAAGAAAACAGGGCGGGATTATCCCGTCGTGGACACCTACAGGACCGACGATGCCGATCACATAATCGTGATCATGTCCTCCGCCGCCGGAGCCGCCAAGGATACCGTCGACAGCCTCAGGGAAAAGGGGCACAAGGTGGGGTGCATGAGGATCAGGCTTTTCCGTCCTTTCCCAGCGGCAGCGATAGTGGATGCCCTGAAAGGCGCAAGATCGATCGCGGTCCTTGACAGGGCTGCCAGCCTGGGAGCCCCCGCCCCTCTCTTCACGGAGATCAAGGGGGCGCTTTACGATGCCGGCATCCACATACCCACCAATACTTACGTTTACGGGCTGGGCGGAAGGGATTTCTTCCCTCACAACGCCGAGGAAGCCTTCATGGACCTTATCAACAATAAAATGAGCCCCGAGGAAAGATATCTCGGCCTTAGGGAATAGGGGGTGCACCAGGATGGCTATCAGAATTAGAGATCTTGTTACAAAAGAAAAAGCCATGCGGCAGGGTCACAGGATGTGCCCTGGTTGTGGGGCTCCTACCGCTGTCCAGCAGGCTCTTCTCGCCGTTGAACAACCCGTCGTCATCACAGCGGCGACCGGTTGCCTGGAGGTCTCCACGACCATATACCCCTTCAACGCTTGGGGGGTGCCCTTCCTCCACTCCGCCTTTGAGAACGCCGGTGCAAGCGTCTCGGGCATTGAGGCGGCCTATGTGGCCCTTAAGAAAAAGGGCAAGGTAACGAAGGATATCAAGTTCGTCGCTTTCGGCGGCGACGGGGGCACCTACGACATAGGGCTCCAGGCCCTTTCCGGCGCGGCGGAGAGGGGACACGACTTCACCTATATTTGCTACAACAACCAGGGCTACATGAATACGGGCGCCCAGAGAAGCAGTGCTACCCCCAAGGGCGCCAATACGTCTACGGCCCCGGCCGGGAAGGTCATCCCCGGAAAGATCCAGAAACCCAAGGACCTGACGGCCATAATGGCGGCCCATCACATCCCCTACGTGGCCCAAACCACGATCCACAACCCGATGGAGGTAATTGAAAAGGTCAAAAGGGCCGTGGAGACACCGGGGCCGGCTTTTGTAAACATCCTGACTCCCTGCGTCCTCTTCTGGAGGCTCGAACCCTCTCTCCAGAGGGAGATCTGCAAACTGGCCGTTGAAACCCGGATCTGGCCCGTTTACGAAGTGATCGACGGCCAGTGGAAACTGGGCTACAAGCCCAGAAAAAGGGTCCCCGTGGAGGAGTTCTTCAAGCCCCAGGGCAGGTTCCGGCACCTTTTCAAGGGTGAGGC
>Ga0209718_1000304_pt1 | contig 69470 bp, 58 predicted proteins | sample AD_JPNAS1_MetaG_FD_184420 | JGI IMG/M metagenome (GOLD analysis project Ga0209718, IMG submission 184420) | Active sludge microbial communities of municipal wastewater-treating anaerobic digesters from Japan - AD_JPNAS1_MetaG (SPAdes) (version 2) | ecosystem: Engineered > Bioreactor > Anaerobic...
GGGCGTCCGGTAAGCGCCGGAGGACCGGCAACCGTCCCCCACCCGTCACTATTAATAGAGGCTCTAAAAAAGCAAGCAAATGAAGCCACACACGCAGCTAAAGCTGCGGATAAATCTTGCATTAAAGTATTTGGCGCACCGTAGTAATTGTACCGACAAACATGCGCACGTTAGTTCCCTGTATGATTAAATGATCGTAAAACAAAGGCAATACAGATGATCGCTACGTTCCGGCTGATTTCTGCGTTCGCGTGTTGAATAGGTGCGAGGAATCTGATACGGCATGGCCATGAATCGTGACGACATCCTGCGTAATTTGCCGGTGCATACCGGGAGGGCAGTCGCCCACTACTGGAAGACTCGGACGGGTCAGCAAGATAGACAGCGGGAAACCGGCAAGACGGACCAGGGCCTGCGAAGCGCCGTCACCGGCGGTGCGCAGATGGACGGCTTCGTCGATCTCTTCACGGAACTGATTACGGCGGCCGGGATTTCGGAACGGCATGTCTTCAGAAAGAAGGCCGTCAAATTGCCAGGCTTCTTCCGCCCGACCAAGGAGTGGGACCTGCTCGTAGTGCGCGAGAGGCCAAGTCCCAGGTCGGTCCTTCCTTCGGCAATAACTTCAACAACCGGACGGAAGAGGCGATAGGAAGCGCCCTTGACCTCTGGACCGCATACCGTGAACGTGCCTACCTCAGCAGCCCCCAGCCTTTTCTCGGTTACTTTTTCATGCTGGAGGACCGCGCTGCCTCCAACCGCCCGGTCAAGGTGAAGGAGCCGCATTTCAAAGTCTTTCCCGAATTCGTCGGCGCTTCCTACATGCGCCGCTATGAAATCTTCTGCCGCAAGCTCGTGCTGGAAAGGCATTACACGGTGGCGGCGTTCATTTCGTCCACAATAGAGGAAGGGCTTCAAGGAAGCTTCTCGACCCCGGCGGCCGACCTTTCTGTCGAGCATTTCGCGAAGACCCTCACGGCCCACTTGGCCGCCTTTGCGTGAACTCATGGAAACCACCATTCACAGGTTGATCAATGGTGATGCGAGGGAACTTACGTACCTCGACGATGCCTCGGTTCATCTTATCGTCACATCTCCCCCTTACTGGAATTTGAAACAATACAACGATAACGCGGCCCAACTCGGACATATTCAGGACTACGAAGCATTCCTGCTCGAGTTGGAAAAGGTTTGGCGCCATGTTTACAGAATCCTCGTGCCCGGGGGGCGCCTCGTTTGCGTGGTCGGAGATGTTTGTGTGGCGCGTCGCGACTTTGGACGCCACCTCGTCTTTCCTTTACACGCCGACATTTGCGTCATCTGCCGAAGGATTGGATTCGACAACCTGAACCCGATCATCTGGCACAAAATTGCAAACGCCTCCTACGAGGTTGAGAACGGATCAAAATTCTTGGGGAAGCCCTACGAGCCGAACGCAATTATCAAGAACGACATGGAATTCATCCTGATGCAGCGCAAACCCGGCGGGTACCGAAAACCCACCAACCAGCAGCGCCAGGCAAGCCGGATTGAAAAAGATGTTTTTGACCGATGGTTTCAGCAAATCTGGACCATCACCGGGGCCTCAACCAAACACCACCCCGCCCCTTTCCCGCTGGAACTGGCCACCCGCCTCGTCCGCATGTTCTCCTTCACCGAGGATACGGTTCTGGATCCGTTCCGCGGATCGGGCACGACGATGGTTGCCGCTCTGCGCACGGGACGTAATAGCATTGGAATCGAAATTGATCCGGAATACTGTCGCATGGCGGCCCGGTATCTGAAAGCGGAGACATCCGACCTTTTCACGGCAGCGGAACTTCGCTTTGAGAAAGCGCCCACGGACGCCGTTGCCGTCATAAGTGAAGAACCCGCCCTATACGGAGTCCGGCCAGCCAAGAAGAGACTTGAATAGGCGAACAGTGCGCTCCACACGGATCGCCGAGAACTTTCTTCATCTCACCTTCGAGAAAGCGTCCCGAAGAACGTCTTCGGCGGGTCTGGTTTTGAGCTTTCCTTCACGGCAGTCCCGATAGCGACGCTCGGCTTCCTGAAGCCAGAGTTCTTCCGCATCGGCATCGTCGTGATCGTCTAGACTCTTGATCAGATCCATCGCCAGCCGGGCGCGCTCCCGGGAAGACAGGGAATAAACTTCCGCTTCAATTCTCTTGATATCGGCAGCCACGTTCGTCCTCCTTGGCGCAAGCATAGGGCGAGAATATTTGAATATCAACGGGGACTTTGGGGGGCATGCGTTATATTCTCGTGGTACTCCATGAGCCTCCGTTAGCCGACCGGGGGATTCGCGGCGGCGGCGCTACCCCTTGATGCACCCCAGGGCGCGCAGGCGGCCCACCTTTCTCGAGAGGCCGGCCCGGTCGGCAACCTCCACGACTTGGTCGAGGTCCTTGTACGCCTCGGGCATCTCCTCCCGCAGGGTGCCCTTGCCCGCCGCCATGACGACGATCCCCCGGTCGGCCAGTTCCCGGCCGATGGCGCGCCCACGGCTGGCCTTCGTCGCCTGGGTGCGGCCCATCACCCGTCCCGCGCCGTGGCACGTGCTTCCGAAGGTCTCCGCGTAGGCATATTCCGTCCCGGCGAGGACGTACGATCCCGCCCCCATATCGCCGGGAATCAGGACCGGCTGGCCGACGGGCCGGTAGGCCGCGGGCAGGGCGGGGTGGCCGGGCGGAAAGCTCCGGGTCGCGCCCTTCCGGTGGACGCACAGGCGCACCGGTTTCCCCTCCACGGGGAATTCCTCCATCTTGGCGATGTTGTGGCAGACGTCGTAGACGAGGCGCATGCCCAACTCGCGGGGACTCAGACCGAGCGCTTTCTCGAAGGTCTCCCGGGTCCGGTGCATCAGCATCTGGCGGTTCGCCCACGCGTAGTTGGCGGCGCAGGCCATGGCGGCCAGGTATTCCCGGCCCCGCCCCGAGGCGAGCGGGGCGCAGGCCAACTGGCGGTCCGGAAGCTCCAGGCCGAGTTTCCCCGCATGCTTGACCATCCGGGCCAGGTAATCGTCGCAGACCTGGTAGCCCAGGCCCCGGGAGCCGCTGTGGATCATGACGCAGAGCTGCCCCGGCGCAAGCCCAAAGGCGGCCGCGGCGACGGGATCGAAGACCTCCGCCACGACCTCGATCTCGAGGAAGTGATTCCCGGAGCCCAGGGTGCCGAGCTGGTCCCGGCCCCGCTCCAGGGCCCGGTCGCTCACCGCGTCCGGATCGGCCCCGGCCATGCACCCGCCGTCCTCCGTCGTCTCCAGGTCCCCGGCCGTGCCGAACCCCTGGGCGACGGCCCAGGCGGCGCCCTCCACGAGGACCTTCCGCTCCTCCTTCGCGGAGAGCCTCACGGGGCCCCGGGACCCCACGCCGCTCGGAATGTCCCGGAACAGGGCGGCCACGAGCTCCGCAAGCCGGCCGCGGACGTCCTCCGCCGTCAGCCGGGTGGCCATCAGTCGGCAGCCGCAGTTGATGTCGTAGCCCACCCCGCCCGGCGAGACGATCCCCTGGTCGAGGTCGAAGGCGGCGACACCGCCGATCGGGAAGCCGTACCCCCAATGCATGTCCGGCATGGCGAGCGAGTGGCGGACGATCCCCGGCAGGTGGGCGACGTTCGCCACCTGGCGCGCGCCCTCCTGGCCGCCCGCCTCCTTCAGGAGCCGCTCGCTCGCGTAGAGGATCCCCGGAACGCGCATCCCCCCCGACCGCGGAATGAGCCAGCGGTGCTCATCCAGTTTTTGCAGGGTGATGCTCATCCTTCGCTCCTCCGCGGCCGGGCCGGCCCCACTCCTGTCCGGCGCGATCCGATCGGGAGAGACACCGGTCCGGCGTCGATCCCCGGGGCGGTCCGGGATCAGACATCGCACACGATCCGACCCCACCACCCGGCGGTCGTTTCCCGGATCTCGAGGCCGTGGTACGTGACGGCCTTGATTTCCGTCTTCATCCGGTGGCGGTCCGGCGCGAACGGTTCGCCCGCCGCCTCGGCCTCCAGACGCCATTGCGGCGGGACGGGTTCGGACCCGACCGACACGGCCTCGGACGGTGCGGGTCGGGAGCGGGTCTCAGGCTCACCGGCGTCGTCGATCCGGACGGCGCACCGCCGGACGAGAAACCCCCGGCCGTTGAACAGGTAGAGCAGCTCCCTCAGGAAGTTGACGAGCAGGTCCTCCCGATCCCCGCCGGTCACGATAAAGCGGTGCGTTCGGCGTTCCTCGACGGCCGGCAGCTCCGTCATGAGGTCGAAGACGGCAAAGGCGGCGGTTTCGAAGAGGTCCGCGAGATCGCGGCCCTCAAACAGGATCCCCAAATCGGCGGTATGGTCAAACACCTCGTAGCGCGTCATACATCCCCTCGACAGGCCCCTCCCCCCAGGTTCTTTGAACGCGCATACGCACGCGGCCCTTCCTGAGGTCCTGGCGGATCCCGCGGATGACCTTCGCCTCAGCCGATCTCCTCGATCGCCAGGGGGTATTTGGACATCGCCTCGCAGCCGTCCTCCAGGATCAGGAGCGGGTTTTCGTAGCGGAAACCGATCCCTTCCGCCGGACAGGCATACTGCATGGCGCAGATCACCATTTCGTCGACCTGATACGTGTGGTCGGGATCCGTCCAGTACGGGAATGGGCCGTCATTCTTCGCGCCGATCCGCCACTCGTCGCCGAACAGGCCGATGCCGTGTTCGCATCCCGGCACGACAAAATCAGCGCAGTCGCGACTCTCGGCCAGATCCATCATGACCTGGGCAAGCATCGACGGCGTGGTCCCCGCCCGGTAGTTCGCCAGGACCGCCTGGACCAAGGCGACAAAATTATCCGCGTGCCAGCGCTGCCGAGGGGTCGCCGGTGCGATGAGATAGTTGTGGGAGTGGTCGCCCAGGGCAAGCTGGAACATGGCGTGGAAGTCGAGCATCAGGGGCTCGCCGGCCCGGATCTCCTTGTTCGTCGGCGGGGTGCAGGCCCCCAGGCCGGTTCGATAGCCGCTCGAAATTTCATTCAGGCCGGCGAAATTCCACTCGGACACACTGCCCGCCCTGCGCATGGCCAGGGCGGCGATGCCGCCGATGACCGCTTCGGTCATGCCCTTGAACCCGCCGTTCTCCAGGGCGGCGCGCGCCGCCTTGTGCCCCTCGTCCACGATGAGCGATGCCTTGCGGAAGCGGTTGATCGTCCCCGAATCCTTGATAATGGACAGGGAATCGACGATCTCGTGGGCATTGACGAACTCGAAGCCGTCCAGGGCCTCCTTGAAGCGGGTGAACTCGTAATGCGTCAGGTTGCCCTCCGCGGTATAGGTGGCCATCCCGTCTTCATATCCCAGCCGCCCCTTCCGGAGGCGGAGTTCCTCCCGGATGAAATCGGACACGGCCGAGATCTGATCCATGCCTCCCATCGGGGCGTACGCACGGACATGGTCCTCGTCCAGCCAGGATTCGTCGGCGAGCCGGGCGGCGTCGATGACGAAGGTAAAGAGCGTGGGCGGCCCTTCGGCGGGGATGACGACGTAGCTCCTCCAGGGGATGAACGCATCCAGCGTCCAGGTCAGCGTCCGGATGCGGGAACCGAGGTAGACGTCCAGTCCCTGCTTCCGCATCTCGAGCTGAATGGCCTTCACGCGGGCCGGGTTGTCGATATGGTAGGGATCGCGGGGATCCAGTGTTCTCGGCATGGGTTTTCCTCCTCAGTATTCTGCCGGAATGGTGGCCAGGACCTTGTTCATCCGGTCGGCGAGGGCCGCGAGCTTGAGGGCCTTGGCCATATTGCCCTTCAGCTTGAGTTTCCCCGTCATCATGGCCCGTTGGGCGCCCAGTTCGGCCCGCGTGATTCTCGCGAACGTTTCGTATTCCCCGATGATCCGGAATTCGGCCGGCGGCGGTTCCCCCTCTCCCACCTCGACCCGGGTGAAAACGCCCTGCTCGGTTCCGATAAAGAGATACCGCTCTCCCCCTCCGGGGCAATTCGTGTAAATGTTGGACATGGACGTGGTCACGTTGTGCATTTTCTCCGCCGGAATCTGCGTTTTCAGGCGCTTCAATCCCTCTTCCGCCCATTCGGGACTCAGATACTTGAACGTCTCCGACATGCTCATCCTCCTCTCCGGGTTGTCCGTCACGCCGCCTCCCGTTCAGGGCGCCGCTTCGGCCCGACGGTCCTGCCGAATGGCCCGGATGCTCACGCTTCCGATCGTCGACCGTCAGGCCGCGGCAACGTGCCTCGATTTCTTCTTCAAACGGGTGATCTGCCTCCTCAGCCGGACGAGGCCGCCTCTATCGCTCGATTCCCGCGCCTGCGCCTGAAGGGCTTTCAGTTCGCGAATCCTGGCCTTCAGGGCCGGTTTGGCCATCTTGATCTTGACGGGCTGTTTCTTTTTCGCGGCGGGGGCGCTCTCCTTGATTCCCCGGGCTTCCCGAATGAAGGCGACCAGTTCTTCCTTTTTCATGTCGTGAATCGCCCTCTCGTGGGGGATTTCGGCTGCGATCTCGCGCAATTCCTTGACGGTCAACTTTTCAAGGGATTTTTCGTCATGAATTTTCTTCCGGGTATCCTCAGACATCACGCATAGACCTCCTTCGTTTATTTTCAAGATCTACAGGCAATCAGGGGGGACCTGGAGTCGCCCCGGTTTACACCGCATGGACGCCATCCGGCGGGGAAGGGCCCGACACCCGCCCCCTACAAGCATATAATAACAATATTTGTGCATTTTAAAAGAGGAAAATACCGGCATTTTTATTGACACCCCCTTGAATATCCCCTATAGTCCACCGCCGGCGGGGGCGACGATTGCCTCGTCGGTTTTCTCGCTTTCCATCCACGATTCGAAAGGTGCACCCGGATGATCGATTTCACCCCCCTGTTCTGTCCCGGCTCCGTCGCCGTGATCGGCGCCTCGCCCAACATCGTCCGCGACCGGGCGGGCTTCATTCACAGCCTGAGCGCCTGCTTCCAGGGCCGGCTCTACCCCATCAACCCGCGGCATACGGAGATCGAAGGCCGGCCCTGCTACGCCCGGATCACGGAGGTGCCGGAGGCCGTCGATTACGCCCTGATCATGCTCCCGCGGGAAAAGGTCGCTGCCGCCCTGAGGGATTGCGTCCAAGCCAAGGTTCGCTTTGTGCTCGTCTTCACGTCGGGATTTTCCGAAGTGGGCGAAACGGGGCTCGAGGCGGAACTGCTTTCGATCCTCAAGGGAAGCGACACCCGGATGATCGGTCCCAACTGCGTCGGGGCCCATTGCCCGGAGCGCGGCCTGGTGTATTACCCGCAGATGATGCGGGACACCCCGGGCCATGTCGGGTTCTTTTCCCAGTCCGGCGGCCATGCCCTGAATTTCCTCATCCGCGGCCTCTCCATGGGCATCGGTTTTGACAAGGTCATCAGCGTCGGCAACCAGGCGGACCTCAAGATCGTCGATTTCATCGAATACTTCGCCGAAGATCCCCGTATCGACATCATTTGCGGCTACATCGAAGACATCAAGGACCCCGAGCGCTTCCACCGGGCGGTCCGCGAAACGGTCCTGAACACGAGAAAACCGATCGTCCTCTGGAAGGGCGGACGGTCCGCCGACGGCGCGCGGGCCACGCAGAGCCACACGGGCGCCCTGGCCGCCCCCGTGAAGGTCTGGGACGGCGTGATGGCCCAGATGGGCGTCATCAACGCCGAGACTCAAAATGAGATGTCCGACGTCCTGCTCGCCCTGAAGTTCGGGTTCAACCCCCGGGGGCTCAGGGCCTGCATCGCGGTCGCCGGTGGCGGAAGTTCCGTGGAACTGACCGACGCCTTCAACGCGAACGGGGTCTCGGTTCCGGAACTGTCGCCGGAGGTGCAGGCGCTGGTCGGAACGGACCTCTCCCGGGTCAACACCTCCACGCGCAACCCGCTCGATCTCGGCATGTTCGGTTTTGCACCCAATGTTCTCGGGGAGGCCGCGGAACGGGCGGCCCGGGACCCGAACATTGACTTCATCGCCATTTGCCTGTATCCGGAGCTGATCCAGATCATGGTCAGGGAGTTGTGGGACGGGTTCGTCGAAAAGATGCTGGAGATCTTCCCCCGCATCTCCAAGCCGCTGGTCGTCCTGATCCCGCAGTTGCTGTTCCGCCGCCCGGAGGTCGAAGCCGTGCGGACGGCATTCGTCGAAAAGCTCGACCGTGCCGGGATTCTCTCCTTTCCGGATGCGGGGCGGGCGGCGAGAATGGCCGTGAAGATCCACCGGTACCGGCGATTCATGGAGGCGCACCCGGGCGACGACCGCTGAAGCACCTCCTCCGCCCTCGCCGGACGGGACATCGCCCGCGCGCACGGTCCCCGGGCGCCGTCCGCAGAGCCCCGGCCGGACCTCCGAAGGGGGCTTTTCCGCGGGGGAAGGAGGATGAAGAACATGTTCTCCGATCTTTTCGCCCGACGATGGAGAGGGCTGCCGGTCCACGGCTGGGCGGGACTGGTGTTGATCGCGGGCTTCTGGTTTCTCAACTGGTCGCTGACGGGCCTGCGAACCCTCTGGGGATTTTTCCCCCTCTGGCTGGGCTACTGCCTGTTCGTCGACGCCCTCGTCTGCATCCGCAAGGGCGACTCGCTTCTGACCCGCAACGCCTACGCCTACGCGGGGCTCTTCGCCGTCTCCGCGCCGGCCTGGTGGCTCTTCGAACTCCTCAACCGCCGTCTGCAGAACTGGCTATACCTGGGCGTCGACGGCATCTCCGATCTGGCCTACGTCCTGTTCTCCAGCCTGAGCTTCTCGACGGTCATCCCGGCCGTCTTCGGTACGGCGGAACTCGCCGGGACCTTCCGTTGGATCGGACGCTTCCGCAACGGTCCCCGGCTGGCGCCCACGCCCACCGTCTTGAAGCGGTTCCTCGCCGTCGGGGTCGCGAGCCTGCTGGCCCTGCTGCTCTGGCCCCGGTATTTTTTCCCCCTCGTGTGGCTGGCCGTGTACCTGATCCTGGAGCCCTTCAACGGCCGCTTCGGCTACCGCTCGCTCCTCGCGGACACGGCCTCGGGAGACTGGCGGGGCGTGTTTTCCCTCTGGACGGGCTGCCTCATCTGCGGCTTTTTCTGGGAGATGTGGAACATCCTTTCCTATCCGAAATGGATCTACCACGTCCCCTTCGTCGATTTCTGCCGCATCTTCGAGATGCCGGTCCTCGGCTACGGCGGGTACATCCCCTTCTCCCTGGAACTCTTCGCCCTGTACCACCTGATCACGGGCCTCGCCACCCGGGGGCGCCCGCAGGACTACGTCGAGTTGACGCCGGACGCCGACCGGGCCCGTTCGACAGTGAAGGACCCGGGCGCGCCCCCCGCATCCGGGGAGGCTGTGCCGTAGCCGCCGGGATGCGGGGTACACCGGACGATCCTGCGGCCCGGGGTCGACGTTCACGTTGCATGCATCCTGCATGCGGCGCCCTTCCGATCCATCGTTCGCGTTACCGGTTGCCGCCTCAGAAGCACGTGACGGGTTCGAGTGGCCGTGCTGGGTAGATCTGTCCCGGGATGGGCGGCATGGAGTTGTACACCCAGTCCAGGTCGATCACGCCGAGCGGTGCGCCGCGGGCGCGGTTGAAGCCGGCGAACGGCCCCCGGACAAGGCAGTTTTCCATCTCCAGGGTAAGCCCGAGAATCGCGACCGTCGCGCCCGGCTGCAGGCCCCGCAGATCTTTCCGGTAGACGGTGGGCGCGAAGACGAGGCGGCGGCTGTCGGCGGCCTGCGCCTGGAGCAGGGGGACGATCTCGGGGAAGCCGTCCGCGCCGATGAAGGCGAGGAACTTCAGCGCGTCCATGCGGTTGAAGAGTCCCTCCGCCCAGGGCGTCAGGATGCGCTCCGACCGTCCCGTCTTCCGGGCCCCCTTGGCCAGTCCCGTCAGGAGCGCCCCGGCGACGATCCCGGGGAGCGGCAGCGCCTCTCCCGGGTGCAGCGAGACCAGGTCCATGAAATGGACGGTGTGGATGCCGAAGTAGGCGTTGTAACGCCACATGGGCTTCCGGTTGTAGCGGATGTACGCGTCGCCTTCGGTTTCCGCCCGCGTCCAGACGGCCTTGCCCCGCCAGAGCCGCCGGTCGAGGCTCATGACGAGGAAACCGGTCCGCGGGTTCTCCCGGACGTGCCGCTTGCTCGCCCCTTCGCAGAACTGGCCCCACGTGAGTTCCGTCGGAGAGGCCGTCTCGAGCGTCGTGATCAGCGTCAGGTGTGGCCATCCCTCCCCGCTCACCGTGGCGAGTAGGCCCACCTTGACGTCCGAGGCAAAGGCCTCCCTGTCTTCCGGCAAGAACCGCGTCTGCAGATCCGTCATTACATCCCCCCCCTGGATTTAACCGGCCCTTCTCATACGGGATCTCCGGCGGTTTCGTCCGGACGGACCGCGCCCGTCCAGGCCACCCGGGCCGCTGCGACGCCCGCCCGCCGGGCCGCGTCGGCGAGGGCCTCCATCTCGCCGGCCGTCATCAGGGCATCCTCCCGGCAGGCCCAGTCCATGTCGAGCCGGCGGTACTTGTCCCGGCAGAGGTTGTTGAAGGCGCACAGCTCCCACCGCTCGACCACGTCGGCCAGATTCTCCGCGATGAAGCGGCCGAGGCCGGTGATGTTATCCTCCCGCGCCGTCATGCGGGGGATGATGGGCGTCCTCAGCCACAGGCGCGCCGGGCGCCCCTCCGCGCGCATCCGGTCCCGGACGAGCAGCAGGTTCGCGAAGATCCGCTCGTTGGACTGGCCGGTGAACCGCCGGTGACGCTCCGGGTCGATCTCCTTCAGGTCGTAGAGCACGAGGTCCGTGACCGGCAGGAGTCCCTCGAGCGCCCCCGTCGCGCAGAAGCCGCAGGTGTCGAGTGCGGTGTGGATTCCGCGCTGCCGGCAGCCCGCGAGGAAGGCCGCGACGAAGGGGGCCTGCAGGGCCGGTTCGCCTCCGGAGACCGTCACCCCGCCGCCGGAGGCCTCGAAATAGGCCCGGTCCTTCTCGACCTCGTCCAGCAGCCTGTCCAGCCTCCAGGTTTCCCCGAGGCGCTCCAGGGCCAGGGCGGGACAGGCCCGGCTGCACTCGCCGCAGGCGGTGCAGCGGTCCCTCAGGATGAGGATCCCCTCGCCGTCGTCGCTCAGGGCCCCCTCCGGGCAGGCCGCCAGACACGTCTTGCAGCCGATGCAGCGGGTCTCGATCCACTGCATCTGGGGACGGGCCGAGAGGCTCTCCGGGTTGTGGCACCACAGGCATCTCAGGCCGCAGCCCTTGAAGAAAACCGTGGTGCGGATCCCGGGACCGTCTTCGGTGGACATGCGCTGGATGTTCAGGATCAGGGATTCGGTCGATTCATCAACCGGGGTGTCGGTCACGGTCATGGGTCTCCTTCAGTAGCGGGCATGGCTCTCGCGGGCGATGATCTCGTCCTGCAGTTCACGGCCGATGCTCGTGAAGTAGGCGTTGTAGCCCGTCACCCGGACCAGGAGGTGCCGGTAGTCCCGGGGATGTTTCTGGGCCTCGCGGAGCATGTCCGCGTCGATCAGGTTGATCTGGAGCGCCGTGCCGCCGTTCTCGGCGTATCCCTTCAAAAAAGCCTTGAATTTTCTCCGGTGTTCGGGGTCCCGCAGCAGGGAGGGGCTGAAGGTCATCGTGTGGCTCGCCCCGTTCGGCAGGTTGCACAGGTAGGCCTCCCAGTCCCCCCGGCCGGAGGGCGCCTTGCCGCCCAGGGCCTTGCCCACGGAGTTCACGTTGGCCGTGGGACCGTGGATGTCGGCGCCGTTGGAGGGGCAGATGGCGTTGGAGAGGAACTGCCCCCGGGGGCGCCCGTCCGCCGTGGCGGCCACGATGAAGCCGTCGCCGACCCAGTAGTTCCAGCTCAGCATGCCGGGGCGGAAGCGCCGGCCCGTCGAGCGGGTCCGGAACTTCCAGGTTTCCGCCGCCCACAACTCCATGACCCGGGCGGCCATCCGGTCCGCCTCGTCGTCGTCCCGGCCGTACTTCGGGGCCCGGAACTTGGCCTTGGCCTGCAGGATCTCGTGGCCGGCCCAGTTGTCCTTGAGCGCCCGGATCAGCTCCGCCATCGTGCACGCCTTCTGGTCGTAGACGAGATACTTGATCGCGAGCAGCGAATCGACCGTTGTGGCGAAGGTGACCCCCTCCATCGTGGTGAAGCTGAGCTCGGCGCCGCCCTGGGTCACGTCGCGCCCCTGCCCGGCGCAGCCCTTCACGAGGCAGGACAGGTAGGGGGTCGGCGAGAAGCGGGCCCGGATCGCCTCCGAGGCCTCGTATGTCTCCGCGCAGCGGGCCAGGATGTAGCGGGTCTGCGCACAGTAGGCCTCCCAGAACGCGTCCCAGGTCGCAAACGCCGTCGCGTCGCCCGTCCGCGGCCCCGCCTGGCGGATGCGCTCCGTCTTGCCGGTCATCGGATCGACGAAGGGCACGAGGTCCCGCCCCCCGGTCAGGGCCAGCTCGACCGCCTTGACGAGGTTCACGTTGTTATCCACCGTGCCTGAACGGTCGTTGCCAACCATCGTGTTCTCCAGGCAGCCGACGGAGGCGTAGTCGTGCACGTTCCCCTCGTGGATCAGGTGGGTGACGCCCGCCTCCTTCGCCTCCCGCAGCATGCCGGCCATCGACCGCTCGTCGAAATTGAGGAGGAACGGCGCCCCCTGGCTCGACGCGATCATGTCCACGACCCGGTCCAGGAGCGCCTCCGGGCTGTTCCGGTGCAGGCGCACATTGGGCTTGGGCTCCAGGATGGGGGTCATCTCGTCGATGACCTCGAGCAGGGCGTAGGTCAGGTCGTTGGTCATGTCCCGCCCTCCCGGGCCCATGCCGGAGAGGTTGAAGAGCTGCCCGTACCCGGCGGTGATGCCCTGGTTGCCCCCCACGCGGATCATCATGTCGTAGACCGTGTTGCAGTGCACCCAGAGGCACCGCAGGATCTCCTTGCCGAACTCGCGGTCCATGCCCTCGTCGAGGGATCGCTGCCAGAAGGGATACAGGGATTGGTCGAGCCTGCCGAAGGACACGCCGGGTCCAGGGTAGTTCTCGTCGCTCATGACGAGCATGTGCGTGAGCCACAGGGCCTGCACCGCCTCCCAGAAGGTCCGGGGCGGTTCCCAGGGGACCCGCTCGAGGTTGGCCGCCATTTGGGCCAGTTCATCCCGCCGCGCCGGGTCCGCTTCGCCCGCCGCCCGCCGCGTGCAGAGGACGGCATAGCGCGCGGCCAGGTCGCGGGGCATCCCGGCCGCCGTCATCATGGCGCGGAGCTGGGCCCCGCGGGCGCCTTTCCTGTCCCGCTCCGTCAGACGATCGTACGTTTCCGCGAGATCCGCGTGGATGCCCCGCCAGCCGATGTCGAGCACGCGGGCGTAGTCGGGGATCAGGTGGCCGCTCGTCGCCCCGCTGTTCCCGTAGCCGTGGTCGTGGAACGCCTTCATGACGGCGCGGGCGCCCTTCCTGCCGTAGATCAGGCGGTCCCGCGCCGCCGTCTCCGCCTTCGTCCAGCAGCGGGACGCCTGCAGGTTGAAGCGGCCGCCGGCCAGAAGGTCGCCGGGGAGGAGCTCCTGCGGGACGTGGTTCACCATCACCTCCCGGATGAACCAGGCGCGCCGCTCCGGCAGGGACCATTTCCAGAACCCCTCCGGAAGCGGGACGGGCCGGGCGGCCTGCCGCAGGGCGGAGCGGAAGGTCTGGAGAAAGGGGTAGGTCTCCGGGACGATGTAGTACGTGATCTCGTCGTACACGACGTCCCAGGGCGTCCCGGTCGTCCAGGCCGTGGCCTCGTTGTTCCAGGCGCGCGCCGTCCCCTGGAAGTAGTAATCCCTCAGCCACGCGATCCGGGGGGAGAGCCCCCGGGGCGCCTTGATGGCGAATTTCGGCTGCATCGCCGCGTTCATATGGGGCCTCCTTTCAGGGAGGGCAGATAACCGGCCGCCAGCGCCTTGTAACGGGCGACCTGCTCCGCCTGCCAGTCTTCGTCCCGGCCGAGTTCCGCGGCCATGAGGGCCGCCGTGTCCTTCGCCATCTCGACCGACGCCCGTGCATTCAAAAACAGCGCCCGCGTGCGCCGGGCCAGAACATCCTCCACCGTGCGGGCCATCTCCCGGCGGACGCCCCAGACCACCTCGGCCCGGAGGTAGGGGAGCGCCCCGTGGAGGCGCTTTCCCAGCTCCGGCCGGGCGGCGATGAGCCGCCGGATGCCCGGGGCGTCGGCGCCGTAGGCGTGGAGGGGATCGGCGTCGTCGGACGCCTCGACCCAGCCGTGGATGGGCATCTGCTCGGTGGGGCAGGGGCGCCGCTTCAGCCCGCCCACCGTGATCGCCAGATCCACCGTGTCCTGGGCCATCCGCCGGTACGTCGTCCATTTGCCGCCCGTGATCGTGACCAGCCCCGACGGCGAGACCAGGAGCGTATGGTCGCGCGACAGCTCCGCCGTGCTCTTGTCGTCCCCCGTCCGGAAGAGGGGCCGGATGCCGGCGAACATGCTAAGGACATCCTTCCGTTCCGGGCCCCGGGCGAGGTAGCGCCGGGAGTGCTTCAGGATGAAATCGATCTCCTCCTCGAGGACCCTGGGCTCGAGGTCCGCCCGCTCGATCGGGGTGTCCGTCGTGCCGAGGACGACCTTGTCGTGCCAGGGGACCGCGAACAGGACGCGGCCGTCGTCCGTATGGGGCACCATGATGGCGGCGTGCCCCGGCAGGAATTCCCGGCCGACGATCAGGTGCACCCCCTGGCTGGGGGCGATCAGGTTCGGCACCGTCGGGTCGTCCATCCGGATGACGCCGTCGGCGAAGACGCCGGTGGCGTTCACCACGACCCGGCCCGGAATCTCGTACACCCGGCCCGTTTCCTCGTCCCGGGCGGCGACCCCGCTCACCGCGTCGCCTTTCTTGAGCAGGGCCGTGACCGGCATGTAGTTCAGGGCCGTGCCGCCGCGGTCGATGACGGTCTGGGCTAGATTGACCGCCAGACGCGCGTCGTCGAACTGCCCGTCGTAGTAGATGACCCCGCCCCGGAGGCCGTCGGGCTCCAGGGTCGGAATGCGCCGGCGCGTCTCCCGGAGGGAGAGCCGCTGGGAGGGTTCCAGGCCCAGCTTGCCCGCGAGCTTGTCGTAGACCTTCATGCCGACGCCGTAGAACGGGCCTTCCCACCAGCCGTAGCTGGGGACGATGAAGGCCTGGTGGCGGATCAGGTGGGGGGCGTTGAACATCAGCAGGCCGCGCTCGTGGAGGGCCTCCAGGACGAGCGAGACGTTTCCCTGCTTCAGGTAGCGGACGCCGCCGTGGACGAGTTTGGTGCTGCGGCTGGAGGTTCCTTTCGAATAGTCGTGCTGCTCCAGGAGGAGCGTCCGGTACCCCCGCGCCGCCGCATCGACCGCCACGCCCAGGCCGGTGGCACCCCCCCCGATGACGATGACGTCCCAGGCCCCCTTGGCGGCCAGCGCGGCCAGGAGGGTCTGCCGATGGGTCGGGTCTTTTGCCGTCATAGGTCCATCACCCCTTGAGCTATTTTTCGATCCAGCGCCGCGACCGTTCGAGGGCCCGACGCCACTCGCGCACGAGCGCTCCCGCCCGGGCGCGGTCCATGGCGGGCTCGAACCGCCGGTCCACCTGGAGCCGTCCGTTGAGTTCCGCCAGATCTCGCCAGTAGCCGACCGCCAGCCCCGCCAGGCAGGCCGCGCCCATGGCGGTGGTTTCGGCGATCACGGGGCGGATCACCGGGACGCCCAGGATATCCGCCTGGAACTGCATCAGCGTATCATTGGCCGTCGCCCCCCCGTCGACGCGCAGCTCGCGGATGTCGATCCCGGCGTCCGTCGCCATGCATTCCAGGACGTCGAGGGACTGGTAGGCGATGCTCTCCAGGGCCGCCCGGGCGATGTGGGACGCGCCGGAGCCCCGGGTGAGGCCGACCAGGGTCCCGCGGGCGTACGGGTCCCAGTAGGGGGCGCCCAGCCCGGCGAAGGCGGGCACCAGATAGACCCCGCCGTTGTCGGGCACGCGGTTGGCCAGTTCCTCCACCGCGGCGGAGGTCCGGATGATCCCCAGGCCGTCCCGGAGCCACTGCACCACGGCGCCGCCCATGAAAACGCTCCCCTCGAGGGCGTACCGGATCTCTGAACCGATCTTCCAGGCCACCGTCGTCAGGAGGTTGTTTTCCGACAGGATCGGCTTGTCGCCCGTATTCATCAGCATGAAACAACCCGTGCCGTAGGTGTTTTTCACCAGGCCGGGCTCGGTGCACATCTGTCCGAAGAGGGCGGCCTGCTGATCGCCGGCGATGCCCGCGATGGGGATGCCGCCGGGAAGTACGGACGGGGCCGTCTCGCCGACCGCGTCGCTGGACGCCCGAACCTCGGGCAGGACGGCACGGGGAATGTCGAGCATCCTCAGGAGATCGTCGTCCCAGGCGCCGGTGTGGATGTTGTAGAGCAGGGTCCGGGAGGCGTTGGAGGCGTCAGTCACGTGCCGGGCGCCCCGGGTGAGGTTCCAGACGAGCCACGTGTCGATCGTGCCGAAGGCCAGTTCGCCCGCCTCCGCCCGCGCGCGGGCGCCGGGGACGTGATCCAGGATCCAGCGGATTTTCGTGCCCGAAAAATAGGCGTCGATGATGAGGCCGGTCTTCCGCCGGAAGACCGCCGTCAGCCCCTCCGCCTTCAGGGCGTCGCAGAGGTCGGCGGTGCGGCGGTCCTGCCACACGATGGCGTTGTACACCGGCTGCCCGGTGCGGCGGTCCCAGAGGACCGTCGTTTCCCGCTGGTTGGTGATGCCGATCGCGGCGATGTCCGCGCCGGAGATCCCCGCCGTCGTCATCGCCTCGGCGGCCACCCCGATCTGGGTGGCCCAGATTTCCGTCGGATCGTGCTCCACCCAGCCGGGCTTGGGGTAGATCTGGCGGAATTCCTTCTGCGCGACGGCCCGCACGGCGCCGGCGCGATCGAAGAGGATGGCTCGGGAACTCGTCGTGCCCTGATCGAGGGCCAGGATGTACCGCACACGGACCTCCTTCGACAGGATACGGCATTATTGCATGCAATTCCTCACAATGACAAGGGAAATTTAACTCGCCCCTGGCATCCGCCGGCGGGATGTGGTACATATCGCCAGACCTTGACGCCCGCCCCCGGCCGGGGATGGGCCCCCGGGAAAAAAGGAGACGGACCATGCCGCTGCTGGAGGGACTGAACACATTCCTGGAGGGCGCTCCCGCCCTGGCGTATCTCGCCGTATTCGCGGGCGGGGTGCTGGTGAGCTTCACCGCCTGCGTCTATCCCGTGGTGCCCATCACCATTGCCTTCATCGGGGCGCGCAGCGCGGGCTCCCGGACCCGGGGATTTTCCCTGTCGCTCGTCTACGTCCTGGGGATGGCCCTCACCTACACGGCCCTGGGCGGGATCGCCGCCTTGTCCGGAAAGCTCTTCGGCCAGCTCCAGACCAACCCCTGGACCTATTTCGTCATGGCCAACATCTGCATCCTCATGGGGCTCGCGATGCTGGAGGTCTTCATCCTGCCCGTGCGCACCCCGGCCTTCATCGCCCGTCTCCAGCCGCGCGGGAAAACCCGGGGTCTCGCGGGCAGCCTCGCCGTCGGCGCCGCGTCGGGGCTGGTTCTGGGACCGTGCACCGCTCCGGTCCTGGCCGTGCTGTTGAGTTATGTCGCCACGCGACAGCACCTGCTGTTCGGAATGAGTCTGCTGTTCGTCTTCGCCCTGGGCATGGGGGTCCTGCTCGTCATTGTTGGGACCTTTGCCGGACTGCTGGCCAACCTGCCCAAATCGGGCGTCTGGATGGCGCGCGTCAATCGCCTCTTCGGCTGGGTCCTGATCGGGACCGGGGAGTACTTCCTGATCGTCGCCGGTCAGCTCTGGATTTAGCGCCGGGCGTTGGGACGTGGACAAGGGAAGGATGCGCGCCGCAGGGAGGCGCGGATACAGAGCGGACCGCGCGCCGGGACGGTCGACGGATTCGGCGAGGGGAAACAACGGGGGAGGAGAAACGGAGAATGATGAGAAGACGATACGGCTTGGGGAGGATCGGGCTCGTGCTGGCGGGTCTGCTCCTGTGTGTCGGGTGCGGCGAGCCGCAACGGCCCGGGGTCACGGGCGCCCCCCCGGACTTCACGCTGAAGGACCTTCAGGGCCGCAAGTGGACCTTGGGGGATCAGCTGGGCAAGCCCGTCCTGATGCTCTTCACGACCACCTGGTGCCCCTCCTGCCGCCAAGAGATCCCCCATTACAAGGCGATTTACGACCACTACGGTCCCCGGGGCCTGGAGATGGTGAACATCGACATCCAGGAATCGCGGGAGAAGGTTTCCCGCTTTGCCGACGGGCACGGGCTGCCCTACCGCATCCTTCTCGACGAAACCGGCGAGGCCGCCCAGGCCTACGGTGTCGTCGGGGTCCCCTTCGCCGCCCTCCTCGACCGGGACGGACAGGCCGTCTGCTTGCCCTGCCCCAATCTCGACTCGGAACTCGCCGCCCTCTATCCCGCGGCCCCGTAAGCCCGGCAGGGGTCCCGCCGGGCGCCCGTGAAGGGGAGCCGACCGCTGCCCGACACACCGCCGTCCGTCCTGACGCCCGAAACGCTTTTCGTGCACGCCTGCGCTGTTTTTGATTGACATGCCGGCCGTCTCCTCCTATAGTTCGCGTTTCGCACTATCACGAAAATCCGGGACCGGGAGCCCCATCATGCTGAACTTTCTGCCGAAACCCTTGGTCGGCGTCATCGCCGTCTCGCTGCTCGTTCTGAACATCCTTGTCTGGTGCCTGTTCCTGTTCGCCGTCGCCCTGATCAAGTTCCTCCTCCCCTTCAAACCGGTGCGCCGGGCGGTCGACCCCATCCTGAACGCCATCGCCACAACCTGGATTTCCGGCAACAACGGCTGGATGAGGCTGACGCAGAAAACCCGGTGGGACATCCAGGGCCTCGAAGGACTCCAATACCGGGGCTGGTATCTCGTGAGCAGCAACCACCAGAGCTGGGTGGACATCTTCGTGCTCCAGAATATGTTCAATCGCCGGATCCCGTTCCTCAAGTTTCTCATCAAGCAAGAATTGCTTTATGTTCCGATCATGGGGCTCGCCTGGTGGGCGCTGGATTACCCGTTCATGAAGCGGTACAGTGCGGAATATCTCAAGAAGCACCCCGAAATGCGGGGCAAGGACCTCGAAACCACGCGCAAGGCCTGTAAAAAGTTCTCGCTGATCCCCACCAGCGTCATGAACTTTCCCGAGGGGACGCGGTTCACGCCGGCCAAGCACGACCGGCAGGAATCCCCCTATCGCCATCTGCTGAAACCCAAGGCGGGAGGCGTCGCCCTGGTCCTGGACGCGATGGGCGAAAAATTCCAGTCTCTGTTGAACGTCACCATCGTTTACCCCGACGGCATCCCGGGATTCTGGGAATTTCTCTCCGGGCGGGTGAAGCGGATTACGGTTCGCGTGCAGAATTTACCGATTCCGAAGCATTTTATCGGCGGTGACTATGAAAACGACGCGCAGTTCCGCGCGGCGTTCCAGCAGTGGCTGCACGAGGTGTGGCTGGAGAAGGACGCCCTGATCGCGCAACTGCGCGCCGAGACCGCCCCGGCTTGACGGGGAAAGGCCGGAGGGGCCGTTGCCGCCCGGCGGTCTTTCGGACCGGGGGGGCAGAGGCGCGGGCGGCCGGAAGAAAAAACGCGCAACGGCGTTGCGCATGAAGGGATAGCATCGAGATGGACGCCGGTTCTGTCCGGAAGGCCCTGCTTCTGGCCTTCGGGATCCTGGTCATGAGCGGCGCGGTTCCGGCCGTCGCCGCACAGAAAATGTCGGTATTTGTCAGCATTGCGCCCCAAGTCTATCTGGTCGAACGGATCGGCGGCGAGCGGGTGGCCGTCGAGGCGCTCGTCGGTCCGGGACGGGAACCCCACGATTACGAACCCACCCCCCGCCAGATGGCGCGGCTGGCCCGCGCGCAGCTCTTCGTCCGGATCGGTCTGCCGTTCGAAACCGCGATCCTGAAGAAAATCGCCGTGGCCTTCCCGAACCTGACCGTGATCGACGCCCGCCGGAACGTTCCCCTGCGCTATTTCTCGACGGAGACGCCGGACGGTCCTCGCGAACGGCCGGGCCGGGGCCGGACGGGCCAGATCGCCGACCCCCACATCTGGCTGTCGCCCCGACTGATGAAGACCCAGGCGCAGACGGTCGCGGCTGCGCTGGGACGCCTTGATCCGGCGGGGGCGAACGCGTACGACCGGAACCTGCGGACGCTCGCGGACGACCTGGACCGCCTCGACCGGCGGCTGGCCGCGCGGCTCGGGCCCTGGCGGGGAAGCCGCTTCTACGTCTTTCACCCCGCGTTCGGCTATTTCGGCGACGCCTACGGTCTGATCCAGGTTCCCGTGGAGATCGAGGGCAAGGAGCCGAGCGCCCGGCAGCTCGCGCGCCTGATCCGGTCCGCCCGCGGGGACGGCGTGCGCATGATTTTCGTGCAGCCCCAGTTTGCCCGCAAGAAGGCCGATGCGGTCGCCCGGCAGATCGGCGGGGTCTGTATCCCGCTCGATCCCCTGGCGGCCGATTATCCGGGCAACATGGAACGCATCGCGACGGCCCTGGAGAAGGGGCTGGTGCATTGACCGGGAGGATGGCCATGCAGGACACGCACGACCCCGGGGCGGCCGCCGTTCCGGGAGAGTCCGTCATCGATCTTAAGGGTGTCAGCTTCGCCTACGACGGACCGCCCGTTCTCGAGGACGTCACGTTCCAGGTGCGCGCGCGCGATTTTCTGTCCATTGTCGGCCCCAACGCCGGCGGGAAGACGACCCTGATCAAGTTGATCCTGGGCCTGCTTCAGCCGACGCGGGGGTCGATCCGGCTCTTCGGGGAACCCCCGGCGAAGGGGCGCCGCCGGGTCGGCTACATGCCGCAGCAGGCGGCGCTCTCCATCCATTTTCCCGTCACCGTGATCGAGGTGGTGCTGATGGGCCGCCTCACGGCCGGCCGGAATCCGGTATTTTACCGCCGAGCGGACCGCGCGGCCGGCGCGGAGGCCCTCGCCCGGATGGGACTTGCCGACCTGAAGGACCGCCCATTCTCCGCGCTCTCCGGCGGGCAGCGCCAGCGCACCCTGATCGCCCGCGCCCTCGTCTCCGCTCCGGACCTGCTGCTCCTCGACGAACCGACGGCCAACGTGGACGCGGCCCGGGAAACCGAATTCTACGAACTTCTGGAGCGCCTGAGCGCGGACATCACCATCGTCCTCGTGACCCACGATCTCGGCTTCGTCTCCCGCTACGTCCGGAGCGTCGCCTGCGTCAACCGCCGCGTCCTCGTCCACCCCACCTCGGACATCACCGGCGAGATGATCAACCAGCTTTACGGCAGCGACGTCCGGATGATCCGCCATGACCACCGCTGTGCGCCGGAGGGGCATGCATGGTCCAATTCCTGATGGATCTCGGCCAGTTCGGTTTTCTCAGGAATGCGCTGGCGGTGGGGCTTCTGGCAAGCGTCGCCTGCGGAATCGTGGGAACGTACGTGGTCACCCGGCGCATCACCGCGATCGCCGGCAGCATCGCGCACTGCGTCCTGGGGGGGCTGGGGGTCGCCCGCTGGCTGCAGACGGTCCATCACCTGGAGGGGCTGCATCCCCTGTACGGCGCCGTGATCGCCGCGCTTCTGGCGGCCGTCCTGATCGGCTGGGTGAGCATCCGGGCGAAACAGCACGAGGACACGGTCATCAGCGCCATCTGGGCCATCGGCATGGCCGTCGGCATCCTCTTTATCTTCAAGACCCCGGGGTACAACGAGGACCTGCTGAGCTACCTCTTCGGCAACATCCTCATGGTGACCGACGAAGACCTCTGGATGGTCGCCGGGCTCGACGTCGTGATCGTCGCCGTCAGCCTCCTGTTCTACCACCCCTTCCTCGCCACCTGCTTCGACGAGGAGTTCGCCCGCCTGAGGGGTGTGCCCGTGGAGCGGTACTACATCCTGCTCCTGTGCCTGACGGCCCTCACGGTGGTCCTGCTCATCACCGTCGTCGGGATCATCCTGGTCATCGCCCTGCTCACGCTGCCGGCCGCGATCGCCGGGACGTTCTCACGGAAGCTCTGGCACATGATGATCTTGGCCGCCCTGACGACCGCCGCGCTGACCGCGGGCGGGCTCGCGCTGAGCTACGGCCCCGACCTACCGGCGGGGGCCACCACCATCGTCCTGGCGGGCGTCGCCTACCTCGCGGCCGTCCTGGGCAAGCGCCTGTTCGGCCGCCGTCGCGCCATCGGGGCGTCCGGGGGCTGCCCTCCGGGTGAAGAACTTTCTTAGCGGCTGCCCCGCCCCGCCCGGATCGCCCCGGACCGGCCGGCGAGCGCTTCCCTGGTCACTTCGGCAGGATGGCCTTCTGGCCCGTCAGCGTCTCGACGACCCGGCCGTATTTCTCGTGGATCATGGTCCGGTCGAACGCCCAGAATTCATCGAGCATCGCCGCAAGCTCCGCCGTCGTGAAGTAGTCCATGCACGGGAAAAAGAAGTGCTTGTCCTCCTTTTCGATGTGTTTGGGGTAGAACTCGGCCAGCGTCGTAAGCCCCGCCGCGATCTCCGCCCGGGTGTCCGCCCCCTGGAGGAAGCGCTCTTTCGCCTCCACCAGGCGGCCGACGGTCTGGCGCGACATCACGTGTTCGGCGACGAGTTCGTCCATGATCCGTTTGTGCTCCGCGGCGAGGGGCTTTTTCGCGAGGCCCCGGAAGAGGATCTCCTCCTCCTTGCCGTGGTGGGTCCGGTCGGCATAGGTCCGGATGAAGTCCACGATGACGTCGACAAAGACGGGGTTGACCTCGCGCCGTTCCCGGATGCGTTCGATCTCGAGTCCGGCGGCGCTCAGGGCCTGTTCGATCAGGCGGTGTTCCCACATCAGGGGTCCGATCGGTTTCATGGGCGTTCCTCCTTTTTTCCTTGAGATTCAAAACGGGCGGCCTGAGCCGCGCCTATCTTCCCGGGTCCGGCGACACGAGCGTCCGGCCCAGGGCCTCGGCCTCACGGAGCAGGGCTTCGTTTTTCCGGATGTCCCCCAGGCCCGGCGCGCTGCCGTAAACCATGCCGACGATGGGCGACTTCGTATAGGCGAAGGCGTCCTGGAAAGTCCGGAGGGCGTTGATGCAGCCGGAGGTCACGGGGTCCGTGTCGCCGTAGGTCATGGCGATGGCGATCCGTTTCCCGGCGAAGGGGTTCGACGCATACGCCAGCAGGGCAAAGCACCGGTCCATGAAGAGCTTGGTCTGGGCGGAGAGGGTGAACCAGTAAACGGGGCTGGCGATCACCCAAGCCCCGGCCTCGATGAGCTTCGGGTACAGGGCCTGCATGTCGTCGTCGACGGCGCAGCCCCGGCTTCGGGGTTTCTGGCAGGCATAGCAGGCCCGGCAGGGGGCGATGTTCAGGCCGTGGAGATAGACCGATTCCACCGTTGCCCCGGCGCTCCGGGCGCCGCGGGCGATCTGCTCCGCCAGAATCGCGCTGTTGCCTTTTTTCCTCGGACTGCCGAGGAGCATCAATACCTTGGGGGCCGCTTTGTTGCCGGTCATGGGAACACCTCCTGTCAAAAGGATGAACGCGCCGGGGGATAAATACTCGGCATTACCCGCTCAGACGGACCCGCAGGCGTCGCCGGGGTCGCACCACTCGGCCTCCGGATCGGCGGAAATAGCGGCGATTTTCCGCTCGAAGTCCCGCCACATCGCCTCGTTCCCGAGGTCGCAACTGTGGCCCCAGAAGAAGAAGGCGCCACCCCGGGCGCGCGCCGCGTCGTAGCGGGTCCAGAAGTCCGCCGCGAGGGCATGGCAGGCGGGCCTGAAAACGCGGGGGGCCGGAAGGCCCGGCTCCCCGCCGGCCTCCCCGTCCTCCCGGATCCATGCATACCCGGCCGCCCGCACCGCCTGGCGGACGGCGTCGTTGACGGCGTTGAAGGGGTAGCAGAACCCGCGCACGGGTTTCCGGAACAGGTCCTCGAGCCGGCGCCGGCTTTCCGCCACCTCCTCCCACAGGCGATCCGGCGGCAGGTCCGTCAGATACGGGTGCGTCAGCGCGTGGCTGGCGATCTCGAACCCGTCGTAGACGCGGGCCAGCTCGGGGAGGGCGAGCCGCCAGACCTCCCGCTCCCCCGCCCGCCAGCCCAGGGACCGCTCCGGTCCGTACAGACCCGGATTCAGGGCGAAGGCCGCCCGCGCCCCGTGACGCCGCAGGAGGTCCGCGAGGCGGATGTCGTCCACCAGCCCATCATCCCAGCATTGCAGCACCTTCATGGCGCACCCCCCGGCGCCTCGGTCTTGCGGGCCCGATAGGGGATTCTATTCCATAATTCCGGGATTTCATCAATCGAAGAATCGGCGGAGGGCCATTCCCCGCCGGGGCGCAAAAAACCGGATCCCCCCTTCCGCCCCGGCCAATTTGGGGTCGATTAAATCCCGATAGTTTGTTAAAAAGGGTCGTCATGGATCCTATCAAACAAGGAGGTCGGCCATGGATGCGAAGGAAAAGGCGGTTCTCGACGTCCTGAAAAAGGAAGGGAAACCGATGCGCCCCGGCGACGTCGCCGAAAAGGCCGGCCTGGACAAGGCCGCCGTCGCCAAGATCATCGACAAACTCAAGAAGGAGGGGAAGGTCGCCTCGCCCAAGCGGTGCTTCTATGCGCCGGTGTAGGGCGCCGACGCGGGCGGATTCCGGGAGGTCGTAGGCCATGTTCTTCTATCTGTCCAAGATCCTGGATTTTGTCCTGCTGCCGGTCCTCTGGATCGGCGTGGTCCTGCTCATCGCCGCGCTCACGAAACAGCGGCGGCGAAAGCAGCGCTGGCTCGTCGCGGGACTGGCCCTGCTGATCGTCCTGACCAACCCCTTCCTGGTCCGCGTCGCCCTGAACCAGTGGGAGCGGCCCTACCGGACGGCGGCGTCGCTCCGCCCGCCATACGATTACGCCATCGTCCTGGGCGGGTTCTCCTACTGGGACGGACGGTACGGGCGGCTGACCTTCGGCGAGGCCAGCGACCGGCTGATGCAGGCCCTGGACCTTTACCGAAGCGGAAAGGTCCGGAAGCTCGTGCTCTCCGGGGGGCCCGGCAGCCTGTTCAACACGGAGGAGCGCGAGGCCGCCTACCTCAGGGCCTATCTCCTGCGGTCCGGCATTCCGGAGCGGGACCTCCTGATGGAGTCGAACTCCCGGAACACCCATGAGAACGCGGTTTTTGTGGCGCGCCTGCTCGGGGGACGGGGCGGGTCCTCCCTCCTCGTCACCTCGGCCCTGCACATGCGGCGGGCCGAGGCGTGCTTCGCGAAGGCGGGGCTCGCCGTGACGTCCTGGCCGACGGATCGCCTGACGCCGCCGGAGGCGAGGGCGTTCGAACCGGGATATCTCTTTCTGCCCTCCTCGACCGCCCTGGATCATTGGGAGCGGCTGGTGCGCGAGATCGTCGGATACGGCGCATACGCGCTGGCGGGTTACGTTTGAGGGCGGAAAATAAACAACAAATAAGAGGCTTTTCGCGTTTTGCGGACAAGAAAACCCCTTCACGAGGCATCCGTGAAGGGGTTTCAGGAGGGAACTGCTACTTCTTTAGCCGCGCGGCCGGGGCCTTACCCGACCATGTCCTTGATCAGGGTGATCACGGGATTCGTGAACAGGGCGATCAGGATGGCGTACATGGCGAAGGCGCCCACGGCCTCCCCGGCATACATCTTTTCGTATTTCATCTTGAGGGAGGTGATGATCAGGCCGCCGATGATGAGGCCGCCCAGCTGGAAGTAGGGGAATTCGTCGGCGCCGCCGGCCGCGAATTCCGCAAAGCCGAACGTTGCCGTCATCAAAACCACCGCCGCCGCGACCACCAGGGATCCCAAAGTCTTTTTCATGATCCTGTCCTCCTTTCGGACGTTTTATCGGGTTTGACTTGAGTTAATGAAAATAGCGTGCCAAGCGCGGACCGCAGGCGCAGAAAAGTTATAAACGCTTGAAAATGAATGTATTTTCCAAAACCAGAATTTACCGGGGGCCGCGGGATCTCTTCCCGGGGGCCTCCGCCTTGAACAAAATGTCCAACGGCGTTGAAAGGAACAATCAGGGAAGCCCCCGGCACGGATCGGCCCCGCCGCCATGAATGCCCCGGTCGACACGCTCCCCCTGTATCCCCGGCTCGACGAGATCGCGGAGGCGATCGCGCGTTCGGGGCCGCTCGTGCTGCACGCCGAACCGGGGGCGGGCAAGACGACGCTCGTTCCCGGTCGGCTGCTCGCCCACGAGGCGTTCGCGGGGCGGAAGATCCTCCTCCTCCAGCCGCGCCGGATCGCCGCCCGCGCCGCCGCCGAGCGGATCGCCGCCCTCCGGGGAGAGCGTCTGGGGGAAACGGTCGGGCTGCGCACCCGGCTGGAAACGATCGCCGGACGGACGACGCGCCTGGAGGTCGTGACCGAGGGCGTGCTGACGCGGATCCTCCAGAACGACCCGTCGCTGGCGCCTTATCAGCTCGTCATCTTCGACGAATTCCACGAGCGCACCCTCCAGGGGGACCTTGCCCTGGCCTTCTGCTGGGAGGCCCGCCGGGTCTTCCGCCGCGACCTCAAGGTGCTGTTCATGTCCGCCACACCGCCGACGGAGGACCTCCGGTCGGCGCTCGGGGCGCTCGATGTCCGCTCCGTCGCGGGCCGCTCCTGGCCCGTCGAGGTGCTCGACCGGCCGCCGCTTGCGGGGGAAACGCCCTGGGCAGGCGCGGCGCGTCTGGCCCTGGAGGCGCGGGACCGCCTCGACCGGGCGGACGGCGGCGACGTCCTGGTCTTCCTGCCGGGCTTCCGCGAGATCCGGCTCGCGCGGGAGGCGCTGGTGCGTGCCCCGGATATCGCCGTCCTCCACGGCCGCCTGCCCCCGGCGGCGCAGCGGCAGGTGCTGGACCCCCCGGCCGCGGCGGCGCGCCGGATCATCCTGGCCACGAACGTCGCCGAAACCAGCCTCACGATCCCCGGGACCCGCGCCGTCGTGGATTCCGGCCTGGAGCGCCGGGTCCGCTTTCACCCCCGCACCGGCATGGACCACTGGGAGACCGTGGAGATCAGCGTGGCCTCGGCACGACAGCGCCAGGGCCGGGCCGGACGTCTGGGGCCGGGAATCTGCCTGCGCTGGTGGCACTCCGACGCCCCGCGGCGGCCGTTCTCGCCGCCGGAGATCCTGGAGGCGGACCTCGCCCCGCTCCTACTCGAAACGGCCCTCTGGGGGGCGGTCTCCCCGCTCGACCTGACCTGGATCACGCCGCCGCCCGCCGGCGCCCTCCAGCAGGCCGGAACCCTTCTGAAGGCGCTGGGACTGATCGACGGGGCCGGGCGGATCACCGCCTCCGGCCGGCAGGCGGCCGGGCTGGGTCTGCACCCGCGCCTGGCCTGCATGGTCCTGAATGCCCTGGCGCGGGGATGGCTGCCCACGGCCGCCGTGACCGCCGCCCTGCTGGAGGAGGGAGATCCACTGGGCGGGGACGATCCGGATTTCCGCGACCGGCTTGCGGCCTGGGCCGCCCGGGCGCGGGGGGTAAAAAGCGCCTTGCGGCCGGACGTCGCGCAACGGATCGGCCGGGAGGCGGAACGCATCCTGCGGGCGGCGGGTCCCGGGGCCGGCGCCCTCCGCGCGGCGGAGATCGATCCGGACCTCGCCGGACGTCTCCTGCTGTTCGCCTATCCGGACCGCGCCGCCCAGCGCGTCGGCGGCGGCCACCTGGGCGAGGCCGCCCGATTCGTCCTGGCCACCGGGCGGGGGGCGCGCGTAACCGGTCCCCTCGCGCGGGAGGCGTTCCTCGTCGCGGCGGATCTGGACGGAGGGGAGACGGAGGCGCGGGTCTTTCTGGCCGCCCCGGTGACCCGCGGGGAAATCGAGGGGGGACTCGCCGGGCAGCCGGAGACGGTGCATCTGTTTGCCTGGGAGGGATGGGTGCCCCGCTCCCGCACGGAGGTCCGCGTGGGGCGGATCGTGCTCGTGGAGGCCCGCGGCGCCGCGGCGCCGCCGGAGGCGCTTCGGCAGGCCGCGCGCGAGCGGATCGGCCGGGACGGTCTGGACGGCCTGCCCTGGTCGGAGGCGTCCCGGCGCCTGCTCGCCCGCTGCCGCTTCGTGGAGGCCCGCGGCCGCCGGGAGGGGTGGCCCGGCTTTTCGGACACCGCCCTGCTCGCGGAGGTCGAGGGGTGGCTCCTGCCGTTCGGCCGCTGGGACGGCGGCGCGGTCTTTTCGCCGGAGGCGCTGCTGCACGCCCTGGACGGCCGCGTGGGCGGCAAAAACCGGCGCGCCCTCGAGGCGCTCGCCCCCGAATTCCTGGCGCTCCCGTCGGGGACCCGCAGGCGGATCGACTATGAATCCGGCGCCATCCCGGTCGTTGCCGCCCGCCTCCAGGAGTTCTTCGGGTGCCGCGAGACGCCGTGCCTCTGCGGCGAGCCGGTCCTGCTCCACCTGCTCTCCCCGGCCGGGCGCCCCGTGCAGATCACCCGGGACCTCGACGGGTTCTGGGAGCGCGCCTATCCCGCGGTGAAGCGGGAACTGATGGGCCGCTACCCGCGTCACCCCTGGCCGGACGATCCCCGGTCGGCCCCGCCCACGGCGCGGACCAGGCGAAAATGAATGCAGAAACGGCGGGCGGGCATGACCGGACTCGGCTCCCAACGTCCCGCCCGGCGGCGGCGCCGCACGGCGTCGTCAGGCCCGCAGCCGCGCCCGCAGGCGCGTATACCTCGCCTCCGTCCGGTTGTTCCCGATCGCGATGGCCAGCGCCTTTTTCGTCCCGATGAGGACGACTAGTTTCTTCCCCCGGGTGACCCCGGTGTAGAGAAGATTCCGCTGGAGCAGGACGTAGTGCTGCGTCAGGATGGGGATGACCACGGCCGGATACTCGGAGCCCTGGGATTTGTGGATGGAGACCGCGTAGGCGTGTGCAAGCTCGTCCAGCTCCGAGAAGTCGTAAAGGATCTCCCGGCCGTCGATTGAGACCGTCAGTTCCTGCGCCTCCCGGTCGATCCCGGAGATCCGGCCGATGTCCCCGTTGAAGATCTCCTTGTCGTAGTTGTTGGAAATCTGCATCACCTTGTCGCCCGCCCGGAAGAGCCGTCCCATCCGGCTGATGCCTTCCTCGCCGGGGTTGAGCGCCTTCTGGAGTTCCGCGTTCAGGTTGATCCCCCCCACGATCCCGCGGTGCATCGGGGTCAGGACCTGGACGTCGTCGATGGGATCGAGGCCGAAGCGCCGGGGAATCCGCTCCTTCACCAGGGTGATGATCAGCTCGAGCACGCGCCCGGGGTCCTCCTGTTCGATGAAGTAGAAATCGTCGAGCCGCTCCCGGGAAGTCGCCAGCGCGGGCATCTGCCCCGCGTTGATGCGGTGGGCGTTGACGACGATCGAACTCTCGCCGGCCTGGCGGAAGATCTCGTTCAGCTCGATGACCGGGACGACCCCGGCGTCGATGATGTCCTTCAGGACGTTCCCCGCGCCGACGGAGGGGAGTTGGTTGACATCGCCCACGAGGACAAACGTCGACCGGGGCGGCACGGCCTTGAGCAGGTAGTGCATCAGGAGGGTGTCGATCATCGAGGCCTCGTCGATGATGACGAGGTCGCCGTCGAGCGGCGCATCGGCGTTGCGCAGAAACCCGCCCGTCTGGAAGCTGTATTCGAGGAGGCGGTGGATCGTTTTGGCCTCGTGGCCCGTGGCCTCGGTCATCCGCTTCGCGGCCCGGCCGGTCGGGGCGGCGAGCAGGATCTTCTTCTTAAGCCCCGCGAAGACGCGGATCATCGCGTTGATGATCGTCGTCTTCCCCGTCCCGGGTCCGCCCGTGACGACCAGGACCTTGTGGCCGGCGACGGCGCGGATCGCCTCGACCTGCTTTTCGGCCAGGACGATGCCGAGCTTCGCCTCGAGCCAGGGGATCGCCTTCTCCGCATCGATCTCCCGCACGGTCCGCGGCGTCTCGACCAGGGTCCGGAGGTGGCGGGCAAGCAGGGTCTCGGCGAGGAAATACCCGGCCAGGTAGACCGCCTGGTCGTTTTCCCGGGCGTCCGCCGGATCGGGGTCCGGGGCCTCCAGGATGATCCGCCTGTCCGCGGCGAGGCGCGCCAGCGCCCGGTCGAGGATCTCCCGGTCGATTGCGAGCATCTCGCGGCACCGCTCGATCAGGGGCTCGCGGGGGTAGTAGACGTGGCCCTCTTCGGTCAGGACGTGCAGGACGTAGAAGAGCCCCGCCTCCGCGCGGAATTCGGAGTCCCGGGCGAAGCCGAGCTTCTCCGCGATCCGATCGGCGGTGAGGAAACCGATCCCGAAGACATCCGTCGCCAGGCGGTACGGGTTCTCCCGGACAACGGCGATCGCGTCGTTCCCGTAGTGCCTGAAGATCCGGGCGGCGTAACCGGCCCCAACCCCGTGGTCCTGCAGGAAGATCATGATGGCGCGGATTTCCTTCTGCTCGTCCCACGCCTTCCGGATCATCGCGATCCGCTTGGGGCCGATCCCCTCGATCTCGGCCAGCCGGCCGATCGCGGTTTCGATGACGTGGAGGGTCTCGCCCTTGAACCGCCGGACGATCCGTTTGGCCATGACCGGGCCGATCCCCCGGATCAGTCCCGAGCCCAGGTACTTCTCGAGCCCGGACCCCGTGGCGGGAACGCCGCTTTCGCAGGAGACGATCCGGAACTGCTCCCCGTACTTCGGGTGGCGGCCCCACTCGCCCCGCATCGAGAGGACCTCGCCCGGGGTCGGATTGACGATGTGCCCGATGACGGTGACGAGGTCCTTGCGGCCGGGGACCTTGACCCGGGCAACGGTATAGCCGTTTTCCTCGTTGGCGTAGGTGATCCGTTCGATCTGTCCGCGGAGTTCCGCCAAGGGTTCATTCGCCATGGGCCATCCCTTCCGGTCCCGGGTGGGCGTCGACCGGCGTCCGGCGCGCGCAGCGCCACTTTAGGCCACTCCCGGAGCGAATGCAAAGGGTTTCACGCCCCGGCGTCACCGCTCACCCCTTCGTCCGGATCGGCCGGCGCCGCTGTCAAGCGGCGTCCCCGCGTGCCTCCCGGCGGAGCAGTTTCTTGTCCAGCTTCCCGACGGGGGTGAGCGGCAGCTCCTTCCTGAATTCCACCGTCTTCGGCACTTCGTAGGGGGCAAGCTTCGCCCTGGCGAATGCGAGGATGTCTTCCATCAAGGCCGCCTCGTCCCCCTCAAAGGCATGCCCCGGGTCCCGCTGGACAAACGCCTTGACGAGCTCCGATCCGGGCCGTTCCGGATTGGGGATGCCGATCAGGGCCACGCTCGCGATCGCCGGGTGCTCCGCCAGGATCGCCTCGACCTTGACCGAAAAGACCTTGAAGCCGCTGACGATGATCATGTCCTTGGTCCGGTCGACGACCCGGAGGTAGCCTTCCTCGTCCTGGACGACGACATCGCCGGTGTGCAGGTAGCCGTCGGCGTCGATCACGTTGCGGGTCTCCTCCGGTTTGCCGTAATAACCGACCATCACCTGCGGGCCCTTCACGCACATTTCCCCCGGCTCGCCGACCGCGACCTCCCGGCCCGTTTCCGGATCGAGCAGCCGGATGTCCGTATTCAACAGGGGCAGGCCGATCGTCCCCAGCTTTTTCTTGCCCTTCACCGGATTCGACACGATGAGCGGCGACGTTTCGGACATGCCGTAATTCTCCAGCAGCTTCCCCTTGCCGACGATCTTTTCAAACTCCCTCTGGGCCTCTTCAGGGAAGGGGGAGGCCGAAGAGATGCACGTTTCCACATGCGAATGGTCCATCTGCCGGAACTTCGGATTCGCCATGAGCAGTTGATACAGCGCCGGCACATTCACCAGGAGCGAGGGTTTGTACTTTTCCAGCTCGGCGCAGATGTGTTCCGTATCGCGGGGGTTGGGAATGAGAATCTGCAGCCCGCCCAGATAGATGCCGTTGGCGTTCACGAAGATGCCGGCGATGTGGAAGAAGGGGAACCCGCAGAGCGCCGTCACCTCGCCCTCCTTCCAGCCCAGCCAGGTCTGGTAGATGAGGAGGTCGGCGACGCAATTCCGATGGCTGAGCATCGCCCCCTTGGGCATGCCGGTCGTCCCGCCGGTGTACTGCAGATAGGCGATGTCGTCCGGCGTGATCTCGACTCCCGGCTCGTCCGTTGAGTATTTCCCCCCTTCCAGGATTTCCTCGAAGGGGGACACCGTCCGTCCCGCGATCGGCGTGACCTTGCCCTCCAGACCCGGGAGGAAACTCCCCGCCCTGGCCGTGACGATCAAACGCAGGGCCTCGAGCTGGGCCGTGAGCTCCGGCACCTTGTCGGCGAAGGTGATGTCCAGGGTCACGAAGCCTTTGGCGTTGCTGTCGCGGAGCTGATAGGCCACCTGCGCCGTCGTCAGGAGCGGTGAGACGCCCGAGACGACGCACCCCGCCTTGAGCGTCCCCAGCCAGGCGAAGAGATATTCGGGCATGTTGGGCAGGCTGATCCCCACGACGTCGCCCTTCTGAAATCCCTCGGTCAAAAGCATGTGGGCGAAGCGGTTGGCCGCGCGGTCGAGCTCGGCGTAGCTGACTTGCCGGCCGAAATACGCACAGGCCGGTTTCTCGGGAAATTTCCTGAAGATGGGGCGAACCAGCTCGGTATAGGTCGTTTCGAACCGGGCCGGATCGAGGTCCGTCAGCCCTTCATCCCAGTGCTTCTTCCAGAATCGCTCTGCCTTCATGCGCCCCCCCTTCACGTTGTGGATCGCGAAGCGACCCGTTGGGAAACAAGATTGAACGACCCGGGCGGATATGCTTCCGGATGCGGCGCCCCCTCTCTCAGGCCCCCTTTTGCCGGGTGATTTCCTCGTCGCGCAGGGCGCGGCGCAGGATTTTCCCCACGCTCGTCTGGGGCAATTCCGTCCGGAATTCGACGGATTTCGGAACCTTGTAGGCCGCGAGCTTCTCCCGGCAGAACGCCACGATCTCTTCCTCGGTCGCGGTCTGGCCCGCCTTCAGCACGACGAAGGCCTTGACCGTTTCGCCCCGGTACGCATCGGGGATCCCGACGACGCAGGCCGCCTGCACCTTGGGGTGCTCGTAGAGGATCTCGTCCACCTCGCGGGGGTAGATGTTGTAGCCGCCCGCGATGATCACGTCCTTCTTCCGGTCCACGATGAAGAGGTACCCCTCGTCGTCGAGGTAACCGATGTCTCCCGTGGCCAGCCAGCCGTCCCGGATCGAAGCGGTCGCCTCCGGATCGTTGTAGTATCCCCGGGTCACCTGGGGACCCTTGATCAGGATCTCGCCGGTTTCGCCCAGCTTCAAATCCCGGGTGCCGGTATCGAGATCGACGATGCGGCAGTCCGTCTCCGGCACGGGAACGCCCACGCTGCCCAGCTTCGTCTTCCCGCGCCAGGGATTGAACGTCGCCAGCGCCGAGGTCTCCGTCAGACCGTAGAGCTCCACGATGGTCGAGCCGGTCGCCTCCTCCCACACGCGGATGGTCTCCAGGGCCACCGGTGCTGCGCCGGAGAGGCACCCCTTGATGAAGTCGAGCTTGGCCGACTTGAATTTCGGGTTGTTCAGGAGGCCCACGAACATCGTGGGAACCCCGCCGAACAGACCGGGCCGGTATTTCAGGGTCAGCGCGATGATCACGTCCGGCGTGGGACGGGGCACGAGCACGGCGGTCCAGCCCCGGTAGATGGCGTTGTTCATGATGTCCGTGTAGCCGGCGACGTGGAAAAACGGCAGCACGGCGAGCAGCCGTTCCGTCCCGTCCTCGGCGTCGAAGATCCATTCCTTGAACTGCTGCACGACCGTGCTGGAGTTCGCATGGCTGATCACGACCGCCTTGGACACCCCGGTCGTCCCCCCGGTGAAGATGAAGGCCGCCGGATCGTCGAAGGCCACCCGGGTTTCCGGCGGCGTCCCGCCCCCCTCCAGGAGGGCGCGGAACTCGTAGACGCCTTCCTGCGGCGAAACGTCCATGTGCAGGGCGTAAAGCTCCTGAACGAAGGGGTCGTTTCCGGGATCGGGAAGGTACTCCCGGATGTGGCAGGCGACGACCGCCTCGAGGCGCGTCCTGTCTTTCAGGGAAAGAACCCGCGGCACCAAAAAATCAAGGCAGACGGCCATGCGGGCCTCGGATTGGCGGAGGTTATGCTCCAGTTCGGTCTCCGTATACAGGGGATTGTTCATCACCGCCACGGCCCCCAGACGGAACAGGGCGTAGGTGGCGATGACCATCTGCGGCATGTTCGCCAGGATGAGCGCGACCTTGTCCCCCTTCCGGATCCCGAGACCGGCCAGGGCACCGGCAAACCGGTCCACATTCGCATGAAGCTGACGGTAGGTGATTTCGGTCCCCATCATGATCAGGGCGACCTGTTCCGGGTATCGTGCGGCCGTCCGCGCAAGGATTTCGTACAGGGTGATCCGCTCGATATCGAGCGTCGGTGAAACGCCGGCGACATAGGCCTTGTGCCAGATCCTCTCCTCCATGGGGTGTTTCCCTCCTTCTTTATTTGATGGGCGTGCGGACGGGGCGCGTTTCCTCCTCCGTTTTTTCAGGTATCGTTCGACGGCGTGTTCGCCACAGGTCTGCCGTCCGCGGCCGTCGCAGCGATGACGAGGCGCTCGGCCAGCTCCAGGGTCGGCTTCAGGAAGGGGCTCTCGCCCTTTCCCCCGCCCTTGCTGTCCTCCAGCTGGATGACGCCCACGAAGAGCGCCCAGACCACGTCGTTGAACGGGTGGACGTCCATCCGGCGGAGGAGCCCCTGGTCCATGGCGGCGCTCAGGATGCGCCTCCCCTGTTCGAACGTGAGGCGCGCCTTGGCCACGAACTCCCGCCGGACGTCTTCGTCGAGCACGCCCACCATGCCGGAGTGCTGGAAGAGCTGAAGGATCCGGAAGGCCTCGGGGTCGGTCCAGTAGACACCGTACAGGGCCTGGAAGGTGTCGTGAAGCAGCGCCGCGCCGGTCGGGTAGCCGCCCGACATCAGATGGCGCTCGATCCGTTCCAGGGCCTGCTCGGTTTTTTCCGAGGCGGGGGCCAGAAGCGAGAAGAAAAGGTCGTCTTTCGATTTGAAGTATTGATAGATGGTGGGCTTGCTGACGCGCACCTCGAGGGCGACGTCGTTCATCGTCATCTTCTGATAGCCCTTCTGGAAGAACAGGCGCTTGGCGGCGTCGAGGATGTCGCGGATACGCCGTTCCCGCTCCTGCCGCTTGCGCTCCCGGATGGCTTCGCGATGCGAGTCTGCCTTGCCCATGCCCCGTCCCTTCGGATGACGGACAGCCGACGCCCTACCGTTGGTAAAAAATATACTCCCGGTATCGTCCTGTCAAGCGTTTTCCGATCCCCTGCCGGCGCGCGGCGAGCCCGGCGAGGAAAAACGGAGGTGCGTTTGCCCCGCGTTTTGTCGTTGGTTCAGGCGGCGCGGCGTGGTATAGTGCAGTCGTCCGTCCATGGAAATCCGCCTGCAAAAAAGAAGTCGTCGCGCCGTTGTCGACGAAGCGCCCCGAACCCGTTGAATCAGGAGGGAGACATGATCGAGAATCTGAGTCGCGAACAGTTGGCGGCCATTCTGGACGCCCTGCCCATCGAGTTCATCTTCATCGACACCCAGGAGAAGCTCCTGTACGCGAACAAGGGCGAAAGGCGGTCTCGGCCGGCGCCCACCGACGTCGTCGGCAAGGACATCCGCGGCTGCCACCAGCCGGCGAGCCTTCCCCTCGTGGAGCGGTTCGTCGACAACCTCAAGAGCGGCCGGAAAGACGAAGAGGAATTCTGGCTGCTCTTTCCCGACCGGAAGATCCTGAACCGTTTCCTCGCCGTCCGGGACAAGGCGGGCCGGTATCTCGGGATGATCGAGTATCTCCTCGATTTCAAGGCCCTGGAGGACCTGGCGGAGGACAGGAAGGGCGCCCACGCGCGCGACTACTCCACCCCGCCGCCGAGCGGCATCCCGGTGACCTGAGCGTTCGTGACGGCGGGAGCGGAGTCATCCAAAACCTCAGCCCCCGGACTCATACGCCGGACGGATGATTCCCGAAGTGGGGGAGGAATCTCCGCCGGGCAGACGAGGGGATCGACCAGACAACAAAACCTGGAGGAGGGACACATGATGGAGAAGACGGCACTGGCGAAGCAGGGCATCCGGTCCAACGACACGGGCCGGCCGGCCTACGATCTCGTGATCATCGGCGCCGGGATCAGCGGGTTGTCGACGGGGCTCATGTGGCTCAAGAACACGCAGGGCAAGAAGACCCTGATCGTCGAGAAGAACCCCTACCCGGGGGGTTACGTCACGGCCTACGAGCGGAACGGCTACGTGTTCGAAACGACGCAGCTCTTTCCGGACATCGTGAACATCCTCGACTACCTTGGCCTGGAGGTCCCGCTCAAGCCCTTTCCCGGGACCTTCATGCGACGCCTCGTCGTCCACGGCAACGGGGTGACGGAGTACCGAATCCCCGCCGGCGTCGAAAACTTCACGGTGTACCTCTGCGAACAATTTCCGGGGGACGCCGCCAAGATCCGGAAACTGATGGCCTATTCCGTGGAGATGTTCGCCCAGGTCCGGAAACTCAAGGCCCTGCCGACCCTCGGGGACATGCTCACCACCCCCTTCGCGGCACCGAAGGTGGTCGCCAATCTGAACCGCACGTACGCCGGCCTGCTCGACCGCTTCCGCATCACCGACGACCGGCTGCGGGAAGTTCTGGAAACCTTCAGCTCCTTCTCCGGCGTGCCGTCCGCCCGGGCTTCCGCCATTCTCACCGCCGGGGCGATGCTGTCCTCCATGGCCCGCTGCTACCGGCCGTACGGATTCTTCGACACCTTTCCCGCGGCGATGGCCCGGCGCTTTCAGGAACTGGGTGGGGAGATCCGGCTGCGGGCCGAGGTGGAGCGGATCGTCGTGGAAAACGGACGGGTCGCCGGGGTTCGGGTCAAGGGAGACGAACCGGTGATCCGGGCGGAGCGGGTCGTCACGACGGTGGACCCGATGGTGGCCATGCGCCGCCTCGTGGGGGAGGAACACCTGCCCCCCAAGTATCTCGACCGTCTGAAGGGGATCGTCATGTCCCCTTCATCGCTCAATGTGGCTCTGGGCCTCGACGACGGCATCGACCTGGCCCGCCTCGATCTCGACTATCCCTACAACGTCGTTTCGACGGGACGGGGCACGACGGAACGGCTCTTCGACGCCTTTCTCGAGGGCGGCAACGCCTTCTCCCCGGAATGTTTCCACATGGCCGTCATCTGTCCCTCGCTCACCACGGGCGCAAAGAACACCGTAACGCTCCGCGGCGTTCCCTTCGGGATCGGCGACTGGCTGTCGTGGCGGCAGAAAGACCCGGGCCGCTACCAGGCGGAGAAGGAGCGGTGGGCGGAGTTCTTCATCGGCATCGCGGAGAAGTACTTCATCCCCGACCTGAGCCGACACATCGTGGTCAAGGATATCGCCACCCCGGCGACGTACGCCCGCTACTCCGGGTCGCCCACGGGCAGCATCTACGACATGGCGGCGCTCGTCACGCAGTTCGGGCCGAAGCGCCTGCCCATGAAGACGCCGGTGGCGAACCTCTACCAGCCCAAGTTCGCCCACGGCCTGTACGGCGGGATGATGAACGGGGTGCAGGTGGTCGATCTGATGCTCGACCGGGCGTTCAATGGCGGCAACTCCCTGTTCAACCCGCAGGGACGTCCGGCCGCCTGATGCCCGTGGCGGAAGGCGCGGGCTTCGGCAGGAGGTACAGCAGGCCCGGGAGGAGCACGATCATGATCGGCCGGTCGGCGTTCCGGAACCGGGCCCGGGCGATCACCCTGCCGCCGGGTCCGAAGGCCGGGTCGACCGCTCCAGCCTCAGCGTGACCCGGTTCGCGCTGTCCGGGCAGGGCACCTCGATCGTGTTCCCCTCCCACCAGGGAAGACTCCCGCCGAACTGGAAGGTGGACAGGGCGGGAAAGAGGTCGTGATAGAAGAATCCGCATAACCCGCCGGGATTGTGGCAACTGATCTCGAACGTGTCCCCCGTTCGATGGCCGGCGCTGCACTCCCCTCTTACGTCCGTAACGGTGGCGACGATGCGATAACCAATCCCCGAATCCGTGGCCATACCCGCAACCTCCTTATGGGATCATTCCCACTGAAAAGGCCAGCATGAACTGGGCCGCATAATACATCGGCAGACCCGCATACCGGTTGGAAATGCTTTTTTTCACAAACCGGTGCCTGGCCACAAACAGGTCTGAAACATAGAAGAAGATCGACCCGGTCATGACAAGGGCCCGGGCTTGAACGCAGTAGTCCGGGCGGACGGCCAGGGAGGCCGCTCCCACAATCATGAGGGAGATGATGGCAACATAGGCGATCACGGGACCCCTCATGGAACCGAGGTGCGGGCGCAGCCTGACGAAGACGTATGAGGAGATGATCGAAACCGCCGCGACGGACCCCCATGTCCCGGCGTTGATCCCGGCGGCGATGAAAAACGCCACGATGTAGGCCAGATGTCCCGTGAGGAAAAACGCAAGTCCGGCGGTAAATACCCTGCGGTTAAAGAAGAATGCCAGACAGATGTCGCCGGCGAAGCAGAAGGCAAGACCTGTCAGGATGAGATAAAAATAGGGCCCCGCATGATGGGGCTGGGCCAGGGCCGTTGCGATGAACAGTCCCGACAGAAGCGGTTTCGTCAGGAGGATGCCCTTCAGGCTTTCTTTTTTTTCCGCCAAAAGAAGGCCCCCCAGAAGAACAACGGCGAACCCCAGGATAATGATGATTGCCATGGTTTTCCCTCCATCGGTCCCGCGTCGCCCGTTGGGTGACCGGCGCGGTGCTTCCCCCTTGCGTCCGTGACGGTGGCGACGATGTTAACCGATCCCCGGATCCGTGACCGCACCCATCCCCACCCTGGATCGGCGCGGCCTTTCGGAGGATGCGCCGGACGCCCGGGTGCGCTCACCGGATCCCTTTCCCCGTGGACCGGTCGGTTCATTCGGGGTCCTGGAACTGGGGCGCCCGTTTGGCGAAGTTGGCCGTGATGGCCTCCAATTGATTGGGGGTTGTAATCAGGGTCATCTCCAGCTCGGACTCCATCAACAGTCCCCGGGCCGCATCCCCGTGCCAGACCTCGTTCAGGAGCTTCTTGGCGGCGCGGACGGCGTGCGGGTTCTTGGCGGCGATCTCGCGGGCCAGGTCGATGGCCTCGTCGTAAGGCTTGTCGCAGACCCGGGTGACCAGCCTCAGCTGGGCGGCCTCCTCCCCCCGGATGACCTTCCCCGTGAAGATCAGCTCCTTGGCCACGTCGAGGGAGACGAGGTCGCGAACGGTCTGGGAAGCGCTCATGTCCGGGATCAGGCCCCATTTCATCTCCATGATGGAGAGTTTGGCGTCGGGCGTGCAATAGCGGATGTCGGCCCCCAGGGCGATCTGGCAGCCGCCGCCGAGCGCAACCCCGTGAATGGCGGCGATCACCGGCATCGGGAGCTGTTTCCACCCGTAGGCGATGTGCTGGAAGATGTTCGTGATTCGGTTCCCGTAGCGGTCGGTGAGGCGGGGCAGTTGCGCGCCTTCCCCCGACTGCATCGCCGCAAAATTCTCGAAATCCAGGCCGGCACAGAATCCCTTTCCCTCGCCCGAAAGGACAACGGCCCGGACGGCCGCCTCGCCGGCCAGGCGATCGATCGTGTCGGCGATGGCCTGGACCATTGCCAGACTCAGGGCGTTGTACTTGTAGGGCCGGTTGAAGCGGACGTCCGCCACGTGGTTTTCGATCGAAACGGTTACCAGTTGTTCAGTCATGGGTCCTCCTGGAAATGGGTTCGTGGGTTGTCGTCCGGACGGCCCCCGGCGGGCGGGAGCATCCGCTTCACAGCGCCTCGATCCGGCAGGGCACGTAGCGGTGCAGGGGCGTTCCCAGCCAGTCGCGGTTCGTGTTTTTCGTCAGACGGTTGACGTTCGCGCCGTGGACCTTCCCGTCGTAAACCATCCCGAAGCCGTGGGGGATCACGACATGACCCTTGCGGGCCGTCTCCGTCACCTCCGCCTCGATCTCCACGGAACCGGCCTCCGTCGTGACCCGCACCGTCTGTCCGTCCTTCACGTTCAGCCCCTCGGCGTCGGCGGGATGCAATAAAACGGTGCAGTCGCGCTTCCCCGCGTTCCAGGCGGGATTGCGCATCAGGGTGTTGGCGTTCATGTTGAAGTGCCGTCCGGCCACGAGCACGAAGGGGAAGGCCGGGTCCGGGACGAGGGCCGCCTCCTCGTGCGCCGCGTCGAGGGTTTCCAGCTCGGCCCGGAGCTCCGGAATCACCAGGTTGATCCGGCCGTCCTCCGTCCGGATTTCGTCAAGGTTCCGATCCGGATCGAGCCGGCCGATCCAGATCCCCTCGGGATGGTCCAGAATCTTCTGGTAGAGCTCCTCTCCCATGCCCATGCCGGGCGTGAATCCCGCGCGGGCGGCATTCTTGCGGAGGGGTTTGGGGGCCGTCTGCAGCATCCCCCACAGGGCGGCCAGGTGCACGGACCCCTTGGCCCGGCCCAGGGTCTTGCCGAGGACGAACGGCATGGCCGCCAGGGCCGCCGGTTCCTGGGCGGCATAGTCCATCAGGACCTGACCGAAGGCGGCGTGGCCTTCTTCGGCCGCCTTGTAAAGGCTTTCCGGGATGGGCGGAATGAGGCCCAGTCGGTCCGCCAGGCGCAGATGGATCTCCCCCAGCTCCAGGGGCTCTCCGTCCGGCTCGATGATGGGCCGTCGCATCTGGAAGTAGATGCCCGGAAAGGTCATGGGGAAAAACGTCCCGTCCCACGATTCGTAGCCTGACCGGGACGGCAGGACGTAGTGGGACAGGACCGCCGTCTCCGTCAGGGCGAGCTCCGCCGTCACGAGGAGGTCCAGGCGCTTGAAGGCCGTTTCGTAGGCCGTCGTGTCCGCGTAGGAACGCAGGGGATGCGCCCCGGACACGATCACCGCCCGGAGGCGCTCGGGGTGGTCGGAGAGGATCTCCTCGGGCATGGCGTTGGGCGGGAAACAACCCAGGACGGGGAAAAAGTTCGTGGTAACGGTCCGCCAGGTCTTGGGGTCCCGTTCGTCCGAGTGGCTCCCCAGGGGCATCATCTGGCCGTGGAAGACGTTGCCCCCGCGGACGCCGATCCGGCCGCAGATCGCCTGGAGCACCACGGCCAGATAGGATGAAACCGCGCTGTGGCGATTCATCAAAAGCCCCAGGTCGTAGCGCAGGCAGGACTTGCGCGTGGCGAACTGACGGCAGACCTCGTGGACTTGGTCGAAGTCGAGGTTGCAGGTGCGGACGGCGGCGCGCGCGTCGAAGTCCGTAAAAAGGCCCCGGATGGCATCGAGGCCGGAGGTGTGATGGGCGATGTAGTCCCTGTTCTCCCATCCCTCCCGGAGGATGATGGCGATCATGGCCCGCAGGAGGAGGGCGTCCGTCCCCGGGCGGATGGCGAGATGGAGGTTGGCGACCTTGGCCGTCTCCGACAGGCGCGGATCGATGACGACGAGGGATTTGTCGGGGTCCTTGGCGATCCGCAGGAGGTGTCGCGGGGCCTGGGGGATCTGGTGGCTCTGCATCCCGTTCCAGCCGAAGACGAGCAGGAAATCCGTCTCCTCCGCGTCGATCTCGGCAAGGAGCGTCTGGCGGCCGTGCATCCGGCCGTTGGCCCAGAACATGCCGGAGAACTCCTGGGCCAGGGCGCTGTAGTGGTAGCGGGAGCCGAGCCCCCGCAGCAGGCGGACACCAAAGGCCGCCTCGAAGTGGCACCCCTGGCCGCCGCCCCCCATATAGGCGAAGGAGCGGGGGCCGTACCGGTCGACGATCTCCCGGATCTTCCCTCCGATCTCGTCGATGGCCTGCTCCCACGAGATCCGCTCGAATCGATCTCCGACGCGCTTCAACGGATACTTCAGGCGATCGGCGTTGTGCTGGTGGTTGGCGATGTTCAGCCCCTTGCGGCAGACGTACCCCTCGCTGCGGACGTTGCCCTTGTCGCCCCGCACCTTCACGATGCGGTTGTTCTCGACCTCGACCTCCAGGCCGCAGTTCTGGGGGCAGAGGACACAGCCGGTCCGGTGGATCGTTCCCATGGTTTTTCCTTTCTGTGCTGCCGGATGATGCCGCAATCAAGCGCGGCCGCTCTGATCCCTGAGCTTCCGGATCAGGCCCCGCAACTCCTTCCGTTCGCGTTCCGTCAGGATGTCCAGAAATTCACGGTTGGCCTCGACGATCGACCGGACCGCTTCAGCGGCCAGGGTCCGCCCCGGGTCCGTCAGGTGGATCTGGATGGACCGCCGGTCGGCGGGATGAACGCGGCGCTCGAGGAGCCGGGCCGCCTCCAGTCGGTCGAGGAGGCCCGTCATGGTTGCACTGTCCAGCTCCGTCCGCTTGCCCAGTTCGCTGGAGGTGATTCCGTCTTCATCGGCGAGAAAGCCGAGCACCAGGGCCTGGACGGGCGTGATGTTCAGCGCGGCGACCTTTTGGGCCAGGAAACGGCTCCCGAGCTGATGGGCCTTCGCCAGCTGAAAGAAAATGCAGTCTTCCGGTTTCACGCGTCTGCCCCCTATTGCTCGCCTGCGAACTACTTTCATGCGAGCATATTCCAGGACCGCGCGCTTGTCAATGGAACAATTCTGTCCGGTTGGATGCGGAATGGACAAATCCGTCTCCGGTCGAAACCCCCGCCGCCCATTCAACCGCTTGAATTTGAATGACAATTTTTATCGTGCAGGTTGGCAGGCGAATTGCTCTTCTCCCGGCCGTATCCATTATTCCTGGGAGGAGACGCGGCATGATGAACCCGATCGATACAGGCGACACGGCCTGGATCCTGGTATGTTGTTCGCTGGTGCTGTTGATGACGCCGTCCCTGGCGCTCTTTTACGGGGGCATGGTGCGCCGAAAGAACGTGTTGTCCACGCTGACCCTGAGCTATATCTTCATGGCCGTGATCGGCGTCCAGTGGGTCCTGTACGGATACTCCCTGGCCTTCGGCGCCGATATCGGGGGGCTCATCGGCGGCCTGAATTATCTCGGACTCACCGGGGTCGATGCGCTGCCCAACGAAAACTACGCCCGGACCCTTCCCCACGGACTCTTCGCCGCGTTCCAGATGATGTTCGCGGTCATCACCCCGGCGCTGATCACCGGGGCCTTCGTCGAGCGCGTCAAATTCAAGGCGTTCCTGCTGTTCAGTCTCCTTTGGGCGACCCTGGTCTACGATCCGCTCTGCCACTGGGTCTGGGGTCAGGGCGGCTGGCTGAAGCAGATGGGGGTCCTGGACTTCGCCGGGGGCACGGTCGTGCATATCGCCGCCGGCTTTTCGGCCCTGGCCTTTGCCCTGGTGATCGGGCCGCGGAAGGGGTTCGGCAGGAGCCCCATGGAGCCCGGCAACATCCCCCTGACCGTCATCGGCGCCGGATTGCTGTGGGTGGGCTGGTTCGGCTTCAACGCCGGCAGCGCCCTGGCCGCCAACGGCGTGGCGGTGAACGCCCTGTTGACCACCAACACGTCCGCCGCGACGGCCGGCCTGGTCTGGATGCTACTCTCCTGGCTGGACGGCCGGCCCAGCACCCTGGGGATCGCCACGGGCATGGTCGTCGGCCTCGCGGCCGTGACACCCGCCTCGGGCTATGTCACACCCATGGCGGCCATGCTCATCGGGGCCGTCGCCGCGCCGCTGTCGTATTCCACCATGCGGTTCCGGGAACGGCGCCGGCTGGACGAATCGCTGGACGTCTGGGCCTGCCACGGCATTTCCAGCACCTGGGGCATGCTCGCCACGGGCCTGTTCGCCACGATCGCCGTGAACGGCGACGGCGCCAACGGCCTTTTCTTCGGCAACCCGGCCCAGGTCGGCACCCAGCTCGTGGCCATCGGCGTCACGATCATTTTTTCCTTTGCCGCGACGTATGTCCTCGCCAGGCTGCTGCACGCCAGCATCGGCTTGCGCGTCTCCGCCGCGGAGGAAGAGGTCGGCCTGGACATCAGCTCCCACGGCGAACGCTCCTATTCGTGAACCGGGCCTGAACAAACGGGTTTCATTGGAGAGGGATCATGCTGAAAAAGATTGAAGCCATCATTCGGGAAGACAAGGTAACCGACGTGACCGACGCCCTGGCCGAGATCGGCATCGTCGGGCTGAACATGTTCGAGGTGCGCGGCCGCGGCCGCCAGGGGGGCATTCAGCTGGTGGGGCGCGCCGGCACGTACCCGGTCACCCTGCTGCCGAAGATCCAGATCAACATCGTCCTGAGCGACCGCAACCTGGAAGACGCGATCGACACCATCCGGAAGGCGGCCTTTACCGGGGAGCCGGGGGACGGCATCCTCTTCGTCACCCCCGTGGAGGACGTCGTGCGCGTCCGAACCGGAGAGCGGGGGCAGGGGGCGATGATGTATCCGGGGGACATCGACTCGAAAAAGGCCAAATAGGACCCGGCGGTCCGTGGCGGGTCCCCCGCGGGCGGTCGGATTTGCGGCGTGCGGCGGCTGTCTCCGGATCGCGGCCCGCGGCCTCGCCCGGCGCGGTTCATGTTTGTACTGAGGGGTCGTCTAACGGCAGGACGACAGGTTCTGGCCCTGTAAATTGAGGTTCGAGTCCTCGCCCCTCAGCCATTTTTCAACCCAAACGGGCTTCTCCGCCGTGCTCTCCATCCACGCTGCGAGCATGCCCCTCCCCTGCGAAACCTGGATTTTTGAATGCCGTGTCCCGTGCCCCGGAACGGCGCATCGGGACGGAACGGCTCACAGTCCCAGGTCCGCCGTCTCGAAGCACTGCTTGTTCAGCTCCGCCGGGGGGGTGAGAGGGTAGGCGCCGGTGTAGCAGGCAAGGCAGAAGCTGTTTGGGGCAAGGCCCGTCGCCGCGACCATGCCGTCGAGGGTCAGGTAATGGAGGGAATCGAGGCCGATGAAGTCGGCGATCGCCGCTTCCTCGCCCTTCTGGGCCGCGATCAGCTCCCCCTTGGAGGAGAAGTCGATCCCGTAGGGACAGGGGAAGCGTGTCGGCGGGCAGCTCACGGCCATGTGGATCTCCTTCGCCCCGTTCTCCCGGAGGTTCCGCACGCGGTTCCGGCTCGTCGTCCCGCGGATGATGGAGTCCTCGACGATCAGGACCCGCTTGCCCGCGAGCAGCTCCCGGACGGGGTTCAGCTTCACGCGCACGCCGAAATCGCGCATCGGCTGGGTGGGCTGGATGAACGTCCGCCCCACGTAGTGGTTCCGGATCATCCCCATCTCGAAAGGCAGGGCGCTTTCCTCGGCGTATCCCAGGGCGGCGTAGTTGCCCGAGTCGGGAAAGGGCATGACGAGGTCCGCGTCCGGGCGGTACTCCCGGGCGAGGCGGTGCCCGAGGCGCTTCCGGGTGAGGTAGACGTTCGTCCCGAAGACGTGGCTGTCCGGCCGCGCGAAATAGATGAGCTCGAAGATGCAGTGGGCGGGCTTCTCCGGGCCGAACGGGGTCAGGCTGTGGAGCCCCTCGCCGTCGATGACGATGATCTCGCCCGGCGCCACCTCGCGGACATAATGCGCGCCGACGAGGTCGAAGGCGCAGGTCTCCGAGGCGATGACCCAGCCGTGGTTGTCGAGCTTCCCCAGGCACAGAGGCCGGAACCCCCGCGGGTCCCGGGCGGCGACGACGCGGTCCTTCGTCAGCATCACGACGCTGTAGGCCCCTTCGATCTGGTAGAGGGCCCGGGTGAGCGCGTCCTCGAAACGGGTCCGGAAGAAGGGCGCCATCAGGTGGATGATCACCTCGCTGTCCATCGTGGATTGAAAGATCGACCCCCGCGCCTCGAGCTGCGACCGGAGCTCCTGGGCATTGATCAGGTTGCCGTTGTGCGCCAGGGCGTAGTATTCGTTGCCGTGGTGAACGAGGAAGGGCTGGGCGTTCGAGATGACGGACGAACCCGTCGTCGAGTAGCGGACGTGGCCGATGGCGAGCCGCCCGGGCAGTTTTGCGAGGTGGTCCTCCCGGAAGACCTCGGAGACGAGCCCCATGCCCTTGCGCTCCCAGATCTGGCAGCCGTCCGAGGTGGCGATGCCGGCGCTCTCCTGCCCCCGGTGCTGGAGGGCGAAGAGCCCAAAGAAGGCCACGCGGGCCGCGTCCGGATGGCCGTATACGGCAAAGACGCCGCATTCCTCCCGCGGACGCCCGTCGGCGGTCCCGCAGCCTCGGAAACCTTTCGCCTTTTTCACCGCTTCACCCTTTTGCCTTCGGTCCCTTGCCGGACGACCGCGGCATCCCTTTTGCCCCTTGTCCCCCGCCCGCCGCCCGTTTTGTGATAGGCCTGCAGCGGCGCCACGTCCCACGGACCGGCCCGCATCGCCCTTACCGCCTCGCCCAGGGCCCGGGCGCCCGCGATCGTCGTCGTGTAGAGAATGTTGTACAAAAGCGTGCTCCGGCGGATCTGCACGGCGTCGCGCGTGGAGAGCCGGCCGACGCTCACGTTGATGACGATCTGGATGTCGCCGTTCTTGATCAGGTCCACGACGTGGGGCCGGCCCTCGCTCAGCTTGCAGACCGTCTCCACCCGGACGCCCTGGCGGTTCAGGTGCGCCGCCGTGCCGCGCGTGGCGGAAATCCGGAAGCCCAGCGCCTGGAACTGTCGGGCCACCGGCACGATCCGGTCCTTGTAGAGGTCGTGGACGCTGATAAAAACCCGCCCCGCGACGGGGAAGGGAAATCCCGCCGCCATCTGCGACTTGGCGAAGGCGATCCCGAAGGACCGGTCGATCCCCATGACCTCGCCGGTGGATTTCATCTCCGGCCCGAGCAGGATGTCCACGTTGGGGAAGCGGTTGAACGGGAAGACGGCCTCCTTCACGGCGATGTGCGCGGGATGGATGCGCCTCGTGAACTTGAGATCCACCAGGGATTTCCCCAGCATCACCTTCGTTGCCAGCTTCGCCAGGGGCACGCCGATCGCCTTGCTGACGAAGGGCACGGTCCGGGAGGCCCGGGGATTGACCTCCAGGACGTAGAGCACGCCGTCCTTGACGGCGTACTGGATGTTCATGAGGCCGATGACGCCGAGTTCGGCGGCGATCCGTTTCGTCTGCGTTTCGATGGTCTTGACGAGCGCCTTGGAGAGGGTCATGGGCGGCAGGACGCAGGCGCTGTCCCCCGAGTGGATCCCCGCCGCCTCGATGTGCTCCATGATCCCGGCGACGACGGTGGTGGTCCCGTCGGACAGGGCGTCCACGTCCACCTCGATCGCGTCGTCCAGGAACTTATCGATGAGGATGGGGTGGCCGGGCGAGACGTCGAGGGCGCGCGCCATGAAGGCCGCCAGGGTCTCGTCGTCGTAGACGATTTCCATGGACCGCCCGCCCAGGACGTACGACGGTCGGACGAGGACGGGATAGCCGATCCGGCGTGCGGCCGCGAGGGCCTTTGCGACGTCCATGGCGGTGTCGTTTTCCGGCTGGTTCAACTCGAGGCGGCGGACGATTTCCTGGAAGCGCTCCCGGTTCTCGGCCCGGTCGATGGCATCAGGCGAGGTCCCCAGGATCCGCGCCCCCGCCGCCTCCAGTCCCCGGGCGAGGTTGAGCGGCGTCTGGCCGCCGAACTGGACGATCAGGGGGACGGCGCCGACATCGCCCCTCCCTTCGGTCGCCAGGATGTGGAGGACGTCCTCCAGGGTCACCGGCTCGAAGAAGAGCTTGTCCGAGGTGTCGTAGTCCGTGCTCACGGTCTCCGGGTTGGAGTTGACCATGATGCTCTCGACCCCCTCCTCCCGGAGGGCGAAGGAGGCGTGGACGCAGCAGTAGTCGAACTCGATCCCCTGCCCGATGCGGTTCGGACCCCCGCCCAGGATCGCGACCTTCGGCCGGTCGGAGGGGCGGGCCTCGTTCTCCGTCTCGTAGGTGGAGTAGTAGTAGGGGGTGTAGGCCTCGAACTCGGCGGCGCAGGTGTCGACGAGCTTGAAGACGGGGCCGACCCCCTCGGCCAGGCGCCAGTCGCGGATCCCGGCCTCCTCCCGTCCCCAGAGCTCCCCCAGGCGGCGGTCTGAGAACCCCCAGGTTTTCGCCGCGCGCAGAAGCGAGACCGAGGGCGAGGCGGCCTTCAGTTCCGCCTCGGCTTCGACGATCGCCCCGATCTGCCGGAGGAACCAGGGGTCGATCCCCGTGAGGCGCCGGATCTCCTCCACGTCCATCCCGGCGCCCAGGGCGGCGGCGATCCAGAAGAGCCGCTGGGAGTTGGGCGTCACCAATTTGGGTGCAAAAAAATCCGCCGGGCGCGCCCCCGCCCCCTCCGGCAGGGGCGGCACGAGGCCGAAGCGCCCGATCTCCAGCGAACGGACCGCTTTCTGGAGGGCCTCCTTGAAGGTCCGGCCGATCGCCATCGTTTCGCCCACGGACTTCATCGAGGTCGTGAGGACGTCGTCCGTCTCGGGGAACTTCTCGAAGGTCCAGCGGGGGATCTTGACGACACAGTAGTCGATGGTGGGCTCGAAGGCGGCCATCGTCTCGCGGGTGATGTCGTTCGGGATCTCGTCCAGGGTGTAGCCCACCGCGAGCTTCGCCGCGATCTTGGCGATGGGGAAGCCCGTCGCCTTGGAGGCCAGGGCGGACGAGCGGGAAACCCGGGGGTTCATCTCGATGACGATCATCTCGCCCGTGTCCGGGTGCACGGCGAACTGGCAGTTCGAGCCGCCCGTGTCCACGCCGATCTCGCGCATGATGGCGAAAGCGGCGTCGCGCATCCGCTGGTACTCGACGTCGGTCAGCGTCTGGGCGGGGGCGACGGTGATGGATTCGCCCGTGTGGACGCCCATCGCGTCCATGTTCTCGATGGCGCAGACGATGACGCAGTTGTCCGCCCGGTCGCGCATCACCTCGAGCTCGTATTCCTTCCACCCCAGGGCGGACTCCTCCAGCATGACCTCGTGGATCATGCTCGCGTCGAGCCCCCCCTTGGCGATCTCGGCCAGCTCTTCGCGGTTGTAGGCGATGCCGCTGCCGGTGCCGCCGAGCGTGAAGGACGGGCGGACGATGACGGGGAAGCCGATCTCGGCCGCCACCGCCTGGGCCTCGTCGAGGGTGCGGGCAAAGCCGCTCCGGGGGACGCGCAGGCCGATGCGGCCCATGGCATGGCGGAATTCCTCCCGGTCCTCGGCCTTGCGGATGACCGCCACCGTCGCGCCGATCATCTCGACCCCATGGGCGTCGAGCACGCCGGACTCGGCCAGGGCGACGGCGGTGTTCAGGCCGGTCTGGCCTCCGAGCGTGGGGAGGAGCGCGTCCGGGCGTTCTTTGGCAATGATCTTCGCCACCGCCTCGGGGGTGATGGGCTCCACGTAGGTCCGGTCCGCCGTTTCCGGATCGGTCATGATCGTCGCCGGGTTCGAGTTGACGAGCACGACCTCGTACCCCTCCTCCTTCAGGGCCTTGCAGGCCTGGGTGCCCGAGTAGTCGAACTCGCACGCCTGGCTGATGATGATCGGGCCGGAGCCGATGATCAGGATCTTATGGATGTCCGTCCGTTTCGGCATGGGTTATTCCCACTCGATCGTGCTGGGCGGCTTGGAGCTGATGTCGTAGACGACCCGGTTCACGCCCCGCACCTCGTTGATGATCCGATTGGAGACGCGGCTCAACAGGTCGTGGGGCAGGCGCGCCCAGTCGGCCGTCATCGCGTCGTCGCTCGTCACGGCCCGGAGCGTGATGATGTGCTCGTAGGTCCGCCGGTCGCCCATGACCCCGACGCTCTTGATGGGCAGGAGCACCGCGAAGGACTGCCAGAGCGTCAGGTAAAGCCCCGCCGCCCGGATCTCCTCGTCGAAGAGGGCGTCGGCCTTCTTCAGGATCGTGAGCCGTCCCGCCGTCACCTCGCCCACGATCCGGACGGCCAGTCCCGGGCCGGGGAAGGGCTGTCGCCAGACGAGGTCATCCGGGAGCCCGAGTTCCCTGCCGAGGAGGCGGACCTCGTCCTTGAACAGGTGCTTGAGCGGTTCGATAAGGCGGAAGCGCATCCGCTTCGGCAGGCCGCCCACGTTGTGGTGCGACTTGATCACGGCGCTGGGACCTCCGAAGGCCGATCGGGACTCGATGACGTCGGGATAGAGGGTGCCCTGGGCGAGAAAGGCGGCGCCTTTGATCTTCTTCGCCTCCGCCTCGAAGACCTCGATGAAGATCCGGCCGATGATCTTGCGTTTCTTCTCCGGATCGACGACACCCTTCAAGGCGGAAAGAAACAGCCGGCCCGCGCGGGCGAAGCGGACGTCCATCGCGAGATGTTCCGCAAAGAGCGCCCGGACCTTCTGCCCCTCGTCGAGGCGCAGGACGCCGTTGTCCACGAAGACGCAGGTGAGCTGCCGGCCGATGGCCCGCTGGAGAAGCACCGCGGCCACGGACGAATCGACGCCGCCGGAGAGCCCGAGGATGACCCGGCCGTCTCCGACCTCCGCGCGGATTTCCTCGACGGCGTCCCGGATGAAGGATTGCATCGTCCAGGTCTTCAGGCAGCCGCAGACGGGAAACAGGAAGTTCTCGATCATCCGCTTCCCCTCGGTCGTGTGAACGACCTCGGGGTGGAACTGGAGGCCGTAGAGGCGGCGGCGGGGGTCCTCCAGGGCCGCCACGGGCGTGTTCGCCGTCCGGGCCGTGACGCGGAAGCCCTTCGGCAGGCGGCCGATCGCGTCACCGTGACTCATCCAGGAGCGCGTCGTCCCCGTGATTCCGGCAAGGATCCCTTCGGCGCGCTCGACCCGAAGTTCCGCAAACCCGTATTCCCGCTTCCGGGCGGCGACGACCTCGCCGCCCAAGGCGTGAACCATGGACTGCATGCCGTAGCAGATCCCGAGGACGGGGATGCCGAGGGCGAAGAGCCCCGGGTCCGCCTGGGGCGCGTTCGGCTCGTAGATGGAGGACGGCCCGCCGGAGAGGATGATCCCCTCGGGCTTCAGGTTCCGGATCGCGGCGAGCGGGATCGTCGGGGGTTCGATCTGGCAGTAGACGCGGTGTTCCCGGACCCGCCGGGCGATGAGCTGGTTGTACTGGGACCCGAAATCGATGATCAGAATCAAGCGCCTATCCTCCCTCCATCACCCGAACGAACGCTTCGAACAGCTCCGTCGCGTCGTGGGGTCCCGGGGCGGCCTCCGGGTGGTACTGGACGCTGAAGGCGCGCCTGGCCGTCAGGGCGATGCCCTCCGAGGTCCGGTCGTTCAGATTGTCCCGCGCCCGCTCGACCCCGGCCGGCAGGGATTCCGGGATGACCACGAAGCCGTGATTCTGGGAGGTGATCTCGATCCGCCCCGTCCGGCGGTTCAGGACCGGCTGGTTGATCCCGTGGTGGCCGAACTTGAGCTTGCCGGTCCGGCCGCCCAGGGCCTGGCCCAGGATCTGGTGGCCCAGGCAGATGCCGAACAGGGGGACGTTCCCGACGAGCTCACGAACCGTCGCGACGATGTCGGGCAGGGCGGCGGGGTCCCCCGGACCGTTCGAGAGCAGGACGCCGTCGGGGCGGCAGGCCAGGATGTCGCGGGCGGCGGTCCGGGAGGGCACGACGAGGACCTCGCACCCCAGGCGCTCCAGGTGACGCAGGATGTTGTACTTCACCCCGCAATCGAGGACAACAACCCGGCGGCGCGCCGCCTCCGCGCGGGCGGCGGCCGTCAGCGGGCCGTCCAGGGGAACGGCCCGGCCGTCCTGCCAGCGGTACGACCGGTTGCAGGTCACCGCCTTGACGAGGTCCCGGCCGACGAGGCCCGGGTAGGACCGGACACGCTGGAGCAGGCCGTCCAGGTCCTCCGTTTCCGTCGTAAGGATCCCCCGCATGGCCCCCGCCAGGCGCAGGCGCCGGGTGAGCGCCCGTGTGTCGATCCCCTCCACGCCGAGCTTGTCGTGCGTCTCGAGAAACGCCTTCAGGGTCTCGCGGCTGCGCCAGTTGCTCGGCACGGCCTGATACTCCCGGCAGATGAACCCCTCCAGGTGGACGCCGGCCGACTCCATGTCCTCCGGGTTGATCCCCGTGTTGCCGATCAGCGGGTACGTCATCGCGACGATCTGGCCGGCGTAGGAGGGGTCCGTGAGGATCTCCTGGTAGCCCGTCATCCCCGTGTTGAAGACGACCTCCCCCAGGACCTCGCCCCGGCCGGCAAAGGCCGAGCCTCGGAACAGGCTTCCGTCTTCCAGGACCAGGAGGGCCGGCCGGTTTTTCGTCAGCAGCGACATGGCGTCCCGCAGGGTGCGTGCATTTTCCCCGGCCCCCTCTACAGGATCGGGAGGTATCTTTCCAGCTCGAACTGGCTGACGTGGATCCGGAACCGGTCCCACTCCAGCTTCTTGTTCTCCACGAACTTGTTGAAGATGTGGTCGCCCAGGGTCTCCCGGACGAGCTCGCTCTTCTCCACCAGGCCAATCGCCTGGTGCAGGCTGCCCGGCAGGGAGGTGATCCCCGCGGCCGCGCGTACCTTCTCGTCCATTTCGTAGATGTCCTCCTCAACCGGTTCCGGCAGGGGGTACTTCTTCTCCACGCCCTTGAGACCCGCCGCCAGCATGACGGCGAAGGCCAGGTAGGGGTTGCAGGCCGGGTCGGGCGAGCGGAACTCCATGCGGGTCGCGTTCTCCTTGCCCGGTTTGTACATGGGGACACGGATCATGGCGGAGCGGTTGCGCCGCGCCCAGGAGACGTAGACCGGCGCTTCATAGCCGGGAACGAGCCGCTTGTACGAGTTCACCCACTGGTTGCAGACGGCCGTGATCTCCGGCGCGTGGACCAGAAGCCCCGCGATGTAGTGCTTGGCCATCCGGGAGAGGTTGTAGGCGTCCCGCCCGTCGTAGAAGGCGTTCTTGCCGCCCTTGAACAGGGACTGGTGCGTGTGCATGCCGCTCCCGTTCTGGCCGAAGATCGGCTTCGGCATAAAGGTGGCGTAGACGTTGTTCTGACGGGCGATCTCCTTGACGGTCGTCCGGTAGGTCATGACCGCATCGGCCATCGTCAGGGCGTCGCTGTAGCGCAGGTCGATCTCGTGCTGGCTGGGGGCGACCTCGTGGTGGGAGTATTCCACGCGGATCCCCATCTCCTGGAGGGCGAAGATCGTCTGCCGTCTCAGGTCCGTCGCCCGGTCGATCGGCAGGCCGTCGAAATAGCCGCCCCGGTCGAGGGGTTCCGGCAGGGTGTCGTCGGCAAAGTAGAAGAATTCGAGCTCGGGGCCGACGAGGAACCGGTACCCCAGATCGCCCACCTTCTTGAGGATCCGTTTCAGGACGTAGCGGGGATCGCCCTCGTAGGGGGTGCCGTCGGGGTTCTGGATGTCGCAGAACATCCGGGCCACGGGCCGGTCCGTCGGCCGCCACGGGATCAGCTGGAAGGTCGTCGGATCCGGCATGGCGATCATGTCGCTCTCCTCGATCCGGCAGAAGCCCTGGATGGACGAACCGTCGAAGCCCATGCCTTCCCGGAGGCCGTCCTCGAGTTCGTCGGGGGTGATGCTGAAGATCTTCTGCATCCCCAAGACATCGGTGAACCAGAATTGGATGAAACTGACCTTGTGGTCCTTGACGGCCTTCAACACATCCTTTTGCGTTTTGGTCTCCAACATGGCGTGTCCCCTTTCTTTGGATGCGGGTTAAAGCTTGAACAGGAGGTCCGTGTAGGTCGGCACCGGCCACAGATCCCCCGGAACGATCATCTCCAGGGCGTCGATGTCGCCACGCAGGGCCTGCATGGCCGGGATCACTTTATCCCGGCAGGCTTCCGACTTCCCGACGATGTCATCGAGCTTCTGCGCCCGGGCGGTCGCGGCTTCCAATCTTTCGAGGTTCTTGTAGGCGGACGCCAGGAGCGCCCCGAGTTTCTTCAAGAGATCCGTCTGGACGGGGGCCGCAACTCCCGCCGCTTTGAAGCTTGCGATCGATTCGGCCAGAAACGTGCCGTATTCGGTCGCCGCGGACAGGAACTGCTTTTTCACCATGTCGATGGCGGCCAGGGCCTCGATGTTGATCTGCTTCGCATAGATCTCGACGTAGATCTCGTAGCGGGACTCGAGTTCCTTGCTCGAGAGGACCCCGTATCTTTCAAAGAGCCGGATCGCCTTGTCCGTCACGAAGGCCTTCAGGGCGTCCACCGCGTTGGTGACGTTCGGCAGGCCGCGGCGGGCGGCCTCCTTCGACCATTCCTCGGAATAGTTGTTGCCGTTGAAGATCACGCGGTGATGCTTCTTGTAGATCTCCTTGATGATCGTCGCGGCCTCGGCGTTCTTGTCCTTGGCCTTTTCCAGGCGCGTGGCGATCTCGTCGAGAACCTCGGCAGCAATCGTGTTCAGGGCGACATTGGTCCCGGCGATCGACTGCGCCGAACCCACCATCCGGAACTCGAACTTGTTACCCGTGAAGGCGAAGGGCGAGGTCCGGTTGCGGTCCGTGTTGTCCCTGGGGAATTCCGGCAACGTGTCGACACCGACCCGGAGGAACTGCGCGCCCTTCGCGGAGACCTTCTGGCCCCGGGCCAGCTTCTCCAGGATGTCCGTCAGCTCGTCGCCTATGAAGACGGAGATGATCGCCGGCGGCGCCTCGTTGGCCCCCAGACGGTGGTCGTTGCCCGCATGGGCACAGGTCGCCCGCAGGATGTCCGCGTGGGTGTCCACGGCCTTGATCAGGGCGCTCAGGACGAGCAGGAACTGGACGTTTTCGCCCGGGGTGTTCCCCGGCTCCAGGAGGTTGATGCCGTCGTCGGTGGAAAGCGACCAGTTGTTGTGCTTGCCGGAACCGTTGATACCCGCGTAGGGCTTCTCGTGGAGCAGGCAGACCAGGTCGTGACGCAGGGCCACCTTCCGCAGGGTCTCCATGACGAGCTGGTTGTGGTCGGTTGCGATGTTCGTCGTCGCGAAGATCGGGGCCATCTCGTACTGGGCGGGCGCGACCTCGTTGTGCTGGGTCTTGGCGGTGATGCCCATCTTCCAGAGCTCGGCGTTGAGATCGCTCATGAAGGCCGACACCCGGTCCTTGATGGCGCCGAAATACTGGTCTTCCAACTCCTGACCCTTGGGCGCCGGCGCGCCGAAGAGCGTGCGTCCCGTCAGCATCAGATCGATCCGCTCCTGGAAGAATTGCCCGTCCACCAGGAAGTACTCCTGTTCCGGCCCGACCGTGGGACAGACCTTCGTGGAAGAGGTGTTGCCGAGGGCCCGGAGCACCCGCAGGGCCTGCTTCGAGAGCGCCTTCATGGACCGGAGCAAGGGCGTTTTCTTGTCCAAGGCTTCGCCGTAGTACGAGTAGAAGGCCGTGGGAATCGTCAGGGTCACGTTTCCGGCCATATCGGTCTTCAGGATCGCGGGCGAGGTGCAGTCCCAGGCCGTGTACCCGCGCGCCTCGAAGGTGCTGCGCAGGCCGCCGCTCGGGAAGGAGGAAGCGTCCGGTTCGCCCTGGATGAGCTGCCTGCCGGAAAATTCCATGATGATCCCGCCGTCCGCCGTGGGGGAGATGAAGGAATCGTGTTTTTCCGCCGTGATCCCCGTCAGGGGCTGGAACCAGTGCGTGTAGTGGGTCGCCCCCTTCCCGAGGGCCCAGTCCTTCATCGCGTTGGCCACCACCTCAGCCACGTCCGGCCCGAGCGGCAGGTCCTGTTCGATGGTCTCCTTGAGCATCCGATACACCGGCTTGGGCAGCCGCTTTTTCATCACCTTGTCGTTGAACACATTCGATCCAAACACTTCCGTGAGTTCCATGAATTCCTCCTCGTTACAAGACATCCGGCGGCTTGGCCGGCCGGGATGCCCCTCTTCGAAACGTGACTCGATGGTCTCGAGGACCGCTATTCCAGCGGCTCATTTTCAGTCAATCGCCAGACCCCCGTCGGGCAGGCGCCAACGCAGAAACCGCAGCCGATGCAGCGGGCGGCGTCCACTTCATAGGTGAACGTCCCATCCCCGGGGTCCCGCCGGGCAACGGCCCCTTCGGGGCAGATCTGCTCGCACAGACCGCAGTCACGACAGGCCCCGCATGAGGCGCAGGCGGCGGCACAGGCGGTCACCGACGCGAAGCCGTTCGCCCCGGCGTCGAAGTAAGCGTGCTTAACCCGCTCCGGCTCGATCGGCGGGAGTTGATCGAACGTCTCCTCCCGGCCGCGGATCAGCGCATCGATGGCCCGGGCCGCCGTTCGCCCTGCCCCGATGGCCTCCGTCAGCAGGCCCGGACGCACCGCGTCGCCGACGGCGAAGACCTGGGGATCGCTCGTCCGCCCGCGCGCGTCGACGGCGATGAATCCTCGCTCCCGGGCGACGCCCTCGGGCAGGAAACCGAGGTCCGGCTGGTCGCCGACGGCGACGATGACCGTCTCCGCCGGCAGGACCTCCCCCGTTGTCAGTTCAACAGCGTCTTTCGTAATGCTTTTCGTGAACCGGGGCCAGAGGAACTTCGCCCCGGCGGCTTCCGCGTGCTCGCGCTCCTCGCCGAAGGAAGCGGGCGCCTGAATGTCGATCAGGGTGATCGACTCGGCGCCGAGCCGTGCGGCCTCGGCGGCGGCGTCGCAGCCCACGTTTCCGGCCCCGATCACCACGACGGTCCGTCCGACCCGGGCCTTGCCCGCCTTGCTTCGGCGGAGGAAATCGAGCGCCGCCTCCGCCCGCTCCCAGCCGGCAACGTCGATCATGCGAGGCTTCCGGGCGCCGGCGGCGACCACGATGAAATCGTATTTTTTCTTGAGCTCGTCGAAGCCCTTGCGCGTCACCGGCTTCCGGACATGATGGCTGAGACCCGCCACGCGGGCGAGTTCGTGTTCGAGAACCTCGTCGGGGATGCGGCTCGCGGGAATGGTTTCCGTGATTTTCCCGCCCAGGCGCGAGTCCGTTTCATGGATGACCGGCTCGTGCCCCATCAGGCGCAACTGCCAGGCGACGGAGAGGCCCGCCGGCCCGCCGCCGATGACGGCGATCTTCTTGCCCGTCGGCGGGGCCGGCTCCGGGGGCGCGGCCTCGAGGCTGGCCCGGCCGAGGAGGGTGACGTCCACCGCGGGCAGGTTTACCGACCGGCGGGTACAGTGCTGCATACAGAGGTTCGGACACAGATGGCCGCACACGGTCGCGGGGAAGGGCGTGTACTTCAGCGCCAGGTCCACGGCCTCGGACAGTTTTCCCTCCCGGATCAGGGCCCAACGTTTCTGGACGGGAATCCCCGTGGGGCAGTGCGCCTGGCAGGGGGGCAGGTATTTTTCATTCTCCCAGACGGGGACGAAGCGGCGCAGATCCCCCTTCGCAATCACGTCCACCGGGCTCCGGTCCAGGTCGGTGAGGTCGCCGATCAGGCCGCCCGCCCCCAGTTGCGTCTCCCAGACCTCCCGGAGAAATTGCGGCAGCGAGCGGTAGGGGCCGGCGTGTTTTTCTTGGGTCCGGCGAGCCGCCAGGACCTGCCACTGTCCGCGGTCGGCGGTCAGCGTCTTGTAGAGGCCCGGCCGGTTGATCGCGGCGAGGAAGGCCTTTAGGCCGGCCGTCAACCATCGCCAGTCCTCATCGTCCACCGGCGCCAGAACGGCGTCGTTTTCGCTGTAACCCGGGCAGGAACCCCGGAAGAAGATCTTTCCGCCCACCATCCCGACGCAGGGGCGATATCCCAGGCCGGCGCGCTCCCGCTCCACGCCGTGACCGCAGACGACCGCGTGGCCGCCGGCCATGAATTCGGCGAAGGAGTCCCCGACGCCGCCCAGGACCCAGAGTTCCGGCGGGGCGAAGCGGGGGTTGTGCTTGGTCATCGTCATCCCACGGGCGCCGATGTTCCCGGCGACGTAGATCTGCCCCTGCGCCATGGCGTTGCCCGCGCCGTTCGTGGCGTTGCCCCGGACGATGATCCGCGCCCCGGCGTTGAGCCAACCCACATCGTCGGACGCCGGACCGACGCAGTCGATCACGGTGTTGGGGAAGCCCATCGCGCCCAGGCGCTGCCCGGACGTGCCCATGACGCGGATCCGGACGGTTTCGTTCCCCGCGCGCCAGAGGCGGCCGCCGATGCCGTGCTGCCCCTGGGCAATAATCTCCAGCGACCGGTGCCCGTCGGACACGGCCTTCTGGATGCGCTCTTCCAGGACGCGCGAATCCACCCGGAGGCCCTTTTCCATGCCGGGAATCACCCAGGTCGGTTTACTCGCGCCGTTCACATCCCATCTCCCCGTCAGGCGTCGGGCCTGTCACCCGGTGCCTACACCACATACTTGATCTTCAGCCGTTCCGCCGCATGGCCGTCGGCTATGCCGATCGCGTCGGACATGCCGATCGGCAGCGACGTGGATCGCCCCAGGGGCGCCACGATCTTTTTCAATTCCGTGTCGAAACCCTTGAAGACATCGACGAGCCGCTCGGCCACCTTCTCCGGATCGAGCCGCCGGTAGAGGCGCGGGTCCTGGGACGTGATCCCCTTCGGACACAGGCCGATGTTGCAGATGTTGCAGCGGTCGCGTTCGGAGCCGAGACAGCCGGCCGCCGCCTGCATGAGGTACTTGCCCGTCTGGACGCCGCTGGCCCCCAGCATGATCAGGGCCGCCGCGTTGGCGGCCAGGTTGCCGTTCTTGCCGACGCCGCCGCCGGCGAAGATCGGGATCTCGTTCTGTTTGCCCACCTTGACCAGGTTCAGGTAGGCGTCCCGGACATTGCTCGCGATCGGATGGCCCATGTGGTCCATCGAGACGTTGTAGGCCGCACCGGTCCCGCCGTCCTCCCCGTCGATGGCGAGCCCCCCCGCGTAGGGGTTCCGGGTCAGGTTGTTCAGCACCGCGAGCGTCGTCGAGGTCGCGGAGATCTTCGGATAGACGGGCACCCGGAATCCCCAAGCCATGGCCATGGACTGGATCATCTTGGCGACCGCCTCCTCGATCGAGTATTTCGTCTGGTGCGTCGGCGGACTCGGGAGGCTGACGCCCGCCGGGACGCCCCGGATGGCGGCGATGAGCCGGTTGACCTTGTACCACATCAAAAGCCCCCCGTCGCCGGGTTTGGCCCCCTGGCCGTACTTGATCTCGATGGCGCAGGGGTCCTCCTGCATCTCGGGCAGGGCATGGAGGATCTCGTCCCAGCCGAAGTAGCCGCTCGCGATCTGGAGGATGACGTATTTCAGAAAGCGCGATCGCAGGAGGCGCGGGGGGCAGCCGCCCTCGCCGGTGCAGATCCGGACGGGCATCCCCATCTCCTCGTTCAGGTAGGCCACACCCATCTGCAGGCCCTCCCACATGTTGGGCGACAGCGCCCCGAAGGACATGCTGCCGATGACGAGCGGGTAGATCTCGCGCACGGGGGGCACCCAGCCGTTCTCCTTCGTGACTCTCAGGATTTCCTCCGGCGGCAGGACCCGGCCGAGGAGGGTGCGCAGCTCGAATTCATGGCGACCCGCGTCGAGGGCCGGATCGGTGAGCATGGAGATGCGGATGAACTTGATCGCGTCGAGGACGCTCTGGGGGTCGTTGCGCCGGCCGCCGCGCCGCCGGGGTTCGCCGCCCTGCTGGACGTGGAAGCGGAGCTTGTCCGTCTCGTCGCCGTGGGCGGGCGCGATGGACCCGTTGGGGCACACGAGGGCGCACATCCCGCAGCCCACGCAGGCATGCGCGGCGTCGGTCCGTTGGCGGATGCCGTGGTAGAGGCCAACGGCCTGGGTCGGCTTATCCGCAAGCCCCACCGCCGCGGTCACGACGCGCTTGCGGTGGACGCCGAGTTCGATCGCCTGCACCGGGCAGACGGCGGTGCAGCGCCCGCAGAGGGTGCACGTTTCCCGGTTCCAAAGGACCCGCCAGGGGAGGTCCCGGACGCTCAAGGTCGCGGGGTCAATTCGTCCCATTGGCTCCATTGTCTGACCTCTTGACGGTCCGGTCCCACGTAGACCGTGTCGTACTTCATCGGTTGAAAATCCCGCGATTTATCTCGGGCGGGGATGGCGGTGTCAAGACCGCACATCTCCGAGGAGAAGGCGATCATCCCGGGGTTGCCGCCCACGATGCCGGGACGGAGCTTCTTGCCGTCCTGGACCATGAACAGGCCCTTGTCCGGCAGGCAGCCCATGACGCAGTTCGGTCCGTCCACGATCAGCGGTCTGCAGCTCTGCTTGACCCTACGGAGCCACTCGCCGTTGGGGTGTTCGGCCAGCTCGTCGTCCTTCAGGGGGGTGATGATGTGCTTGTACATCTCAAGCCCCAGTCCCAATTGGTTGCGCGTGTAGTGGAGGATGTGGGTGAAGACCTCCGAGTCGGACTGGTAGCCCTGGTAGCCCTCGTACCGCCGGGAAGTGAGAAATTCCCGGATCGGGACGAAGGCGGTGTTCTCGCCGTTCGTCATCGTAGCGATCCCCTGGATGAAAAAGGGGTGGCAGGCGTAAATGTCGATGGCGTAGTTCGTGTTCTGACGGCCCTGCGCGAGGACCACGCGGGCCTGCAGTTCCCGGCGGTTTAGGCCCAGGTATTCCGCGACGGTCAGGGGGTCGCCGACCTCCTTGATCATGATCACGTCCGGCCAGAAGCTGAAGATCAGCATCGACCCGTCCACCTCCCCCATCCGGCGCAGCTCTAGGCGGGTCATCATCAGGCGGTGATGCAGTTCGGCCTGGGAGAGGACCTCCCACTCCGGCGGGTATTCGTAGACCCGGATCAGGTAGTTGTCCCGCTTCGGCGTTCCCGGCGGCGGCGCCATGGGCGGGCGTATGGAGAGCTTGTACTTCACCATGAAGTCCATGTCCATCATGTACCGGTCGAGGGCCTTGATCCCGGCGTTGGAGAAGATCCCCGACAGGATGGGCCCGCCGCGGAACTGCTCGAAGTCCCCCCCCAGATCGGTCAGGAAGAGCCCCACGCCGGAGCCGTCGTGGCCTTCCTTCATGACGTCGAGGGCGCGGATCGCCACCATCGGGGAGAGGGGTTCGGCGCTCGTTATGGCAAATAAGCGGCACATGGGAAATTCCTTTGTCTTTCACGCCCGGCGGTTTTCACCGACGGCGTGACGTCTGTGACGGGAAAGCGATAACCGTGCCAGATGGACGGGAGCGGACCTCTGGGTCGCTCCGGCGGAGACAGCGCCCTCGCTTCGCGGCCCCGGCCGGCCGACGGGCGGAAACGGCGGGTGGACAAGGAGGCCGGCTTGTCGATACATAATTGTGCCCACCGGTCCGGGAGCGACAAATTTGTCAGCGCCTCCGGAGCGGGTCTTCCCGGGGGCCGCCTCCCCGCCCTTACGTCTCACCGGTCGACAGGGCCGGGGGCGGCGCCGGACGGAATTGGCGGGTGTCGATCCCGAGCTTGTGGACCTTGTACTGGACAATCCGTTTCGTCGTGCCGAGCAGTTTGGCCGCCCGCGTCTGGTTGCCGCCGGCTTCCCGCAGGGCCGCCATGAGCAGGGCCCGTTCGCGCGCCGTGATCTCGACCTTGAGCTTTCCCCGTTCCCGCCGCTCCTCCTCGCTCCGGCCGCTCTGGAGGGAAGGGGGCAGATGGGCGGTCTCGACGGTGTCCCCCGTGCACAGGACCACGGCCCTCTCGATGCAGTTTTCCAGTTCCCGGACATTCCCCGGCCATCCGTAGGCCAGGAGGATCTCCATGACGGCCGGGGAGATGCGCTTCACCAGCTTGCCCAGGGCACGACCGTACTTTTCGACGAAGTGGTCGGCGAGCAGGATGATGTCGCTCCCCCGGTCCTTGAGCAGGGGCAGATAGAGGGGAAACACGTTCAGGCGGTAATACAGATCGGCCCGGAAACGGCCGTCGGCCACGTCCTGCTCCAGGTTGCGATTCGTCGCGGCGATGATCCGGACGTCGACCCGGACCGTCCTGGAGGCGCCCAGGGGCTGGAACTGCCGTTCCTGGAGAACGCGCAGGAGCTTTGCCTGTGCGGCGGCGGAGAGCTCCCCCACCTCGTCCAGGACGATCGTGCCTCCGTCCGCCTCCTCGAACCGGCCGCGCCGCCTCTGCCAGGCGCCGGTGAAGGCGCCCTTCTCGTGGCCGAAGAGTTCGCTTTCGACCAGGGTGTCCGGCATGGCGGCGCAGTTGACGAGGACCAAAGGACCCTTCCGGCGGGGACTGTTCCGGTGGATCGCCCGACCGACCAGTTCCTTGCCCGTCCCCGTGGCGCCGTGGATGAGGACCGTGGTGTCGGATTCGGCCACCTGCGCCATCAGGCCGAAGACCTCCTGCATGACGCCCGAGGTGCCGATGAGCTCGTCCGACGGGCTGCACGACTTACCCAGCATGTGCCGCAGGCGCCGGTTGTCCTCCTCTAGGGCCCGGGTGTGGACGGCCTTGGCGATCAGGTCCGCCACGGCGACCAGGACGGCGAGTTCCCGTTCGAGGTTTTCGACCTGCCGGGCGACCTTGTCCGCCGACAGGACGCCGACGACCCGCTGGTCGTAGATGATGGGCACGCAGAGGAAGGCGAGTTCGGCGCGGTTAAGGAAACGCCGGGCGCCTGTGCGGTCGAGAAACAGGGCCTCCTGGCCGAGATTGGCCACGGCCATGGGCCGCCCGGTCTGAGCCACCTTGCCCGTGATGCCCTCGCCGGGCCGGTAGGTGACCTCCATCCCCCCGATATCGACGCCGTGGGCCACGTCCAGCCAGGCCTCGCCGGTCTCGCGGTCGATCAGGGAGATCATGCCGCGCTGCATCCCCAGCAGGCGGCTCATTTCCTTGAGCACCCCCGCGAGCTCGGCGTGGAGCTCACCGGGGCGCACGAGGATCCGGGCGATGGCATGGAGGGCCGCCAGTTCCTCGTAACTGTGAATGCTGATATCCTTCGTTTCGGCAAGCCCCACCTGGGTGGGACTCCAGACTTCCCGGCTCATGCGTCCATCCCTGAAAAATGCCTCCAGGCGTTCGCCCCTGTTCCGTCCCTCCCACTCCCGGCGGTCAGGGCAGGGATTGCGAAGCTCACTTCGGGTCGTTTCCTATCATGATGCGATACAAAATTGCAACAGAGGATTGTTCCCGTTTTACCACCTTTTGTCTTGACATTCGGGTTAAAAATCCATTAGTAAGAGCCACGCGCGCCATGATGGACACACGCGCCGTGTTTCGACAGGCTCCAACAAAACACTCAACCCATCCCGCCGGACCCGACCCTTCCCGGCGGGACGCCCAAGACCGTGACGGCAACCGATGTCAGCGGTCGCCGTCACCAGAAACTCCGCATCGACTCATCGTTCCGCGTCCCTGCACAGGGGCGCGATGCCATAGACGAACACGCTTCAACCCCGCGCCCCGGTTTCGCGCCCGTGAAGGCTTCCCGGCGATCAGGGGCTTCCGGACGCTCTTTCTCAACCCGTTTGCGATCTTCACCAAGCGCGACCCGGGATCCGATCGCCGCATCACCCGCCCGTGTGGAGCGGCACGGGATCCTCAGGCTCCACAACGACGCCATCAACCTAAAAAGGAGGGTATCTATGAGTGACGTCTACACGGAAAAGCCATGGCTCAAGAACTACGACAAGAATGTCCCCCCCACGCTGAAGTACGAAGACAAGACCTTCGCGGAGATGTTCCGGAAGGCGGTCGAGGCGTTCCCGGACAAAACGGCGCTCCACTACATGGGGAAAAAGCTCACGTTTCGAGACCTCGATCTCCTGTCGAACCAGCTGGCCCAGTACCTGCTCAAAATCGGCCTGAAGCCGGACGACGTCGTGGGCATGCACATGCCCAACATCCCGGCCCATTATCTCGGCCTGATCGCCGTGCAGAAGGCGGGCTGCGTCTCGACCGGCCTGAGCCCGCTGCTCACCCCCCATGAGATGGAACACCAGTTGACCGACTCCCGGGCGAAGGTGGTCATGACGGTCGATGTCCTGTTCGAGAAGGTCGCGGAAGTCGCCGGCAAGACGCCGTTCTCCACCGTTATCGTCGCGGAGATCGCCGACTTTCTCCCCGGCGTGAAACGGGTGCTGGGGAAACTCCTGAAGAAGATCCCCACCGCGCCGATCCGGCCGCTACCCGGCAAGACCGTGCTGAAGTTCATGGAGGCGATTCGGGGGATGCCGACCGACCGGGTGGCCGTCAAGCGGACCATGGACGATACGATCTTCATGATGTACACGGGGGGAACGACCGGTCCTTCCAAGGGGGCGATCCTGACCCAGCGCGGCTACATGTACAACCGCCTGCAGACGTGCGCCTGGCTCGACATCGGCTCCAAGGACGTCGCGCTGTCGGCCTTCCCGCTGTTCCACATCGCCGGGCTCGCCCTCGGCGGGTTCACCATGACGAGCGGCGCCACCCAGATCTGCGTCCCAAATCCGCGGGACTCCCATTTTCTCATCGGGGCCATCAAGGCCTACAAACCGACGATGATCGTGAATGTCCCGACGGTGTTCTTCGAACTTCTGAAGGTGCCGGAATTCAAGGCGCTGGATCTGAGCAATCTAAACTTCTGCCTGAGCGCCGCCGCGCCCTTCCCGGCCGAGTACATCGCCGAACTGGAAAAGATCATCGGCGCGGGGAACTTCATCGAACTCTACGGCATGACGGAGATGTCGCCCGTCATGTGCTGCAACCCCCGCTACGGGAAGAAGAAGGCCTCCTCGATCGGAATGCCCATGCCCGACACGGAGTTCAGGCTCATCGATCCGGAAACGGGCCAGCCGGCGAAGCTCGGGGAGCCTGGCGAGATCGTCGCCCGCGGTCCCCAGCTCATGAAGGAGTACTACGAGAAGCCTGAGGAGACGGCCAATGCCGTGCGGGACGGCTGGATGTACACGGGCGACGTGGCCAAGATGGACGAGGACGGCTATTTCTACCTGGTGGACCGGGTGAAGGACATGGTCATCGTGTCCGGGTTCAAGGTCTTCACGCGTGAACTCGACGATCTACTCGCGACCCATCCTGACGTCGACGTGGCGGCCACGATCGGCGTCCCCGACCCGGCCCGCCCGGGTTCCGAGCGCGTCGCCATCGCGATCGTCCTCAAACCCGGCGTCGACAAGAGCGAGGCCGAGAAGGAAAAGCTGACGAAATTCCTGAAGGAGAACGTCGCCCCGTACAAGGTGCCGAAGGTGATCCAGTTCATGGACGCACTCCCCACGAGCGGCGTCGGCAAGGTCCTCAAGCGCGAACTGCGGAAGATGATGTAGGCACGCCAGCCCTGTCTGAAGAACATCCGGCGCCCGGGACGACCTGCCCGGGCGCCGCGACTGTTCCAGGAAATCCCTTGTCTTGAAAATCCTCTTGATATAAGGTGCCTCAACTTTTAAATTCACCGGTCTACGACGGAGACGAGCGACATGGACGTGACCCCTCAACAGATTGAAACCTGCATCAATGCGATTCGCTTTCTGGCGGCGGACGCCATCCAGAAGGCGAAATCCGGCCACCCCGGCATGCCTCTGGGGGCGGCTCCCGCGGCCTACGCTCTATGGATGCGTCATCTGAAGCACAACCCCGCCGATCCCGCCTGGATGGACCGTGACCGGTTCGTCCTGTCCGCCGGACACGCCTCCATGCTCCTGTACGCCCTGCTCCACCTGACCGGCTATGCCCTGTCCCTCGACGACCTGAAAAATTTCCGGCAGTGGGACAGCCTGACCCCGGGCCACCCCGAACGGGGCCGCGTGCCGGGCGTCGAGGTGACGACCGGCCCCCTGGGCCAGGGGATCAGCCACGCCGTGGGGATGGCGATCGCCGAGGCCCACCTGGCCGCCGTCTACAACCGGCCCGAACATACCGTCATCGATCATTTCACCTACGTCATGGCGAGCGACGGCGACCTCATGGAGGGCGTCACCGCGGAGGCCTGCGCGCTGGCCGGCCACCTGGGCCTGGGAAAGCTCATCTGCCTGTACGACGACAACCGGATTTCGCTCGCCGGCTCGACGGCCCTGACGTTCACGGAAAACATCGCCGGCCGCTTTACCGCCTGCGGCTGGCAGGTGCTGCGCGTGGAGGAGGGCGGCGACTGGACGGCCGTCGACCGCGCCCTCGCCGAGGCCAAGGCCGATCTCGCGCACCCGACCTTGATCGCCGTCCGAACGGTGATCGGCTACGGCGCCCCCTGCAAGGCGGGCACCGCGGACTGCCACGGTTCCCCGTTGGGCGAGGACGAGCTCAAAGGCGCCCAGGAGCGCCTGGGCTGGCCCCAGGAGCCGCCCTTTTTCGTGCCGGACGAGGTCCGGGAACAATTCCGCGGCGCGCTTCGCACGGGCCAGGCCAGGCAGGCGGATTGGCAGGCCCGCTGGGACCGATACCGCGAAGCGTACCCGGAAGCGGCGGCGGAACTGCTCCGGGCCCAGGCGGGAGAGCTTCCCGCGGGCTGGGAGTCGGCGCTGCCCGCCTTCGCCGATCCGTCCAAGGAGGTCGCGACCCGCAAGGCCTCCGAGGCGGTGCTCCAGGCCCTGGCCCCGAAGCTGCCGGAACTCCTCGGCGGCTCGGCGGATCTGAACCCGTCCGTAATCACCTGGCTCAAGGGGTACGGCGACTTCCAGCGCCCGGACCTTCCCGAGGAAGGGGTTCAGGGCCGGATGGGCGGCGTCTGGAGCTACGCGGGCCGCAACATCCACTTCGGCGTGCGCGAGCACGCGATGGCGGCGATCTCCGGGGGGATCGCCTGCCACGGCGGCCTGATCCCCTACGCCTCGACCTTCTTCACCTTCGCCGACTACATGCGCCCGTCGATCCGCCTGGCCGCGCTCATGGAGCTCGGCGTCATCTACGTGTTCACCCACGACAGCATCGGGGTGGGCGAGGACGGCCCGACGCACCAGCCCGTGGAGCAATTGATGAGCCTGCGCGCCGTGCCCAACCTGGCGGTCATCCGCCCCGCCGACGCCGCCGAGACGGTCGAGGCCTGGCGGCTGGCGCTCCTCAACCGCCGGGGCCCCACCGCCCTCATCCTGACCCGCCAGGGTCTGCCCGTCCTCGACCGGACCGAACTCGCGCCCGCGTCCGGGTTGCGCCGGGGCGGCTATGTCCTGTGGGAGGCGTCGGCCGGTCAGCCCGACGTGATCCTGATCGGGACGGGCTCCGAGGTGAAGCTCGCCCTCGCGGCGGGACGGACGCTCGCGGCGGAGGGAATCCGGGCGCGGGTCGTCTCCCTGCCCTCCTGGGACCTCTTCGACCGCCAACCCGCCGACTGGCGGGACGCCGTCCTGCCGCCGGGCGTCACGGCGCGGGTCGCCGTCGAGGCGGGAATCCGCCTCGGCTGGGAGCACTACACGGGGCTTGGGGGCGCCATCGTCGGGATGGACACCTTCGGGGCCAGCGCCCCGTCGCCCGTCCTCTTCGAGAAGTTCGGCATCACGGCGGAACGGGTCGTCGCCGAGGCAAAACGGGTTCTGGCCTGACCCCTCCCCCGGTCCCGACCACGACCAGCGCCTCTCGCGGCGGAGACCCGCGGCCGCCGGATGCGCCGCCAGGCGGTTTGACATCGAGAGGGCGCTTTGTTATACGTCCTTGGGGCGGCTTCGAGCGTGAAGCCGGGCAAAGCCGGATGCAGGCGGGCGGCTGAACGAGGCGGGTCCCGCCGGGAACCCCCGGACACCAGGACGACCAAGGAGGGCCAAACCATGACACGGGATGAATACAAAAAGATCATTTCCCTGGCCATCGAACGGGAAATCGAGGCGTATGAGTTTTACCGTCTCGTCTCCGAACGCGCCAAAGACAACAACCTCAAATCCATTTTCGGCGACCTGGCCAAAGACGAGCAAGGTCACAGGCGGCTACTGGAGGGCTTCCTGACGAAGGCCCCGGAGAAGATGAAATTTTCGGAAGCGAAGGATTACAAGATCGCGGATGCGGTTCCCACGCCGCCCCTGACGGCGGATCTCAAACCGATCGAGGGGATTGTCATTTCGATCAAGAACGAACTCGAAGCCATGCAGATGTATACCCAACTGGCCAATGCGAGCACCGACGCGGCGCAGAAGAATGTTTTCCTTCAGCTTGCCGCCATGGAACGCGGGCACAAGAGCCGGCTCGAGGACATCTATACCAACATGGCCTTCCCCGAGGCCTGGTAGACGCAAGAGCGGGGCAGCCGGGAATGGCCGGCCTCCCTATGTTTGGCACCTCACGGGCGACATGTGCGCGGGGAGCGATCCCACGGGTTCAGCGGCACGTCTCTGACCCTACGTTCCAGCAAGATAGTCTGCGCCCCCCGCAGTCCCTCCTTCAACATCCATCGAATTGTCACCGGTTCGCCGATAACGGGCATCACGGTTTGACTGAACGCATCTTTTGAGAAGCGACCCGCATCGCGTTCCCGCAAGAAGCGAGACACGAATCGCACCGTTCAGGTCAAAGCGTCCGGGAGGGAAGGCAAGGCGCCCTGCGGCCTTCCACATCAGGATCCCCGGAAATGAGGGGGCAGGTTGTACGAACACAGTCGGAGGAGGTCGTCATGAACCCATACAAGATCGCCGTGATCGTCGGAAGCCTTCGCAAAGATTCACTCAACCGCAAGCTGGCCCATGCCATCATGAAATTGGCGCCGCCGGACTTCACGTTCAGGCAGGTCGAGATCGGAAACCTGCCGCTTTACAATCAGGACGACGACGCGAATCAGGCGGAATCGGTCAAACAGATGAAACGCGAAATCCGGGAGGCGCGGGGGCTTCTGTTCGTGACGCCCGAATACAACCGTTCGATCCCCGGCGTCCTCAAGAACGCGATTGACCAGGCTTCCCGTCCCCATGGCCAAAACGACTGGGCGGGAAAACCGGCCGGTATCCTGGGCGTTTCGATCGGCGTCATCGGAACGGCCATGGCGCAGCAGCACCTGCGGAATGTCCTCGCTTTTCTGGATGTACGAACCCTGGCTCAACCGGAAGCGTTCATTCATGCCAAAGACGGTTTATTTGACGCGTCCGGCAACATTGGAACGGACAGCAAAGAATTCCTTCAGGACTGGATGGACCGGTACGTCGCATGGGTGAAGAAGCACGTGGACTGATGCTGCAGAAGGGCCTTCATTGCCGCTCCTGCTGAGGTCGGTCGTCAATAGTGGACATCGACCCTTTCATGCAGCCGGTCGTTTTTCGCAGAATCATCGTTCAAATGCGGCGGGAGATAGAAAATCGAGTCTGGCCTGCTTTCTTTGCCAGTTATAGAAAATCTCAATGTACTCCGCTATGTCCCGTATAGCCGCTTGTCTTGTTGCATACCGGCAGTGGTGGATCTGTTCATTCTTGAGCATGCCCCAGAAGCTTTCCATAGGGGCGTTGTCATAGCAATTCCCTTTCCGGCTCATGTACGCCCTCATCTATTGATTAAGATATCAGCTGCCAGAAGCGCAAGCAGGTCAACGTTATTGACCTCGACGCCGGGAGCATTTAACGATGCTAAATTGATCCACCAAAGTGGACAACCGGCGACAATCGCTGCGTCTAAAACCAAAGAGCCTGAAGTTTCTCATCCGGTTGTTGAACGAATACCGATCACCAAGTCAGACATCGATGTTCTTCCTTCAAACGGGGTTAAAGCAAATACGCCGTTGTCATCGGCATTGAGGAATATAGAGAAAAATTACCTAGTGTCCATCCGGAAAGACCGGTTTTTAAAGAAGGCTGATGCCGATTTCGGTTGAAGGGGCCTTCAGCCTTGGGCCGATGTGGCCAAACTCAGTTCATTGAGTTGCTCTTTGTCAAATCAAGATGC